>Ga0163151_10005972_pt1 | contig 15147 bp, 12 predicted proteins | sample OliLakLV19MP5IB2_FD_145596 | JGI IMG/M metagenome (GOLD analysis project Ga0163151, IMG submission 145596) | Freshwater microbial mat bacterial communities from Lake Vanda, McMurdo Dry Valleys, Antarctica - Oligotrophic Lake LV.19.MP5.IB-2 | ecosystem: Environmental > Aquatic > Freshwater >...
AAATATGGGCCACTACTTGTCTACCGGCGTCGTCGGCGACATGGGTAAACTTGAGCATGGCCGCCACGTCTCCGAGAGCATAAATATTTTTGTTGGAGGTTCGCCAGTTACTGTTTACAGTCACACCGTACTTAGTACTAGCGACCTTGGCTGACTCTAATCCTGTAGGTAGGTTTGGTACGCGACCAATAGCGATCAAAACTTTGTCAAAATGAACTTGTTCTATCTTGGGCTGCTCACTAGCAGTATTTTGGATATGAATTTCGGCCAGGGAATTTATTACCTGCTTTACATTGGCGTTAGTAAAAATTTTGATCCCCAGGTCAGTAAAAGCCTTGGTAATGATTGGCGTGATAGCTGGATCTTCGAGACGACCAAACCGTGGTCCGTTGTCTACGATAGTAACTTTAGAGCCAAGCATGGCAAGCGCTTGTCCCATTTCCATACCGATTGGTCCACCACCGATGATCAAAATTTTCTCTGGTATACTTTCGAGCTTAAAAATATTTTGGTTGGTGAGGATTTGGTTTTCTGGCAGCCCGTTTACCACAAGAGGTCGTGGCGCTGAACCGGTAGCGATAATTGCTTTTTTGAACAGGTACTCAACTCCACCGACAGATAAGGTTTGTGTCCCAGTGAACTTAGCTTCACCCAAAACTACCGTGATACCCATTTTTTCAAAATGGGCTGGAGTTTCTTCTACTAAGATTTCGTCAATCTTGTCGCGGACATAAGCAAAAGCCTCGCGACGATAGATCTCTGAATCTGCGGTCGTCCCAGCGATGGCAACCGCCTGCTTGTAGGTTTTGGCGTGATGAAGCAGGGCTTTACTCGGGACGCAGCCTGTATTGGTACATTCCCCACCCATGTGCTCTCGCTCTATAAGAAGTACTTTTTTACCGACCTTACTTAAACCAACTGCACTTGTAAGTCCACCAGAACCAGCTCCGATCACCACCACGTCGTAAGTTTTTGGTAACATTAATTTAATAGTAGCAAAAGTAAATTGTTAAGTCTACTTAACATCAGGCTGTGCTCCAGTTTTTGGAAAATTGATTGATATAATGGTTGCCGAATGTGGGTAAATACCGTATAGTATCCGCGTTAAGCCCGACTAGGCTTTTTCTTTTCTCCAAGCTTATTTTTAACAATAAGGCGTCGGTATGAAAGGGAGTATCAAATTATTAATACAGACATAAGTATAATTTTGTAAAATTATGGCCCGAAAATTTGCAGTAAATCGAATGCGTAACTTTGGTATCGTGGCGCACGTCGATGCTGGTAAGACTACTACCTCAGAACGTGTACTTTTCTATACAGGAATGACACACAAACTAGGTGAAGTTCACGATGGAGCAACGGTCACTGACTGGATGGAACAAGAGCGAGAGCGAGGTATTACTATTACCGCCGCCGCTATTTCTTGTAATTGGTCAAAGTCTGAAGTGGTAGATCGTAAAGACGAGTCACAGATGTACACCTTTAACGTGATTGATACTCCGGGGCACATCGACTTTACAGCTGAAGTGAAGCGTTCTATGCGCGTGCTCGATGGTGCAGTGGTCGTTTTTGACTCGGTTGCTGGTGTAGAACCACAATCAGAAACAAACTGGGGCTATGCTGATGAAGCGGGAGTACCGCGTATTTGTTTTATTAACAAAATGGACCGCTTAGGTGCATCGTTTGAGAAGTCATATAAGAGTATCCAAGACCGACTATCAAAGAAAGCTGTCCGGATCCAACTACCTTGGGGAGCAGAAGATCAGCTTAAAGGAGTAGTTGACTTGGTGAAAATGAAAGCCTTCGTCTTTGAGGGCGAGATGGGTACTATTGTTCGTGAGGTGGAAATTCCTGAAGAACTAAAGGCTGATGCTGAAATGTATCGTGCTGAGCTCGTAGAACGAGTAGTAGAACATGATGACGCACTCATGGAAGCTTTCCTTGCGGGACAAGAACCAACCAATGAAGACCTTAAAACGACACTAAGAAAAGCTGTTTTGGCTAACCAAATTTTCCCAGTCATGACTGGTTCAGCTCTAAAAAATATCGGTGTTCAGTTGGTACTTGATGCCGTAGTTGATTACCTGCCGGCACCGTCCGACCTCCCACCAATTAAGGGCATCAATCCTAAGGATGAAAGCGAAATCACCCGTTTGCCTGAAGATAGTCAACCGTTTTGTGCCTTGGCTTTTAAACTTCAAACTGACCCATTCGTGGGACAGCTTACTTTCTTCCGGGTCTATTCTGGTGTCGTCAAATCTGGTAGTTATATTTACAACTCATCAACAGGCGAAAAAGAACGCCTTGGACGTATTGTCCGTTTGCAGGCTGATAAACGAACTGAAATTGAAGAAGTTTACGCTGGTGAAATTGCTGCTGGAGTAGGACTGAAGGAGGTAAAGACGTCACATACACTTTGTGATGAAGCTAACCCAATTATCCTTGAACAAATCAAATTCCCTGAACCAGTAGTGGCCCTGCGAGTAGAGCCTAAAACTAAAGGAGATCAGGAAAGAATGGGTGTGGCACTTAAAAAACTTTCTGATGAAGATCCGACTTTCAAAGTTTCGACCGATTATGAAACTCTCGAAACTATCATTGCTGGGATGGGTGAACTACACTTGGAAATTTTGATTGACCGAATGAAGCGAGAATTTAACGTTGAGGCAAATGTTGGTGCCCCACAAGTAGCCTACCGTGAAACTATTCAACGTGAAGCTGAAGCTGAATACAAATACGTGAAGCAATCAGGCGGACGAGGACAATACGGACACGTTAAGCTTAGAATCCGCCCAATGCAAGCTGTTGATCCGGAGGCCAAGGTTGCTAAGAACACCACTCGTGAAGACCACTTTGAGTTTGTTAACAGCATCAAAGGCGGAGCGATTCCAGGAGAATATATTCCTGCTGTTATGAAGGGCTGTAAGGAGGCGATGGCTCGAGGATTCGTTGCTGGCTTTAAGATGGAGGACGTCACTGTAGAATTATATGATGGAAGTTTCCACGATGTTGACTCTTCAGAAATTGCTTTCAAATTAGCAGCTATTTATGCTTTCAAGGAAGCGGCCGCTAGGGCTGGGGCAGTTTTGCTTGAGCCGATTATGAAAGTTGAAGTGCGCACCCCTGAACAGTTCATGGGTGATGTAAACGGAAATATCTCTAGTAAGCGAGGGCAAGTAGAGGGTATGGATGACATTGGTGACAAGAAGGTCATTACTGCCAAAGTACCGCTATCAGAAATGTTTGGTTACACCAACATGCTCCGGTCAATGACTCAAGGACGAGCTTCGATGATGATGGAGTTCCACCACTATGATACCGTACCACCAAACGTAGCCAACGACATTAAGAAGGCCCGCGGAGTGAAGGATGTAGTAGAAGAGGCTTAATCTTTTATTAAGCCCGCTACATCCTGCAAGACCTTTTGAGTTAGATTTGACCGTAGGGAAAGATCTAACCAAAAGGTGTACTGCTTCTGTAAGAAGAAGGATGTAGTTGAAGAGGCTTAAAGATAAAGCCACCCAAATCAACAAAAAGCCGCTCCAGACTAGGTCATAGCGGCTTTTTGCTTGCAAAACTTTTTGTCTCTGGTACTATTGCCGGACCGCACACAGCTTAGTCTGTGCGTGGAGCGAACATAGTATTGCTCTTTCACACGCCCTCCGTGTTCATTCTAAGCGCGATTGTTCTCGCGCCGCCTAGAATGTACGCTCGGGCACGGCTTTTATTAGCAGCTGTGTGCGGTTTATAACAATAAATTAATCTTTCATTACTATGGCAGATACATTTGATCGTTCAAAGCCGCACATTAACGTAGGTACTATTGGTCACGTTGACCACGGTAAGACTACTTTAACTGCTGCTATCCTTACTACTCTCAATGCTCGTGGCAATGGCTACAAAGCTAACGTCAAGGCGGTTGAGGATATTGATAAGGCGCCGGAAGAAAAGGCTCGAGGAATCACTATTTCTCTCTCACACTCTGAGTACGAAACTCCAACTCGACACTACGCACATATCGATGCGCCTGGTCACGCGGACTATATTAAGAATATGATCACCGGTGCTGCACAAATGGATGGTGCTGTTCTCGTGGTTGCTGCCACAGATGGAGCGATGCCACAAACACGTGAGCACGTTCTTCTGGCTAAGCAGGTAGGTGTACCAAACATCATTGTTTTTCTAAACAAGTGTGACATGGTAGACGATGAGGAAATGATCATGTTGGTTGAAGAAGAACTACGAGAACTTTTGACTAAGAACGGCTTTGACGGCGCTAATGCACCAGTCATTAAAGGTTCAGGTCTAAAGGCGCTTGAAGGAGATGCTGCCTACCAAGAAAAGATTATTGAATTGGTTAATGCGATGGATACTTATTTCCCGACACCAGTGCGTGATCTAGACAAACCATTCCTGATGCCAATTGAGGACATCTTTTCAATTGAAGGACGCGGTACAGTAGTAACTGGTCGCGTCGAACGTGGAGCGGTTAAGGTTGGTGAAGAAGTTGAAATCGTTGGTATCAAGAACACTGCACTGACAACAGTGACAGGAGTAGAAATGTTCAACAAACAGCTTGACCGAGCTCAAGCTGGAGACAACGCTGGTATTCTACTTCGTGGTACTAAGAAGGAAGATGTACATCGAGGACAAGTACTTGCAAAGAAAGGTTCAGTAACACCTCATACAGAATTTGAAGCGGAAGTATATGTTCTCTCTAAGGACGAAGGAGGCCGTCATACACCATTCTTTACTGGTTACAAGCCACAGTTCTACATTCGAACTACTGACGTTACAGGAGACGTATCTCTAGCTGAAGGAGTAGAGATGGTTATGCCTGGCGATACAGCTAAGTTCAAAGTGAAATTAGTAGCCCCAGTAGCTATGGAAGAACAAACTAACTTCGCGATTCGCGAAGGCGGAAAGACTGTTGGTGCTGGTGTGGTAACAAAGATAATCGCCTAACCTCTTATTCGCATTCTACACAGGTAACTTACCTATTTATGGCTACTGATACTACAAAAAAAGAAACTAAGGCAAAAAAAGCTAAAGCACCAAAAGAAGCGAAAAGTGCTTCTGGTGAAATAAACAAACTCCGTATTCGTGTCCGTGCTTATGAGCACAAAATTCTAGACGCGAGTATTAAGCAAATTATTGACACCGCTTTACGCTTTGATGCTAAAGTTGTCGGACCAATACCACTACCAACCGAAATTAAGAAGTACACAGTCAATCGCTCAACTTTCGTCTTTAAAGATGCGCGAGAACAATTCGAAATGCGAATGCATAAGCGAGTAGTTGATATTCTTAACCCAGGGCCAAAGGTAGTCGAGGCGCTGACCAATCTTTCACTTCCTTCGGGAGTAAATATCGATGTCAAAATGATGTAGTATTCATCTGCCATTAAGAAAAAACCGGCACGCTAGGCGTGCCGGTTTTTCTTTATCTCAAATATACAAAAAGGGTCGAACCATAGGTCCGACCCGCCCCTTCCTACACTTTGTCTTGACCTCATTTCGGCACAACCCGACGAATTCCGGGACGGCGCTCACTGAAAGACGGATGAGTTCCTCGCCATAGCTTTTTGGCTGAAGGAATTTTCCTCCGGTGGCGCTGCGTGTGACCAAGAACATGCACACCTTGGTCAGCGGAGTTAATAGGGCTTCCTTTCATAAATAATAATGACAAGGACGCAACAATAAATCTAATTCTCGAACGGTTAAAAGCTTTCATGGCTATTTCCTCAAGTCGTGGTGAAATGCTGCCTCAGAAACAATATCATAAAAACCTAAAGTAGCAATCCGTTGGCCCTGAATTTTCACATTAATTTTGCCCAGGAAGGACCTAGATAACAATAGCCTTATAATCTTTAGGTTTATTACTCACCCATAAGTGTTTTTTGACGTAAAGAAATGGTAGTATAATTGAATATCCACTACATTACCTATGATTGAATCCATTTCAAACTTACTTGGTTTATTAGTTTTCTTTTCATCGCTTATATTTATATTTGCAGGTCCAACTGTATTACATAAAATTCTAAAGAAACTTACCACGTCTAGATTCCTTACATCTTTGTTGTGGTGTAGTATTCTTATATTCATGTCTTTTTGGCCTATATTTTGGTTGGATGAGGGACCTTTGTGGATTCTGTCGATACCTTTTTTATCATTGTTGCCGGCAATCATACTTGAAGCTCGCTATGTTTTTGAATATTCATCTCCAGTCTGGGAGAAGCCAATTTGCATAACAGGTCTTGTTTTAATTCCGGTTATGATTTTTGTTTGGCTAACAAAAGATTTGATAGAGATGGGAGGGTTGTTTCCGATGGCTGCTTTTTTAGTTGGCTGGCCACTAGGTACTGTTGTTCACAGTATTTGGTGGTCCAAATATAGGCCACGTATCATGTCAGGTATTTCCTAAATCTGTAACCTTTATCGAGATAGCGTTTACATAGGCCTTTCCTATGTAAAGCGGGTGGGTTGCAATTTATCCCTATTTTGCTATAGTAGCGACAGTTTCTAAAGACCTACGTACAGGTGAGTAGTAATACTCCCTAGACCAATGGGCACAAACCGCGCTTTTAGTGTGTGGACCTTGTGTCTGCGCAATCAGCGCGGTTTGTTTATTAGAGATTGCACATTCGGGAAATTTCTTCATTGAAACTACATTTTTCTTCTTCGTCGTACAAAAATACGACTCAATTGAAAACTTTATTTCGTCTCGAACTTTCCTCGACTGAGTAATCTCTCTCATGCAGTCTTCGAAACAATATTTATTAGTTAGTTCACACTTAATGAAATTCATTATTGGAACCAAGGCCGGCATGACTCAAGTTTTCGATGAAAACGGAGTTTGCAAGGCAGCTACCATACTTAAGGTAGCGCCAGCTAAAGTTTCCCAAGTAAAAAATGTGGAAACTGACGGCTATGTAGCTGTACAGATCGCTTCTGGAGAACAAAAAGATCATCGCGTGTCTAAGGCACAGAAAGGTCATTTTGGAACTGGAGCCCGATTTGTAAAAGAGTTTAGACCAAAAGTTGGTCAGGAGGCTTCACTTAGTAGTTTAGTCAAAGACTCGACTTTTGATGCTGGTGTTTTTGCCCCAGGAGATATCATTGCCGTCTCGGCCATTTCCAAAGGTAAGGGTTTCCAGGGCGTGGTTAAGCGTCATGGATTTGCTGGTGGAAGACGAAGTCATGGTCAAAAGCACTCAGAGCGTGAACCGGGTTCAATTGGGGCCACCGGTTTTATGCGCGTAATTAAGGGTACAAGAATGGGAGGACGAATGGGCTCAGATACGATCACTGTCAAAAATCTAGAAGTGTTACAAGTAAATCCGGCTGAAAATGTTTTACTTGTATCCGGAGCTATACCAGGTCGAAAAGGGACATTAGTAGAGGTGCGCGGCATCTAAGTAAGCATTATTTATGGACGCAAAAATATATTCACACGACGGAAAAGAAGTGGGAAAAATTTCATTGCCCGAGGCCGTCTTTGGTCTTAAATGGAATGCTGACTTAGTGCACGAAGTAGTAGTTGGAATGCAGGCCAATGCCCGCGAAGCAACCGCTCACACTAAGGGGCGTGGTGAAGTAAGAGGTGGTGGTAAAAAGCCATGGCGTCAGAAGGGTACTGGACGAGCTAGACATGGTTCTATTCGTTCACCAATCTGGGTTGGTGGTGGTATCTCACATGGACCGCGCAACACAACTGATCACTCAGTAAAGATTAACAAGAAGGTTAAAGCCAAGGCTTTAGCTACAGTACTCTCTAAGAAATTTACTGATGCTGAAGTGGTGTTTGTTGATTCGTTCTCACTAACTGAGCCAAAAACTGCTCAAGGTAAAATGGTGTTAAAGTCTTTGGCCTCAGGTACTGGACAGACTGGTCTTTCAACTAAAAGAAAGAATACAGCTCTTTTAGTTCTACCAAGTCGAAATGATGTGGTGGAAAAAAGTTTCCGTAACTTTGGTAATATCGAAGTAATGCAAGCTAAAGATGTAAGCCCAGTTGATCTACTCACTTATAAGTATGTGGTCATGACTGAGCCAGATAGTACGCTAGAGATTTTGACTAAGCGTGTTGTTGGAACAGTTGCAGCTACTAAGAAATAAATATTATGGCTTTCTTTAGTCGAAAGAAAAAAGCTGACACCGAAACTAAGGTTCCGGCTGTCGGCAAAGTAGCCGCTAAGGCACTTTCAACTGATCGTAATCTAGCCGCCGTTATCATTGGCCCAAGAATCACCGAAAAAGCTGTTTCTATGGGAGAAAAGAATGTTTACACATTCAACGTCCGCAGGGATGCAACCAAATTCTTGGTTCGTGATGCTATCAAGGCGCTTTACGGTCTGACGCCGGTGAAGGTAAACATCGTCAATAAAAAACCAGCCGTTCGTGTTTCTGGTTCTCGCAATCAATCTGTTAAAGTAGCGGGACAAAAGAAGGCGTATGTCTATCTTAAAAAGGGTGACACCATTAATCTCGTCTAAACTATGAAAAAGTATAAACCTACTTCAGCTGGTCGACGCGATGGGTCGGTCATCGAATACAAGAAGAAACTAACATCAACTGCTAGCAATCCTCTCAAGAGTTTGACAAAAGGCAAGCGGAGTACTGGTGGACGAAACAGCTTCGGACGAACTACACGTCTTAACCGTGGTGGTGGTAACAAAAAGACTTACCGTCTGGTTGACTTCCGTTACGACAAAAAGGATATTCCAGCTCGAGTCGAGACCATTGAGTACGATCCAAACCGCACAGGCTTTATTGCATTGTTGGTCTTTAAGGACGGTGAGAGACGTTACGTACTAGCACCACAGGCACTTTCTGAGCATGACGAAGTAGTGACCTCTGAGACAGCAAAAATCAAGGTTGGTAATCGTCTACCACTACGATCGATTCCAATTGGAACTTTTGTTTATAACGTTGAACTCAAGCCAGGAGCTGGCGCTAAAATTGCTCGCTCTGCCGGTAACTTCGTCGAAGTAGTGGCAAATGACGGTGACTATACTCTCATTAAATTACCATCTTCAGAAATCCGAAAAGTAATCTCAACTTGCTGGGCATCGATCGGAGCGGTTTCCAATGAGGAATACCGCTTGGTTGATCTTGGTAAGGCGGGACGTGCACGACATCGAGGTCATCGTCCAAAGACTCGAGGTACGGCTAAGAACGCAGTGGACCACCCTCACGGAGGAGGAGAAGGTCGTTCACCTCGTGGACACCGACGCTCCAGGACTAAACAAGGTCGTCCGACTGGAAAGGGTCAAAAGACTCGTTCCCCAAAGAAATACTCCAACGTCTTTATAGTCGAACGGCGCAAGCCAGGAAGGCTTATGGGCGGGAAGCGGTAACATAAAAACAAACACCCCGAAAGGGGTGTTTGTTTTTATGTTAGCAAAAGCCCTGCGGCTTTTGCGACCGCTTCCCGAAGCGCAGCGATGTTTCGGGCATTTCATATGGCAAGGAGTCTTGATGATGACCGAGTAGGCGATAATCAGACTTCGTCGGGCTTGATTGAGAATATCAGCAAGAAGTGATAATATCTCATCGCGAGTGACCTTGACCTTGTTCCTCCTCTTTTGAGAATTGGAACTTCTTCTCCTTCACCCCACCTTTTGGCGGAGTTTTTAAGCTTCGCCTCTTATCAATATTCTTTTTATGTCAATCGCTACCACCAAAAATACGGGTTTTAATGAAGCTCATGTTTTGCATACTTTGCGCCACTATCTTCCGTCACAAGGTCCACTAAAAGATTTTGTCCACCACAACACGCTTCATGCCTTTCAGGATATGAAGTTTTATGATGCAATTTTTAAGGCTTCGCAAATCTTTGGCTACCAAGTCACTTTCTCTCTGGCTGAATATCGTCAACTGTACTCACAAAAGCGTATTTCGGAAGAGATACTCAATCGTGTTATTCGGGGACGGAAAGGGGATGAGTTGGTACCAGAATGGAAGGAAAAAGCTCTTAATCAAACTTACCATGGGAACATATCTCAACGAGTGGGGAAGCTGCGTCGGGAATGGAAGCGTCTGTATTCGATAGATTTGGATGATTTGGTACAACCGTTACTTTTCCGTATTGTCTGTAGTTATTTGGATCAAGGTATCGCAATTTCACCTTTTCCCTTTGAACAGACAGGACTACTCAATGCTGTTCGTACCTTAGAACAAGGTAGCTTCGTGAGTTTTTTTAAAGGCGAGCGGGCCCGCACACTTCTTCAGGACTCTGCCTGTACCATAGAGCAATTGCTTAATATTGTGGTGGGAGAAAAAAAATACTTCGAAGCCTATCTATATGATCAGCAGTTTTTTCATCGAGGGTGGTCTGGAATTGTGGCTACGATAGAGGAACGCCCGGAAACTCTCTTCTATCCTAAGAATATCTCGCTTTGTGATTTTATTCACCTGGAACTTCTGCTTGAAATTGATGCTCTTGATCACGCTCTCGGGGAACAGTGGCAACCACTTGGTCTAAAAACTAATATTGTGCCAGTTGATATCTTCAGAGACCTGAAGCCAAATGAAGTGCAGGAAGTTTTCAAAATTTGGCAAGATGCTTTTGAATGGAGTTACTACGATATGGTACTCGGTGGTATGCAAGCTGTAGTGGAACGAGGTCCGCTAGTTTCTTCTTCGCGGCAAAAGAGTTTTCAAGCTATCTTTTGTATTGATGAGCGAGAATATTCTTTACGGACATATATCGAAAGTGTCGACCCCGATTGCGAGACGCTGGGCGCTCCGGGATTCTTTGGTGTGGAATTTTATTTCCGTCCCGCTCACGCTAAGTTCCATGAAAAACTCTGTCCGGCTCCCGTCACTCCGCGTTACCTAATTAAGGAGGTGGAAAAAAAGACGAAGCATAAACGAGCTAAAGAAATTATTTATAGTAAACATTCACACACATTTGTGCGCGGCTTCGTTTCTTCTTATTTTCTCGGTCTGGCTTCACTTGGAAAATTGTTTGCTAACTTACTCCGTCCTACTATGAGTCCGGCCATCGCTGACGCTTTTTCTCACATGGACGCCAAGAGTAAACTCACCATCCTCTATAGTGGTGAGCATGATACAACCCATGACTTACAAATTGGCTTCACTGTGGAAGAAATGACCGCGCGCGTTGAAAAAATCCTCCGGGGGATTGGATTGATTAACAATTTCTCTTCATTAGTTTACTTACTTGGTCACGGATCCAGTAGTGCCAACAACCCTCATCATGGAGCGCATGACTGTGGAGCCTGTAGTGGTCGTCCGGGAGCGGTTAATGCTCGCGTGTTTTCTTGGATGGCTAACTACACTCCGGTCCGCAATATTTTAAAAGAACGTGGTATTTCCATACCTCAAGATACTCAATTTTTAGGAGGGCTACATGACACGGCCAGTGATGAGATTGCCTTCTATGATGAAGATACTCTTTCGCCGGAGAATCAACGAGAGCACGAAAAGAATAAAATTCTCTTTGAAAGAGCACTTGACCTTAACGCTAAAGAACGATCAAGGCGGTTTATGTCCATTAATACAAAAAATTCTCTGAAGCGAATACGAAGAGATATTAAGCGTCGCTCTGTCTCTTATTTTGAGCCGCGTCCAGAACTTGGTCATGGAACTAATGCTATCTGTGTGGTCGGTAACAGGGGACTAACTAAAGATCTCTTTCTCGATCGTCGTGCCTTTCTTAACTCCTATGACTACACTAGTGATCCTGATGGAAAGATTTTGGCTGGGGTCATTGCTCCTCTTCCTGTGGTTTGTGGCGGGATCAACCTCGAATACTATTTTTCTCGAATGGACAACTCCAAATTAGGAGCCGGGACGAAGCTTCCGCATAATGTGATGGGATTGATTGGTGTTTCTAATAGTAGTGATGGTGATTTGCGGGCGGGACTTCCACTCCAAATGATTGAAGTCCACGATCCTGTTCGATTACTTATGATTGTGGAGCAGGATCCTCAAGTGGTACTCTCGGTCATTTCGGCCACCCCAGCTCTTTATGAGTGGTTTATCAATGAATGGGTACACCTGGTGGTATATGACCCTCACACCACCACCTTCTTCCGTTTTAAAGACGGCGCCTTTGTGCCATACGTTCCCCTCACTGGAGAAGTCATTTCAGTGGAGGACATTAGCAAGACGATAGAATCAGTCTCGGGAATGGAGTCCAACTACATTTTGGATGCTACTAAAGAGAATATGTCCGTTCACCTTCTTAAGAAATAACATTATGACATTTTCCTTGATCCAGTTTTTTGTACTGATTCCACTTCTTGGTTTTATTGCGTGTCTCCTAATACCAAAGAAGCGAGAGAAGCTTATTGCCACTACCGCTTTCTTTAGTATTCTGGCGGACTTCTTGCTTTTTATCTATTTCTGCGTCAGATGGGGAATGCAGGGGTTTCCCAATATTGCGGAGCACGGGATCACTATTTATGAGAGTTCCAATTACACTTTTGCCCTCGAGTTCTTTTTTGACCTAACGGGAGCGGTATTCTTTGCTATGACGTGTATTACCACCATGCTCGTCATGCGGTTTAGTACCTTTTATATGCATCGTGACCGCGGGTTTAAACGTTTCTTTGCCACCATTCTCCTGTTCTTTTCTGGTTTAGGACTCATCGTGTTTGCTGGTAATTTCGAAACCTTGTTCATTGGTTGGGAATTTATCGGCATTACTTCTTTTCTTCTAATTGCGTTCTACCGTGATCGCTATCTCCCGGTGAAAAATGCTTTAAAGGTTTTCTCGCTCTACCGTATAGCTGATGCGTGTCTTCTTTTAGCCCTCTGGTACGCACACCATGTGTTTGAACACAATATTAATTTTTCAAATCTTACGCAGTTAGTGAGTGAGCACGGTAATGACCTCACGTTTCTTGGGCTCCTTCTTCTGGTGGTGGCTTTAGTGAAATCGGCACAGTTTCCGTTTTCCTATTGGTTGCCACGAGCCATGGAAGGCCCTACTACTTCTAGCGCCATCTTCTACGGAGCTCTTTCGGTACATATGGGGTTGTTTGTGCTCTTGCGTACTTTTCCCTTGTGGGAGGGTAGCTTTACAGTGCGAGGGCTGGTTTTCTTTTTCGGACTACTCACTGCACTTATTTGCACCTCTATTGCTCGGGTTCAGTCTTCCATTAAGACACAAATTGCCTATGCTTCAGTGACACAGATTGGTATCATGTTTATCGAATTAGCTCTCGGTCTACATTGGCTAGTCCTAATACATTTTGCTTGTAATGCATTGCTCCGTACCTATCAATTGCTCATTTCGCCATCTATTCTCAGTTACCTTATTCATGAACAGTTCTATCATTTTGTTCTCCCTCCGCAAAAGATTGGACGCAATTTTCTCGGACGCCTGCGTTCGTCATTGTATATCTTGGCGCTAAAGGAATGGAACATGGACAGATTAATGTCTGACTATCTCTGGAAACCACTAAAGATTATTGGGCACTTAACCCACTCTCTCAGTATTCCGCTACTGTATGCACTCTTCTTCCTCTTCTGGGCAATTTCTATTTTTGTAGTTACTACTATGAATCCTTCTTCATTTAGTGTTGCTCTCTTCGGGGACGTAGCTCTAGGCATGAGTATACTCATGTATCTGCGAGCATTTTCTATACAAGGAAAAATGAAAGCTGCTTGGAATCTTATTTTCCTTGGCCATTTATTTAGCGTCGCTTTTCTTTTCTTGGCGTCTCCTGAAAACCTCGCTCCGCTCCTCATGTATGCAGTCGGCATCGGCATTGCTTTTGTTCTTGGCTATGGCGTACTCTACTATCTGCAGACTAAAGAAAAAGACAACTTTGCTAATTTCCAGGGCCACATCTATGAGTACCATCGTTTGGGTAACTTCTTCTTTATCATCTGCCTCTGTTTTATGGCTTTTCCGATAACTCCTTCCTTCCTTGGACAAGATATTCTCCTTAGTACGATCCATAGTGACCACATGCTTCAGATTGTCCTATTTGGCATGGCGTACGTGGTCTCGGGTATCGCTATCATCCGTCTTTTCGCCAAAGTTTTCTTTGGGCCACACCAGAAAACTTATCATGAGGTAGCTTATAAATCGTCCTAAATCTTAAAGTTGACGATATGTGGAGAATAAAAAAACCGTCGTGCTTAGTTGCGCACGACGGGGTTTTAGTTCAGCTTTGTTTTTTAGGTGTAGGTTACGCGCTGTCACATCAGGCGACTGAGGAGCGGCGCTGTAGTACCGAAGAAAGAATGTGTCCTAAGGCTTCCTTAGCACATTCCTGGACCGAAGTTCCACCGAGGTAAATCGGCAGCTTCTGACCAGTTCCTTCGAAGTACTCTTTGATGTACCCCGCCTGTCTTGAACAGAAGGCGATGACTCTGTCCTCGGTCGGTCGAAGTGGGCTGATGAGATACTGTGGCTTGGGAGTGCCACGAACTACGCGTGCCGGCACTAAGTTCCCGTGCCAGAGTTCAAAGGCCTCCCTTACTGCCTTCTGACAATCAGTTTGCGCTACTGAATCGAGGAAGAGGTCGAGACCGTAACGCAACGTGATGACTGTGTTGCCGTTCTCGATTTCCGGTCGAACTCTCCGGATACCAGCCTCGTTGAACTCGGCAAAAGCAGCAAGCAGTCTCGTGGTTGGGTGAAGTGCGCGGTGTTCCGGGCTCCAGTTAAGTGGAAGTGGCTTTTTCATGACAATGTCGTCCATGAACACCAGCGGTTGGTCGGGATACTGTTCCCGTGCCAGCTGCCTGGTTGCATAGAAGACCTCCTCTTTCCGGTTGGCACGTGTTCCCGAAAACGCAAACAGAAAACCTTCTGACATACAGCTCCCCTTTTTTTTGGGTTTGGGTGGTTGGTTAAAGAACATGTTTCTTACAACTTGCCGCGTCGTCGAAGATTTAGAGAAGTTTAGGCCGAATCACGAGTGGTTCGATACTAAAGGTCTGGAAACCTTTAACTACTAGTTGCGGTTGGATTTGAAAAATCTAACAAGGATGAATACTACTCCTGTGCCATATACTCGTCAAGGACTGTTATACCCCCGGTTTTTTCTCTAGTTTTAAAGTAAGCGACCACCGGCCTTAGGGCCAGTGGTCGCTTACTAGCTTTGAGTGTTTTGACACCTAGTCAAAACTTGTCTATTCTACCAAAATAATGTATTATAAC
>Ga0163151_10005973_pt1 | contig 15144 bp, 17 predicted proteins | sample OliLakLV19MP5IB2_FD_145596 | JGI IMG/M metagenome (GOLD analysis project Ga0163151, IMG submission 145596) | Freshwater microbial mat bacterial communities from Lake Vanda, McMurdo Dry Valleys, Antarctica - Oligotrophic Lake LV.19.MP5.IB-2 | ecosystem: Environmental > Aquatic > Freshwater >...
TTTGCTTCCTTTTTGTGTAAAAAGGAAGCCCCGATAGTTATCGGAGTTCGCGGCGAGCGATACTACAATAAAATAAAGTGTCCGTTATAATTTGGCTTTTCTTATTTGAATTATGAAAGAGGTCTAGTGAGTGTCGGTATTATTTTAGCAAATGCTGCTAAACAAAAAAAGAACCCTTTTGAGGTTCCCTTTTTTGTTCTAATCCAATCCTTAAAAACTAATCTAAGATTTTTGTATAAGGCAAATTACTTGCCCTTTTTTGCAACAGGCTTGTTTGCTAGTGTAGCAGCAGTTTTAGTTGCAGTTTTTTCTGTAGGAGTAACAACGGTTTTGGTTTCTGTTGCTTTAGTTACTTCAACTTTTTCCATTTCGCGAACACGCTTTTTGAGTTCGTAAATAGTTTTATATAATTCGTCCATTTCGCTGCGGGTGATGATGGGAAGGTTTGCCATCATTTTTTCTGTTTGCAAATCGATTTCTTTTTTCAATTTCATTCCGTTTGCACTCAAATCACTTTGTAAATTAGAGTACTCTTTTGACTCGAACAACTCAACAAAAACTTTATCGTTAATGCTCAACCATTCAGTATACAATGCCATTGGGTTATCGAACTTTTCGCCCTTTTGCATTTTTTTGCTCCAAGTTTCGGCAACGGTTTGAGAAGCTTTAAGACCCGTATTATATATATGTTGTTGCATTTGGGCATTTTGCATTCCGAAATGAACCATCATATTATTGATTCTTGATGAATCTTCCATCATGTTTTTACCTGGACCAGGAGTCATCATTTTAGCTAAGGGAGCAGCAGCATTCTGCATGGTTTCATACATGTTTTTGTAATTGTCCATCCATGAGCCCATCATATTATTGTTGTTATTGCCAGCAAACATATTAGCAAAAGGATTACTTGCATTTCCAAATAAATTGTTCATTTGCTCAGTACCTTGCTTAGTCCACTGATCCATCATATTTTTTGAATTACCAGATAGGTCTTTCATGCCGGGCATTAAGTTGAACATATTATCCATCATGCTTTTGTATGCGTCCATATTGAAAAGCGACTGGAACTGCTTGGTATCAAAACTATTTGTATTCAAAAGTTTGATGATAGGGCCCCACATTTCCATAAACTTCAAATAGTTGTTAGCATTTCCCACCATATTGGTGAAACTATTTTTCAAATCGCCGTTCTGGAAATTGCCAGTCATACCTGACCAACTTTGGTTCATCGTTTCATTCCATTTATTATATAAGCCAGTCCAATCTTGCGACATTCCGTTTAATTGACTAAAAGGAGGCATGTTTTTTATGCCGTCTTTCGACATGTGTTGATAGGTGCCGATGAAGTTTTTGAACAAGTCCATTTGTGTGCCCAACCAACCATTGAACAACTCTTGGTATTCTTCGTTTTTCATATCCACTTTAAAACCTTTAGTGTTCATATTGTTATAAAAATCCTTTTGTTTGTCGTACCATTTTTGGAAAAATTCTTGGCCTTGCTCAAAAGGAGCATTGGTAGGTTTGAATTGTTTGCCAAACTGCTCAGTAGAAGTTTTAACATTGTCGAACATTTGTTTTTGTTGGTCGATTACGGTTTCAAAGAAACTTTTTGACGACTCGGTGGTGTTTTTTGACATTTCAGTATGAAATTAGTTTTTTGATTTTCAGTATTTAATGAAGATTTTTACATGTCCTCAAATATGGCCGCAAAGATATGCATTATATATTACAAAACAAATACTTTGTACAATTTTTTTTATAAATATCGTAGAGTGCTAATTTACAAATCTTTATAATTTATTTCGGCTTCATTGTTATGAATTCACAACGATTGTCTTTTTAAGTACCATGCTACTATATAGTTTTTGCCTACTTTTGCTCAGGATATAACTTATATTTTTATGCAAATCCTTATATATTCTTTTTTTATATCATTTTGCGGTGCAGCGTTTTTTATAGAATCCTGTTTGCAGATGAATATAGAATATCGTATTGGTGATATTATATTTATTGGAGCTTCAACTTTTTTCACCTATTTGTTCGATGGCGTGATGGCCAAATATAAAAAGTATGATAGTTATACAACGCTTCTCAAAGACCATATATTGAGTGCTACCTTATTGTTGGCATCAGGATTGGTTTGCTTTTATTATGTAATAGATTATTCAACAGATTTCAATTTATATTTACTACACCTGATGGCTTTGTCTGTAGCTTATTCTATCCCGGTATTTGGCGGCAGGGCATTGCGAAGCATACCCTTGCTAAAAACTTTCCTTATTATATATGTATGGGTGGTCGTTGGAACGGTGCTCCCTTCAAAATTATATCATATACAGCCAGAAAATTATACAACTATTATTTGGGAACATATATTTTTTATAGCTATGTTGGCCATTGCATTCGATATGCGTGATTATGAACAAGACCTGCGTGAAAAAATAGGAACACTTCCCACGATGTTGGGTGAAAAAAAAGCATCCTATTCCGCTTTTGTTTTAGGCCCACTGGCAGTGATAACCGCAATGCGAATCAGTTTGGATTATGGTGTATCCTTGGCTGTTGCCGATTTTTCTGCCATGCTTATTTTATTTCGATCACCATCGCTTAAAACAAGTCCCATGTTTGCATATTTTACCGATGGAATGATTCTAGTGCGTTTGTTTGTGATATGGTGGGCTGTACATTAAATATGTTATTTTATAATAGTATTTAAAAACGAGAATGATTAGAATAGCAATTTTTGCAAGTGGAAATGGTAGCAATGCAGTCAATTTGTATGATTATTTTAATATTAAACACAAGGAGCAAAAGATTATAATTGAATGTATTATTTGTAACAATCCTGAAGCCGGAGTTATAGAAAAAGCAAAACAGTTAGATTTGAATTTATTTTTATTTGATAACTCAATTTTCAAGCAACCAGATAGTATAATAAAACTATTAAAACAAAGACAAATAGATTATATTATTTTAGCCGGATTTTTGAGATTGATACATACAGATTTTATTAAAGCATTCCCCAATAAAATAATTAATATACATCCTGCATTACTGCCCAAGTATGGAGGTAAAGGCATGTATGGCAGCAAAGTTCACGAAGCCGTTATTGCAAATAAAGAAATTGAAAGTGGCATCACAATCCATTTGGTGAATGCAGAATATGATAAAGGCGAAATTTTGAAACAAGCTATTGTAGGTATTTCACCAACCGATAGTGAAGTAACATTGGCAAAAAAGATTCATGAACTGGAATATATATATTTTCCCAAGGCGGTTAAGGAATATATAAGCAGAAAAAGTTTATAAATACATTCGCAGCGGCCAGACTATTTTTTACTGCGGGCATTTTTTACAGAATCTATATAATGCTTGCTGGGAATACCGCCAGGTAAAGGCATCTCTTTACTGACTGGATTTTTAGGGAGGATGCTGCTTGGTGTTTTTTTTGGATCAAATACTTCTACTGAATTCAATTCCCTTCCTTTTTTATTATAATGCAGAGAATCACATAGAGCAGAATCATCAGATGCAATACTGTATATTTTTTGTGCTTTTTCTGACCCTAAGGAACTATCAATTCCTTGTTTTACAGTTTGATTAGTTTCGTTTTTACATGATATATATAACAATGTCAAGCATATATATATAAGTATACGAGTCATTTATATTATATAACTGGTTTAAACTGTTCGAAAGCTTGCATGCAATTATTGCAGTAATGCATCGATCTACATAAAGTAGCTCCAAAAGGCGATTTCATTTCAGTATTTCTACTGCCGCAAAGCGGACATGCTATATCACTTAGTACATCAAGCTCTATATATCCCTCGTGCTTGGGTGGCGGAGCAAGACCATGTTTCAAAAGCATCTGCCTTCCTTTTTCGGTAATCATATCACTATTCCAAGCAATGTCAAAGTTGGTTTCCACATGTACTTTTCCAGAAGTAATTGGGGTCAATTTTTCAAACACCAATTGCTCCATGACCTTTAGTGCTGGGCATCCTGAAAATGTAGGAGTTAATTTAATAAATATATCATCGTTCTGTATTTCAACACCCGTTACGATGCCCAAATCTATAATAGATATTGTGGGAATTTCAGGATCCATCACTTCTTCCAATGCATGATATATAGCTTCTTTGTTTACCAAGGTAATATATATAACTAAAAAGGACTGTTAAAGTTTTGAAAGGATACATTCTCCCTGTCTTTATCACTTAATATAGGGTCGATAATGCCCCAATCGATATTGAGTTGTGGGTCGTTCCACATAATTCCCATTTCTGATGCTTTATCATATAATCCCGTGCATTTGTAACAAAAAATGGTATCATCCTTTAAGGTGAGGAAACCATGGGCAAAACCAGGGGGAATCCATAACATCAGGAAATTTTCCTCGGTGAGTTCCAATTTATAGTGTTCTCCATAAGTAGCAGAATTTTTTCTCACATCAACCACCACATCCAATGCTGCACCTTTAATTACTCTAACCAATTTGCCTTGCTCGTAAGGAGGTGCTTGAAAATGTAAACCCCTTAATATACCAGCTTGCGAAAGGCTTTGATTGTCCTGCACAAAATATAAATCTTTCAGCCCCGCTTCTTCAAAAGCTTGCTGGTTATAATTCTCAAAAAAATATCCCCGTGGGTCAAAAAATACTTTGGGCTTTATTACTAGTAATCCCGCTATGGGTGTAGTTTCAATTTGCATTTAAATTATTTTATATTTTTTATTTTATACACCGTCGCCATCAAACAAATTACCAATCCCGCCTAGTATTGAACCTTCTTCCTTACGTGCTCCAGTGCCATATCGCAAAATACGACCCGCCAAGCGACTAATGGGCAATGATTGTATCCACACTCTGCCGGGGCCTTTCAGCGTAGCAAAAAATAAACCTTCGCCTCCAAATATGCTGTTTTTGATTCCGCCCACAAATTCTATATCATAATTCACATCCTTCGTAAAGGCCACCAAACAGCCCGTATCTATTCTTAGCATTTCATAAGCCTGAAGGTTGCGTTCAATTATCGTTCCACCTGCGTGTATAAAAGCCATGCCATCGCCCTCCAACTTTTCCATAATAAAACCTTCGCCTCCAAAAAGACCCGCTCCCAGTTTTTTCTGAAACTCAATTCCCACCGAAACCCCCTTAGCCGCACAAAGGAATGCATCTTTCTGACAAAGAAGCCTGCCGCCCATTTGCATCAAATCCATCGGAACAATTTTACCTGGATAGGGCGACGCAAAAGTAACACGTCGTTTTTGGCTCCCCGTGTTGGTAAATGCGGTCATAAATAAACTCTCTCCGGTAAGCAATCGCTTGCCCGCAGAAAAAAGTTTGTTCATAAATCCACCACCACTTTGTGTGGAACCGTCACCAAAAATGGTTTCCATCTTGATGTCGTCCTCCATCATCATAAAACTCCCCGACTCGCCAATGACGGTCTCTGTAGGGTCTAGCTCTATTTCTACACATTGCATTTCTTCGCCAATTACGCGGTAATCTATCTCATGGTTGCTTCTCATAATTATATTATTTATTTAAAGGGACAAAATTGTGCGAAAAAATGTTACAAACGAAGAATAATTTTTAAGATATGTTTGCAGGAAGAAATATGAGGCTGTGATTTCTGTAAAATAAGATTGGGAAATAAAACAAATATATTGAAAAATAAATCGCAATGGGAGTAATCAGACGACAGGGTATGTACTCGGCATTGTTTACCTACAGCGGTTTTGTTGTGGGGGCGTTCAATCTGTTTTTCTTATATACCTTTATCTTAACACCTGAACAATTTGGACTAACTAGGGCCTTAATGGCGGTGGGTGCAGTATTGATGCAATTTGCCATGATGGCAACCTTCTCCATGATGTACAAATTTTTTCCTTATTACAAAGACTATCTTAAAAAAGACGAAAGCGACTTTGCTTTTATGTCTTTGGTGGTTCCCTTTTTTGGATTTGTGATGATTACTTTGGGAATGCTATTGTTTAAAGATTTTTTTGTATTGAAATTTTCGGAGCACTCACCATTGTTAGTAAAATATTATTATTATATAATACCGTTCACCTTTTCGTTTTTGTATTTTACCATTTTTAAGACGCATCTCAATATCAGATTGAATGCGGCTTTCCCTACTTTTTTAGAAGACTTGGGGTATAAGTTTTACTCTATCATTATTGTGCTATTATATTATATAAATGTAATCAGTTTCGATGTGTTTATGTTGCTGTTTTGCACGTACTATTTTGTGGGATTAATTCCGATGTTTTTGAAATTAAGACGTGAAGGAGATTTTCATATAGTTCCCAAACTAAGTAAAGTAAGCCGCAGGTTGGGCAAAAAAATACTCTCATACGGAGGGTTTATATATGCAGGACTTATAATAGGAGAACTTGCTGAATATCTTGCCCCTATTATGATTTCGGGGATGGAAGGTTTGAAAAATACAGGTATTTTAAGTATTGCTATATACTTGGTAGCGATATTACAAGTTCCCCAAAAAGCTATGTTTGGGGTAACAATTTCTGTAATGTCGGATGCGTGGAAACGCAAGGATATACGAACCATAGAAACACTATATAAGAAAACAGCTTTGAATATGTTGCTTGCGGGCTTGCTCATTTTTGTAGCTATTTGGGTAAGTATTGATGAAATTCTTGCATTGCTTCCTCCTGCATATATGGAGGCAAAACCCGTTGTATTATTATTGTCCTTGGCAAAATTATTCGATTTGGCTTGTGGCATGAATGGAGAATTACTAAATACTTCAAATTTTTGGAAATTTAATTTCGGTACCCAAGTATTGTTATTAATTATATTAATCCCCGTCAATTATCTATTTATTTCCAATTATGGAATCCTTGGAACAGGCTATGCAGCCTTGGTTTCGCAGTTTATATATAATGGCGTACGGTTTTGGTTTATATATTATAAATTCAAACTACAACCCTTCACTTTAGATATAGTAAAAGGAGTTTTTGTTGCAGGACTATTATATACGCTAGTATATTTTGTACCAGGATTTACAGGAACAAAAATTGAAAATATTATCAGCATTTGTCTTCGTTCTGGTTTATTTGCGACGTTATTTTTAATTGCCATTATATATTTTAGAATCTCAGAAGATATAGCACAGTTTTCTACGCAAATTATGAGAAGAATCAAGGGAATGATGGGTCGTTAAACTAAGCATAAATGAACTTAAATTATATATATATTATAGGGAACGAAAACTCTTTATCTTCCACGGAGGCCCTTTTTATTTGCGGCAGCCCGCTGCGGCGGGGTGGCGAAGTAACAGCTGAGACAGTATTATATTATAAACGCAAGGCATGCACCAATAAACCCAAGCACGCTGCTGGAAACGAGGCTGTTGATTCGACCATGGTTTGCCCACGTGCAGTTCATTTGAACTATTTAACTGAATTTAAAAGGGCAAAACTACCTTCGCAAACAAAAAAACTTTTGCTTCCTTTTTGTGTAAAATGGAAGGCCCTCGCGGCGAGCGAGGCTAGGAAAAAAGAAATTTAACATGAAATATTTCTCTAATTTACTATAATTATTAATATTATATATGCAAACCATTATCATCAGCGGAACCACTAAAGGCATAGGATTGGCCTTGGCAAATCACTATTTATCTCAAGGATATATAGTAGCAGGCTTGGCAAGAGGCGAAGCAAAAATAATACATGAACATTATATGCATATTGTTTGTGATATAGCCATCGAAGAACAAGTAACCGCTGCTATTAAACAAATAAAAAACACTTGCGGAAGTATTGATATTTTAATTAACAATGCTGCTCTTGCAAACATGAATTCTTTAATCAGCACACCTCTTTCAGCATTCGAACAAGTGTATAAAGTAAATGCGGGTGGTACTTTTTTATTGATGCGTGAAGCAGCCAAACAAATGATCCGACAACAAAGCGGACGTATTATAAACTTTACGAGTATATCAAAACCTTTGAATTTAGAAACTCAAAGTAGTTATGCGGCTAGCAAGGCTGCTGTGGAATCGCTCACCAAAATTGCAGCACGTGAATTGGCTTCATTTAATATTACAGTAAATGCAATTGGCCCCACACCGATTGATACAGATTTAATTAAAGGAATTCCTGAAGACTGGATGCAAAATGTATTAAATATGCAAGCCATCAAACGCAAAGGAACTTTACAAGATATATATAACATCTGCGATTTTTTTATAAGTCCGAAAAGCTCGTTTATTACGGGGCAGGTGGTTTATTTGGGAGGCGTGTCGTGATGGAAGTTAGAAGACGGAAGTAGGAAGTCCGAAGTAGGAAGTTAGAAGACGGATGTAGGAGGTCCGAAGGTTTAATAGCGGTTTTAAACTTCTAGCTTCTGTCTCATTTTCGGCATATCTTTTTACCGCAAAGGACGCAAATACAATAGTGTTTATTTGTCGAGTAACACAGCACTCCTCCCGCCGCGGTGGGGCTATCGGGATCTATAGGGGAGGTCTTCCAATCAAAATTTATTCTAGATTCATAGTAGTCATTAAATCTCTAGAATCATAGTTCGGACAGCGAATTCCTTAGCGTCCCTTGCGGTTAAGAAACTAATCCCGTAACTTCTCATTATCCCGATGCCTATCCTTATCGCGTTTGGTTTTCTTTTCCATATTTTTTGTAAAGGCTTCTTCCAAATTTACACCGGTTTGATTGGCTAGACACATCAATACCCAAAGGACATCAGCCATTTCATCAGCCATATCAGGTTCGTGGTCAGTTTCTTTCCACGACTGTTCCCCATATTTGCGGGCCATAATTCGGGCAAGTTCTCCTACCTCTTCCATCAGTATGGCAGTATTGGTTAGCTCACTGAAATAGCGAACACCAATGGTTTTAATCCATTCATCCACATTTTGTTGTGCCTGTGTTAATGTCATTGTGTAGAAATTATTTAATTATTCATGCAATAATACCTGCATTTTTGTATCTCTTTATGAACAAAACTATCACATGGGCACGTGGACAAAAACTCCACTATACTATACAAGGCGAAGGTCCTGTATTGGTATTGCTACACGGCTTTTGCGAGGATGCCAGTATATTTAATATACAAATAGCCGAACTTTCCAAAACCAACAAGCTTATTATACCCGATTTGCCAGGACATGGCAGCAGTAGCGTTATCAGACAGGTTACGTTGCCCATGATGGCCGCTGCGGTAAAAGCCATGCTCGATGTTGAGAAAATTAAACAATGTATTATATGTGGCCACTCTATGGGTGGTTATGTTACTTTGGCATTTGCCCAATTATTTCCCAATGTATTACAAGGTTTTGGATTGTTATTTTCCACATCGGTTGCCGACAATGAAGAGAAAAAAGAGAACCGACTCAAATCCTATAGTTTTGTGGAAGAACATGGCACTCCTGATTTTGCAAAGACATTAATTCCTACTTTGTTTGCTCCCGATTTTGAAGAAAAAGATATTATAGAAAATGCAACTGAAAGTGCATGCAATACGCCCAAAACAGGTGTGATGGCAGCTACACTAGCCATGCGTAGCCGTCCTGATTTGAGCGAAGTATTAAAAAAATCGACAGTTCCTATATTAATAACGGCAGGAAAAAAAGACAAAGTAATACCCTATAAAGATATACAAAAAGTAGCCAAACTTCCTAGCGATTGCACCTTTGAAACTTTTGAAAAATCTGCCCACATGGGCATGCTCGAAGAACCCGAAAAAATGAATGAGGTTTTGCAGAAATTTATGATACATTGTAGTAAGGAATAAAAATAGTGGTCAGTAATCAGTGGTCGGTAGCTGACGCCGCAAACTGTTTGCTGACTACTGTTTACTGACTACTGTTTACTGACCACTGATTACTGTTTACTGACCACTAAAATTGAAAGAAATAAAATCACATAGCGACAATCCTACTTTTGGTCGCACCATTGATGCTTTAGAAAACACCAATGATTCGTTTTTAATCACAGGAAAAGCAGGTACAGGTAAATCAACTTTATTGAGAGAGTTTGTAGCCAACACAAAAAAAAATGTTTTGGTATTGGCTCCTACAGGAATTGCTGCGGTTAATGCGGGTGGACAAACGATACATTCTGCTTTTTTATTTCCACTACGACCTTTGGTTCCCGATGACGAAGAGATTAAAATATTTAATAAAAATACACCACGCGGGAAAGTTTTATTAAATGTTGATACGATTATCATAGATGAAATATCGATGTTGCGTGCAGATTTGGTGGATGGCATCGACCAAAGTTTGCGATTAAATCTTCGTCAGCCCGACAAACCTTTTGGTGGCAAACAAGTGGTGATGATAGGCGATCCATTCCAGTTGGAACCTGTGGTGACAAATACCGAACTTGAAAAATATATGTATGGGCAACATTATGATTCTCCTTATTTTTTTAGTGCTTCAGTATTCAAACAATATTTTGTTCATTGCCTCGAATTAAAAAAAGTATATAGACAAAGTGATCCGTATTTTATTGGTTTGTTAGATAAGATTAGAAAGAACGAAGCCGATGCTCAAACACTCGAAGATTTGAATAGCAGATTCAATCCAAGATATTCATTTAAAGGCGATGATTATAGTGTTGCATTATGTACCATTAATGCACGTGCCTCGTCTATTAATGATATGCAATTGGCAAGAATCAATACGCCCGAAACCCGCTACACCGCAGCCATTGAAGGCGACATCAATACACGACACATGCCTACGGATGAAGATTTATTTTTACGTCCAGGAGCACAAGTTGTATTTATAAAAAATAATCCCGAAGGACATTGGGTAAATGGTACGATTGCAAAAGTTATAGATTGCCAACCTGAATTAGTAATAGTAGAATTAAGCAACGGAGAAAAGAAAGATGTGCTGCGAGAGAAATGGGAAAATGTAGATTATGTTTGGGATAGAAGTCGCAATAAAATTGATAGAAGAGTAAAGGGAACTTTCACCCAAATGCCTTTTAAACTGGCGTGGGCAATGACCATCCATAAAAGCCAAGGACTTACTTTTGATAATATAGTAGTAGACTTAACAGGTGGAACTTTTTCGCACGGACAACTTTATGTAGCCCTTAGCCGTTGTAGGACTTTGGATGGTATTACCCTTACACAACGTATACGCCAAGAAGATATTATAGTTGACCAACGCGTAGTAGATTTTGTGGCGAGGTATGATATAGAGGGGTGATGTATTAAAAGAGTATTATATATAATAATCCAATTTATTTATCATAACAAATCCCTCGCAGTTCTGCCAGTCCACCAACCTACCAGTGAGCCAGAAATTGCTCCTACAGTTACATCAACAGGATAGTGAACCCCAATATATACACTTGCAAAAGCTATAGTTGCAGCCCATAATAATAACCAATATTTGTGAGCACTTTGGAAAAGACATATAAAAAACATCGCTATTGCAAAATGGTTGGTAGCATGTGCTGAAATAAAACTAAATCCGCTACCACAACTAGCACGGACAATGGGTGCGATACCTTCAATATCCTTATAATGGCAAGGTCTGAGACGTTGTATAATATGCTTGAAACCGTTTGCAACTATCGCATCACTGATGCCAATAGTGATAGCAAATGCAATCAAAATAAAACCGGTATTTTTGAGTCCGTTTTTTTTATATAATAACCAAAACAAAAATATATATAATGGAAACCACAACCACATAATTCGGAGGTAGGGCATTAGCCAATCACAAAAACCATTGGACAAATTATGGTTAATGAAATTAAACAGTTGGTGGTCTATATGTTTTAAGCTCTCTAACAATTTGCTGCGAATTACATCAATTTCCACCAAAATTATAACTTATTTTTGCAAATCAATTATGAATTTTGAACTCACCTCCACTTTTAAGCCCACTGGCGACCAACCTGTAGCTATTGAACAGCTTGTTGCGGGTATTAAACGTGGCGATCCAGCACAAGTGCTATTGGGCGTAACGGGTAGTGGAAAAACTTTTACCATTGCCAATGTGGTGCAGCAAATTCAAAGACCGACTTTGGTATTGAGTCATAATAAAACCTTGGTAGCTCAACTTTATGGCGAGTTCAAACAATTTTTCCCCAATAATGCCATCGAGTATTATGTTTCTTATTATGATTATTACCAACCCGAGGCTTTCATCCCCAGCTCGAATACTTATATAGAAAAAGATATGGCCATCAATCAGGAGATTGAAAAACTTCGTTTGAGAACCACTTCTACTTTGCTATCAGGAAGACGAGATATTTTGGTGGTGGCATCGGTCTCCTGTATATATGGTGCGGGTAATCCAAAAGCCTATGAAGATTCTATTATTCGTTTGCACCCGGGCATGAAAATGAGTCGCAATACTTTATTATATAAGTTGGTGGATTCCCTTTACAGTCGCACTACGGCAATATTCGACCGTGGAAATTTTAGGGTGCAAGGCGATAATGTAGATGTATTTGTAGCCTATGGTGATTATGCCTATAGAATTGTATTTTTCGGCAATGAAATTGAAGCCATTTCTACTTTTGATCCAGGAACTGGAAAGACCCTAGAAAAGCAAGATAATATGGCAATTTTTCCTGCCAATATATATGTGACCAATCGTGATTCGATGATGCACTCCATTAACAAGATACAAGATGATATGGTGGGCCAAGTAGAATATTTTAGATCACTCGGCATGAATCTCGAAGCAAAAAGATTGGAAGAAAAAGTAACTTTCGATTTGGAAATGATGCGTGAACTTGGTTACTGTAGCGGCATTGAAAACTATAGTCGTTATATGGATAATCGAAATGCAGGTGATAGACCTTTCTGTTTATTAGATTATTTTGATGATGATTTTTTATTGGTGGTTGATGAAAGTCATGTGAGCTTACCACAAGTGCGAGCCATGTATGGCGGTGATAGAAGCAGAAAAACTACTTTAGTAGAACATGGTTTCCGATTGCCCAGTGCATTAGATAATAGGCCGCTTACTTTTAATGAATTTGAAGGTATGATAGGACAAACTATATATGTTAGTGCAACTCCTTCCGACTATGAAGTGGCCCGTTCAGAGGGCGTTGTAGTGGAACAATTAATTAGACCAACTGGATTGTTAGACCCTGTGATTGAGATTCGTCCCTGTGTAAATCAAGTAGATGATTTGATGGATGAAATTGAAGAAAGAATTAAAATGGGCGATAGAGTTTTGGTAACCACGCTCACCAAACGCATGGCAGAAGAATTGACAAAATATCTAGCCCGATTAAATATAAAATGTAGTTACATACATAGCGAAGTGAAAACCCTCGACCGCGTAGAGATACTACGCAACCTAAGGGTGGGCGTGATTGATGTTTTGATAGGCGTGAATTTATTGCGTGAGGGATTGGACTTGCCCGAGGTTTCTTTTGTTGCAATTTTGGATGCAGATAAAGAAGGATTTTTACGTAGCGACAGATCACTGATACAAACTATTGGTCGTGCTGCACGTAACTCACGAGGCAAAGTTATAATGTATGCTGATAGAATTACAAACAGTATGCAACGCACCATGGATGATAATTTGCGTAAACGCGAAAAGCAAATGGCTTATAATACTTTGCATGGTATAACGCCAACAACGATATTGAAATCGAAAGAAGATATATTCAAACAAACTTCATTAAGCGATTTCCGTGTGGATGCACCTACGCATGAAAGTTATTATGCGGAGCCAGAAACACCCGCATTGGCAGCCGATCCACTCGTACAATATATGAACAAAGAACAACTGCAAAAGCTCGCCGACCAAACTCGCAAACGTATGGCACAAGCCGCCAAAGAGATGGACTTTTTACAAGCGGCTATGTTGAGGGATGAACTGCAAGAACTTGAACGACGTGTAGCGAATTAATATTTAAATACCCGAGTTTGTTATAAGAGAAAGTCTTTCAACCTTAGTAGGAGTCAGTCTCCCCTCAGGGATTCGCCGCGGCGAATAGAGGGGCTGCAATCATATCAACTTTCTATAATATATTTGTAAACTTATTTGGCCTCTTAGTTTAATGGATAGAATAAGAGATTCCGATTCTCTTGGTACAGGTTCGATTCCTGTAGAGGCCACAAGGTTATTTTATAATTGTTATTTTATATTTTTCATTTTATGGTTTTCTTGATATGAATTTAGTATATAAATTGATACTGCCATTATTCTCATGTTGCATAATTATTAAATAATGTAAGGATAATTCTGCTTATGAAAAGCAAACTGTAATCAAGGTAGAGAATATGAATGATACTTTTCAAATCTTAGAAGCACTTTTAGACACTTTTCAAAAGACAAAATATGTGCAAGGATATAATCCATTTAGTCCGTATAAAGACTCACTAATAATTTGTTATGATAGTTTGTATTTTACTTCAATAAGACATTTTAAAAGGGGCAAATATGTATTTTTATCTGAAGATCAAATTTGTGAATTAGTTAGCGGTATGGAGAAGGAAGGCAACTAGGGGTCTGAACCTAAGATATTAAAGATCTATATGTTTAAAAAGACTAGCAATATTTATTAGACCTCTTTCATAATTCACATACGTATATGGATAAATAAATCGAAGTTTTTAGTGAATAGAAACAATTAAGTATGAGCTTTCATTTATGTAATGGAAAGAAATACAGAATTACAAAGTCGACAAATTCAAACGATTGGTAGGCGTATCAATAGATACATTCGGCAAAATGGTAGTGGAGTCTATACGATTAGAACCACAATCAAAGCATAAAATAAAGGGTAAAAAGCGAGGGCCAAAGCCAAAACTTAGCACCGAAGATAAAATATTAATGATGCTGATGTACTATAGAGCGTGCAGAACATTTTTTTATGTTGGTGCGTCTTATGGAGTGAGCGAAAGTCAGGCTTGGAGAATCATTATCACACAAGAAAAAATTCTAATAAAAAGTAAGCTGTTTCACCTGCCAGGCAAGAAAGTATTAACACAAGCCAATACTTTTGAAGTAGTAATAGTTGATGTAGCAGAAAGCCCGGTAGAACGTCCTAAAAAAAACAGCGGAAATATTATTCTGGCAAAAAGAAAAGACACACCATAAAAACTCAGGTATTGGTGGACAAAAAAAGTAAACGCATTATATGCATAACACAATCTTCTGGACG
>Ga0163151_10005975_pt1 | contig 15141 bp, 16 predicted proteins | sample OliLakLV19MP5IB2_FD_145596 | JGI IMG/M metagenome (GOLD analysis project Ga0163151, IMG submission 145596) | Freshwater microbial mat bacterial communities from Lake Vanda, McMurdo Dry Valleys, Antarctica - Oligotrophic Lake LV.19.MP5.IB-2 | ecosystem: Environmental > Aquatic > Freshwater >...
AGAATGGGCTAAGAAAGAAGCTAAAAAAAGAGGTGTGGGCTATCAAACCATCATAAACGAAATACTATTGGCTAAAGCTGTCTAATTAGAGGAGAAACACAATGGGTGAAGTTCAAGTTACAAAAAACAGAATTGCCGGTCATATTTTACCCACGGCATCTAATTTGTTGGGTCTGTGTTTTTTGCTGATGAGTTTTATTAAGGTTGATACATTACGCTCAGTCACAGTTTTGGATGAGTTTTTGTTGTTTCCAATTCTAATTTTCTTTTTAGCAGCTAATTGTTCTTATTTGTCACTGCGATCTATGGGGAAACGAGTAGCGTTTTACGAATCAACTGCTGATAAATTGTTTATCAGTGGTCTTTTTTCTATGACGGTAATATCGATTCTTTTTGTTTTAGAATTCATGCATTAAAATACCTAAGAATCTGAACCCTTCAAAATCTTTTGATGTGACTTATTGCTCAGTGGTGACAATTTGCATCCAAAATAACATTTTGCCACCAGCTTAATAACCTTTCCAAAAGCGGATCTTCGGGATATCTATCTCTGTCTAAGGGGGGGGCTTTATGAAAAACAGTAACTTAATCCATCTCGTGCTTGTACTCTCGATCTTGGCAGCTGGTTGTTCGAAAAATCGTCCTACACAAAAAGAAGAAAATATTCCGATTAATGCCAAGGGTGATTTGCTTGGCCAAGAAGGTGAAGTTGAGAATTGGTTCACTAAAAGTCCAGACTTAGATTTAGTTGAAGGAACACAAGCCGATCGTACTTATGTCGATTTTAATCTTAAAACAGACGTCGCTCCTATCATCGTTGCTGTCATTGACAGTGGTGTTGATGTGAAGCACGAAGATCTTCAAGGTCAAATTTGGGTTAATGAAGATGAAGTCCCGGGAAACGGCCTTGACGATGACAAAAATGGTTTTGTTGATGATGTGAACGGATGGAACTTCTTAGGAAGTTACGACAAATCACGTAAACCCATCAATATCGACGACACAACTCTTGAGGTAACACGGGAACTTGTTGCCATGAAAAAACTTAAAGCTCAAAGAGAAGCACAAGGTTTAACACTATCAGAATCTGAAACTAAGTATCTTCAGAAATTAGACGCTGAAGTTTCTGAAGAACTAAAAGTGGCTAAAGAAAGTAAAGATCGCTTTGAGCCTGAATATAAAATTATAAAAGCTAGCTATGAAATTTTAAAGCCACTTCTTAATAATGTTGAGCTAAAAGATCTTACACTAAAATTAGTGTCAGAATTAAGTGTTGTAGAAGTTCGAGATATTGCTGCTCGTGATGCAATTGTGGCATCAATGGATAAATTAAAAGTTGTGTCTGTTGCGCGCCTTTTACGACTCATAGCTCGCGCTGATTCTGCACTAAATGTTTACTACAATGAAAATTTTGACCCTCGAAAAGTCATCATTGGTGATGACCCATCTGATTTTAATGATCGCAACTATGGCAATAATGATTTACTCGCTGGCGATGCTAACCATGGCACACACGTCTCGGGAATCATTGCTGCAGTTAGAAATAATAATCTTGGAATAAATGGCATCGCAACAAATGTTAAGATCATGGTGCTTAGAGCCGTGCCTAATGGTGATGAGTATGACAAAGATGTGGCCAATTCAGTGCGATATGCTGTTGATAACGGCGCACGCATTGTAACTATGAGTTTTGGAAAAGCATATTCTCCTTATAAAGAAAAAGTAGATGAAGCGTTTCGTTATGCAGCTGCAAAAAATGTTTTAATTGTTCACGCTGCTGGGAATAGTTCTTTGAACACAGATATCTTTCCTCATTTTCCAAACAAGTTTATGGCACAATCTGGGGCAGAGATTTCTACGTTCTTAGATGTAGGGGCTAACAGTGAGAAAAAAGGGCTGGATTTGCCAGCTGTATTTACGAATTACGGTCAAAGTACAGTAGATATTTTTGCACCTGGTGTGAATCTTAAATCAACAGTTGTTGGTTCGCTCTATGCGACTTACTCAGGGACAAGTATGGCAACCCCTTGTGTGACAGGCGTTGCTGCTCTGGTATTATCTCAATATCCTGATTTATCAGCACTTGAGTTAAAAGCTATTTTGAAAAATTCAGCTCGCACGTATCCTGATTTGATCGTAAATCTTCCCGGAGCACTTGCTGAACCGTTAAAGGTTTTATTTCGAAAGTTAAGTGAAACAGGTGGAATTGTAGATACGTTTGAGGCCTTAAAACTCGCAGCTTCAAGACAATAGAAAAATTAAAAACTGCAATACAGACAAATTAATTTTGTCTGTATTGCTCGTATTTATTGCGCCACGCACTTTCGGTTAATGATTTCATATGTGGTCCAATTTTACGTTGAGATGAAACTGGGCGCATTAATGAATAAGCAAATTTGCTTAAGCGATCCATTTTGCGTGGAATCATAAGTAATGGCGGAATCAGTTTTCCTGATATCAGCCAAAAATTTTTCTTTACCGAAATTAATGGCAAAGAAATAGGCTCAACGCGTGTTTGCGTTTTCATAAGTACTCCGGAAAAAATATTTAAATCAAATTTCCAAATTTTTTAGTTCAGATACGTTGATTTTTTATTTGTTTAGTTCGGCTATATTACATCTTCTTCTGATAATTATCAATAAGTTGGTTTGATGAGCGCAATATTGTTTCAGGCTTATATGTGAGTCAGTATGACTATTTCTTAAACACGAGTGTGTAAAAACACTAGATGTTTCGAGGGGAAATGTACTTTGTTTAAATTCTAAAATTCGTTATTATAAGAACTCAAATTCTGGGTTTTCCAGCAGTCCAAAGTGAACCTTTATCTGGGGTTGAGTTATGAAATTAATGGCTTTCTCTTTTTTACTTCTCATTGCTGGAATTGCATCTGCTGCGACAGTAACCCCTGAGGCACGCGAAAAAGCCCTTCGAAGTGCTCGAGTTTGGAATGAACCGCGAGTTCCTATTCATCTAGCTGATTTAAGCAAAACTGAGGTAGGTGATGATGGTTTTCGTGCTGATGATGAAATCACTTGTGATTGGCAGCCCTATAGGCAAGTTTCTGGTGTAACTGCAAAATTTTACTGTAAAACAAAAAATGGTGACGTACTTAAAATAAAATATTCTACAAAAAATGGCCTTAACCCAGAAGTTTATGCAGAAACTGCGGGTACACGTCTATTGCGTGCACTGGGTTTTGAAGCAGATAGAATGTATCTTGTTAAAAAAGTTCGTTGTATTGGGTGTCCGAAAGATCCAGTTTTTGTAACATTGCTTACTCAACATAAAATTAAAAAAGTTCGCGATAATTTTTATGCGATTCATGGAATACGAGAAAATGGTCAGTATGTTTATCGTTCTGATGAGCCATTTTATGATTTTTACGAAGTAGCAATAGAGCGTAAAACCGGTAAAAAAATTGAATCCAAAGAAGATCAGGGTTGGGGCTGGGATGAGCTCGATCGCATTGATCCCAAACTTGGGTCATCCGTAGCTGAAGTTGATGCATTTCGCATTATGGCTTCCTTTTTAACTCACTCTGATAATAAGGCCGCTAATCATTCACTTGTTTGCTTAAAGAAGATTAAGGATGGTCAAGAATGCGAAGCTCCGGTGGCTTTTGTTGCTGATATTGGTGTCGCATTTGGTGGCGGTTTTAACTTTTTAACGATGTCATATCCAAAATTTGACCTTACCGCCTGGGAAAAGTCACAGGTGTGGTCTAAAGACGGTCCCTGCACACTTCATCTTAAAAACAGTTTAACAGGCTCATTTAAAGACGTCACTGTTGGCGAAGAAGGGCGTAATTTAGCGGCAAGACTGCTTAACAGCCTCTCTGATGGTCAAATTCGAGATCTCTTTAACGGAGTTAATATCTCAAACTTACCATTTAAGAACACTGCTCATAATAATGTTGAAGAATGGCTAAGGGTTTTTAAAGCAAAACGCGATGTAATTTCATCAGCAAGTTGTCAGCGGTAATCAGATAAGGGATGAAATTATTAATTATTGTAGTAACTACATTCACAAGCTTTTTTGCATCTGCCCAATTGTTACCTCAATTACCACAAGCTACTTACCAGTCTGGTAGGCCAAACGATAAAATGGTTTTACCAACTGGCCGTGAAGAAGAGTTTCGTGCCGAAGCTTTTACTCGCGCTAAAGTTTGGAGTGAACCAGCTCCAATTGGTGCAGTTAATTTGAGGGTTACACAAGGCTCTCCAAATGAATTCACAAATGATTCAGAGATTACATGTAAGTGGGTGAGCAATGAGCGATACTCAGGTGCAACACCAAAATTTCTTTGCGCAATACCAAATGGCGAAGTCATAAAAGTTAAATATCACAGAGAGAAAAAATCCACCGCAGAAGTAGGTGCTGAACCAATGGCTACTCGACTATTAAGCGCACTAGGTTTTGGTACTGATAGTATCTTTATTGTTAAAACAATTCGTTGTTTTGGTTGTCCCAAAGACCCCTACAGTGCGAATACAAAATTTTATAGCCCGATAAAACAAATCAAAGATGATCATTGTCAATTTCAATTGAACAATGCTCCTGGATGTCGTTATTCAAAAGATCATAGTAAATTTTTAAGTTTTGATAAGTATACCGATTTTCAATATGCAACTATTGAGCGACGCTTACCAGGTAAGCGTATGATTAGCCCTAAAAAGGACGGCTGGGGTTATACGGAATTAGCAAATATCGATGCATCTCGCGGGGGAGCCTCAAAAGCAGAATTGGATGCATTTCGTATTGTATCGGTTTTTTTAAACCACGCTGACAATAAAGACGATAATCAAATGCTAACTTGTACTGATTCGACTATTCGGGATGATGGCTATTGTAAAAATCCTGTGGCCTTTATTAGCGATGCAGGAACAACTTTTGGCAGTAGTTCACGTGGTATGCATAAAGGTTTTTCTAAACTTGATGTGGTGGGGTGGGAAGAACACTCTATTTGGTCTGAAACTGGTGCATGCATGCTTCAGATGAAAGGCAACATGACTGAAAGTTGGAAAGACATTGAAGTTGGCGAGGAAGGCAGAAAACTAGCAGCACGCCTATTGAGTAGCCTTAAGCCTCAACAGATTCGCGATCTTTTCGAAGGTGCAAGAATTCATGTGTCCCCATTTAATGGCAATGTTGATGTATGGATACGAGTGTTTAATAAACGATTGGCGAAAATTTCCAGTCGCACTTGCCCAGTAAACTGACATTTTTGAGATCTAGAGAGTGACGATTTTTTACGCACTCTCTAGCAATTTCTTCAAGTGCAATTACCAGATACAATAGGTCTTGATTAAACCTCTATAATTATCGGCACATCATTTGCTTTTTAGATAATGTATGAACAGAAATATTCTTGTTTCAATTCTAATTTCAAAGCTTGTTTTGATTAGCGGATTTGCCTCAGCCATGACAGATGTGCGTCAAGTTAAGCCATCTTGTGTCGATAAAATGGGTGGGCTTGAAGACGTTATTCCTGCACCTGAAAACCATGAGAAATTGGACCCTGGGTCTACATTGCAAGTTGATTCTCGAGCAATGCGATCAATTAAAAACAATCGCATTTATCAGGGGATTTTTGTCACTGAAGATGATGCTACAATTACTTTGCGAGATACCATACGAATTGCAATTGACCCAGCAACTGGAAAAACAACAATGTCAGAATTGGGAAACATTATTTTATCTAAAGCAGATTTTTTACAGCCAGGCATGTCTGTTCAGTTAAATTCAAAAAATAATTCTTACACAGGTGTTTATCGTGGTGAAACTACGATGGGTGATACAACCATTCTTGAAATAGATGGAAATGTGCAACACATGAAGCGTTATAATATTATAAGTTTTAGTATTTTACAGAGGACCTCAGAAACTCATCGAATTTTCTCAAAACAAGATTTGCCCAGCAGGGACCCGAACCAAAAACAGAAATAATATTTTCGATCAAGGTTCAAATTTTAAAAACTGACATTCGATTGCGCCATTATATACGCGTGTTGATCTTTTTGGTTCTAAGCCTATGGCTTTGGCAAGTGTTGGGTTGCCGGTGAGAACAAAAGCTTTCCAACCTTGAAAGTGTGTTTTAAGTTGGTGCCCCAGTTTTGAGTACAGATCAACGAGATCTTGGCTCTCACCGAGTCTTTCACCGTAGGGTGGATTAGTGATGAGAACCCCAGGTGTTGGTGCGGGAATGAATTCTGTAATATCTTGTCTTCTAAAAATAGTTACCACTTCAGTGCCAGCGTTTTCAGTATTGGCTCGAGCGGCTGCGACAGCACGCATATCGCAATCAGATCCGTATACTCTAAACGGCACGTCATCTAAAACTCTTTGACCAATTTCATCGCGTAACAACTTAAACGCGTCAGTTTGAAAGGTTAGCCATCGTTGAAATCCAAAACGCGTTCGAAAGCTTCCTGGTGGAATTTTCAAACCCATCAGTGCTGCCTCAATACAAAAAGTTCCTGAGCCGCACATAGGATCCATCAAAGGACTACTTTGATCCCAACCAGTCATTTTAATTAAAGCTGCAGCGAGATTTTCTTTTAGTGGTGCTGGTGCACCTCGGTCGCGATACCCGCGGTAATGAAGTGATCCGCCAGAGGTGTCTAGTGAAACTGTGCATAAGTTTTTTACAAGACGTAATGAAACTTGCATATCTGGATTCTCTGCATCGACATTCGGGCGTGAACCATATTTTTTGACAAACTGATCAACAACGGCGTCTTTGGCTTTAAGTGCGACGATGCGTAAATCACGAATGCCACTGTCGCGAACGGAAGAATCCATGGCCAGTGTTTGATCAACAGTAATGTATTTGGTCCAATCGTGTTTTAAAACATTATGATAAATCTGATCGGGTTCGTAAGCGGGGAAATCTAAAACAGGATAAAGAATTCGACTAGCAGATGTAACTTCTAAGTTAGCTTTATAGCAGCCAGCCCAATTGGTGTGAAATTCAACGCCGGCAATCCCTAATTTTGTTTTGGTAATTCCCAGATCGTGGAGTTCTTTTTCGAGAACTAGTTCAAGTCCTCGAGGTGTGGTAGCAAAAAACTTCGGCATAACAAAAACAACTTAACAAACTCACAGTTAAAAAGATAGGCGAGGTGGGAGTATTGTATTTATTTCCAAAGAAAAACCGATCTCGGTTCTCGAGATCGGCTCTTTTAAACGCTATGATTTTGCCAGTTTATTTCTGTTCTAAGTAAACGCCATCACCTTGAATGGTGTAGCTCTTAGTATTCACTTCGGCTTGTATCATAGTGTTGAGGCGCCAGCTTACAACCAATGGCAATAAAGCAACTGGATGGTCATCTGTGCCGATGTTTGTTGCATTACGAACTTGAGCTGAAGCATTTAAGCTATAGCCCCAGCTTGCAACTTTAATATGAGTGGGAATTGCTGTGATGTTGGCTAAGAATTTTCCAGCACCACGAACGCCACCGTTGAAAGTATAAAAAACTTGATATGTGAAGTTTACAACTTCTTTACCAAATTTGTTTTTGTACACAACATTGTAAGCTTTTGCTTGGGGCAATGACCAAGCAGATAGAGATTGCCAACCTTCGCTTCCGCGAGGAAGTGCGTGAGCAACATCAGAGGTCATGTTGGCAACGGGTTGACCCGCTTTGATGATCTCCCAAATAAATTTGCCTGCATTTACGATATCACCAATATTGATTCCATCACCTTCGCCTTCAGTCTGTACGCTTTTCATAACGTAAATACTTGGAATTTGCATGGGTTCAACTTCTGTGATCGTTGGTGGATCAAAAGATAATTCTTTAATTTGATCTCCGGTTAATGTGTTCGCTTGAGCGTTGATTGAAACAGTTAATGCGAGAGCAAGAAATGCTCCTTTAGAAAATAGATTCATTGGCCCCTCCTGTGGTTATGAATTACTGCAATTTTTAAAAGTCGAAATGCCGTGACTTTTTATGATCAAAGTCTAGGAAGCCGTTTGTTGGATTGCAAACATAAAGGTGTGATGAGAGGCGTCAATCAGTAATGAGATTCAACGTAATTATTAATAATTTTGATGAATTCAGGAACAATATCTTTGCCTTGAAGGGTTGTGACAAGTATTCCGTCAACATAGACGGGCGCTTTGGGATCCTCTGCTGTACCTGGCAATGAAATACCAAGGTTTGCGTGTTTGGATTCACCTGGGCCGTTAACGATGCAGCCCATGACCGCTACTTTCATTTCGCTCGCATTTGGTTTTTTAAGTTTCCAGTGAGCCATGTTATCGCGCAGGTAATTTTGAATTTGTTCAGCCATAGATTGAAACAAAGTGCTGGTGGTTCGACCACAACCTGGGCAAGAGGTTACTTGGGGTGTGAAGTTTCTAATTTCTAATGATTGTAAAATTTGTTGAGCAACAATGACTTCTTCTGTTCGTGAACTTGTAGGAGTTGGTGTGATTGAAACCCGAATGGTGTCGCCAATACCTTCTTGAAGTAAAATGGCTAATGCTGCAGCAGAAGCGACAGTGCCTTTATTACCAATGCCAGCTTCGGTTAAACCAAGGTGAAGTGCGTAGTCATCTTGTTGAGCCAGTGAACGATACACATCAACAAGACCTTGAATTTGTGAAATTTTAGCTGACAAAACGATGCGATCTTTTGGTAATCCCATTTTTTCAGCTTGCTGTGCTGATTCTACCGCTGAAGCAACAAGAGCATTTTGCATAACCGCATTGGCGTTAAGTGGCTTGGCGAGTTTTGCGTTTGCATCCATCATGCGCGCGAGTGTGACTTTATCAAGGGATCCCCAGTTAGCACCAATACGAACGGGTTTTTCATTTTGCATTGCGATTTCAATCATGGTGGCAAAATTATTTTTTTCTTCTTTTCCGATATCGCAATTTCCAGGATTGATTCTGTATTTTGCTAAGGCCTTTGCGCATTCAGGGTATTTTTTTAAAAGCAAATGTCCGTTGTAATGAAAATCTCCGATAATTGGAGTTGAGTAATTATTTTTATAAAGTCCCTCGACAATTTTAGGAACGGCAATGGCTGCCTCTTCAGTGTTCACAGTAATGCGAACAATTTCTGAACCTGAATCTGCAAGTTCTTGGATTTGTTTAATGGTCGATGCAACATCAGCGGTGTCCGTGTTGGTCATGGATTGAACGACAATGGGATTGTCTCCACCCATTAAAATCTGACCGATTTTTACGACCCGAGAAGGTCTTCTTTTGATATTCGACATAGGAGGTTTTTTAACAGGAAAGATTTAAGATGTCTACGGGTTATAGGTACGGCGCATCAACGGGTTTAACTGCACGAAAAGCTTGCAATAAACAATGCGGTGCGTTTTACTGCGCGCAATTGTTTTTATGTGGCCGGGTCCTACGCAATCGGGGCTCTGCAAACCCCGCCAGGTCCGAAAGGAAGCAACGGTAGCAGGCGTCTTTATGTGATGTGGGGTTGCCCGGTCTTCCTTCAATCGGGGGCGAGTTGTCTTATCAAGTTTTAGCGCGCAAATGGCGTCCACAATCTTTCGAAGAATTAGTTGGTCAAGAACATGTGGCGACCACACTTCTCAATGCACTTAAAAGTTCTCGCATGCCTCACGCACTATTATTTACGGGAGCTCGTGGAGTTGGAAAAACTTCTGCCGCAAGAATTTTAGCTAAAAGTCTCAGATGCCCTAAGGCAAAAGATTTTGTACCATGCAATGAATGTCATGATTGCCAAGAAATCACAGCCGGGCGTTCTATTGATGTCATTGAAGTCGACGGAGCCAGTAATAACGGCGTAGAAAATATTCGTGAGCTTCGTGAAACCGTTGGCTACATGCCCTCTACGGGCAAATACAAAGTCTATATTATTGATGAAGTTCACATGCTTTCTACAAGTGCATTTAATGCGCTCCTTAAAACTTTAGAAGAACCACCACCACATGTGATTTTTATTTTTGCGACGACAGAGCCGCAAAAAATTCCGGTGACTATTTTATCGCGCTGTCAGCGTTTTGATTTTAGACGTATCCCTGTTCGTAAAGTAGTAGATCGTTTAAAAACTATTATTGAAGCAGAAGGTGTTGAAGCAGAACCTCAGGCTCTTTGGTTGTTAGCTCGAGAATCTGAAGGCAGTATGCGTGATAGCCAAAGTTTGCTTGATCAAGTTATCACGTTTTGTGGAACCAAAGTTACCCACACACAAGTTGTTGAAGTTTTAGGTCTGACAGATCGCACACTTTTGAGCACCTCATTGCGAGCACTTGTCGATCGCAATGCCGCAAGCTGTTTGCAAATTATTGAACGCGTGTTTCATCAAGGTTATGACCCAAAACAATTCGCACAAGATCTTTTAGAACATCTTCGTAACCTCATGATTGTAAAGGTGAGTGTGGCCAGTGGAAACACAACAAGTACTGGTGAGTTTTTAGATCTACCCGATCAAGAAATTGATGAGCTTAAAAAATACGCTGATGAATTAAGCAATGAAGATGTCCATATGCTTTTTGATATGACACTTAAAGGTGTCGGAGATGTGCTTCGCGCGCAAGATCCTCGTATTGTTTTAGAGATGTTACTCTTAAGATTGTCTCAAGCGCCACGGTTGACATCGATTGAAAAATTAATCGCTTCAATTGAAAACGGCGGATCAAAAAATCCTACAGCAGTTTCAACAAAGCCTGTGATTCCTGCGACACCGACGCGCACACCTCTGCGTTCGGAAGCTCCTGTGCAAACAGCAACTCCTGTGCGAGCAGCAGCTGCGCCAACTGTAGCGGTGGCAAGTGGGGGAAGTGATCTCGAGCGTTGGGCAGAACTTGTTGGAATTATTAAAAAAGAAAAACCACTTTTGGGTGCTAAGCTTGAGTATGCATTTTTGCAAAACCTGGAAGGTGAAAATCTGGTGATTGGATTTAGAAAAGAACAAGAATTTTTCTATAATCAAGTTGCACAAAAAGAAGTTGTTAACCAGATCGTGGATGTGGTGGCCAAACATTGGGGGCGGAAATATAAAGTGCAAGTTACACTTTCCCAAGGATCCCCCAATCAATCATCACCCAAAGAAGCCCGTGAAGCTGCCGAAACAGCTGTGAATGATCGCATTCGTGAACAAGTAGAATCTCATCCTTTGGTTCGAGAAGCCAAAGACGTTTTTAAAGCTAGAATTACTTCAATTAAAGAATCTCAATAGGAGGATAAGTCATGAAGAACTTCCCGGGCGGCATGCAACAATTTTTAAAACAAGCGCAACAGATGCAAGGTAAAATGGCAAAGCTTCAAGAAGAATTGGCAACAAAAACTGTTGAAGCTACCAGTGGCGGCGGAGCCGTAACAGCAGTTGCAACCGGAGCACAACTTATTAGTGCTATTAAAATCAGTAAAGACGTTGTGGATCCTAATGATTTAGATATGCTTCAAGATCTAGTATTAACAGCTGTGAACGAATCACTTAAAAAGAGTAAAGCTATGTCTGAATCTGAAATGCAAAAAATCACCGGTGGCGTCTCAATGCCAGGACTCTTTTAATGGCGTTTAAAATTCCGGCTTTAGACCGTCTTATTGAAGAATTAAGCCGGCTGCCTGGTCTTGGCGAAAAGACTGCGCAGCGATTGACGTTTCATATTCTAAAATCAAAAAAAGATATTGCAGAGCAGTTAAGTGCAGCCCTTTTAGAACTTAAATCCCAAGTGAAAAACTGCCCTCAGTGTTTTAGTTTCACCGATCAAGAGCTCTGTGCTTTTTGCAAAGATACACAACGACAGCCCGAGCTTGTGTGTGTGGTTGAAGACCCCTCCGATATTTTGCGTATTGAAGCTGCCATGCAGTTTAAAGGTCGTTACCATGTGCTTCAGGGAGTGTTATCACCTTTAGATGGCATTGGCCCAGACCAGATTCGTCTTCAAGAACTTCTCAATCGACTCGAAAATGAGAAGATCACAGAGGTTATTTTAGCTCTCGATGCAGATCTTGAAGGGGATGCGACATCTCTTTATTTAACAAAATTAATAAAACCACGTGGAATTCGTGTGACAAGAATTGCGCACGGGGTTCCAATTGGTGGTAATCTTGAATATGTAGATTATCGAACGCTCAGTCGTGCGCTTGAAAACAGGGTCGAGCTCTAACTATGTCATTTATAAACTATAACGCTAAAGAAATTCACTGCAAGATCGTCTACTACGGGCCGAGCCTCGGGGGTAAGACGACCAATATTCAATGGGTTTATCAAAAAACTGCTAACGATCAAAAAAGTAAACTCATCGCACTTAATACTGAAAACGAACGCACTTTGTTTTTTGATTTTTTACCCCTTTTTATTGGCGAAATCAGGGGGTTTACGACCAAGTTTCATCTTTATACGGTTCCTGGTCAGGTGGTCTATGATGCCAGTCGGAAACTCATTTTAAAGGGCCTCGATGGCGTAATTTTTGTGGCCGATAGCCAAGCTGAGCGACTTGAAGAAAACATCGAAAGTATGAATAATTTGGAAAAAAATCTCGTGCAACAGGGCTATGACATCAAGCAAGTGCCCTTAATCATGCAGTATAACAAGCGTGACCTTGGCAATGTGACTCCTACTGTGGAGCTTCGTAAGCTTTTGAACCGCTATAACGCCCCTGAATTTGATGCCGTGGCCACGCAGGGAACCGGTGTTTTTGAATCGTTAAAGACCATAAGTAAGTCAATTATTACAGTGCTCAAAGGTGGAGATCTGTAAAAGGCTTCTTGACACTTAGGTAGGGGCTCTTTTATTTTGTGGAGCTCGTTCGAGACAGTTCGATTCGAGTACAAATCCGACGCTTATATTCAGGTGTAGCTCAGTCGGTAGAGCAAGTGACTGTTAATCACTGTGTCGCAGGTTCGATTCCTGCCACCTGAGCCAATTATCAACTAACCCTCTGAGATGGCTAAAAAATTTCAGAGGGTTTTTTTTGTCGTGCGACCGAACAAACCCCACAACATTACCTTGGGTCTTATACAATCTTTTGATATATTTTATAAATGAAGAATGATCTCGATAAAGATATTGATCTTTCAGTGATTCAATACAACCTGAGCATAACTCCCGAAGAAAGACTTATTAACCATCAACTTGCTTTTGAAACCCTACAGGAAATATTAAAAGCACGGGAAGAACTTTATGCAAAATCTGAACACCCTACTCAAGACCCTGCTAGAAAATAAAATTGATTTTGTACTTATTGGTGGCTACGCAGCTGTACTTCATGGTGCGACACAAGTCACACAAGATATTGATATTTGCGCCGTCTTAAGTGAAGAAAATTTAGAAAAATTTCGTATTGCCCTTAAAGACTATGATCCTCGGTATCGCATGAACCCAAACTTTAAACCGAGCTTATTAGATTACCCTCCTCCAAATCAGAAAAGTGAAAACTTATATCTCACAACAACAATTGGCATATTAGATGTACTTAATAAGGTACATCCTGTTGGAGATTTCCAGCGAATAAATTCTAAAGCTGTATCAGTGAATTTATTTGGTCATTTATGTAAAGTTATCTCTTTAGATGATCTCATTGAAGTTAAAAAATCTATGACAAGAGAAAAAGACAAAAGCATTCTTAAAGAGCTACTTAATCTTAAAAAAAATTAACTAAATTATAAAAGGCCTCGGCCAGTGTCGGGAGAGTGTCTTAGGCATTTTGACAATTAATTGTCAATTTGACAAAAAGTTGTCAAATTGCCTAGCTCTCTTTAGACAAACTAAGCAGCCAACACCAATTCATAAAACTTTGCCATGGGTGCGACAGATCCGTGAGTGCCAACATTTTTCAGTTCAATAAGTCCAAACTCACACAAGAGCTTCACATCTTGATACACATTTTTGAAATCACGTTTTACAAAACGCGCTAGCTCTTGAATTGATTTTGGTTTTCTTGCGCGAATAGCTGTTAAGAGTTGAACTCTTGATCCAGTAATAACCCTGCCAAGGGTTTCAAAATCGGGGAAGCTGATAATAACCATGCCTGCATATTTCTTTGTGGGTTTTGCAAGAACACCAAAGGCTCTATCCATCGCCTGTTTTTGAGGCTCCACCATTAACAATGCTCGCTTAGTCTTCATAAATAAAACCTTCCTTTCTAATCATGGCTCCAATATCTTCTCTCAATGCTCGAACTCCTCGATAGACGTAACCGACCTCAGTTTCTCCAATGTGGAGGTGTGGCCTCTATCCAATCCATAAAAAGATCGGGATGCAACTATAGATCTCATAAAATTTGGTGTTGTAGAAAACTAAAAAACCGATTAGCCCCCATAAAATGAATATCAATGTCCAAAACTTTTTCTGTTGATTCTAATTCATCAAGAGTCACGACAATATTTTTTCCATGTGGGTAGAGCTTTCGAAAAATAGATAGATTTTTGGCACTAAAGTGGCGCTTCTGGCTTTTGCACTCAATTGCAAGCAGATCTTTTTTTCCTGTCTGAATTACAAAGTCAATTTCATGACCAAGTTTATCTCGCCAAAAATATATTTGTTGAGAAAGCGGTCTGGCTTGCATGGTTTCGAGCACCAAATTTTCTAAAAGGTGGCCCTTCTCGCTTGCTCCAAGCTGGGTATCTTTTTTAGCAAAGCAAACAAATCCTGTGTCAAAACCATAGACCTTGGGTTGGGCAACAATTTCTTTTAGAGGGTTGCCTGAAAAAGGTTTAAGAATAGTAAGAGCCTTTGTTATTTCCAATATCTCAAGGTATTTGACGACGGTGGGGCGGCTCAATCCTGAAACTTTGGCAATTTCAGTTGCTTCAATAAGTTGTCCATTTTGTATAAGAACAAACTCTAAAACTTTTAAAAAAGCCTGTCGTTTATCAATTGAAAAAACTTCTTGTACATCCCTGGCATAAAATGAATCAAGCCATTCTGCATAAAACTCGCGGTCAAGCTCTGGGTTAAGTAAGGTCGGAGGGAGCCCCCCATGGAGCATTCTCTTTTCTAGGGTGACGCCAAAAGATTCTAATTCACTCACCAGTACCGGCAAGAAATGCAAGTTTCGTTTTCGTCCTGTTAAACTATCTTTAAATTTTTTATTTGCTGCCAGAGTGGAAGATCCAGTGGCCAGAACTTTCATTTTAGGAAACTCATCGGCGGCAATTTTTAATAGCTGAGATGCATTTTCAATCTGATGGATTTCATCAAA
>Ga0163151_10005976_pt1 | contig 15136 bp, 14 predicted proteins | sample OliLakLV19MP5IB2_FD_145596 | JGI IMG/M metagenome (GOLD analysis project Ga0163151, IMG submission 145596) | Freshwater microbial mat bacterial communities from Lake Vanda, McMurdo Dry Valleys, Antarctica - Oligotrophic Lake LV.19.MP5.IB-2 | ecosystem: Environmental > Aquatic > Freshwater >...
GTACCTCGCCGTCGCCGACGTCGATGCCGCCGATCGGGCCCGGGCCGGCGAGGATCATGCGGTAGGTGCAGCCCTGCATCGGCACCTCGTTGATCTGCCAGTCGAACAGCGAGCAGTAGAACTGCTGGGCGCGCGTGCCGTCCTTGGTCATCAGGTCGTGCCAGACGAAACGGCCGTTCCAGGGGCCTTGCGAGGGGGTCATGGGCGGAGTCTCTCGATGGGGGTCGTGGGGCAGGAGCGGAGTACGGGTCGGAGAGAATGACGACCCGGACATGGGCGGCGCGACGGGTTTTCGCCGAAATCACCGCGTGGCTGGCGACCGCGCGGAGTGGCAACGAGTGCCGGTTCAGTCGTTCTTCTTCGACTCACCCTTCGGTGCGGGTTCGCCGGCCGGCTTCGGCTCGACCTTCTTCGTGCCGGTGGCGTCGCCGCAGCAGCCGCCCGCGGGCTTGACCACGGGCTCACTGCCTCCTGCACCACAGCAACCCCCGCTCTTCTTCTCGGCCGGCTTCTCCGCCGGGCCGCCGCAGCAGCCTGCCATCGCGCCCTTGGCCGCGGGGGCACTCGTCTTCGCGAGGTTCGGGTTCATCGCCGTGATCTTGGCGAGATACTTCGCAGGGGCCTTCGCGATGGTGTCGGCGCCGTGCTGGGTGGCGATCTTCACGAGCGTGGTGCCGAGCATCACGTTCACGGGCGCAACGTCCGCCGGGAACGCTGCGCCGCTGATCGCGCAGGTGGTGAGCGGGTAGCTCTCATCCTGCTGCGCGAACGCTTCGTCGTGGATGCGCGCGACGATCGTCGCCGCTGTGGCCTTGGCTTTCGCGGTGCAGCCGCGGCAGCACAGTTGCACGAGCGTGCCGTCGATCACGAGTTGCGTCGGGGCGCCCATGCTGCCGAGTTGCAGGCCGGTGATCGGACAGGTCTCGAGCGGGTAGGTCGGCAGTTGCTGCGCGATCAGCGCCTCGTCGAGTTTCGCCACGAAGGTCGCCGGGTCCTTCTCGACGGTGGCCTGGCACTGGTCGCTGCACGTCTGGAAGGTGCGGCCCGCGGCCTGGAAGGTCGACGGTGTCGCGCCGAGTGGCTTGCCCGAGACGGCGCACGTGGTCAGCGGATAGACGGCGATGCGCGTGTAGTGCGGTGCGGTGGGAGCGGGCGTTTGCGTGACGGGGACCTGCGCGATGGCGGTCGCGAACAGCGATGTTGCGACGAGGATGGTGGGGATGTTCATGTTCGGAGGTCGGTCGGGCGCGGTGATCGAAGGGACCTGGCAAGTGACTCGTTCGAGGTCCGTTCCTCGATGGGGTCAGGTTCGTAGATGCCGGGTGCCGTCCGGTGAGCCTGCGAAGTGCCGGCTCGACGGCAGTTGCTCATGTCGCGGCGGTGGCGTCGGCATGCAGGGCGCCGTTGTGCCCGCGGTTCCTACGGTCATGGGCCCGCGCCGCGGTTTCTCGTCGGTCTTGCCGCAGCGGGTGAAGCACCCTTGCCCGAGCGGGGGTGCGCGCTACCATCTGCCCTCCCCGAAGCCCCGCGGCTTCATGTTGGTTCCCTGGGTCGGAGCGTAGCGCAGCCTGGTAGCGCACCTGCATGGGGTGCAGGGGGTCGGAAGTTCAAATCTTCTCGCTCCGACCATTTCTCTACTGCTTGTCGAGAGCCCAGTTGGGCACTCCCCGGCCATCGCCGGGCGCGAGTTGGGTCAGCCGCGTTTCCGGTGTAGCACTACACCGGGGGAGTTCGTGCGATGGCAAGGTCAAGCAACGCGCCGGCGGTGCCGGCGTGCTTTGAACACAAGGCGACGGGTCAGGCCGTCGTGAAGCTCGCGGGCCGTTTCGTCTACCTCGGTGCCTTCGGCTCCGACGAGGCGCTGCAGCGGTACCGGCGAGTGATCGCCGAGTGGCAGGCGAAGGGCTGCTGGACGCCCGAGGCGGCCATCGTGGTCAAGCAGGTGATCGCGGGCTACTGGCGGCACGCGGAGGTCTACTACCGCAAGAACGGCAAGCCGACGAGCGAGCTGTCGATCATCAAGCCGGCGATGCGAGTCTTGAACGATCTGTACGGCGACGTGCCAGCGACGGCGTTCGGGCCGCTCGCGTTGAAGGCGTGCCGCGAAGCGATGATCGGGAAGGACCTGTGCCGCACGACGATCAACGGCTACGTCTCGCGCATCAAGCAGGCGTTCCGCTGGGCGGTCGAGAACGAGCTGGTGCCGGCTCCCGTCCACCAGGCGCTGCTCGCGGTGCCGGGATTGAAGCGCGGCCGAACGCTCGCGCGGGAGTCGGCGCCCGTGCGGCCGGTCGATGGCGCGGACATGGAAGCCGTGCTGCCGTTCGTCGCGCGCCAGGTCGCGGCGATGATCCGGTTGCAGTGGTTGACCGGGATGCGACCGCAGGAGGTCGTGCAGATGCGCATGGGGGACATCGACCGCGGCGGCCGGGTGTGGATCTACCGTCCGACGGACCACAAGGTGGAGCATCACGGCATGGACCGCGTGGTGCCGCTCGGGCCGCAGGCGCAGGAAGTCCTGGTGCCCTTCCTGAAGCTCGATCCGGTCGTCGCGCTGTTCTCGCCGAGAGAGGCCGAGAAGGAGCGGCGGGCCGCGATGCGGGCAGCTCGCAAGTCGAAGGTGTGGCCGTCGCACAGCAACCGGGCGCGGAAAGTGCGCAGGGGGTCGGACGTTCAGAACCTGCGGGACTGCTACGACACGGCGAGCTACCGGCGGGCGGTCGATCGCGGTTGCGAAAAGGCAGGCCTGCCCTCGTGGAGCCCGAACCAGCTGCGGCATTCGGCGGCAACCAGGATCCGGAAGGAGATGGGTTGCGAGGTCGCGCAGGCCGTTCTGGGGCATCGGCAGCTGGAGACGACGCAGGTGTATGCCGAGGTCAATCAGGCCAGGGCCGTAGAGGCGATGGAGCGGCTCGGGTAGCGTGGCTTGATGGCGACGGAACCCGAGGAAACGGCAGCCGATTGGAACCCTCTCGAACCAAGTGAGATGAAGTGCTTCCACCTTCCGAACCTGCTTGGCGCGGTCAAGACTGCCGCGGGTCGAAAGACGCTGCGCCGCTGCATCCAGTTGGTTGGTGAGGGCCGCGTACTCATGGAGGTCAGCGGCGGGCTCGACCGGGAACTGGCGGTCGCGCAGGCGCTGCCAGAGTCACCGGAGTTCGCGGGCCGAGAATGGCCGCTTGGACCGGAAGAGTTGAGGCAGGGGATTGACCAGGCGCGCCTGCTTCACGAGCAACTAGTGGAACTCGTTCTCATCGAGAAGGGGATGCGGCGCACGCCGGGCACCGGCGAGTGGGACCGGGCCATCGAGGATCGAGTCCTGATGGCGTCGCTCATTCGGTGGATCCGGACGATGGAGATAGTCGGACAAGATCACAGCGCGCTGGGGTTGCTGGAGGGCGACGTTCGCGGTGGCGTCATGATCGGGTTCGAGACCGGCAATCCGCTGATGCTCAGCTCGTTCACGCATGCGTTGTGGGAACTGTGCCGCCGGTTGTTGAACGCGCTCAGTGGGGACGCCAGCGTGCTTGAGTGGAAGCAGGAGGAGCGTCTTCCCGTGCAGCCACGACGTCCGCAACAGGATCGAGACCCACCCAACAGGGCTGGAGATCTGGCGTGGGACGATCGGGCGATCCTTGTAGCGCTTTCGGCGGGTGCCATAGGCGCGAAAGGGATCGCGCCCGACGCTAGCAAGCGGGCGCACCGGCCGGTCCGAGCGCAGCTCGTTCGGCAACGGAAGCCGGACCTCGTGAAGTGGAACCTACTCGAGGACACGCTGAGGCAGTACCGGCTCACGGACAAGGGCAGGCAATGGGCTGAACAGCTGTCGATGGCCGAGGCCGAGGCTCGAACGGTTCCGAAAGGTCCGCGCGGAGCACGAGCGACGACGTAAGGAGGAGCGGTCCGTAGGACGTGCGGTAGCGGACCCGCCAGAGCGGCGAGGTCTTCCGGCTGGGACGCCGGAACGTCAATGGCGTTCCTCCCTCTCCCTGCTGCTCAGAGTTGAGGAGAGGGAGCTTGGGGCTCGCCGTTGTTCTTCGTTGTTCTTGAGAACAAGAGAGAACGATCGTCTGGTGGGCTGACCTGGCTGGGGGCGCTAGTCAGGCCAGCATGAAAAGTGATGAATCGTGCAGGAATGGCATCGACGTCGCGCGCGAGTCGGTGCTGTCGTTCGCCGAGGCCGCCCGCTTTGTCGGCAAGCTGAAGGGCACGAAGAGGGTTGCGTTCCAGACGCTGTTCCGCTGGGCGACGAAGGGCTGCCGTCGGATCGTGCTGGACACGATCTTCGTCGGGGGTAGCCGATGCACGTCGGTGGAGGCCCTGCAACGGTTCTTCACGGCGCTGACTGTCGCGCGAGCAGCCCAAGCGCTCGATCCGTCACGACCGGCGGCCGGGAGCGGCCCCGCGGAGGTTATCCCGGCCTTGATCGAGCCAGGTGACGTCGACGCAATCCTGCGTCAGGCTGGAATCGTCCGAGACGACAAGGAGGCCGCGTGACCGCGTTGTCCCTGTTTCCGGAGTCGAATCCCGAGCAGGTGGGAGGCATCCGTTTCCGCATCGACTGGTTCGCGTTCACCGTGAAGGGTGCGCTGCGGAGCTTCGTGCTGGAGTTGGTTGCCGAAGTCCTTGGGCCGGAGTGGCGGACGTGGGAGGTCCTGAGGCGTGCAGAACGTCGCGAGCGGACCAAGGGGCCCTTCGGCTCGCTGATGGAAGTGGACTGGAAGGAGAAGTGGGTCCACGTCCAGATCAAGGGCCAGGGCTGCGGGGCCGTCGGGGTCGAGCAATTAATGCGTCTGCACGATGTGCTGCTGGCGAAGTTGGGCGCTGCCTACATTGCCAAGCGAGTTGACGTGGCGTGGGACGACTACACCAAGTCGATTACGCCCGCGCAGTTCCGGGAACGGTTCTGGGACGCTGCCCGGCGCTGTAAGAGACTGGAGGTGGTCTGCAAGGCCAAACGCGGGCATGCGCGCGAAGACGATGGGCCGGAGGGCGGCGGCAGCTACACGGTTGGGGAGCGCGTGAGCAAGCGCCTTCTGCGCATCTACGACAAGGCCGCAGAGTCGGGTGGCAAGGTCAACGCGGTTCGCATCGAGTTGGAGTGCAAGGAGGAGGTGGCCGGGGATGTCCTGCACGCGATGGCGGCTTCCATCGGGAACCGCAGCGCCGCGGCGCTGCGGTTCCTGGTAGGCTTCATCGACTTCCGGGACGTGGAGTTTGGGAAGACCATCCGCGAGCGTCGGCGGTCAGCTTGGTGGCAGGCATTCGTCGGGGAGGCGAAGAAGGCGAAACTCAGCGCCGTGGAGCGGAAGGGAATGGAGGAGTGGCGCGAGACGTTTACCCATCAGGGGTCTTCCGGGTTCCGGCTCTTGGTTCACCTGCGCGGGGGCGACATCAAGGCGGCTGCCGAGGAGCTGTTCCGGAAGAATCCGCGGGACAACCCGCGCCATGAAGTTTGGCATGCCGATCTGCACCGCCTGGCCGCGGAGGAGGCGGCTGCAGCGGAGGCGAAAGGAACTGCTGGTGACGGCGACGCGGTGGCGTAGGCTTCCCCCAACCCCCCTCAACTAGTAGGGGGGTTCAGAACGCGATAAGAACGATGGAGAATCCCAACTTCCACATACTTGACTATCTCACATGGTACACCAATTTGCTGGTCGGCCCGAAGTACGCAGTCATGATAACTGGGCCTTGGGGCAGCGGAAAGACCTGGCTAGTCCGCCAGCTCATTCACAAAGCCAGCAAGCAACCGAAATGGCATTATGTGAGCCTCTATGGCATAGCAAGCGCGAGAGACATAGACATAGCATTGTTCCGCGCCATCAACCCAATAAAGTCATCTAAGCCAGTTCGTGCCATTACGGGGGTGATTAAGAAAAAAATGAGCATGGACATTGGACTCGGATCGACCGGCACCAACAGGGTTAGTATCAGCTTTCCGGAGGAGTTGCTGGCCGAAATAGGTCTATCGAAGCCATCGGTGTTGGTCTTCGATGACATCGAAAGATCCATGCTCAGCATGACGGAACTGCTCGGCTACTTCAACTTGCTTGTTGAGCACGGCGACCACAAAGTTGTTCTCGTATGTAATGAAAGCGAAATCGCGGCAAGCGACGTTTATAAGCGCGCAAAGGAAAAAGTTATCGGTGCCACTTTCGCGATTGTTTCTGACGCTGGCTCCGCGATCAGAGCGTTCATCGGTGAGCTATCAAATGCTCCAGTGCGTGATTGCATGACCGATGCCGTGGAGATGATCGAGGCGATACATAAGGCCGCCGGCTACGACAACCTGAGGTTGGTGCGCCATGCAGCACTAGGCTTTGACCGCCTCTGCGGGACCATTGAGGACAGGTTCCTTAATAATCGCGACGTTCTACGGGACCTGATGAAGTCCTACTTCTGTCGGTCGATCGAGCTTCATAGCGGCAGCATCTCTGCGGGTGAGCTAGCAAGTTTCGGAGCAGGGTCAGCTGCAGCCTATCTAGCTGCGTTGACAAACAAAGACGCGTCAACGGTTTCTCGAAAGTACAACTCTATTCTAGGCTCCGAAATTGAGTTCCCAGAAGATGTTTGGGAGCAGGTCCTCGCTTTGGGTACGATTCCGACTGAGGCCATCAACGAAGCAATCGCGAACAGTGCGTACTTCCGAAGGGAGGACCCTCCAGCATGGAAGCGCCTATGGTGGGGAGAAGACTTGTCGGACGATGAATTCAAGGCGTTGGTGAAGAGCGTAGAAGGCGATTTGATGGCGCACAGAATAATTGAGTTCGGTGAGATTCTGCAGGTCGCAGGCATGTTGATCCGCTATGGTTCGCTGGGCCTGCGCGATGGTGATGCTGACGTCATTGGCGCCGCTCGCACGTGTCTGATTCAAGCGGTGGAGCGAGATGTCGACGCTGCCCTGGCATGGGCTAGCAGTGACCTAACGAGGTACGAGTCATACGATGGTCTCGGTTTCATGGCGACAGAGAACGAGCAGTGGCGGAACTTGAAACAACACCTCCGCGAGCGCGTCAGAGAATGCCTGACTAGACGAGCTCCAACTGAGGCAGCGCGCATGCTGTCACTACTGCAGACTGACGTCCAAGGATTTGTTTTGGCGTTAGACGACGCCGAGCGGCTGTCAGATCTTGCCAAGATCCCCACATTACACTGCATTGCGCATGACGAGTTTGCTAAGGCATATCTCGCTGTTGGCTGGCGCTCACGGGCGTCTGTTGAATCAGCTCTTGAGCGGCGGTACGCCCAGCTACTTGACAGATCAAGCGCGTTTGCATTGGAACTTCCGTGGATCGGAGATCTAAGGGATTACTGCATTAAAGAGGCAAGTAGGCGGGGTGGTCAGATGTCCTCTGTGAAACTGAGGAACTTCTGCGATCGCTGCCTCGGTAAGATCTTGGAAAAAACAGGCCACCTCAAGAGAATCTAGCGGAGTCGGCTAGAGGAGTCGGACTTCCGCGCGCGAGCGATTCGCGGGAACTGTACAGGTAAGTGACGGATGTTGCGGTGGAGACGTATCTATGGCAAGATGTATGATGATATCTAGCCAGCGTTGGGTGGGAGGTTCTCTTTGGGCGGTTAAGTCCTGGACGGGTAGTCGCTCAGGCCCTCGCCTTTCCACCATTCGCGGGACGGATCAATGATGGCACAGCGCAACTCGGCAATCATGGCGCACTCAATGTGAGATATGTGCTGTAGCATATGGATTAGCGTTTCGGCTGTCGTCTTGCAGGACGCGTTATGCAGAGCAAGCGTTGCGGCAATGCTGGACGGCGAGAAGGAAGCGATGTTGGCGTGTGCAGCCTCTCGATTCCGGCGGGTATTGGTTTCGAGAATGTGCTGATGCAGGCAGTGATCAATTTCGTGGCATAGGCGATAGCGGTGCGCCAAGCATCCGAGATATGAGGAGCTGTGGAGAGGGCGGTTGGCGCGCCGGCAAGCAGTGCAGTCGTCCTCAAGTAGCCCGCCGAGAGCGGATGACTTATAGTCTTTCTCAGGGATGGCCGTGCAATAGAGTAACTGTTTGATTAGGGATTCGCACAGCCTTGCATTGTACAGGAGTTGCTCGCTGTGTGTTCGTATGCGTCGTATCTCCGCAGTGATGGCATCGATGGCATGTGGAGCGTGGCCAAATGTGTGGGCAGATTGGACGATATCGGCATATATGATGGCGAGCGTGCAAGAGCTTGCCGCATACGGGTTCGTGATGCAAGGCGGTGTTGCCGATGCAGAGTCGTTTGGCCAAAGCGGTAGAGTGTTACTCTGCCTCAGCAACCACGCTCGCAGTTGCGTGGCGATGGTCATTAGATTGGGTGCAACTGGGCGTGCATTGACCCACACGAAGGCAGTCGGCCGAAACTGCCATTCGTGATGTGTTGAGTGTTTGTATCGAGTCTTGCTGGAGTCCGCAGGAGCTGGCATCGTGTTCTTGCGGCTAGTCTACAAGTGTGGGGCTGTAGGGGGCAAGTGAATGGTTGCGGGGAGAGGGCTGCGGGCAAGTGCTCTGCGACGAAGGTGTCGCGCCGCATCTGTGGAGCCTATGGGGTGGGTGTTACTTGAGATTACCCAAAGCGGCGAGACTCGCTTGGGTTCGGGCGCGGCAAGTACGGGGGGCGGCTTCTCGAAATCGCGGAGCGCGAGAAACCTTGTGGCACCCGCAGCGGAGTCGAGTCCCCAGTGTATTCAGCCCGCCGTGCGCATTGGAGCCTTTGCGCCGCAGGTTGTGCAGAGCGGCTGTCGCAGGACTGTCTCGGCTGCGGCCCCACACCGATGGCAGCATGCCTCAGTCCGGTTGCCCTGTTCGGACTTGCGAGCGTGCCAACAGTCAGAGCAGTACGGCTTGCCAGGGTTGAAGAATGCACGTGCGCCTTGGCAGCGGATGCAGAAGGCGGGTGCGCTTGTGGCTGAAGAAGCGGCAATCGGTGCGGCGACTGTGGAGGAGAAGCCAGGGATCCACTGATCGATCTCCCGCAGCGCCTGCGACGCTGCCTGGCGGCCGTGGAGGTGGACGCCGAGGTTCGGGCCATCGCGACCGGTAGCTGTCAGGTTCAGCGACGCCACGATGGCTTCCTTCTCGCTGACGTAGAGCTTGGTGTGCAGCCAGTCCACCTCGTGGAAGGTCACGCCGAGCGCGCGCAGCCTTTCGATGCTCTTGGCGCGCTTGGCCTTGTCGTTGTGCGTGTCATCGGCCGAGCGGGTGATGATGTGAACGGTGACGCCGCGCTCGACCGCTTTGCGCAGAGCGAGTTCGAGGTGCTGCCACGGGTCAAGGTAGGCCGTCACCATGACCGCGTACGAGTTCGCGCGTTCGACGAGTTCGAGGATCTCGTTCAGCAGGTGATGGGCGGAGAGGAGGTTCCAGGACGAGGGCGTGGTCATGGGCGAGCCGAAGACAGCGCCGGGTGTTCCGAAGTGTGCTGACCTGCACGCTGGTGCGAACATCTGAGAGTAGTTGCAAGCCACGCCGAACGGCGGTAACATCGGCTCCCATAAGACTGCCTTAACTCAAGGATCCCAAACGACTTGTATCGGATGGGGTGCAGGGGGTCGGAAGTTCAAATCTTCTCGCTCCGACCATTTCTCTACTGCTTGTCGAGAGCCCAGTTGGGCACTCCCCGGCCATCGCCGGGCGCGAGTTGGGTCAGCCGCGTTCGCGGGCGCGCATGGTACGGCCACAGGCGATGTTCGATGGCCGAGCTCGCAAGCGTCCGCCCGCCAAGTGCTCGAAGCAGACAGGCAGCCAATCTGCACCTCACGCGCGTGATGGACCGAGCCGGCCGACGAGGACTGGCCCGCAAACCGCAATTCTCCCCACGCCATGCGTAGCCTGCGCGAATGCTGCCTCTCGCCCGCCACGTCGTTCTCCTCACCGTCGTCCTCACCATCTGTCCCGCCGCCTCCGGCCTCGTCGCGCAGGCCCCAGCCTGGGTGCCCAAGGTCGACGCGCTCGTCGCCAAACGCCTCGAGCAGGCGTTCGCCGTCGGCTTCTCGATCGGCGTCGCCCAGAGCGGCGAGGTGCTGCTGGCCCGCGGCTATGGCAAGGCGGAGCTCGAGTTCGCGGTGCCGGCCGATGCCGAGACCATGTTCCGCATCGGCTCGGTCACCAAGCAGTTCACCGCGGCGCTGATCCTGCGCGCGGTCGAGGCGCAGAAGCTGACCCTCGACGATGGCGTCGACCGCTTCGTGCCGACCTTCCCGCTGCAGGGCAAGAAGGTCACGATCCGCCAACTGCTCGACCACTCGAGTGGCATCCCGAGCTACACCGCCGTCGGCAAGGAGTGGGAGAAGGTCCAGCCACTCGAGCTCAGCCACGAAGAACTGCTCGCGTTCGTCGCCGGCAAGCCGTTCGACTTCGAGCCTGGTACCGATTGGCGCTACAACAACACCGGTTACTACCTGCTCGGCATGGTGATCGAGGCCGTGCACGGCAAACCCTACGCGCAGGTCGTTCGCGACGAGCTCGCCGCGCCGCTCGGGCTCGTGCGCACGCGCTACGACAGCAATCGCGACCTGATCGCCAACCGCGCACAGGGTTACGGGGTCGCCGACGGCCAGCCGTGCAACGACGATCCGCTCGGCATGAGCCAGCCCGGCGCCGCGGGCGCGTTGCTGTCGACGGGCGGCGACCTGGTGCGCTGGTCGGCTGCGCTCACTGGCGGCAAGGTCGTGCAGCCGGCGAGCTACACGATGATGAGGACGCCGCTGGTGCTCGCCGGCCGCGACACGCACTACGGCTTCGGCCTGATGCTGGGCCAGGTCTGTGAGCTGCCGTCCGTGATGCACGGCGGCGGCATCCCGGGCTTCAACTCGTTCCTCGTGCACGTCCCGCAGCACGACCTGCACGTCGCCGTGATCTCGAACGGGGAACGCGCCAACAGCCAGAAGCTCGCCGCTTCGATCGTGCGGGCGGTGCTCGATCTTCCGGAGGTCGTCGCCAAGGACCTGCCGATCCCGGCGGCTCTGCGCGACGCGCTCGCCGGCGACTACCGCTTCGAAACGATCGACATGGTGCTGCGTGTCACCGCGGACGGCGCGCAGCTGGTCGCCAAGGGCGAGGCCGAGGGCCAGCAGGCGTTCCGCCTGATGTTCCAGGGCGAGTGCGAGTTCCGCGCCGCGTTCGACCATACGGTCAAGCTCGAGTTCGACGGCGAGGGCAAGAACGTCACGCTGCACCAGGGCGGTCGCGTGACCACCGGAGTGCGCCGATGAGCCTCCAGTGCGCAGAATCGAGAACGCCGTTCACGATTCGGCGCACTGCAGGCCCAAATGGGTTCCAGGCGTTGCCCGGGTTGGGGCGGTGCCGCGGCCTGAAGCGAGCCGACCCGAGCACCGTCACTTGCCGCCGACACACCGAGCCAGGATCGCGAGGTCGTTCTCGCACGATTCGGGGCCGAGCGGCCCGAACGAGAAGCGCACCATCGGTCCCATCGGCCCGCCGTCCCCGCGCCGCGCCATGTCGCACAGGCGCCCCGGCAGGATCGCCGCGTCGTGCGCAAACAGCCGTTCGTTGAACGCGTCGCCGGTCAGCCCCGCGGGCAGCTTCGCCCAGTGGTAGAAGCCGCCGTCGCCGGTGAACAGTTCGAAGCCGAGCCGGCGCAGCCCTTCGCCGTAGCGCTGCCGCTGCTTGCCATAGAACGAAGCGATCGCCGTGCGCGCCTGGGCCACGCGCTTCTTCTCGAGCAGCTGCGTGACGTAGAGCTGCGATGGCCGCGACACGCCGCCCATGCCGAACGAGCTGTAGTTGCGGAACAGCTCGATGTGCTTCTTCGACGCCACGACCCAACCGACCCGCATGCCGGGGCTTTGCAGGCCCTTCGTGGCGGCGCCGACGACGAACAGGTCGGTCGCGTCGATGTCCTTCACGTAGCGCAGCGCGCTGACCGGTTCGGGGCTGTGGAAGAACTCGTAGGCTTCGTCGATCAGGGCGGATCGGCCGGGTTGGCTGTAGTGCTCGACGAGCTTCTGCAGGTCGTCGCCCGCGACCGTGACGCCGGTCGGATTCGTCGGGTTGCTCTTCACCAGCAGCACGCGCCCGCCCTTCGGGTGATCGCCGAGTGTTGGCCGGAAGCGATTGGCGATGTTGCTCGGGATCAGCACGTGCTCGCGCCGCAGCAGCTTCAGCACGTCGTAGTACGGCGTGTACTCGGTCTCCTCGACGGCGACCAACACGTCGTCGAGCAGGAAGGCGAGGATCGCGAAGATCGCCGGGCGCCCACCGGCGAACACCGCGACGTGGTCGGCCGTGATGCGCGCGCCGTAGAACTCGTTGTAGTAGTCGGCGATCGCCTGGCGCAGCGGCGGCTGCCCGTCGGCCTTCGGATACATGCGGTCGGTCGCGGAGACGGCGATCGTGTCGGGCAGCGACGGCCCGCCGGGAACGGGCGTGGTCAGCGGAAAGCCCTGCGCCCAGGGATGCGTTCCCGGGTCGCCCATGTACTTGTGGGTGGCCTCGGCGAAACGGAACAGGGTCTCGTAGACCCCCATCGGCGGGAAACTGCGCAGGATCACGCGGCGGAGACTAACAGACGAACATTCCCGGGCGCAGCGAGTGCGCGACGGGTTCTGCGCCGAGTCCGCGCCGGTAGGATGCCGCGCCCGCCGCATCATGCGGCCAACCAAGGAGACCACATGTTCACCCTGACACTGTTGTCGGTCTGTTCGGCGGTGACGCCGCAGGGACCGCAGTTCGAAGCGCCCGTGCGCCTGAAGGCCGGCGATGCGTTCATCCAGGTCGAGGCACCGGGCTATGCGTGCCCGAGCTGGGCCGACGTCGACGGCGATGGCAAGAAGGACCTCGTCGTCGGCCAGTTCCGCAAGGGCGCGATGAAGGTCTATCGCAACCTCGGCGACGGCAAGCTCGGCGAGGGCAAGTGGCTCGAGGCCGGCGGCAAGGTCGCCGAAGTGCCCGGCGTCTGGTGATGCACGAGCTCCACTCCACAGTTCGTGGATCTCAACGGTGACGGCAACATCGACATCCTGAGCGGCTCGTACTCGCGCAAGACCGAGGACATGGCCGGCCTGTTCCAGGTGTTGTGGGGACAGAAGGGCGGCGGCTGGAACGAGCCCGAGACGCTGCTCGGCAGCGACGGTGAGCCGCTGATCGTCACGCTGACCGCGGGCGGCGCCGTGATCGAGAAGATCTGCACGCGGCCGACCGCGGTCGATCTCGACGGCGACGGCAAGCTCGACATCGTGTCGGGCAACTTCGTCGGCACGTTCGCCTTCTTCGCCGGCGAGGGGAACGGCAAGTTCGCCCCGAAGAGCGTGATGCTCGACACAGGCAAGGGCCTGCTGAAGGTGCGATCGCACAGCGATCCGGTCTTCGTCGACTGGGATCGCGACGGCGACCTCGACCTCGTCACCGGGTCGGCGCAGGGCGGCGTCTTCCTGTGCGAGAACCGCGGCTCGGCCATGGCGCCGAAGTTCGCGGAGCCGACGACGGTGCTCGAGGCGCCGAGCCACGACGCGGGCGAGACGAAGATCGGCGATGCGCACGTGCTGGCACCGCAGAGCAGCACGCGCGTCTGGATCGACGACGTCAACGGCGACGGCAAGTTCGATCTGCTGGTCGGCGACTCGGTCCGGCTGATGTTCCCTGCCACAGGTGTCGACGAGGCGACGGCGCGAACGAAGCTCGCCGAGTGGGGCGTCAAGGAGAAGAAGACGCAGTTGCCGCCGGGCGCGGCAGAGCCTTCCGAAGCGGACATCAAGAAGATGCAGCAGACCTGGGAAGTGCTGGAGGCCGAGCGCAAGACGTTTGTGCGCGACGATCCGACGGGCTTCGTCTGGGTGCTCTACCAGAAGTAGCGAGGAGGCAGGGTCAACGGTCGCCAAGCAACTGCAGGATCCGGCCAAGATGGTGATCGTCGTGCTCGGCGACGAACACGCAGTGATCGATCAGGCGCATCGGCTGGTCGAGCCGCGGGTGGCGTGCGCTGCGCGCGAAGTCCGTGGTGGTGAGTGCGCGGAGACGGCTCGTCCACTGCGCGCGCGCCACGCCTAACGCTTCGAGCAGCACCGGCAGATCCGCCTCGTCGTGGCTCGCGCGGTGGGAATTCCGGCGACTCATGCACGCCGGAAGGCGCCTGCCGACATCAGGGGGTCGCCGGAACTACATCCAAACCACATGAACACACTCCTGACTTCGGTCCTTCCCTGGTTCGTCTGCTTCTTCCTCGGTGGTGCGGCGCCGCAGAACCTTGCTCCACAAGGTGCGGCCGCCAACCCGGGCGAGTGCTGCTGGTGCTGCCCGCCGGAATGCTGCCCGCCCGGCTGCTGCGAGGAGTGCTGTGAGGAGTGCTGTATCGAGTGCTGCCTGCCGAACTGCTGCAGCCCGACTGCGGCGAAGTCGGAAGCGCCTGCGGCCGCCGCTGGCAAGGCGCAGTCGTGCTGCGGGTCGGCCCCGGCAACCGCCCCGACGAAGGCCGTCGAGGCCGAGAAGGCCCCATCGTGCTGTGGCACGTCGTGCCGCGCGCCGGCCCCGGCTGCTGCTCCCGCCAAGGCCAAGCCTGCCGGCGGTTCCTGCTGCGGCGGCTGAGAGCTACTCTGCCGCCTCGATGGACGCTTCCCCGCTCGACGCCGAGCAGTTCGTGCGCGCGTTCGCCCAGCACGGCCAAGCGCTGTGGGTACTCGCGTCTGCCTGGGTCGGGCGTGGTGAGGCGGCGGATCTCGTCCAGGAGACCGCGCGGATCGCCTGGGAACGTCGCGCGAGCTTTGTGCTGGGCACCGACCTGCGCGCGTGGCTCGCACAGATCGCACGGCACGTCGGCGCCAACTGGCGGCGCCGGCTGCGGCCCGAACCAAGAGCACACGAGCACCTGCCCGAACGCGCGGTTGCCGCGAGCATTCAGCCGGTGTGGCCGTTCGACGCGGATCGCCTCGGCTTGTCCGACGAACTGACGAACGCGCTCGGCTCGGTGGCCGAAGTGGCGCGCGCGTGTCTGCTGTTGCAAGTGGTCATGGGCCTTTCGTTCGCCGAGATCGGCGCGATGCTCGGCATCCCGGAGAACACCGCAGCGAGTCACGCGCGGCGCACGCGGCTGCTGCTGCGCGAGGCGCTGCAACCCCACAGTCTGGGCCGAGCACCGGCCCCGGAGATGCCATGAACGACGACGACCTCGAGGCCGGCTTGGACACA
>Ga0163151_10005980_pt1 | contig 15132 bp, 5 predicted proteins | sample OliLakLV19MP5IB2_FD_145596 | JGI IMG/M metagenome (GOLD analysis project Ga0163151, IMG submission 145596) | Freshwater microbial mat bacterial communities from Lake Vanda, McMurdo Dry Valleys, Antarctica - Oligotrophic Lake LV.19.MP5.IB-2 | ecosystem: Environmental > Aquatic > Freshwater > Lake...
GCGGAAAACCGCACGTCCGGTGGTGTGGGAGGGCGTCGGGGCGAAATCCCCGGCGCTCCACCCGATCATACTCCAAATGCAGGCCACCGTTCGTTGGCAGACTCTGATTCGGTTTTTCCGGTGTTCAGTCTGGCCGTTTTTTAAAGGTGTAGGTCCAATCTCATGAGTGGACTTCCCTCTACTTAAAAGTAATTTTACCGCATGGACGAACCGCGGATTTCGCAGAAGAATAAGCTGCAACCGGAGTTGAAGGTCGTGGCCAGAGCCGGGCAATTTCTTTTCGTTGGGCTCTGCGCCTGGTTGGATTTGGCTGTGGATCTCAACGCCAAAACTCCTTTTGATTGGCAGAACGGAACAGGTTTTCGACGCGCCCCTTTGGAGTTGTCCGCCAACGCGAAGACCGGACTTACGAAGCTCCAACCAGCGGCGACTGGCATAGCTTTTACCAATTTTTTATCGGACGAATCAGCCGCCCGGAACCAAATACGCCTCAATGGATCTGGCGTGGCAGCTGGCGACATTGATGGCGATGGCTGGTGCGACCTTTATTTTTGTGGTTTGGAGGGCGGCAACAGGCTTTATCGGAATCTTGGGAATTGGAAATTCGAAGATATCACCGCTGGGTCGGGCGTGGGTTGCGAGGGTCAGTTTTCTCAAGGAACCCTTTTGGCTGATATAGATGGCGATGGCACCCTCGATTTGCTCGTCAACTCAGTCGGTGGCGGGACGAGGTCTTTCCTGAACGATGCCAAAGGAAGGTTTACCGAAGTGACCACCAATGGACTGGTAAAAAAGTTCGCTGCCACTTCCATGGCGATGGCCGATGTGGATGGAGATGGCGACCTGGATTTATATGTGTCCAATAATCGCACGACCACGGTCCGCAGCACGGGTATTGATGTTCTGAATGTCGGTGGAAAAAGAATGTTGAAACCCGAGCAGAGAGACGATTACGAGTTTACACCACAAGGTGCTTTGCTCGAACACGGCGAGATCGACATTCTCTATTTGAATGACGGACATGGTAATTTTCAGCGGGTTTCGTGGTTGGACGGGTCGTTTCGGGACGAAGAAGGCAAGCCGCTGATGAAACCTCCTCGCGACTGGGGTTTGGCCGTGCAGTTCCGTGACATGAATGGCGACGGAGCGCCTGACCTCTACGTTTGCAACGATTTTCACTCACCCGATCGCATTTGGATAAACAATGGCAAAGGCGAATTTCGTGCTCTGGCGCGACTCTCATTGCGCAACACCAGCGCCTCTTCAATGGGAGTGGATTTTGCGGACCTGAATCGTGATGGCTACGATGACTTTCTGGTGGTGGACATGTTGGATTCAGACCGACACCGTTACGCCATGCAGACAGCTGTATTTAAGTCGGAGCCGCGGATTATCGGAATATTTAATGACCGACCTCAATTGGATCGCAACACGCTCCAACTCAACAGAGGTGATGGAACCTTCGCGGAAGTGGCCTATTTTTCTGGTTTGGAAGCCACTAGTTGGTCATGGTGCCCCGCGTTTTTGGATATCGATCTGGACGGTTACGAAGATCTTTTGATCACCACTGGCCACCAGTTCGATACCCAGGATTTAGACGCCGAGGATGATATTGAAAGGAAGGGACCATACCCCAAGGGCAACATTTACAAGAAACTCCTCCTTTATCCACCGCTCCCGGTCAATAAAGTGGCCTTTCGCAATCAGGGAAATCTGAAATTCAAGCGCATGAATTCCGAATGGGGATTCGACGAGAAAGGTGTGGCTCACGGTTTGGCCATGGCTGATTTGGATCACGACGGCGATCTGGATGTGATCGTAAATAACCTCAACACCGCAGCGGGCATTTATCGCAACGACGGCGGTGCCCCCAGAATCGCAGTGAGATTAAATGGGTTGCCGCCAAACTTTCAAGGCATTGGGGCGAAGATTCGCGTTTCGGGCGGCCCCGTGCCGCAAAGCCAGGAAATCATTTCGGGTGGACGTTATCTTTCTGGAGATGACCCCATGCGGGTGTTCGCTGCTGGCAGCTCTACCAATCTATTAAAAATCGAAGTTACTTGGCGGAGCGGAAAACAAAGCATCGTCACTGGAGCGACACCCAATTTCCTTTACGAGATCGCCGAAGCTTCAGCCCAACCTGCAAGAGATGGAAGTCATCCGGTTCAGGAGTCACGAACTATTTTTGAGGATGTAAGCGGTTTGATACAGCACATTCATGTGGATGAGCCATACGATGATTTTCAGCGTCAACCGTTGTTGCCATTCAGACTCAGCCAATCCGGACCGGGCATAAGCTGGTATGATGTCGATGGGGATGGATGGGATGATCTGATGATCGGCAGTGGGAAGGGAGGACGATTATCCATCTATCGAAACACCGGTTCCGGAACTTTTACTTCCGATCCGGATCCATCCTTAAATCAGACCGCCACACGCGACATGACCACGCTTTTTGGAATGACGATCTCCTCCGGTCGCTCAGTGCTGATAGTCGGCTCGTCAAACTTTGAAGATGCTTCAAACAAATCCCCTGTGGCCAGGATTTACGACCTCGCAAAAAAGAGCTTCGATGATACGATGCCGGGGCAATTTTCCAGCACCGGCCCGCTGGCCACAGCAGACGTGGACGGCGACGGTGATCTCGACTTGTTTGTCGGAGGTTCCTCGGTCCCCGGTCGTTATCCCGAGCCGGCTTCTTCAATCCTGTTTCGTAATGATAATGGTCAATTCAAACCTGATGTCGCAATTGACAAGCACTTGGACTCGGTGGGATTGGTGAGCGGTGCAGTATTTAGCGACCTGGACAATGACGGTGATCCCGATTTGATTCTCGCCTGCCAATGGGGACCGATTCGTGTGTTCCGCAACGATCGGGGAAGTTTCGTGGAAATAACAGAAAAATTAGGTCTCCAACGTTTTGTTGGATGGTGGAACGGTGTAACCACGGGGGATTTTGACGGCGACGGGCGGCTGGACATTGTCGCGTCGAACTGGGGATTAAACTCCAACTACCGCACCAGCGGTGAAAAACCTCGCAGCATTTATTACGGCGATCTGGATGGGAACGGCACATTTGATCTCGTGGAAGCCTATTACGACGAGTCCCTGAAGAAAGAAGTTCCTGAACGTGACTTGATTTCAATCGCCTCAGCTCTGCCTTTCATCCGTCAGCATTTTTCGACTTTTAAATCTTATGGCTCAGCCAGTGTGGCTGAAATATTTGGAGAGAAAATCAAGCAGGCTCGAAGGCTGGAAGTTACGGAACTTGCGTCGATGATTTTTCTCAACAGGGGAGATCACTTCGAAGCCAGACCACTTCCTTCGGAGGCGCAGTTCAGTGTGGCCTTTGGCACCGCAGTGGCCGATTACGACGGAGATGGAATCGAGGATATTTTTCTGAGCCAGAATTTTTTTGCCATGCAGCCTCAAACTTCCAGGTCGGATGCAGGTCGTGGACTTTGGCTTAAGGGAGATGGACGCGCGGGATTTGTCGCGATCGAAGGCCAGAAAAGTGGCGTGCTAGTGTATGGTGAACAACGCGGGGCGGCGCTTGGCGACTACGATGGAGATGGGCGTGTCGATTTAGTAATTTCTCAAAACGGCGCTGAAACAAAACTGTACCGCAATACAGGCGGGTCACCCGGTTTGCGGATCCGCTTAAATGGTCCTGCAGGCAATCCCAAAGGCATCGGAGCTGTGCTCCAGTTGATCAGTGAAAACGGGCCCGGACCCGCCCGTGAAATTCATGTGGGCAACGGCTACTGGTCGCAAGACAGCGCAGTTGCTGTCATGAGTTCCAGGCTGCCAGCAAAACGGGTCCAGGTTCGCTGGTCTTGGGGTGAAACCGTTGTCTGCGAGATTCCTATGGGAGCAAAGGAAATAGAGGTAAAGGAGAATGGCAAAGTTCGCGTGATTCGTTAATCGCAGTTTTGTCATCATTTGGTCTCAATTTGTTATTTCGTTTTCCGCTTAATAGAGTGATTACCAAAACAAATTTTCGAGTGGACGGTTTTTTCCGCTTCCCTCCTGGTCACGCGTTTATTTGCCTGTGGGCGATCATCGTGGTCGTCCTGATGACAGCGCAAACGATGGCGGACAACCTGGAGTGGGTTGCCGATCGTGGTTTTCGGAGCGCGGCAGTCCGTGTGGAAAAATCTGGTAAAACTGGATTTAGCAGGCTTGAAGGAAAATCAACCGGCATCCTGTTCACCAATTATATCTCCGCGGAACAATCGATCACAAATTCACCTTTGAACAACGGCTCTGGTTTGGCAGCCGAAGATGTCGATGGAGACGGTCTGTGCGACCTCTATTTTTGCGGACTTGAAAACGCCAACGTTTTATATCGCAACCTGGGCAATGGAAGGTTCGAAGATATTACGGCTAGAGCCGGAGTGAGTTGCGCTGGCCAGTTCTCCACGGGGGCAGTATTGGGTGACGTTGATGGTGACGGTGATCCAGACCTGTTGGTGAATGGTCTCGGAGCTGGAACTCGTTTGTTTTTTAACGACGGAAAAGGGATTTTTACCGAACAAAAAATCTCTGGTCTGATTCAAAAGGGAGGAAGCATGGCGCTCGCCCTTGCTGACATTGACGGAGATGGCGCGCTCGATCTTTATGTGAGCAATTTCCGGCCTACGGTGTTAGTCGATGAACCGGGCCTGCGCTTCACGGTCAACATCGTAAATGGGAAACCGCAAATCGTGAAGGTAAACGGCATGTCTGTCGCGACACCCCACTTGACCGGGCGTTTTTCCATCAGCCTTTCCGGGGTTCCTTTGGAGCACGGCGAACCGGATACGCTTTTTCGCAACAGTGGCAATGGCCATTTTATTCCCGTTTCCTGGACTGACGGCACATTTGTGGATGAAGACGGGAAACCTTTATCAGCGTCTCCCTTCGATTGGGGGCTGGGAATAATTTTTAGGGATCTTAACGGAGACGGCTCGCCAGACCTTTATGTCTGCAACGATTCCCATTCCAAAGACGCCATCTGGATCAACAATGGAAAGGGCCATTTTCAAGCGATTCCACGCTTGGCGATACGCAAAACCAGCCTCTCTTCGATGGGCGTCGATGTGGCTGACATCAATCGCGATGGTTTTGATGACTTGCTGGTGGTGGACATGCTGAGCAGAGACCATCAAAAGCGCCATACTCAAACGGAAGGAACGGCCCCTCAGGCGTTGCCGATTGGAACCCTCGACAACCGTCCCCAGTACCCGCGCAACACCCTTCAATTGAATCGAGGCGATGGTTCGTATGCAGAAATCGCCGAACTGAGCGGACTCGATGCGTCGGAATGGTCCTGGACTCCTATCTTCCTCGACGTGGACCTTGATGGGTTTGAAGACGTTTTGATCTCAAACGGATTTCCTTTTGATGTGCGGGATGCAGATGCAGCCAAACGAATCAGTGAACTCAAATTAGAAGGCTCCCTTTCAATATTTGAACAGAGGTTTCTTCGGAGATTTTATCCAGGATATGCCAGTCGCAGCTTGGCATTTCGAAACCAGCAGGATCTGACTTTCAAGGAAACAGGCCGCGCTTGGGGATTGGATCAGGAGGGAGTCTCTCACGGGATGGCGCTGGCTGATTTGGATAACGATGGAGACATGGACGTGGTGATGAATAATTTGAATGGCGAAACGTGGATCTACCGCAACGAGAGCGACGCACCGCGAGTCGCAGTGAGGCTAAAAGGAAAAACAGGCAACACCCGTGGAATTGGAGCCAAGATTTGGGTCTTCGGCGGAGCGGTTCCGATGCAAAGCCAGGAGATGATCTGTGGCGGAAGATACTTATCAAGTGACCAACCGATGCGAGTGTTTGCTGCGGGAAATGTGACCAATCGGATGCGGTTGGAAATAAAATGGAGAAGTGGCAAGAGGAGCGTAGTTGATGGCGCCAAAGCCAATCGAATTTACGAGGTGGACGAGGCCGGAGCAGTGGATGAGGACCAACCGGAAAAACCGAAGGAACGACCACTATTCGAGGATGTCAGTCGATTGTTGAAACACAAGCATCACGAGCAAGCATACGATGACTTCGCTCGTCAACCGCTTTTACCACGCAAACTAAGCCAACTGGGGCCCGGAGTCTCTTGGTATGACCTGGATGGCGATGGGAGAGAAGATTTAATCGTCGGAAGCGGCAAAGGAGGAGAGTTGGGGATTTATTTGAACAAAGGAGAGCGGGGATTTGAAGCAGTCAGCACCGGCACGTTAATCGGGCGATGCAGCGATGATCAAACCACCATCCTGGGGTGGGCGGCCCGTCCGGGAGAACCTGGATTACTGATCGGTCAAGCCAATTACGAGAGTGGCGGAACGAACAATGTGACGAGTTACGGATTTTGGGCCGGCGGGATGGAGGAGGGCGCGGCGCTTTCCGTGCGGGTTGGAAGTACCGGGCCTCTGGCCTTGGGCGACATCGATGGTGATGGGGATCTGGATCTCTTCGTGGGAGGAAGATTTGTTCCGGGGCGATACCCAGAAGCAGCCAGTTCATGGATCCATCGAAATGAAGGCGGAAAATTCGAACAGCCCGAAGAGTGGAAAGGTTTGGGACTAGTGAGCGGGGCGGTCTGGAGTGATCTAAATGGAGATGGTTATCCCGAACTATTACTAGCGTGTGAATGGGGACCATTGCGGGTGTTGCGCAATGAAAATGGGCGATTGAAGGACGTAACAAAAGAGTTGGGGTTGGATAAATACGTCGGATGGTGGAACGGGGTCACAACAGGTGATTTCGACCAGGATGGCCGGATGGACATTGTCGCGGGGAACTGGGGTAGAAACACCAAATACGAGCATCATCGGGAACAACCGGCCCGGATCTATTTTGGGGACTTCAACGGAAACGGTTCGGTGGAATTGATGGAAGCCTATTTTGCGCCAGAAACAAGGCAGGTGGTGCCTTGGCGCAGTTTTAATGCGGTGAGTAAGGCCATGCCGTGGGTAAAAGAGCGTTTCGGAACGCACAGCGCTTACGCCGGAGCGAGTGTGGCGAAGATTTTGGGAGAACAATTTAAACTCGCGAAGGAATTAACAGCCTCGGTGCTTGAGAGCATGGTGTTTCTGAACCGAGGAGATCATTTTGAAGGACATGCACTCCCGCTGGAGGCGCAACTGGCACCATGTTTCGGAGTGTGCGCGGGTGATTTGGACGGAGATGGAAACGAGGATGTCTTCCTGAGTCAGAACTTTTTTGCCGTGGACGCGGAGACGTCGCGCTACGACGCCGGCCGTGGAGTTTTTTTGACCGGTGACGGGAAGGGAGGATTTGTCAGCAAAACTGGAAAGACATCAGGGATTGAAATTTACGGCGAAGGTCGAGGCAGCGCCTTGAGCGATTTTGACGGAGACGGAAGGATAGACTTGGCGGTGGCTCAGAATGGAGCACAAACCAAGCTTTATCACAATTTGGGCGCCAAGCCCGGCCTGCGTGTAAGACTGGCTGGTTCAGGTTCCAACCCGACCGGGATCGGAGCGCAATTGAAGTTAAAGTATGGCGCTCGAAGCGGCCCCGTCCGGGAACTACACGCTGGATCAGGTTACTGGTCCCAGGATGGAGCGGTGACAGTGCTGGGAATGACAGATATGCCAACAGCACTCTGGGTGCGCTGGCCGGGTGGTCAGGAAACGACGGCAGATCTTCCCGCCGGGGCCAGAGAAATCACCCTTACACAATCTGGCGAACTGAAGATAAACAAGTAGCGCGACAAACCTCATTTGTGCTCCAATTCCTTGAGGATTTCCTGGAGATCCAACCAATCGAACACTCAATCAAAGCCCCACTCTTTGCAATTTGCAGTCTCAGCATAAGTGCCATCGCACCAGTTTAGGAAAAAAGTGTTGCGCTCGACCTGCTCCAGACCGGTAAACGATTGAAACGGGTTTGAAACCCCTTACTATCCCTCAGTTCAATGAGCCGTAACAAGAAGCTACACGCCAGCAAAAAGAATGACAGGGAAGCCGCAAAGCGACCCCTCTGGTGGTTCGTCGGCGGGGCTTTAGTTCTCCTCCTTTCTGTGACTGTTGCGCAGCAATTCTCAAGGCAAAAATCGAAGGTTCAACCGGCAGCCTCCTCTACAGGTTCGGTCCAGGTTGCAAACATTGAAAAAATGCAGCCCACTGCCCTCCAAGGTTCCACAAATCTTCCAGATGATGTGGAAATTGATATTGATGAGGCGGCGAAACATTTGAACCGGGGCAACGTCCTGCTTAAACAAGGAAAAACCGACGAAGCGATCCTCCAATACTCCATGGCGGTCAGGCGGAATCCGGAGGACGAAGACATGCACTACAACCTCGGACTCGCCTTGGCCGTGAAGGGCGATCGCGCGAAGGCAAAAACGCACTACATCGAGGCGCTACGCATCTACCCCGATTTCACTGAGGCTCATAACAACCTCGGCAACCTGCTTGCCGCTGAAGGGAAACTCGATGAAGCCATTGAACATTACCAGAGCGCCATAACTACATCACCCGAGGATGCTTCGGCTCAAAACAATCTCGGAAGCGCGCTGGCACGTCAGGGAAAAATATCCGAGGCATTCCGCTGTTTTCAAGAAGCTGTCCGCATCCAGCCCGATTATCACGAGGCCCGATGCAATCTCGGCAATGCGCTAATTTCCATTGGCCGCATTGATGAGGGAATTTCGGAGTTTAGTATTGTTCTGGAACAACAACCCGGAATGGCTCTGGCCAAACGCGGGCTGGACCGAGCGCGAAAACTGCAATCCAAACCGTCCGAAAAATAATTTTATGAACAACCCCCGCCAGCACCACGCATTTCATGGCGTGGCCCTGTTCCTGTTTTTAAGCTCCACGTTGGCGCTTCACTCGGCGGAGCCGGTCAAATCGAAGAGGGTGTTTGATCCGCTTCGGATGAACGCGAACACGCTCCGCACCTTTGAAAAAAACAAACAGAAACAAATTGAATCCGCCCGAAACTGGAAGGTCTTTCATGATTTTCAGTTTGAAGACCGTCATGAGACGAGCGGCATACGCTTCGAACATCAGGTCGTGGCGGACGCGGGAAAAAACTGGCAGCCCGCGCACTACGACCACGGCTCGGGCCTGGCCGTGGCGGATGTTGACAACGACGGTTTGTCGGATCTGTTTTTCGTGAATCAGCTGGGTGGCAACCAGCTCTGGCGGAATCTTGGTCAGGGCCGTTTTGAAAACATCACTGCGACAGCAGGCGTGGACATGAAGGAAACAGTTTGCGTCGGCGCATCATTTGCCGACATCGACAACGACGGCCTTTCTGACATTTTTGTAACCACCGTGAAGTTTGGGAATGTGTTGTTCAAAAACCTTGGCGGAGGAAAGTTTCAAAACATCACCAAGGAATCCGGTTTGGAGTATACCGGCCATTCATCCGGGGCCGTTTTTTTCGACTTCAACAAAGACGGCCTGCTGGACCTGTTTGTGGCGAATGTCGGCATTTATACAGAGAAAGAAAAAAACGGAAATTTTTATCCTGCGGTTCAGAAGGCTTTTGCCAGTCATCTGCAACCGGAGCGCAGCGAGCAGAGCATCCTTTATCAAAATATTGGCGGTGGAAAATTCAAAGACGTTTCCCGGGAAATGAACCTTCAACATTCCTGGTGGAGCGGCGACGCCTCGTTTTGCGATGTCAATCTGGATGGCTGGCCGGACCTTTACGTGCTCAACATGCAGGGGGATGACAAGTATTACGAAAACGAATCAGGCAAGCGGTTTGTGGAAAAAACCGCAGTCTATTTTCCGAAAACACCATGGGGGGCGATGGGGCTCAAGTTTTTCGACTACAATCTCGACGGATTGATGGACCTGTTTGTGACTGACATGCATTCGGACATGACCGAGGTCCAGACCAAGGATGGAAAGAAAGATTTCAGCACGAGATTTGAGAAACAGAAGAGTGAATCGTGGTGCTCCGTCGAATGGACCGATGCATTTCTCCAGGGCGGTTCGAACAATGTCTTCGGAAACGCCTTTTACCAAAACTTGGGGGGCGGTAAATTTGCGGAGGTCTCGGACAAACTTGGCGTTGAAACCTACTGGCCGTGGGGCGTGAGTGTGGCCGACCTGAACTTGGATGGTTACGAGGATATTTTTGTCACTGCCGGCATGGGTTATCCTTTTCGTTACGCAAAAAACTCGGTGCTGCTGAACGAAACGGGCGAGAGGTTCATTGACAGTGAATTTGTCGTGGGCGTCGAACCCCGGAAAAACAATCGTATCGAAAAGACGTATTTCACGCTCGATTGCGAAAGGGAGGATAAAAATCACCTCTATGCTCATCGCAAAAAAGGACTTCTGGAAATAGTGGGTTCGATCAGCTCACGGTCTTCGGTTGTCTTCGATCTGGATGAGGATGGCGACCTGGATATTGTGACCAACGAACAGAACGACAGGCCGATGGTCCTGATCAGCAATCTGACGGAGAAAAAAAAGGTTCATTTCCTAAAAGTCAAATTGATCGGAACCGTTTCCAACCGCGACGGACTAGGTTCCACCATAAAAATTCATGGAGGCTCCAAAACTTACACCCGTTACCACGATGGAAAGTCCGGCTACCTGTCACAAAGCTCCATGCCGCTCCATTTCGGTCTGGGTGATATCCGACAAATTGATCGCGTAGATATCACCTGGCCCTCCGGAAAAAAACAATCACTCACAAAAGATATCGCCGCCAACACCTTGTTGACGGTCACCGAAGAACGTTGATCGTTGATCAGCGGGATAGTCCCTGCCAGGGATTGGATGGCAACGTGCCTTTTTGTAATTCACTTCAGCAGGCACGAAGTCCCGATTAAACCTGGGATCAACGGGTGTGCTTTATCTGGCCTTCAACATCCACCTCGATTTCCCGTGCGTTTGCCGGAATCGAGCTGCTGGTGATTTTCCCACCGGGCCAGCGCACCTGTATTTCAGCGACCTGTTCAGTCTGGGCCATGACCATGGTGACGCTGTCTTGCGACCAGTAACCGGCACCGCCGTGAATCTCCTTCCATAATCCCCCGCCGTCTTTCAACAACAACCGCAACTGCGCCCCGAAGCCCGACGGATTCCCGGAAGTCCCTATCAAGCGCACCCTCAAACCTTTTTTCGCCACGGCGTTGTGGTACATCCTTGTCACGGCACCATTCTGCGTCACCGCCAGGTCGAGCCGCCCGTCTCGGTCGAAATCACACAACGCCGCACCGCGTTGCTCGCCATAGACTTTCACACCGCTTGCCTGTCCGCTGACCGCCTCAAAATTTCCTTTTCCATCACCCAATAACCAAAGGCCCCGGCCCGCATCAGATCGCGTGCTCTCCGCAGACACTGCGAAAAAATTCTGACTCAGGAAAAGGTCCTCGTCTCCGTCGCCGTCACAGTCCCCCACGCACAATCCAAAAGCCGGGCTAAATTGGGCCGCCGCCGGAAGTGGTTTCATGCTGAAATTGGTTCCACGATTTAAAAAAACCGCCGAAGCCAGTGTGGTAGCTTGCAAGACTTCCATCATTTTCAGCCGCTCTCCAAAAATCTCCAGCATTGATGCATTGCCGTATGAAACAAAAGTCGGGAGCTTTTCGCGCAGAAACGGGAGGGCTGCAACCATCACATTCAATGATCGCTCAGGCACTTCCCGCTTCATCTCCCTGTCATGAAAGGCCTCCAACAAATCTGTGGTCCCATTGCCATCAATGTCTCCGTGGTAAACCTTGCGCGGGTATTCGCTGGTGGCCCGATACTTGGTGTTCTGCCCCCAGTTGCTGGCGACAATGTCCATGCGGCCGTCTCCGTCAAAATCTCCCGTGTTCACTCCGTTCCACCAGCCGGTGTAGACCTCCAGTCCCAGCTCCCGGGTCGCCTCCTTAAACCGCCCCTTCTCATTCCGAATCACCCGCACCGGGCCCCATTCACATGCCAGCACCAACTCCGGATATCCATCTCCATCCAGGTCGCTCATCACCGCTCCGCTCACCAGCCCGATCTTCTCCAACGCCCGACTGTTTGCCTCGTCTAGCTCCCACCGGCCCTTCACCCCCCGATACACTCGTGTGTTCGCAGCTTCAGGGTATTTCCCTCCCACCACCCTTCCTCCAACCACCAGGTCCAACTCTCCATCTCCGTCGATGTCTCCCATCACCAGCGGGCCTGTGCTTGATTCAGTTCCGGCCACCGCATCCACCACCGTCCCTTTCACCAGGTCATACTCTTTTACGCTTCCACCCGCCGACAGCCCGTCCTCGTAGTTTGCTGATCCAACCCAAATCTTTCCTCCAGCTCCCACCACTCCCGTCTGATCGCGTGTCACCACCCTGGCCAGCATTCCATTGGTCATCCTCTCAAATCCGGACTGTCCCTTGTTCCGGTAAACAGCCAGCGCTCCCCCTTTGCCGCTTCCGATCACAAGGTCATCCCACCCGTCCCCATCTACATCAGTCCAGGCAACCCCGGGTCCCAGCTGGCTCAGTTTGCGCGGCAACAACGGCTGTCTTGCGAAGTCATCGTATGACTCATCTCCATGCACATGACCCAACAATCCGCTCACATCGCTGAACATCGGCGCAGCAACCTCTTTTCGTTTCTCCTCCATCTTCTCCTCGGCCACACCCTCCTCCATCTCGATGATCTGACCCGCTTTCACCCCGGCCACCACGCTCTTCTTTCCGCTCCTCCATCTCACTTCAACCCTCATTTCATTGGTCACGCTTCCAGCGGCAAACACTCGTTGTGCGTCGTCCCCGGACAGGTATCTCCCTCCACAGATCATCTCCTGGCTTTGCACCGGAACAGCACCGCCATACACCCAGATCTTCGCCCCTATCCCTCGTGTGTTCCCTCCGATTCCCTTCAACCTCACGGCCAATCGTTCACCTTGGCTTTCATTCCGATACACCCCCGCAGCTCCGTTCAGGTTGTTCACCACAACGTCCATGTCACCGTCGTTGTCCAGATCTCCCAACGCCATGCCGTGCGAAACTTCAGCGGCGTTAAACCCCCACTTCACACCCACTTCCTCAAAACGCAAACCACCCAGATTGCGAAACGCCATGTTTGGGGTCGCCAGCCGTGGAAACATTTTGCGAAGCTGCAGCGCCTCGAGCGCGGTGAACTTGCTGGCGGCCTTGGCAGATTCGATTCGCTGCAAAATATCCAGATTCATGTTGTCCCGCTCGAAGCCATTGGCGACCAGCAAATCCTCAAATCCATCCAGATCCACATCGAGGAAAATGGAAGCCCACGACCAGTCCGAAGCTTCAAGCCCGCTGAATTGCGCCATCTCGGCGTAAGTGCCGTCACCACGGTTCAAAAACAATGTGTTTCGCTCGGCCTGAAGCCGCGCCATCACCCCATCCGCAGGAACCATCTCACGACGCACCATGTTTCGTTGCGTGATCCGTCGCACATGTTCGCCACTCAACATGTCCGCCACAAAAATTTCATCCAGACCGTCCCTATCCAGATCCGCAAAATCGACGGCCATCGAAGAAAGGCTGGTCTGGCGAATGGCCGGGCGTGCCAGCGCTCGAAATATCCCCCGGCCATTGTTGATCCAGATCCGATCCGGCGAGGCAAAATCGTTGCAGACATAAATATCGGGAAAACCATCTCCATTGATATCTCGGATCATGACCGACAATCCCCAGTCAAGCGGAGCTTTCGACAAAGAGTTTCCATCCTCATCTAAAAAATTTCCTCCGGTAAAAGGTATGGAACGAAAACCCCCGTTGCCGTCATTGATGTAAACCGCATCCACCTCACCGTTCTCGTCATTTGCAAACTTTCCTCGACCATCTCCATCCCGTCCGAAAACAAAATTAAATCGATCCACCAAATCAGGGTCGCTAATGGGCCGCCCGTTGACCTGAGTGACAACAGGCTTGTTGTTGATCATTTTGACTGTGAAGCGTGTGTTGGGCTGGTCCCGGAGTGTGTTGATCCGGTAATTGGAGATGTAAAGATCAAGCTTGCCGTCTCCATCAAGATCTCCCAGGGCGAGAGACATCCCGCCACGTCCAGTGTTTAAGGGTGGACTCATTTCTACAAATTTGCCCAGTCCGACATTTTTAAAAACACGGGTTCCGGCACCGATGGTATTGACGACCAGATCCAGATCGCCATCTCCATCAATATCCGCCAGCGTGGAACCCGTCGCGTCCAAACCGGCACATTCCACTCCGGCACTTCTGGTTATGTCTTCGAACTTCCAATCGCCCAGGTTTCGGTAAAGCCGGCTGCCACCGGACAATCCGCAGAAAAAAATGTCGCACCAGCCGTCTCCATCCACATCACCAACGGCCGCCCCGGAGCCATTGAGCAGGATCTGGTTGGTGAGATGCCGTTGTTGCGAAACTTGATTGGTAAAAACCATCCCTGTCAGGCTGGAAGGGATTAAAGCGAATCCGTTGCTCGAAGAACCTGTTGGCTGCACCAAAAGCGATCGGTAGCCAACACCCGGTTTCCATTCCGCCCGCCCGGCCGGGAGCACCGCTGCAAGCTGCATTTCTCCGAGCAAAAAAATGCACGCCAACACCAGCCTTGCTGCGGGTTGCAGGTTCACTTGTGGTCGGCGTGATGCTGGTGGATCGTTGACCCTGCTGGCTGGGAGAGGGGAAAACTCCGAAGGGTGAGTGGCGTCACTTTGGTTTCGCCCTCCTGGATTTGATAACCCTGGTTGACCTGAAATCCCTTCAACGTTTGCCGGAGACCGGAAGTCGGCCAGTACACTTCAATTTCCGAAACTATCCGGGCCTGACCCAGGCCGATTTCCTGACGCAAAGGATTTGCTCCAAAACTCGCGCCGGAATTTACCGTCTTGTGGATCTCCCTTTTTCCTTCAGGTGTGTCCACCGTGATTTTGACGCGGACACCAATCGCGGAGCGGTTTGATTTTGTTCCCACGAACTTCAACTTGATCCAATTGTTCCCGTGCCCAGGATTCTCAAAAAGGCAATTCCGATAAAAATCTCCGCTGAACGCCCCACCCATGGAAATATAAATGTCTTGATCGCCATCATTATCGAGATCACCAAAAGCAATGCCATGACCTTTTTGAATATGACCAAATCCACCGCTCGTTGTTACGTCCTGGAATTGTCGGCCACCATTATTTCGAAACATGCGGTTGGGGATAATCGTGCTT
>Ga0163151_10005982_pt1 | contig 15131 bp, 13 predicted proteins | sample OliLakLV19MP5IB2_FD_145596 | JGI IMG/M metagenome (GOLD analysis project Ga0163151, IMG submission 145596) | Freshwater microbial mat bacterial communities from Lake Vanda, McMurdo Dry Valleys, Antarctica - Oligotrophic Lake LV.19.MP5.IB-2 | ecosystem: Environmental > Aquatic > Freshwater >...
AATCACGCTGTTTCAATTCCAGCGCCAAACTGGGATCCATCGTTGGCGCGTCTATGACCGCTGGGGAAACTGGACGAACCTCCGCATCGCCGCCGGGTTGCCGGTGCGCAACACGCCGCGGCCGGTATACTCCGACGACGAGTTGCTCGCCGAGCTCAACCGGACGGCGAAGACGTTCGACCGCTATCCCCTGACGCGCGAGTTCGACCACGAATCGCACCGCGCGTGGGGGACGCTGTGGCACCGCTTCGGACGCAAGCGGGCGGTCGTCGACAAACATCGCGACTGGCTCGAAAAGCAGCCGAACGATCTGCGGCCGGGGTTCCTCGTCGGCGTTCCTGCGGATTGCGATCCGAGCCTCGTCCCCGGCGTGTTTCTGCCGCGTTTGAGGTCGCCGGCGTTCGACTTCAAGGCCGCCGCCGAGATGCTGCAATGGCTGCCGGACCTCGGCCGGCGGCTCGCGCAAAACCAGGCCGCACGCGCGATGACGATCTTGGTCGCGGGATCGCTGGCGCTTGCGTCGTGGGGTAGGGTGGGCCGAGTCTTCGAGTCCCACCAACGGTCAACCTTCGATGTGGTGGGACTCGAAGACTCGGCCCACCCTACGAAAGATCGCCGTTCACGCGCGGGGAATCCCGAACGCCTCGATCAGCGCCGTGTGGGCGCGGGTGGCGTCGGCCATCGAGATCACCACGCCGAAACGGATTTCGCTGGTGTTCACCAGTTGCACGTTGACCGCCGCCTCCGACAGGGCGCGGAACATCCGTTCGCCGACCCCCGTGTGCGTCCGCAGGCCGATGCCGATCACCGTCAGCAGCGCGATCTCCTTCTCGTAGCTCAGCGCCGCGCCGGGCCAGACTTCGATCAGCTCGCGCATCAGCAGCAGACAGCGTTCGAGGTCTTTCCGGGGGACCGTGAACGACAGCGCGGCGAAACCGTCGCGGCTGACGTTCTGCACGATCATGTCGACCATCACGCCCCCTTCGGCGACGGCCGCGAAGACCTCGGCGGCGATGCCCGGCTGATCGGCGATCTGCCGCACCGTCACGCGGGCCTGCTGCTGATCGAGCAGCACCTCGCTGACGACGATGTCCTCCATGCTCGCCAGCCGCGACACCACGTCGCGCTCGAGTTCCTCGCGCGGCAGCCGGGGGGGCGATTCCTCGTTGCGCTGCGCGTAACCGATGCTCGGCGCGGTGGCGATCTCCTGGTGCAAAGCGAACCCGTCGTGGACGGCGATGAGGGCCGCGTGCGATTGATCGCGGTCGACGAGGGCCGAGATTTTGATCTCGCTGGTGGTGATCATCGACATGTTGACCGCGGCTTTGGCGAGCGACTGGAACATCTGCGCCGCGACGCCGGTGTGCGTCCGCATGCCGCTGCCGACGACCGAGACCTTGGCGACGTTGGTGCCGTGATGGACGGTCCCCGCGCCGAGCGATTTGACGGCCTGTTCGGCGGCGGTCAGCGCTTCGGCGAGGTCGTCCTGCGGGACGGTGAACGACACGGCCGCGACGCCGTCCTCGGCGATGTCTTGAATCACCATGTCGAGCGGGATCTTCCGTTCGGCCATGCGGGCGAAGACCGCGGCGAGCACGCCGGGCCGGTCGGGCAGGTCGCGCAGGTTGACGATCGCTTCGTTCTTGACGAGGGCCACGCTGCTGACCACGGGGGCGTTTTCATCGAGCTGCGGGGCGATGAGCGTGCCCGAACCGTCCGAGTACGCGGGCCGCACGGAGAGCGGCACGCGGTACTTCTTGGCGAACTCGATGGACCGCGAGTGCATCTTCCCGCCGCCGAGGCTGGTGAGTTCCAGCATTTCGTCGTAGCTGATGCGGCTGAGTTTGCGGGCCGACTTCACGACGCGCGGATCGGTCGTGAAGATCCCTTCCACGTCGGTGTAGATTTCGCAGACATCGGCCTGGAGGACCGCCGCGAGCGCGGTCGCCGTGGTGTCGCTCCCGCCGCGACCGAGCGTGGTGATGTTGTAATCGTCATCGATGCCCTGAAAGCCCGCGGCGATGACGATCTTGCCGGCATCGAGGGCCTGCTGCATCCGCTCGGTGCTGATCTTGCGGATGCGGGCCTTGGTGAATGTCGAGTCGGTGAGGATGCCGATCTGGTAACCGGTGAGGCTGATGGCGTCCTCGCCGAGTTCCTGCACGGCCATGGCCATGAGCGCGACCGATTCCTGTTCGCCGGTGGCGAGCAGCATGTCCATTTCGCGCGGCGGGGGATTGTCGCTGATCTGTCGGGCGAGCGCGACGAGGTCGTCGGTCTTGTCGCCGCGAGCCGAGACCACGGCGACGACCTGATTGCCGGCCCGTTTGGCGGCGACGATGCGCCGGGCGCAATTGCGGATGCGGTCGGCATCGGCGACGCTGCTGCCGCCGTACTTCTGAACGATAAGCGCCACGCGGTCGGTTCCTGGCTGTTCGTCGTCCGGCGACATCCGGCCCGCACTGCGAGCCGAACCCTGCCGGAACGGAAACCGTCAGAATACCTTGTCGTCAGCCCAAGGGCACGCGAATGGGCCGATTATCACGCCTCGACCGAAATCGCTTGCGGCTGCACGATCGACGGTCGCACGGCCGAACCGAATTGCACGAGGATCACCATTGCCAGCACGCCGGCGAACGCGATCAGTTGCCGGGCGGTGATGACCTCGGCGTCGACCCAGCCCCACGTCATCGCGCCGAGCGGCACCAGGTTCGTGACCATCGCGGCGAACAACGGACCTTGCTCCAGAATCAAACGGTTGAACAAACACGTCGCCACGCCGGTCCCCAACACGCCGAGGATGAGTAGCGCGATCCACGCGGGCCATAACCCGGCCGACGTGAAGCTCGCCGGCGAGGGGGACAGCAACGCTCCCGGCAGCAAGAGCGCACCGGACAACGTCAAACAGAGGAACGTCAGCTCCACGGCCGGAATGTGCGACAGCGATTTGCGAATCCAGTTGTTCGCCACGGCGTACGTCAACGGCACGGAGAACGCCAGCGCGAGGTCCGTCACCGGCAGGCGTTGCTGCCAGCCGTCCCACATCAACAAACTCAAACAGCCGAGTGCGCCGAACACGCCGATCAGTTGCCGCGCGGTCGGTCGCGCGTGCAGGACGAAGATCGAAATGCCCAGCGTCAAGAGCGGCGTGAACGCGACCGTCATGCCGATGAACGCGCTGTTCTGGTGCTTGCCAATCAGCCACGGCTGGACTGTGTACGGCCACGCGAACCCGGTGAGAACCACGCCGAACAGCGGCCCCCAATCGCGCCGGCGAAACGCGCCCGGCTTGCGGACCGACCAGAGCACCACGGCCAGCACCGCGGCCCCAAACAGCACGCGACCCGTGCCGATCGTCGCCGGCGACAGGCAGACCGCGGCCCGCTTCATCAGAATGAAACTGCTGCCCCAGATGCAGCAGATGACGGCGAACCAGACATACGGCATCGCGGCGGACACTCCTTGCGGGGACAGAGCATCGTCACGCAGGGCAGGTTCGCCCGCAAGTGCGAAGAAGCCCAGGGATAGCAATCCCTGGGCTTCCGGGTTGTGTATCAATTGTGAATCGCGATCAGTACCCGTTGCCCCTGCGCGGATAGAGTCCGCCGAAGAGCCGCGTGCCGACGTAGAGCTGCCGGGCCTTCATCCGACACAGGATCGGATTGCTGGAACACTCGCACGCGCATTGCAGGCTGGCCAGCATCGCCCGGTCGCACGCTTTGCGCGGCATCGAGGGATCGGCGAAGCACGCGTCGTGAGCCGCACACGCCGGTCGGAAATCGGCCCCGCCGACGCCCTGCCGGAACAGCCGGTTGCCGCCCCAACTGTTGCCGGGTCCGCACGGTCGCCACGGGGGACAGCTCGATCCGAGCCGATACTCCTGGGCGTCAACGCCCGCGGCGCTCAGGATCAGAAACAGAAAACTCGCACGGGCGATGAGAGAACCGAGTCGCATGGGATCACTCCGCAGAATTCAATGGCGCTCCGTTGGGCGCACCTCTTAGCGAATCTAAGCGATGCAGCAGGCGATGTTGCGAAATCTCCACCGTGTGGCCGAATTGCCACGGAAACTCAGTCGAGAGTAACGATGGTAGCGGTCCTACTGTTTCACTTTCGCCTTCGGCTGGGGCGGATCGGCGGGCTTCGTGACCGTCACCTCGACGTCGTCCAACTGGATGTCGCCCCCCATCGCGCGGAACACGACCGCGGGCTTCGAGACGTGGAAGGTCGCATCGCTGGCTTCGAGTTCCGCGAGGACCGTGGTTCCTTCGGACAACGTCGCACGCACGTTATCTCCCACTGTGCGCAATTCGAGATCGAGCCATTTTCCCTCGACGGACGAGAACCCCGCGGTCGCGAGCGCCTCGTCCTTCGAGTCGGGCTTCGCTTTGTCCTTGTGCTTGTTGATCCGGGCCTGCGTGGGCGTGACGATCAGCGAATACAAATGCCCCTGTTTGTCGAGCGTCCCCGGCGCGGGATCGAAGCCGACGTGGAACCCCTTCGCCCCCGCGAATCTCAGCTTCAGCTTCACGACGCCGTCGGCGAACGGCACCTGCCATCGCGACGCCGCGGCGTGCTTGTCCTGCTCCAACTCCCGCGCAACGAGCACGCCGTCCTTGGGTTCCCAATGGCCAAAGTTGACGGCCCAGTTTTGGGGCCGCTCGGCACCATCGAACTTCTCGATCATGATCCGATCCAGAGCGTGGGCCGAGTTGAACAGAAGGCCCAACGTCACGACGCAGAGCGGCACGGTGATGCGCATGATGTCTCCTGTGGTGGTTACGGGGGGCGAGGAGCTCGGTTACCCTATCGAGTTGCTCCGGCAGTGACAAATGAGTGTCGGATCGCAGGTACTGGCCAAATGGCGCATTGGGCATGTTCCCGTTCAGCTCTTAATTGGCGGTGACCTGAATACAATCCGGACACCGAAGCCGACAGCCCAGCCAAGTAATGCCCCAATGATGGGCTGGATGGTTCCGAAGAGGGCCACGGCGAACACCGCGGGAAAAATGATCGGTCCACCGGGGTGGTGGGCCAGCCACAGATAGGCAATTTGTCCGACGTAAATGCCGATCGGCCCCCAATAAAAGCCGTGCCTCCAGAACAGGGCCGACAGGAATCCCGCCGCGAACAGCGTCCCCGAATAATACGCGGTCATCGAATCCCACGGCTCGACCTCGCCGGTCACGATTGGCGATGCAGCCCAAATGGCCCAGCCATAGACGCCGCCCAAACACATCTGGGTCAGCACGGCGAGGGGGTCGACGGTTCGGTTCGTTGGTCGGTTCATGCCGTCATCCTATCAGTCCAGTCGGCAGAGGTGATACCACCGTCAGGATGAGAAGGTGTCACGGCACGGTTTGAATCGGCAGGATTCGTTCGCGGATCGAGACCCGGTATACTGGCCCGCGACTTGGATGCACCCCAGGAGCTTGCGATTCATGCCCCCGACGACGTCGCCGCAGATGGCGTTAGCCGAACAGTTGCTCGAAGAGATCGACGACATTCTGTTCGAGGCGGAGGAACAGACCCGGCCGTTGGAGGTCGAGCCGTTTCGCGGCCGGTTGTTCGAGCTGTTCGTCACCGCCGAAGGGGCGGGCTGCGTGCGCCAAGGGGCCGAGCCGGACCTGACCGCCGACGGCTTGTGCCGGCAGTTGGCGGACCGAATGGGCCTCACCGAAGCGGCCCGCGACACGATGGGCAATCTCCCTCAACTGCCGCCGGAGCAGGTCGCGAAGATGCGGCTGCTGTGGTCGCTGCTGCGGATGTGGATGGAGTGGACGTACGCATGGCAGCGGTGGGCGGAATTTCATGGGGAAAGTCAGAAGTCGGAAGTCTGAAGGCGGAAGTCAGACAAGTCGCCGAGAATCAGTTTTCGACTCGATTTCCGCTGCTGTTGAACAATGCGTGATGCAGACGATGGAGAATCTCAAGCATTCGCGGCCACGCGAGAAGACCAGGACATGCTTGCCCAAAGCTGCAAGCCTGGCACCCGGCGTCGGGCGGCGGGACCGCCGCGCCGCTTCACCCGTCGACTCTGCTCTCGCATCGACGTTCAGCATGCCGCCATAATCGACGGTGGGGGCCGGTTCACCCGGAGAGCGAACATGGCCGAGCCGAGCGTCGGCAAGGATTGTCAACCGCTGCATGCGCTGTTCTGGCTGACGCTGGCCACGGGCGCGCCGCTCTGGTTGGCGATTGGAAGCGATGTCATTTGCCGGCTGACCGAGCCGCCGTCATTTCCCGGTGATCCCGGCATCGGCGCTGGGCTGATCGACGTCGTGGCCCTCCTGAATCTGCCGATTCTCGGGCTGGCGTGGATCGGGTGGGGCCTCTGGGCGTGGCTGCGGACACCCCGCAACAATCCGACGGATTGAAGACGTGGGCGTTCTCGTTTGGTAGAATGGCGGGCGACAGGGAGAATCACCAATGACCAGCGACGATTCATGCGACGACCCCACCGACGACGACATCCGTCAAGCCGACGCGGTGATGCTGTTCGACCCGCACCGGGACTGGAAAGAACACGTCGGCCCGCTGCGACCGGGGCGGCTGTCCGAGGATGGGACGCCGATCCCGGAATCGGGATACTCCATCAGCATCCCCGTGGACTCCACGGCTTACACCGTGGTCAATCACTGGCGCGAGCGCATCAAGCGTCTCCGCGACAACCTGCCGACGGACTGATTTCAGCCCGGCCGGGCGCCATGCTTGCAGCTTTTGGCAAGCAGGTCTTCTGTCGAACAAGTGAGTGATGCGGAAGATTGAGCATCATTCACGAGGGTCATGCTTCGAGCCTGCATGGTCGCGCGAGAAGACCAGGCCATGCTTGCCCAAAGCTGCAAGCATGGCACCCGGCGTGGCGAGTAGGGAGTAGAAGCGGCCTCAAAACCCTCTTCTGGTTGTTACCGTTGGTGGCGGGACATTGATCGGTGGTCAGGTACGCCGCAGGCGTTCGATCACACAGCCCAGGGTCGCGAGTCTGCGAGCGCACCCTGGGAAACCGGCGTGTGAGGCGAATCGACCCTGAAAGGGTCGCATCACCGGCGGCCTCAAACTGTGATGAAACCCTTTCAGGGTATGGGATTCGTCATCGATCGCCACCCAGGGTGCGCTCGCAGACTCGCGACCCTGGGCTGTGAGATGCAACGCCTTCGGCGTAAAGACCGTGTGGTTTGGAAACCGCTTCTTATCTGACCATACGCTAATCCCTCCTCGCTACTCCCTGTCCTCCCATCGCGGTAAGATCACGGCGTCTCGTCGGACTCCGCATCCTGTGATTCTGCAACCAGCCGTGTTCTGCGGTGGGGAGACGTTGTCATGCCGTCCATTCGCCTCGTCGTCGTTGCGCTCGGTTTGATGTTCGGTGTCTCGGTCGTCGCCGCGGCGGAACCGGGGTTTGATGATGCCCGGCTGAAGCAGATTCCGCAGCGGATGAGGGAGTTCATTGACGCCGGGAAGATCTCCGGCGCGGTGACGCTGGTGGCGACCAAAGACCGCGTGGTGCATCTCGCCGCGGTCGGGCAGGCCGACATTGCGACCCAGCGGACGATGCAGCCGGATGCGATCTTCCGCGTTGCGTCGATGACGAAGCTGGTCACGGCGACCGCGCTCATGCAGTTGGTCGCCGAGGGGAAGGTGCAGGTCACGGACCCCGTCGTGAAATACATTCCGGCGTTCGCGAATCAGTCGGTGAAAGAAGGCCAAGGGACCCGGCCGCTGGCGAAGCCGATCACGATTCAGCAAGTCCTCACGCACACCGCGGGGTTGAGCAATCCGCGAGCGCCGCAAACCGACGGCCTGACGCTCGCGCAACTCGTCGATGCCATCGGTGCCCAACCATTGGCGTTCGAGCCGGGGTCGAAGTGGGAATACAGCAGCGGGCTGACCATCGCCGGGCGGATCATCGAGGTCGTGTCGGGACAGAGCTACGCCGACTATCTCAAGGCCCGCATCTTTCAACCGCTCGGCATGACCGACAGCACGTTTCAATTGACGAAGGCGCAAGCCGCGCGGCTCGCGGTGACGTACAAGCCGGGCGAGACGCCGGGGACGCTGGCGGCGGTGGAGATTCCCGACCCGACCGCGGCCCGCGCGCCGGGCCCGTCGGGCGGGCTGTACTCGACGGCGGCCGACATGGTTCGCTTCTATCAGGCGATTCTGAACGGCGGGCAACTCGGCGACGTGCGAATTCTCCCCGCCGAGCAGGTCCGGCAGATGACGACCATTCTCACGCCGGGCATCGTCACCGGGTTCACGCCGGGCAACGGCTGGGGCCTGGGCTGGTGCGTCGTCGAGCAGCCGCAAGCGGTCACGCGGCTGTTGTCGCCCGGCACATTCGGTCACGGCGGCGCGTGGGGAACGCAGGGCTGGGTCGATCCGCAGCGCGGCCTGATTTTGATCCTGATGATTCAGCGCCAGAACTTCGGCAACAGCGACGCTTCCGACGTTCGCGACGCCTTCACCGAAGCCGCGCTCACGGCGTATCGCGGCGCGGAATTGGAGACCGCGAAGTACGTCGCATTCGGCGGCTATCCCAACTGCGTGGAGATCAAGCAGGGCGATGCGAAGGCCCTGCTGAGTCCGTCCGGCGGTCGGGTGCTGGAGTTCTCCGCGGGGGGACACAATGCGATGTATCTCGATCCGCAGGAACTGACCGCGGCCGCTCAGAAGAATCCGCCGATGACCGCCGGCCGGTTCGACTTCGGTCCGGAACTGACGGTCCCGTCGCATCCGAAGATCTGGTCCGGCGCGTGGACGGCGGAGATCACCGGCCCGACGTCGGCCCGGTTCGTCAGCCCGCGCGATGAGAACAGCGGCGTGCAACTGATCCGCGATTTCACGTTGCAGGCGGGATCGGCGGCGTCAGCGCCGCGACTATCGTGCAAGCAGACGATCTGCAATGTCTCGACGGAGGTTCGCGAATACTGCCATTGGGGCCGTTCGTTCTCGCCGGGTGGGGGCATCGCGCTCGTGCCGCTCGCCGGGACGAGCCGGTTCCCCAGCAAATACGCGATGTACGAGGAGAGTGCGACGATCAACGTGCGGAACACCGACGACCGCATCCGCGAGCGCGACGGCTTCCTGGAAATCCTCGCGCCGCCGCGAAAGCCGAAGCTGGGCTTCGATTCGTATGCCGGTTGGCTGGGCTACCTGCATCCGACGGGGATGCTGTTCGTGAAGCGGTTCGCGACGCACCCCGACCGCGTCTACAACGAAGCCGCCGGATTGACGCTGTCGGTCTGGTATCCCGATGGCCCGCGGATCGAACTGGAACCGATCGGCCCGCGCGAACGCTTGCAGCCGGGCGATGCGGCGTCGTTCACCGAAGAGTGGCATCTGCTGAAGCATCCGTTCCCGAAAGCGGGCGAGCAGGTCGATCTCGTGAAGCTCCGCGAACAGGTGCAGCGCGAAACGGGGATGGGGAAGTGATGTTCTCCGTTAGCCGCGACCCGGAGGCTTTGCGCAGGGGAGCGCGGTGTGGAGCGCACCTCACGTCGCGTGCGCTCCACACCGCGCTCCCCTGCGCAAAGCCTCCGGGTCGCGGCTAACGGGGATGGAACATCGAGTGGGGAGGGATTGCATGATTCGCCTGTTCGTAACGATCATCGCTTGCGGCTTCGCGTCCTCAATATCCGCGGCCGATCCCGCCGCGGGCATGCAGGTCGCGCAGGAATTGAAATCCACCTACGCGCCAAGCGTTACCACGCGGTATCAATTCTTCCTGCCGGTTGAATACGGCAAGACCGATCAGAAGTGGCCGCTGCTCGTGTTCCTGCACGGGGCGGGCGAATCGGGGGACGATCTCGACAAGGTCAAAATCCACGGCCCGCCGAAGCTGGTCGAGAAGCAGCCGGGCGACTTCCCGTTCGTCGTTGTTTCGCCGCAGGTGCTCGACGACAGCGTGCCGCTCATCGACCGCTGGCAGCCGAAGTTCGTCGCGGAACTGGTCGAGCACGTCGCCGGCCATTACGCCGTCGATCGCGACCGCATCTATCTGACCGGGCTGAGCATGGGGGGCTTCGGCACGATCCGCACGCTGGCGGCGTATCCGGACTTGTTCGCCGCCGGTGCGCCGGTCTGCGGGGGCGGTTGGGACCACTACGCGAAGGCGTTGAAAGATGTGCCGATGTGGTTCTTCCACGGCGACAACGACATTGGCGTGCCGGTCGAATTGTCGACGGGCCTCGTCAAGGCGATCCGCAAGCAAGGGGGCCAGCCGCGGCTGACGATCTACGAGAACGTCGGCCACGACAGTTGGACGCAGACCTACGAGAACCCGGAGCTATACCGCTGGCTGCTGTCGCACAAGCTGTCGGACCGCCCGGCGAAGAAGAAGTGACCGGCGTCGAGTGCCATGAAACGCCGTTCATGAATCAGATCGACTGGCAAAGAGTTGATCCACAGATTTCGCAGATGACGCAGATTTAGGATATGGGTTGTTCATGGGCAACTGGCATGTGGTAATTCCGTACGACGAGCGGGCCACCGAGTGGCTTACGTCGCAGGGCTTCCAACACCCGGCATCCCTGCCAAACAACCGCCTGCCGACGTTCGCCGAGATCGAGGAAGCGGCCAAAGTTCTCGGCATCGGCCCGACGCGCCTCTGCTGGTGGATAGCGTGGGCGATCATTCCTTGAAAGTCCGCGGAGACTTGGTACTGCAACTGCGGCTGCTACGTCAGTTGTCGGAGCGATCAGGACAATTGTGGGTGTACCCGGATTGCGGCTCACCGCCAATCGTGGTCGATCCGACCATTGACCCGGATGAGGTCGCGGCGGCGTGGCTGCTATCGCTCGACACTGCCGACCCGTGGACAGCGTTCTTGGGGCGAGCGCCAGACGCCGAACGTGAACCGAATTCCTTGCGCTAGTGCCATTCCAGCTTAGATTAGACAGACCCACTACTCAGATTTAAGACAAGGGCCGTTGCCGAGGTGTGGATGCCTCAGTGCTATCGCTCTTGAATCTCAATCTGCGGAATCTGTGAAATCTGTGGACCGTTTTTCTTCACCGGGAACTCAAGCCGCACTCCAGGACCACGACAGCAAAGAGGCACAGCCACCCGGTCAGCGCGTGCTGGACTGTGATGGGGGCGTCGTGGGACCGAGTCCGAGCCGGTGGCCCAGGCGGTGCCAGATCCAGAATCCGGCCGGGATGGTGATCGCACCGAACAGCCACTACGTCCAGACCGGCGAACCGTGCTTGAGCAATTCACCGGCGTCGCCGATGCCGTCGAACGAGCCGTAGGCGAGATACGCGCCATTGGCGATCAGGCAGAAGCCCGCAAAGAATCGCAGCGCCTGATCGAGCGGCCGGCGACATCGCCCCGACAGCCACCAACCCAATAAGGGCAGCAGTGCGCCGACGATCGGTCCGCACCACACGGTGACGAGCGGCCGTACATCATCGACGACGTCGGTGCGAGAAATCGTCAGCGGATGCAGCACCACGCGCTGCACGGTTCCACCGACCGCCCACGCGCCGGCGACGTGTCCCAATTCGTGGACGGCCTGCATCAGCAGCCAGGACAACAGCAGCAGGGCGATGGCGTAAACGACGCGGTTCATATGAGAAGCGTTTCAACACTCAAACTTGGTTTTTACCGTTGTAGACGGGGCATTGATCGGAGTTCAAGTACGCCGAAGGCGTTCGATCACACAGCCCAGGGTCGCGAGTCTGCGAGCGCACCCTGGGAAACGGGTGTCCGTGTCGCATCGACCCTGAAGGGGTCGCATCACCGGTGACGTCAATCCCCGATGTAACCCTTTCAGGGTATGGGGTTCGTCATCATCGCCACCCAGGGTGCGCTCGCAGACTCGCGACCCTGGGCTTTGAGAGGCAACGCCTTCGGCGTAGAGGCGGTGCGGTTCTGAACCGCCTCTACGCCGAAGGCCCGCACGGCACCGGCTCGTTGAGCGTCAGCCAATACTCGCTCAGCCGGCGGACGGTGGCGAGGAACTCGTGGAAGCCGACCGGCTTGCGGACGTAGCTGCACGCGCCGTGGGCGTAACTGGCGACGATGTCCTCGTCTTCGCGCGACGACGTCAGCACCACCACGCGAATCTGGCTGAGGTCCGGGTCGGCCTGCATCCGCCGCAGGACGTTCAGCCCGCTCAAACGCGGCAGGTTGAGATCCAGCAGCATCAGCGCCGGTTGCAGCCTGGCGTCGCGGCCGACGAACGCGCCCGTGCCGTGCAGGTAGTCGAGCGCCTCGACGCCGTCGCGCGCGACGACCACTTCGTGGTCGATGTGGCTTTGATGCAGGGCCCGCAGGGTGAGAGCCACGTCGTCGGGCGTGTCGTTCACCACGAGTATTGGACGCGAATCCATGGCGAGCGCTCGCTCTCTGGCACGGGGTGTTGCCGCGATGCAGACAGTTTCGGTGGAATCGTTGGCCCCGGAACAGCATAACTTCCGTGGCCGAGTTGGGTATTCGGAACTCTGCTTAGTCTCGTAGGCAGTCTTCATCCCTGTTCAATGTTCGTTGGATTGACAACAATGAAAAACCCCTATCTATTGACGATTTTCCGCAGTGGGATCTCAGTGCGGCTGTTAAGATCGTTACGAAATTGGGAGACTGTTTCGTCATGCGACTAGCACTTGAGGAGTTCCAGCGGCGTCTGCAGGCCAGCGGGCTCGTGACCGACGAGGCCGTCCACAAGCTCCTCGCCGCGCTGCCGGCCGATCAGGCGCCGACCGATGGCGAGCAACTGGCCCGCTGGCTGGTGCGGAGGGAACTGTTGACGGCCTATCAGGCGCAGCAGATCTACGCGGGCAAGGGGTCCGCGCTCGTGCTGGGCAACTACGTCATTCAGGACAAGCTCGGACAGGGGGGCATGGGACTGGTCCTCAAGGCGGTGCATCGGCGCATGCAGCGGGTCGTCGCGCTCAAGGTACTCTCGCCGGACGCCATCAAGACCGCGGGACTGGTCGAGCGGTTTCATCGTGAAGTCCGTGCGGTCGCCAAACTCGAGCATCCGCACATCGTGACGGCGTTCGACGCCGACGAAGACCGCGGCGTGCATTTCTTCGTGATGCAGTACGTCGCCGGCCGGGATCTGTCGTCGGTCGTGAAGACCAGCGGCCCGTTGCCGGCCGACCAGGCGGTGAGCTACATGCTGCAGGCCGCGCGCGGTCTGGAGTATGCGCACCGGCAGGGGATCGTGCATCGCGACATCAAGCCGGGGAACCTGCTGCTGACGAACGACGGCGTGGTGAAGATTCTCGACATGGGCCTGGCGCGGATCGAAGACGCGCCGGGCGATGCGCCGTCGGGGAAGGCCGATCTGACGGCGACCGGCGCGGTGATGGGGACGGTGGACTACATGTCCCCCGAGCAGGCGCTCGACACGAAACACGCCGACGCCCGCAGCGACATCTACAGCCTGGGCTGCACGCTGTTCTACCTGCTGACCGGGCAGCCGGTGTATTCCGAAACGACGATGATGAAGCGGCTGCTGGCGCACCGTGACGCGCCGATTCCGTCGGTGAGCGCGATGCTCAACGGGGGAAACCCAGGGATAGCTATCCCTGGGCTTCTGAATGCGCTCGATGCGATCCTGCAGAAGATGCTCGCGAAGCGCCCGCAGGACCGTTATCAGTCGATGACGGAGGTCATCGCCGCGCTGTCGGCGGTGGCGCGGGGCGAGACGGCGGAGATCCTAGCGACGCATTCGTCGTCGGGCGGTTTGGCGACGGGGGGCCTGTCGGGAACCGCCGTGCAGACGATGGCCACAGGCCGGACATCCGCGGTGGCGGCGGGTTCGGGAGAATCCGAGACCATGGCGGTCGGGCCAATGGAGCGGACGCTGCCCACGATTGTCACGTCGCTGTCTGAACCTTTGGCGACGCGGCATCAACATGCGCGGGGCACCAACTGGCTGTTGCAGATTGGCGTGCCGGTGGTGCTGAGCCTGCTGCTGGCCGCGGGGTTGTACTTCGCCGGCGTGTTCGATGTCGCGGGTAGGAACGACGGCGCGAACACGGCGGTGGTGACGGTGCCGACCGTGGTCCCCGTCACGAAATCGGTGGAAGACGATGTCGATGTCGGTCCGTGGGCACCGGGGGCCGACGACGAGCGGTGGCACGGAATCATCCCCCGTCCGGCGAAGCTGGGCGGCGTCACGCGCTGGCAGGTGGAAACGGTCGCCCCCCGCGGGCGGGCGATCGAGCTGCAATGGAGTCCCGACGGCCAACGGTTCGTGATTTATAGCGAGGACGAACGGGTGCGGGTCTACCGCTGGGACGGGAAGGCGATCGCGCTGGATCACATCGTCCCCGCGCTCGACGGCGGCCAGACGGTTCGGCTGAAGTGGTCGCCCGACAACCGCTGGATCGCCTGGCAGGGGGACTACACGCAGGATCTGCGGACGTGGGACACCGTCGCCAAAAAATACGGCCCGGTCCTGCACACCGGCCACCGGACGGGCCTCGCCGGCTGGAATGCGGACGGCACCGTCCTCGTTGCCGCGTCGGAAGATGGCGCGGGCGCGGGTGTGTTCTTCTGGGAATGGCCGTCGGGCCAACTGAAACATGCGGCGCGGGGACATTCGCAGACGCCGCGGTTCGCGGTCTGGTCACCCGATTACCGTTTCGTGGCCGCGAATGACGGAGAAACCGCGGTTCGCTTCTGGCTGCCCGACGGGACGCCCGCCGCGACGATTGCACTTCCCTCGGTGGCCGTGATCAAGGCGCTGGTTTGGCATCCTGATCGACCGGTCCTAGCGGTCCGCTGCGACACGACGAAGCCGAGGGCGGAAATTCGGTTGATCGATCTCGAGGCCCAGTCTGCCCCGGTTACGATTACGCTCAATCCGGACTGGGCGCACAACGACGACAGGCCGCCGCTATGGACGCCCGATGGCCAGACGATTCTGGCGCTCAATCAGGCGAAAAACTGGCAGGTTCAGTCCTTCGGACTCGACGGCAAACCAGGACCACTCTGGCCCTTCGCGAGTCACGTGTGGTCGACTTTCCGTCCCGGCACCGGTGAGTTGTTGGCTGTTGGTGGGTTGGGGCCGTCCGCACTGTGGGAACTGTCGTCCGAGCAACAACTGGCCACCATTCTTCCAAGCGGCACGACGACCGCGCACTGGTCCCCCGATGGCCGCTGGCTGGCCGCCGCGACGA
>Ga0163151_10005984_pt1 | contig 15129 bp, 10 predicted proteins | sample OliLakLV19MP5IB2_FD_145596 | JGI IMG/M metagenome (GOLD analysis project Ga0163151, IMG submission 145596) | Freshwater microbial mat bacterial communities from Lake Vanda, McMurdo Dry Valleys, Antarctica - Oligotrophic Lake LV.19.MP5.IB-2 | ecosystem: Environmental > Aquatic > Freshwater >...
CCCCGGTTCCCCCCACTCCCCTGGCGCGACTCGCGCTCCCGAACTGGACCTCGTTGCCCTCAGAGATGCCGCCGAAAGACTCCAGTTTCCACGCCTCGGGCCGCACGGAGACGACGACCTCGACCGTCCCCGCCTCGATATCCGGCGACAGCACCGCGGACAGCATGTCGCCCGCGGCGGTCCTCACCAGCGCGCGTCCGGGGCCGGCTGCCCCGCCGCGCTCGAGCAGCGAGCCGGGCAGGATGTTGGTCTCGCCCAGGAACTCCGCGACGAAGCGGGTGCGGGGGCGGCGGTACAACTCGCCGGGCGGCCCGAGTTGTTCGATTCGTCCTTTGTTGACGATCGCCACGCGGTCGGCCATCGAGAGCGCTTCCTTCTGATCGTGCGTGACGTAGATGGCGGTGATGCCCGGTGCCCCGGCCGTCTTTCCTGTCGCATCGCTCGCGTTGCCCGCGCCCTCCCCGCCGCGCGCCTCCTTGCAGATGCGCCGGATCTCTGAGCGCAACTCGTTGCGGAGTTTCGCATCCAGGTTGCTCAGCGGCTCATCGAGCAGGAGCACATCGGGCCGGATGACCAGCGCCCGAGCGAGCGCGACGCGCTGCTGCTGCCCGCCCGAGAGTTGGTTGGGCTTGCGATCGGCGTATTCCTCCATATGCACCGCTTCGAGCGCCTCGCGCACGCGCCGCTGCTTTTCCGCGGCGGGGACCTTGCGGATGTTCAGCCCAAAGGCGACGTTGGCCGCGACGGTCATGTGGGGCCAGAGGGCGTAGGACTGGAAGACCATGCCGGTGTTGCGTTTGTTGGGCGGGAGGAAGGTGACATCGCGTGCGGTGGAACCCGGCGGAGTGCTGCCCGGCGTGCTGCCACGGTCGCCGGTATCGAACAACACCCGGCCCGATGTTGGCTCGATGAACCCCGCGATCATGCGGAGGAGGGTGGTCTTGCCGCAGCCGGAAGGGCCGAGGAGGAAGAAGAGTTCGCCGGCGTTGATGGTGAGGGAGACGTTGTCAACAGCGACGGTCCCCCCCGCGGGCCCCTTGCCGCGCGGGCCCGGCGCGCTGTCAAACCGCTTGGTGAGGGAATCGAGTGTGATGGTGGTGGCCATGGGGACTCAGACGATGCCGGCCTTTGGTGGCACCGGTCTCCAGACCGGTGCATTTTCGCCACCACTTGGCCCGACAACCATATCACCCCGCATGACAACTCCTCACCACCCGCCGATGGTCGCCCTGCTGCTGGTCGTGTTCGCCTGCACCTTCGCGCTCGCGGCAGTCCCGCCCGCAGAGCCCGCGCCGGGCCCGACTCCGGCGACGACGCCCCCTTCCGCCCCGGTCGTCGTCGTCGAACTCTTCACAAGCGAGGGGTGCAGTTCGTGCCCGCCCGCCGACGACCTGCTGGCGGAGTTGGCGAAGCAGCAGGCGGAAGGGAAGAGGGATGAGGGAGGAAGGGAGAAGGGGGACAGGAAGGACGGGAAGTCAGAAGTTCCCGACGCGGGCACGCGCATCATCTTCCTCACCTTCCATGTGGATTACTGGGATCGGCTGGGCTGGCCGGATCGCTTCGCATCCGCGCAGGCGACCGAACGCCAGCGTGTCTACGGCGCGGCGTTGAAGGAGCGGAAGGCCGACAGCGGCGGGGTCTACACGCCGCAGATGGTCGTGAACGGGAGCGCGGGGTTTGTCGGGAGCGATGCGAAGCGCGCCCGCGCGGAGATCGCCGCGGCGGCCAAGGGCGTGATGCCCGTCGGCGTGACGCTCGATGTCGAAGCGCCGCCGGAGCGCGGCCCGTTCACGCTGACGGTCACGCTCAAGGATGCGCCCAAGGGTTGTGTGGTTCTGGGCGCGCTGGTGGAAGATGGGCTGAGCACCGAGGTCAAGCGCGGCGAGAACGCGGGCCGGAAACTCGCGCACGATCGCGTGGTCCGCGTTTTCAAGGTACAGAAGCCCGATGCCAAGGGTGTCGCGTCCATCGCGCTCGATGTGCCCAAGGATGCGAGCCTGGCGCGGTCGCGCGTCGTGGCCGTGGTGCAGGAAGCGCCCGGCGGGAAGGTCATCGGCGCGGCGGAGCGGGTGATGGCGATGACGGCGAAGTAGCACGATCATCTTGTAGCACGGGCATCTTGCCCGTGTTCCGCGGCACGACCCGGCACGGAGTGCCGGGCCACCCGAGTCAACCTCACGCCACTGTCACGCTCTTGTCGAGGTAGACGTCCTGGATCGCGTTCAGCAGCGCCGCGCCGTCCTTCATCGGGCGCTGGATGCGCCGTGGCTGGAGTCGATTGCGGCGGACTATGGGCAGCCCGCGAACCAGAGGCTGAGGAACGCGAAGATGTCGGGCACGGTGATGCCGGGGTTGCCGTCGATATCGGCGGTGGGGCTCTGCGCGAACCACGCGCTGAGGAAGGCGAAGATGTCGGGCACACCGACGGCGCCGGAGCAGTCAAAGTCGGCTCGGCACCAGGTGAGCGTGACTTCGGAGGTGGGGACGAGCCCGCACTCGCCGGTCACCATGCAGTAATACTGGCCGGCATCCTGCTGCTGGAAGTTGCTGAGCGTGAGCGTGGCGGTCTGCGCGCCCGCGGCGATTGCTCCCGACGGGAGGACGCCGCTTGAGACCTGCGCGAAGATCGGGAAGGCGGGGATGTATCGCCACCACTGGTACGTCACGGTGCCGTAGTTGCCGGGCGCGAGTGTGACGGTGAGTTGCTTGGTGCCGCCCGGGCAGACGGGTCCGCCGATGGGCTGGGTCTGGATGATGGGGTTGCTGGCGAGCTCGAAGGTGCCGTCGCCGCTGAAGACGGTGGAGACGCCGCAGGGATCGGTGACGAAGCAGCGGTACGAGGTGAAGGTGTCCTGGGCGGTGAGAAGAGTGATTCCGAGTGTTGGGCTCTGGGCACCGGTGAACGCGCCGCCGTTGCCGGTGGGGCCGTTGAAGATGTCGACCCAGCAGTTGATGAACGGGCAAGACGTGAACATCTGCCACTGGTACATGCTGCCCGCGGGCGTGGCCGTGATGGCGAGGGATCCGGGCGAGCCAGGGCAACCAGGCGTGGGCGTGGGCCCGGAGGTAACCACCGGCGCTGGCGACGGCACAATGCTGGCCTGCTGGGAAGGGATGTTGCCGATGCAGGGGATGGAGACGACGCAGCGGTAGTCGGCGAAGTCACCCGGATAGAGACCCGCGACGGTGAGGTTGGGGGTGTTGGTCCCGCCGTAGTTCCCGCCGTTGCCGGTGGGGCCGTCGAAGATGTCGTTCCAGCAGTTGATGAATGGGCAGGACGTGAACTTCTGCCACTGATAGGCGCAGCCGACGCAGGGGTTGACGGCGACGCTGAGGAAGGCATCGTTGTCGCCTGGGCAGCCGCCGGTGTCAAAGGGTCCGATGATCGCGGGTGCGGAGTCGATGACGGTCAATGCTGCGGCGGCTGAGGCCAACTGGCTTGTGGCGCCGCAGCCGAGCACGCCAAAGACGCAGCGATAGAGGGTGGAGTCTGCTCCCTGGGCATTGAAGATTGAGAACGTGGAGGTACCGGTGCCAAAGTAGGTGCCGCCATTGCCGGAGGGGCCGTCGAAGATGTAGACGAAGCCGAAGATGGGAGAGGCCACGTACTTCTGCCAGGCATACGTGACGCTGCTTGGCGGGATGCTCGGCGCACTGGGTGAGGCAAAGAAGAACGGGCTCTGCCCGAGACAGGCGGTGGTCGAAACGGGGTTGATGTTCCACCAGACGAATGCGGGGCCATTAAAAACGACCGGCGCGGAGAAGACCTCGCATGCGCCTTGAAGGCTCACGCCGACGGTGTACGAGCCCGCGTCGGCGAACGTCAGGTTGCTCATGTTGAGCGTTGCGGAGTTGCTGGTGCCGCTGAAGATGGCTCCCGAGGGTTGGACGCCATCGGCGAGCTGCACACCGTTCTTGAACCACCGCAACGTGGGCGTGGAACCGACCTGCCACGAGAAGCCGACCTGCATGAAGGCGCTGCCTCCGGGGCAACCATTATCGCCGATGGCTCCGATGTTGTCGATACTTGCGCACGGCAGGTTGCGCACCACCCATCCCCGCGGGTTGCCGTTGAACAGGCCGTATCCGCACATGGCGGTGCCATCGGCCGAGATCCCCGTCGCGTCGGTGAGTTGCCACCCCGCGAGGTTCACGCCGCGGCCCGAAAGGTGGGCCGCCAGCGGCTGGGAGCCCATGGCCGGCGTCCAGACGAACGAGCCGAACCCGCCGACCAAAGGATCGACGGCTTGCCCGATGATCAGAGTCCCGTCGCCATTCACGGCCCGCGGGCGTAGCGCCGTCGTGTTCACTGAGAGCAACGGCAGCGCGACCATCCCGCCGGGGGTAGTCCAGCGAAAGCCCAGTTCGGTACCGCCGCCGGTGTTGTAGCGCCCGACGATGACCGTGCCGCCGAAGTTGTTGATCGTGCTGTTCGCACTGATCGCCTCGGCCCTCGCCCACACCATGCCGGGGAGCGACCCCAGATCTTGCATGCCGCCTCCGCTCGCAAATCTAAATGCCCGTGTGCCGCTGAATCCCACGACAATCGACCCATCGCCGCTGACGGCCCGGGCCGACGACGAGGGCTGCCCGGCGAGCACGCTCAGGTTGGGCGATGACCCCGGGCTCGTCGAGTTCCACCAGAACGCCCGCTCGGAGGGGGTCCCGCTGCCACCCACGACGATCACGCCACTGGGCGTCATGCCGAAGGCCTGATTGAACGACCCGAATCCCGTGACGATCGGCAACAACTGATACCCGCCGGTCGTCGTCCAGCGAAAGGCCCGCGCGCTTCCGGAATCGCCATAGCCCGCCAGGATTGTGCCGGTGGAATCGATCGCCTGGGCGAAGGAGTTCAACACGCCGCCCGGCAGGAGCCCCATGTTCTGGGTGCCACCCGAGAGCGTCCAGCGGATGGCGCGGTCGTTGGAGCCCGCGTCTTCGCTGAAGCCAGCGGCGGCCGTGCCGTCGGAGTTGACGGCGTATACGCGGGTCAAGCCGCCGCCTGGGATCGGCGGCACCTCGGCGATGGTCTGCGCAGAGACGGACGCCGCGGCGCAGGCGAGGACCGTGAATGCGATCGCGACAGATGTTCGGTACTTCATAGGGAATACTTTACACGACGGACTGATGGGCTCCGAACAGATTTGCCGCGGCGGGGCAAGATCTTGCAGCGAGATCCGAGGATTGATTGAGATTTGAGACGGGGGGGGGTCGGATTGGCTGGCGAGGGCGGATCAGGCCACCGTGACGGACTTATCGAGGTAGACGTCCTGGATGGACTGCAGCAGCGCTGCGCCATCCTTCATGGGGCGCTGGAAGGCCTTGCGGCCGGAGATGAGGCCCATGCCGCCGGCGCGCTTGTTGATGACGGCGGTGGTGATGGCCTCGGCCAGGTCGCCGGCGCCCTTGGATTCGCCGCCGGAGTTGATGAGAGGGATGCGGCCCATGTAGCAGTTGAGGATCTGGTAGCGGCAGAGGTCGATGGGGTGTCCGCCCGCGCCGGTTTCATCGCTGCCGGCGAGTTGGGTGTACACGCGCTTGTCCCACTTGCCGTACGACGAGCCGCCGCCCCCCCCTCCCGAGTTGAGCGCGGCGTAGCCGCCGTTGTTGGTGGGCAGTTTCTGCTTGATGATGTCGGCCTTGATGGTGACGCCGAGGTGGTTGGCCTGGCCGGTGAGGTCGGCGCTCGAGTGGTAGTCGGTGGACTTGCCGTCGGCGCCCTTCACCTTGAAGGCGTTGTTGCGGGTGTAGCACCACAGCACCGTGACCATGCCGTAGGAGTGGGCTTCCTCGAACATGTCCGAGACGTAGGCGATCTCTTCGCGGGCGGTGTCGCTGCCGAAGTAGATCGTCGCGCCGACCGCGACCGCGCCCATCTCGTAGCACTGGCGGACGCTGCCGAAGTACGACTGCTTGAACGTATTGGGGAACGTCAGCATCTCGTTGTGGTTGAACTTCACCAGGAAAGGGATCTTGTGGGCGTACTTGCGTGCGACCGCGCCCAGCACGCCGATGGTGCTCGCCACCGCGTTGCACCCGCCCTCGATGGCGAGTCGCACGATGTTCTCGGGGTCAAAGTACTCGGGGTTGGGGGCGAAACTCGCGCCGGCGGAGTGCTCGATACCCTGATCGACAGGCAGGATGCTGACGTACCCTGTCCCGCCCAAACGGCCATGATCCAGGATCATCTGGAAGTTCCGCAGCACCACCGGCGAGCGGTCCGTCTGGCTGAAGACCCGGTCGATGAAGTCCGGGCCGGGCAGATGCAACTTGGTTTTCGAGATGGTCTTGGATTCGTGCCCGAGAAGCGACTTCGCATTTGCACCCAAGATCGAGACGATGTCCGTGTTGCGCTCCCCCGATGAGGCGGCGGACCCGGAGGCGTTCGCTCGTGAGTGCGTGTTGGTGGGGGCGGCGGGTGGGGTGGGCTGTGTGCTTGTGGGCATGGCGAGTTCCGTGAATGATCGCGACAAGAGCGGCCATTGGCTGGAAGGGGGCCGCTCGGAAGAATGCGGTGCTGAAAAACATAGTACGCTTTCAGAGCGTGCCGCCCCGCGCAAGAGAATGAGCGGGACCGACGGGGACCGACCCGGCAGGAGGTGTGATGCAACCCAACCCGACCAGTATCGACGCTGATGCGCATGGCCGCGCGGACCAAGGCGGGAAGCGGGGAGGGGTGGGGGCCGAGGCGGGCCTGCTCATTCCGGTACGATCCGAGCGGCCGCGGCTGTTCGCCTTGGCGGTCGCGTGCATCTTTGTCATCGTGGGCCTGCTGTGGATATGGGGGTCGGACAAGGTGCTCAGGTGGCTGGCGCTCCCGCCGGAGGTTGCGCAGGCGGTGGAGGTATGGAAGGGCACCTGCTACGTCGTGGTGACCTCGATCATTCTGTACCTGCTGATCGCGCGCCCGCTTACGCGGCTTGTCCGGTCGCAAGCACAGGCCGCGGGGGCGCTTCGCGACCTGGACCGCAACCAGCAGATCCTCGAGCAGGCGCAGTTGCTCGGGCAAATCGGAAGTTGGGTGTCGGACCCGGCGCAGCAGGGGAAACTCGAGTGGTCACGCGAGACGTACCGGATCTTCGGCATCGAGGAGGGCGGGTTTGATGGTGCTCTGGAGACGTTCTTCTCGATGGTCCACCCGGAGGACCGCGCGGCGGTGCGCAGCGCGAGCATGGCGGCGCTGGCGGGCAAGGCCGAGTACGCGATCGACCACCGGATCGTGCGGCCCGATGGCGGGGTGCGCTGGGTCCACGAGCGTGCGCGGGTGGAGCGCGACGCCGCGGGTGTGCCGGCCCGCATGATCGGCGTGTGCCAGGACATCACCGAGCGTCGCGAAGCGGAGGGACGCCTGCGTGAGAGCGAGCAGCGCCTCGCGCTGCTGGTGCATCAGAGCCCGCTGGCGGTGATCGTGTGGGATCTTGATTTCGCGGTGACCGAGTGGAACCGGGCCGCGGAGCAGATCTTCGGGTGGTCGGCGGGCGAGGCGCTTGGCCGCCAGGCGGACTTCATATTGCCCGAATCGGTCAAGCCGCACGTCGCGGATGTGTGGGCAGCCCTGATGCGCAACGCGGGCGGCTCGCGCAGCACCAACGCGAACGTGACGCGCGAGGGGCGTTCGATCTACTGCGAGTGGTACAACGCCCCGCTGGTGGACGCGGGGGGGCGGGTCCTTGGCGTGGCGTCGATCGTGGATGATGTCACCGAGCGGCGGATGGCCGAGCAGCGTCAGCAGCGGATGACGGCCGAACTGGATCATCGTGTCCGCAATAACCTCGCGGCGGTGATCTCGCTGGCCGAGCAGTCGGGGCGTGCCGCATTGGATTACGCCGAGTTCCGCGTCTCGTTCCTGGGGCGCGTGCGGGCGCTCACACGCTTGCATAATGCCTTGGCGGCATCGCGCTGGCAGGGGGCGGACCTTGGCACCATGGTCGTGCAGACGCTCGAAGCGTTCGGACAGGACACGACTTCCAAGGCGATGGTGCATGGCCCCAGGGTCGTTCTGCCGGCGCGGGCAGCCCAGGCGATGGGGATGGCGCTCAACGAACTCTGCACCAACGCGATCAAGTACGGCGCGCTGTCGGTCCCGGGCGGGCGCGTCGAGGTGAGGTGGTCGATCCACACCCCGGTCGCCGGCGATCCCGCGGCTCAGCAGGTGCTGGAACTTTCGTGGGTGGAGTGTGACGGGCCGCGGGTTGCCCCGCCCACCCGGCGCGGCTTCGGGACCGAACTCATTGAGGGGGCGATCAACTACGAACTCGGCGGCTCGGCGGTGCTGACCTTCGACCCCCAGGGCCTGCGTGCAACCCTGCGCGTGGAACTTCCCCCCGATACCGAGTTAGACCCTTGCGAGGGTCAGCGGCCGGGCGGGACCTAGAGTTTGCCGGTCGTTCCCCCGAGCGGTCTTTATGCAGGAGGGGCCGATGGTCGCAGCCGCGAGTACGGAGTTGATGTCCGAGTTTGCAGAGCCATCGCCCGCAGGGCGGCTCGCTGGCCTGCGCGTGCTGGTGGTGGAGGACTCGTTCCTGGCCGCGGCGTCGATCTCGCGGATGCTGCTGGACCTCCGATGCCGGGTGGTAGGGCCAGTGGCGACGGGCGAGAAGGCGCTGGTCCAGATCGAGGCGGGCGCGTGCGACGCGGGCGTGCTGGACATCAACCTCGCGGGTCGCACGAGCGAGCCGATCGCGGACGAGTTATTCGGACGAGGCATACCGTACTTCTTCGTGACCGGGTATGCGAGCCCGATGCTCTTGAGCGATCGGCAGCGCGGGCACCTTCGCATCCATAAGCCGATCGCTCCGGCGGAGTTGCGCGATGCGCTGCTTCGTTCGCTTGGAGCGACCTGACAAGTGGGGGGGAGGAGAGCAGGGAGCGACGGCCCTCGCTAGGTCCGGAAATATCAAGGACTTGTGCAGGTGTGGCCTGGTTCAGATGTTTTCACTTGCTTTCCTGCGTGATCGTGTTCTAATACGAGTGTCATTGCCCGGTTCGGGCGGCCCGACGGGTCGCGACCGATCCGGAACCGCGGGTGCGCCTGGGAGGGCCGTCACCTGTGCGGGGGAGAGAGTAGAGACAGGTCTGTCGCGCGGGCATGAAAGTGCCCGTGTGCGGCGTTGTTTCTGCTCGCGGCTTCTCACGAACACCGCGAAGATCAGGAAGTCTCCGGCACGCCGCCCGTAAGGGCGAACCGTGTTCTGGCGATTGCCGCGCGTGCGTTGAAGAACGCATGTACACGCGGGTTCTCTCTCTCGCGGCTGTTGTTCAGTCGCAACATCACGGGGCCTTGGCGTTTCCCGCGAGGACGCGCCGGGCAGGACGCGCACCACAAAGTGCGCGCTGGTGTGGCTCCGCCTTCCCGAGGGCAGGCCAGTGCGGAAACGAGCCGGAAACGGCTCGGGGCGCGATCGGTGCGCTTTGGACACTTGTGTTTCCCCTCAGCGGGGCTTTGTTATTGGAGATTTGTTCCATGAGCAAGTTCATTCTCAACCGCTCGTGCATCGGTGGTGTGTTGCTGGCCTGCGGAGTGGCGTCGCCCGCCATCGCTCAGTTCAGTTACCCGAACTTTGCGTCGACGGCGAACCTCGCCTTCAACGGCGTCGCGGTTCAGACGGGTAGCACCATCTCGGTGACCCCGCCCGTCGGCGCATCGGCCGGCTCGTTCTGGCGCACGGGCAACCAGAGCGTGGGCCTCGGGTTTGTGACCAACTTCACGTTCCGCATCAGCGATATCGCGGGCGTCGGCGCCGACGGCTTCGCGTTCGTGATTCAGAATGAGGGCATCTCGGCCCTCGGCGGCACGGGCGGAGCGATCGGCTATGCCACCAATCTGACGTTCCCCGATCAGATTGGCATCGGCAACAGCATCGCCATTGAGTTCGACACTTGGAACAATGTGAACAACTGGCCGGACTTCGGCAACGGCAACCACGTCTCCATTCAGACCAACGGCCTGAGCGCGAACTTGCCGAGTTCGGCCAACTCCCTGGGCGCGGCGAACCCGGCGCAGAACTTCTCCGACGGCTCGATCCACGCGGCCCGCATTGTGTATACCCCCGGCCTGATGCAGGTCTTCCTGGACAATCTGACCACGCCGATCATTTCCGCGCCGATCACGATCACCAACCACATGTCGCTGTCGAGCGGACGGTCCTTCGTGGGCTTCACCGCGGCGACCGGCGGCGTGACGAACTCCGAGCGGCACGAGATCCTGTCGTGGGACTTCTCCGATGTTGTTCCGGCTCCCGGCGCCGCACCGCTCCTGGCCCTGGGCGGCCTGATGGCGATGCGCCGTCGCCGCGCCTGACTCTGAACGCCCCGCTGGTGGAATCGTGGCCCGGGTGAGTCCGCCCTACGGCCATGATCCCGAGACACCCGACGGCCGATCCGCTTTGCGCGGGTCGGCCGCCAGTGTTTTTGGAGGTGGAGGTAAAACCCGATCAGAGCCCGGAGCGCGAGCGAAGGGTTGCGCCGCATGCATGAGGCTTGGGGTCAAGTGTTGCCCATGGCTGAAGACGGTTGGCCGGGTGGGTCACCCTGCGCAAGCGCGGGGGGGCGCGAGCAGGGCGATGGAAAGGAGCGCGAAGAGGATCGCGCGCTATGGGGAACGTTTGGGCATCTGGCGCATGGGGAATCTCCACGAGGTAGGTTGCGAGTTGTCAAAGCAAGAGCGTTCAGGCTACCCGAGTCTTTGCGGGGGATGCACAAGAGCTCAAGTTATCCACAGTTGCCGTGATTTGTTCGGGTCTGTCGGTCCACAGGCCGAATCATCCCGGAATGGGGTTGCTGGGAGGGCATAGGCGTGGTACATTGTTGTTCTGCGGACCCGGGAGGAGCGCCGCGCGGAGATTCATATGCTCTGCCTGCGCTCTTCCGACTGTCCGCGTGCGCACTTTTGGGCGTGAGCGTTTCTGCCGCTTCGGCCCAGGAACTCGTCGTCAACGGTGGCTTTGAAACCGGCACCTTCGCCGGTTGGTACGTGCCGCCCAACGGACCCCCGCACCTCCCGAATCCGGCTTTCTTTGAGGTCTCCTTCGGCGCCGGCCACAGCGGCGAACGTTACGCGCGCCTGTCCTCAACCCTCCTGCAGTTCATCAGCCAGGACATTCCGACCGTCGCCGGCACCGACTACGAGTTGTCGTTCTGGCTGCGGGTGCCCGGCATCCTCATTGGGGAAGTGTTCACGGTTCGCTGGGAGGGGGAGCCGGTATTCCAAGAGTTTGTCGGCGGAATTCAACCGCTCCCCTGGACACAGTTCACCGTCCCCCTCACTGCCAACATCACCGGCTCGTTCCTGGAGTTCGGCCAGACCGCTTTTCCCGGCGAATATCACATCGACGACATCAGCGTCGTGCAGGTACCCGCGCCGGGGGCTGGCGCGCTGCTGGGCATGGCGGGGCTGCTCGCGCTGCCGCGGAAGCGGCACCGCCAGTAGCATGCCCATCTTGGCCATGATGAATCACCGACTGGAAAGGCGGTGCCACGGAAAGTCGGTGGCACGCCCACGGGCAGGATGCCCGTGCCACGGATCGAAGGTGGGTCAGATAACCCGCGTCCGTCTTGCCTGGCGAGCACGGATATCCGATGCTTACTGAGTGCGGCCGCGAGTGTGGCGGCGACCGCGGAAGGACAGCGGTCATGTCGTCAACTCGGCTCGTCGGTTTCGGGTTCCTGATCGCCATGGCGTTGCTGCCGGCGATGCTGCTGAACATCGCACGCAACCACCAGGACGCTGCCACCAGCGGTGGCGCTGCTTCGGCAGAACCGGCGCGGGCCGATGCTCCGAAGCGCGCATGGGCGGGGAGCGCCAAGGCGAGGGTGAGCGGGCCGGAAAGCGGAACAGGTTTGGCGGAGATGCCTGCGGGAGCGTTGTGCGGCGCGGTGGTCGAACTATTTTTGCCGGATGCGGAGGCGGGGAAGATGGCCGCGGAGATTGCCGGCGCGTGCCCGGGCGCGCTGGTGCTGAGTTACGGCGATGTGGAGGCAAAGAGCGCATCGGGGCCGGGCGTGGACCCGTTTGTTCCGGTGGAGGCGGGCAAGCGCCGGCGCGCGTACGCGCGGGCGATGGGGGACGGGCGAGCCGGCGCTGGCGCGGTGGTCATCGGGTGTGCATCATGGATCGATGCTCCGGGCACTCCGACTGTGCCCTGGGCGCGCAAGCGGGTAGCCCAGGCGGGGGGCGTCGCGCCCGCCGCGCTGCTCACGCTCACTGCGGCAGCGTCGAAACCCGGTGACGGGGGACGGCTGAAGATCGGATACACCGTCAAAAGCGCAGGGCCGAAGAACCCGTTGCCCGAGGACATGGTGTTCAGCCTGATGCTCGTCGGAGCGGAGGGAAGCGTGCTGCGCGTGCTGTCGATGAGGAGTTTCCAGATGCCGCGAGCAGGGACTGGCGAGATCGAGATTGATCCGCCTGCATCTCATTCCGAGGGGAAAGACGCGAATCCCGCACGCCTTGTGGGACTGCTCCAGCACGCCAAGACCATGACGGTGCTCGGCGCGGCGAGCATTGAGTTGAAGTAGCGCGGGCCGGGTCGCGGCCGGCGGGACCTGATCAGCAAGGTCCGAGGTCGTCGGCAAACCACACACTCAGGAACGCGAAGATCGAGGGCACGCCGCCGGCGGTTCCGCCAAAGAACCATGCGCGGGGAACGCCCGTGAACCACGCCGCGAGGAAAGCGAAGATGTCCTGCGTGGCCACGAGGCCGTCCCCGTCGAAGTCGGCCTCGCACGGTGGCGCGCACTCGCCATCGGTTCGGGAGATGAGCAACTGGCCCTGGCCGCCCGGCGTGTTCGGGAACACGCCGATACGGATGAGGTAAGTCTGATTCGCGACGACTTCGACAGCGAGGCGGCTTTGGAAACCGCCCGGGCAGGCGTTGTCATCGCAGCCCAGACTGAGCGGCTCAGCGCAGTCTCCCGCGTACACGGACACGCGGTCATCGGTCACGCTCTGGTCGCATGTGGCAAACGTGAACTCCCCGCCGCACGGGGCATCCCATGAGAACCACACGTCTGAACTGATGCTGAAGGGGGGCAAGCCCGTCCGGCAGTCGTCGGGTCCGGAACTCGATGCGCCGCGCGTGTCGAACGGGAACAGGCCCTCGCCGGAGATACGCTGGGCCTGCCCGCATTCATCGTTCGCCGCGGGAGGAACGCACGCGAAGACCGGTACGCACGGGACGCCAAGCCCGACGAACTCGCCGCCGGACTGAAGACAATCCTGCGGCGTGCCGACCGAGCAGGCGAAGGGCTCGACGCTCATGCAGCACGCCCCGAGCATGGGCTCGATGGGCGAGCCGCGCAGACGGATCGCCAGCACGTTGTCGGCGGGCTGCGCCCCGCCCCAGACCAGCGCATCGCCCTGGTCGTTGGGCATGGTCGGCGCTGCCGGCTCGTAACGGATGCCGTCGCCGGTGAGGTCGCCCAGGTCGTTGTCGATCCAGAAGATTTCCTGGCTTGAGCCGATGACGGGCTGTGAGGAAGCGCACACCGCCGCCGGGAAGACCGTGCTCAGAGCGCCGTTGGGAAGGATGTCGCCCTGCTCGTCCACGAACGCGATCTCAAGCCCGAACGACGCATCGAGCAGCGCGAAGGGGATCAACTGCGTGCTGATGAGATACGACCCCGGGCCGTTGATATTGACAGGGGCATTCTCGATCACCACGAACTGCCGCGAAACCATGTCGTGCTGGACCACGAGCGGACTTCCCTGTCCCCCGGGCACGACGGTGTCGTAGAAAGTGAGGCGCACGGTGATGCGGGGGAGCGGCCCCCAGGACCGGATGAAAAAGTCCATGGACGTCACCACACCGCCCGCGCCCGCCGCGGGACCGGGGGCGAAGGACAGGTCGTCGAGGATCGCCGCGGGCGCGGCGGAATAGCGGCTGAAAAACGAGCATCCGGAGATCGAGTCGAACAGCACCTGGCCGCCGGGGCCGCGGATCCCTGGCGGGCATTCCGGAAGGCCCGCTGCGCAGACAAAGAAGGGGACAAGCGGATCGATGTGATCGGTGTGAACGATGCCAGCGGGCACGGCGGATTTGTCGGCGAGTACGGGGCGAGCGCACGCTATCGCCGCCGCGAACGCGAACAAACCAAGACGGTTCAGTCTTTGAAGACGTCTCATGGGAGGCACAAATCGACTTTGATCGAACGGGGAAATGCGATCACCGACTTTCACCGAACGGAGTGCCGGGGCACGCGAAGGTTCTAATGCAAGGGCGTGCTTCGAGTTCGTTCCGCGCAGAAGTTTACTTCACGGCTGCGGCGAACTCGTCATCAATTCTGCTTGGAAATTGGCTGTGTCCCGCGCCAAGAACGAGTCGAGCGTGCAGAGGTCGCGACTTCCGGCACGGCCACAGCGGGGTGGCGCACCTGCGTGGTCCTATAAAATCGATGCTCGGTTTATGCACACCCTTAATCGGGGACGAAATCACGACCAACGTCTTGTACGGATTCATAAGCCGATGTAATCTATTGACTTGCGCTGGCATTTGTCGCGCTTCGCCGAGGGTTGTCTGGGGTTCCTTCTCCGCGGCAATCCGACTGGTTGAGGCTTTGGCACGCGGCGCGCGGCCCAAGACGCGGTCCCTCGCGTCCACAAACCAACCGGGACCCGCTCGTCCCGTCAAGTACCCTTCGGCACAAACCGGAGGGTCCTTGTTTTTTGGAACCTCGCTTCTGAGCCGCACGGCGGTCCCCTGATTTCCGTAGGATGAGGGATGGGGAGCGTTCCGACGAGTTCGTTCGATCCACTTCGCGTGCTGTTGGCCCGCGCGGGCATTCCTTTTTGGAAGGTCCGCCTTGGTGTCGGCGCGGCGGTGATTCTGGGCGTGCTGGTGCTGCTCCTGCTCCTCCCCCTCGTGCTGCTCCTCGTGCTTGTGGCGGCGGCGTGGATAGGGGCGATGCGTGTGCAACTGTGGGTCGCCGGCCTTCGTGGCCGGATCGCACCGGATTCGGCGGGGCGCGAGAACGTGCGAGTCCTGCCGCACGACGCTTGAACGGGCGGGTCAGCGCGTCCATGCTTACACCATGAGCGCGGAGCACAAGGGCATCATGCGATCACTTGGGGAGTTCTTCGGGCACGTCGCCAGGGGCGTGGCGAGCAACCCCGCCCCTCCCCCCCCCCAC
>Ga0163151_10005985_pt1 | contig 15125 bp, 9 predicted proteins | sample OliLakLV19MP5IB2_FD_145596 | JGI IMG/M metagenome (GOLD analysis project Ga0163151, IMG submission 145596) | Freshwater microbial mat bacterial communities from Lake Vanda, McMurdo Dry Valleys, Antarctica - Oligotrophic Lake LV.19.MP5.IB-2 | ecosystem: Environmental > Aquatic > Freshwater > Lake...
TGTTCTACGGTTAAGTGTTTCATTGCAACTTTAGTTTTGGACGACAGAGGGCAAATTTAACACAGCAACCACAAAGAGAAGGGGGGTAGTGCTTCTACTTCCTTTCCTTTGAAATTTATTTGTGTTTATTTTTCCTCATCGTCTCCTAAAGTTGCATTCGTGAGTTGAATCTAAGTTAGAAGAAGATGGTATCAAACTCGAATTGAAGTTTTCATCACCCATGACCCCAAGGGGGTGTTCATCGGGAGTTCTCCTGATATAATTTTTTGGAAACTATGTGGTAATTTTAAACGCCCTGCTCACACCCACCATCCACCTGAATTTGAAGTACTCATTTTCTGTAGATGGAATCCTGTTCAGGAAAAGGGGCATATCGAAACGGATGATGAGTGGCTCCACTTTTTGTAGGGAATTCCAGCTTCAGCGTAGACGAGCGGAACTTGAATATGTATTTCTTTGTTTTTCTACAAACATATTGCTCCTACGGAGCAAAAAAAGTCCCATAGGGACGGAATATTTGTAAAAAATAATATCCACCGGCTTGGAAGTCCCGTAGGGACGAAATGTTCATCTGGGTTTCGAATACTTGTGGGCACAGCTTTCGCCTAACTGTTTACGAATTAATTTAAACTACGCTCAACGGGGGGGTTGCTTTTAAAATTTTACGGGTATGTAGTAGTATGTACAAATTAGCCTAAATCAACTCCATCAACTTCTTCACATTCGCTTCGTTCGAGAATTTATCTTCTAAAACAAGAACTCGCTTGCGCTTATCTTCTAAAGTAAAAGGAGCAGACATCAGCTCAGCAATTTTTTTCTTCATTTCTGATGCTGAGTCACTTATTTGACAAACAGGTTCTAGTCCGGTTGCAGCTACCATAGGAGAATTTACCACGCAGTGCCTTCCAATATATAATGCAGAAAGCAGCTTAAGTTTTATTCCTGTTGCCTGAAAAGTCGGCAAAATGTTTATTTGCGCATTTTGAATGAGCTGGTAAATCTCATCTACCGAAATATTTTCCTGTAGCTCAGTGCTTGCATTATTTTTTATTGCTGCTTTGAGTTCTACAGAAGCGCCATTGCCTGCAATAATTAATTTTTCTTTTATGCCAACAAACACCTCATTGACAAGATACAGTGCGGCTTTGTTATTTTCGCCCACTGCCAAACTGCCGTGGTAGAGTGCATAATTTCCAAGTCCTTCTTTAATTTTAATTTCCTCATGCGGATGGAAAGCCGTTACATTGCTCACATTTTTATATTTCCCTGTTAAGTATTTTGTATCTGCTGGAGAAATAGCTGCTATGGCATCTGCTTTTTCTAGCACAGCCTCAAACTTTTCTAACTTCTTAGCCTCTTTTTCAAAGTAGGTTCTTTTGAAAAAACTTTTTTCTACTTCGGCCAGACTTGCATAATAATTATGCTCAATATTATGCATACGCACAATCTTTTTGCGGTCGGTTAAGCGTATATCATTCAAATGAAAACAGCAATGCAGCCCTTCGAAAAGAATGGGCGCATTGTCCAGCAAAATATTTTTAATTAATTCCTCGGAAGATCGGCTTGCTACAATAAAGGGTAGGCTGCCAAATAACAGTCGTTTGCTTAAGTTGCGATTGTAATAATGAACTTTTTTGCAGTATTTATTAAGCATCTCTTGTTCGCCACGGCCATATTCAAAACAGTGCAGCGTAATTTTTACACCTTCGGCATGCAGCGCTTTAATTTTATAAAATACATCAATGGCTCCACCGTAATCGGCAGGGTAGGGCACATCGAAGGAAATTATATGGAGGTTCATTTTTAGTTCTTAGTCTTTAGTTCCTAGTCTTTAGTCCTTAGTTCCTAGTCTTTAGTTTTTGGTTCTTAGTTCTTAGTTTTTCTATCCCTCATTCCCTATTCCCTACTAACTATATCTACCGACTAAATAATATCTTTGCTGTATTAAATTTCAGGCAAAATTAAAAGTAATTCGGTATGAAAATTTTCAAGTTTGGTGGTGCTTCACTTAAAGATGCAGATTCGGTACGAAACGTTGTATCGGTGTTAAAAAAATTCCCATCGGAAAATATTATTGTGGTGGTATCTGCTATGGGTAAGATTACCAACTTATTGGAGTCGTTAGTAGAGGCGGTTAATATGGATAAAGGTAACCCAGGTGAAATTTTGGAGCAGATTAAGAGATATCACCGTGCCATTGCTCAAGATCTTTTTCCAGACGAAAAACATGCGGTGCATGAAAGTCTGCGCGAAGTATTTTTTACTTTACAGGATAACTGCGCAACAGGAAAATTTTCCTTCTATAACGAAACTTACGACCAAATTACTTCGCAGGGAGAGCTTATCTCTTCAAAGATAGTGAGCGCTTATTTGTCAGAAAGCGGATTAAATAGTTCTTGGCTGGATGTACGCAATGTGGTTAAAACAGATGCTACGTACCGAGAAGGGGTAGTGGATTGGGAAAAAACAGAAGTGCTTGCGCAACAATATTTTTCATCCAACACAAAAAATTCCATCGTTATTACGCAGGGTTTTCTTGGACAAACAGAGCAGGGGCTCACCACTACGCTTGGCAGGGAAGGTTCTGATTATACTGCTGCTATTTTAGCCTATTGCACCAATGCCGAAAGTGTTACGATTTGGAAGGATGTGCCGGGCGTAATGAATGCCGATCCAAAATGGTTTGATGAGACTAAACTCATTGAGCATATGTCGTATCAGGATGCTATTGAGCTTGCGTATTACGGTGCTACTGTTATACATCCCAAAACGATTAAGCCTTTACAGAACAAAAAAATTCCTTTATATGTACGTTCATTTTTGCAGCCTGATGAAAAAGGAACGTTGATAAATTCCCATAAATCACAGCTCCCTATCCCTTGTTTTATTTTTAAGGTGGATCAGCTGCTGCTTTCCATCTCGCCAAAAGATTTTTCATTTATTGTTGAAGAAAACTTCAGTGATATTTTCAAATTATTTTCTGAGGAGGGAGTTAAGATTCAAGTGATGCAAAATTCGGCAATCAGCTTTTCCGTTTGTGTAGATAATAATGAAAAGAAAACTCCACAGCTTATTAAAATTTTACAATCCAAGTACCGAGTACTTTATAATGCTGGGGTTGAGTTAATTACGATTCGGTATTATAACCAAGCTACTATAGATCGTGTTTGCGTTGGAAAAAAGGTGTTTTTGGAGCATAAAAGCAGGTATACAGTGCAGCTGGTGGTAAAAAACAAGTAGCTTAGAATGTTTATTTTAAGAGCTATTTTCACCCTAGCATAGCTCTAATTTAGGCAGATAGAAACTATAGTTTTTCTTAAATCTAATTTCACTTTCTGCTATGATTCCATTTCCTTTGCCGCCTTTTTTAGCAAAGACTCTATGGGGCAAGCCTTGACATTATCAATGAAGAAAATTTCGGACTCCTATCTTGGAATAGCATTTATGTTGTTGTTGGCTGCTATTGCAACATGGATTTCTCAAATCGAGGTAGTTAAGTCTGCAGGTATGAGTCCCGTTGTATTAGGCATTGTGGTAGGAATGATATTTGGAAACACCTTGCCCGTAGGAGCTCTTGAGCGCTTAAAGCCAGGCACTACATTTTCGGTAAAATATATTTTACGCACTGCTATTATTTTTTATGGATTTCGAATTACGTTTCAAAATATTATTGCAGTAGGAGCTCCGGGGTTTTTAGTGAGTATAATCATGGTTGCTTCTACGCTTTTACTGGGAATATTTCTAGGTAAAAAACTTTTTAAAATGGATGCAGACCTTGCCATTCTTACTGCTTGTGGAAGTGCCATTTGTGGTGCAGCAGCAGTTTTGGCAACTGAATCGGTATTAAAAGCTGAGAAGCATAAATCTGTCGTAGCTGTATCAACGGTAGTTCTTTTTGGAACCATTTCTATGTTTGTTTATCCTGCGCTAATGCATTTGGGATTATTAAATATGACTTCAGAAGCTTTTGGAATTTATATTGGCGGCAGCGTTCATGAAGTTGCTCAGGTGGTAGTTGCCGGAAACGCGGTGAATGAAGTGGCGGCTAACAGCGGAGTAATTGTAAAGATGACACGCGTTATGTTGTTGGTTCCGGTTTTACTTATGTTAGGATTTATGGTTGTCAAAAAAAATAAATCAAATGGCGATACTGCAGCTAGTAAATTTCCTATCCCTTATTTCGTTTTAGGATTTATAGCAGTAGCAGGCATTAACTCTTTGAATTTATTCCCTAAAGTTTCTGTAGAAGCAATAAACTATGCAGATACTTTTTTATTAACCACCGCCATGTGCGCGCTGGGGATGGGAACCACTTTTTCTAAATTTAAAGAAGCTGGAACCAAACCAATCTATTTGGCAAGTTTGCTTTTTGTTTGGTTGTTAGTGGGAGGATTTCTGATTACAAAATTGGTAACGGGGATTTAGTTCTCAGTTCCTGGTTTTTAGTTCTTAGTTCTTAGTTTTTAGTGGTTTGTAGTTTATTTTTCCGTGTTGCCTACTGCCTATTGTCTACTGCTAACTGATTCAAAGCAATCCATGTCATTAATCCCATTCCGGTTTTTAGAGCAGATTCATCAATGTCAAACGTGGGAGTATGTACGCCAGAAGTTATTCCTTTTGCAATGTTTCCAGTACCTAATCTAAAAAAGCAAGCAGGAACTTTTTGGGCGAAATAGGAAAAGTCTTCTCCGGTCATTCGTAATTCTAAATCAATAACATTTTCATTTCCTAAATATTGCTGAGCATTATTTTTTGCTTTTATAGTAGTGTGTTCATCGTTAATCAGTGCAGGATATCCATCCATGATATATACTTCACAGCTTCCATTCATCTGTTTTGCTTTTTCTTCTGCAATCTTTTTGATTGTCTCTTTTGCTTTAGCTCGCCAAGCATCGTTCATGGTGCGTAGGGTGCCTTCTATTTTTACTTCCTCCGGTATTACGTTGGTAGAGCCCTGACCAATAAATTTTCCAAAAGCAAGTACGGTAGGGTCGGCTCCTTCTTCCGTTTTTACAACTACAGAAAATACTTTTTCAAGCTCAATTAATATTTCTGAAGCAATAAGCAGCGGACTGGTATAAGTGCCGCGCATGGCAGCGTGCCCGCCTTTTCCTTTTACTGTAAGGTAAACTTCATCGGTACTTGCCATGTATTTTCCCGGACGGAAACCAACTTTACCTGCTTCCAAGGTTGGGAAAACATGCAAGGCAATAATAGAATCCGGCTTTGGATTTTCTAAAACTCCTTCTTTAATCATCAGCGAAGCTCCACCGGGAGCTTTTTCTTCACCGGGCTGAAATATTAATTTAATGGTTCCAGAAAATTCGTTCTTTAGTTCATTTAAAATTTTTGCGGATCCCAACATGCAGGAAGTGTGCACATCGTGTCCGCAAGCGTGCATAACACCTTCGTTTTTTGATTTGTACGAAACGTTATTTAGTTCTGTAATGGGCAAAGCATCCATATCGGCCCGAAGTGCAACGCAGCGTTCAGTTGCAGCTGCAGAATTTTTAAGTCCTTTTATTTGTGCAACAATTCCGGTTTTGACAATGCCATCGTTAAAAGGAATTCCCCATTCATTTAATTTGCCTGCAATAAATTTTGAAGTGTTAAATTCCTCAAACGAAAGTTCCGGATTGGCATGGATGTGCCTGCGTATGTTTACTACTTCGGAAAAATTCTCTTCAGAAAGTTTTTTTATTTTTTCTTTTAAATCCATACTTTAGTCCTTAGTTCCTAGCTTTTAGTTTTTAGTTATTAGAGGGCTATTACCTATTGCCAATTACCTAATAACGAATTCGCCAAATATAGCCAAAGGTAGGAAAACCCGTGTTTTGTTTAGATTTTACCGATTTCATAGACAAAGCAGACGGATCGGATTGGGTGCTTTTAGACGCTTTTGAAGGTTTTTGTTACCCCCTTGTTTTACCCGCAATATTCTCAAAGGTTCATGATGGCCACTTTAATAGCACAATCAATCCATATTCACCTTGATTATTTTCAACTTGCATCCAAGCCTCAATGAGAACTCTTGTAAAAAATACTCCGTAAAATATGCCCAGTTAGAAAAGGTGAATGTAAGGTTTGAGAAAGCCCATTCAGGTACGATATTCCAATCGTATATATTGCTTGACATACAGCTTGCCGATTATCTTGCAAGGCATCACGGCAACACGGTTTATGTCAGCGGTGAAGAAGGCTTTTCAAAAACACTTCAGCAGAAGATCATCATGACCAAAGCAGACAGCCCGAGCCTTTATTTTGCAGACCTCCGCTCCTTTGATGAAATAAAAGATAGAATAGAAGATAAGTTCCATTTTATTTTTATTGATAGTCTGGACACACTTCGGATTGATGCACAAAAACTGAAGGAACTGAAAGCCCTGCACCCAAGCTCCGCATTAATAACTATTTCCCAATCGACCAAAGACGGAAAGATGCGCGGGTCTAATGAAATCCTGCACGATAGCGATATGGCTGTGAAGGTAGAAAATGGTATTGCGATCACTACAAAAAACAGGTATAAGGAAGCAGGAAGTGAATACAGGGTGTTTCCTGAAAAGAAAAGACAAATAGATAGGCTAATGGATTTACACAAGGGAATTCTTTAAATACGGAGCATTAATTATTTTTTCCATCGTTTTTTAAAGTCATATATTTGCCATTCATACTTACTAAACCATTCAAAATATAGGATAAAATCTTCTTGATATAATATTACGTTATCTGGTTCTTGCCATTGAAAACTGCGAAATCTTCAAACACAACAAGGATAAGGCTAACGTTCACGTTTCAGCGTGGGTGTATCTTTTTGCCTGTCCGATTGGTGACCTCGATCGTATCTATCCGGCTTACCCAGTTTTGCGCTGCGGGAAATTTGAATTCGGTGCGGCTGAATTCCAGGCCCTCGTGATGGACCTGGGAAAAGAGGCGGCACGGAACTATGAATAAAAGAAGGAGAAGTGTCCTGTTCATCTCTCAGCGAATTTTTTCTTTAACGATCTCTGCAAAGCTCCTGTTCTCTATTTTACTTTCCAGCCACGACAGGATGTTAAAGTAATAGAGCGCATTTCTTTCTTTCGGGTCTTTGGTGATTTGCAGTAATTCATTTTTCAGCTTAACGAATTCATCCTTCAGTGCTTTCCGGGAAGTATCGGCCTTTGTTATCCTTCTGAAAAATTTCAGGATGCACTCTTCCACTTTATACAGCCTCTCTCTCTTATCCAAAAAGCGGTAGGCAGACGAGGACAGATGTTCGATGATATCTGCCGTGTTCTTTTCGTAATGGATGAGCAGGGTTAAAATATGCGCCCAGGACTGAATGTCCTCCGGGCAGGACCCGGCAGGAGCGTTGGTGGTTCTTCGCGTCCACTGAAGGGCATTTTCATATTTGCCGGCCCCAAAATAAAGGCTTGCTATGTTGAAGTATAGGGAGTGAATCACCCTTGCATTGGTATGATGTTTGAGTGCGATCAGTTTTTCTTCCTCACCTTTGGTAGCGGCAATTCCTTTTTCAAATTCACCCGTAAGCAGGTAGCAGTTGGTTTCATTGGTATAGGTAAAGGCAAACACCCTGCTCTTCACCGGCAATGTTTTAGGTATAAAGGAGCGGTTCTTTTCGATGGTTTCAAAAGCGCCTTTTATATCTCCTAACTCAAACTGCATGCAGGTGATGTTGTTGAGGAGGGAAGCGTAATGTACTTCTGCAAAATCGAGCTTGGAGTAATTGTCTACCAGGAAATTGAATGCTTCTGAGTTTGTTTTAAAGGCCGCCTTGAAGTCGCCTAGCGCGTTTTCGTAGGTCATGCGGGTGAGGAAATATTCCTTTTTTGCCAATGCTGAATTTTCTTTTTGTTTGTTGTGCGTGAGCGAGGCCTTCAGGTTTTTTACAATGGTTATGTCGGTTTCCACTTTCCGTCTGTCATAGCGCTTGAGGATCACGGCTACTTCGCGGTGCGCTTTTTTATATTCCACCAGGTTGGCCATTTTTTCGAGAACGGAGGTTATTTCCTTTTCGATCTTTTCCTGTTCAGCGCTGTTTCGCTCACGGGTCCTTTTGGCGCTTTCTCTCAGCAAAATATCGAGGTAAACGCCCCATCGTTCGTGCTGAAATGCCAGTTCCTTGGCTTTGTACAGAAATTTGTATTCTTCCTTTTCATTTCCCTTTTCCCGCATGATCATTTCATTCTCTGTCAGGTTCTTCAACTGTATATCCACATCATTTGCTTTGTACCGAAGCACGCGCAGGCTTTCCAGGATCAGGTTGTATAAATAATTTTTCAGCATTCGCAAGTGCTCTTCTTTCACAATGCCTTTCTTAAGGATCTTTTCCTCATCGTATTCCTCCTGTTTTTCCAGAAGGTCAAACAGGGTGAGGTAATTGATCTCCCCTTCGTTCTGGGAATTATACCGCGAGTAAAGTTTGAAATGCCGCTTTTCCATTTTATTCATTCCCTGAATGAGCTGGAAAAGGGCCGGGTCTTCCTTGTTGGGCATGTTACGTTTTTAGCAAATATAGGAAATGCTGGAATATGATGTTTTACCGTATTAGCTCCATTTTAAGGGTATAATTACTCTTTTATAAGCCAATCTGCTTTAAATTTAATTGAAATATTGCAATTTTAGGCCTATTACGTATTGGCATAGAATTGTTTTTTCTTTCAGTCCCGGGAGCGTAATTTTAACAAACAAAAGAATAATACCATTATGAAAAAACACTACTCATCTATTTTCGGAGGTTTAATTATCCTCCTGCAGGCGCTGAATTTCTTTCAGGCCCAATCCCAAAATTCATACGCAATAAAGAACCAATCCTGGACCACCGATCTGGAATATATCCTGCCCGAAGTAGATATGCGGACGGTTGCTGCTACAGGAATGGATCAGGATGAATGGGTGCTGTTCCAGAAATATTACTCTCACGAAATACTGCAAGAAAAATACAATTATCTGCGTGTACTTCAAAATGACAGCATAAACAGTGTAAACAGGGAGGGGTTCATCGATTTCATCGTAGCACAGTACGTGGGATGGTATGGCTCTTTCAAGCAGATGAATGCTTCTGCTCCTTCCACGAACATTAAAAATATTGTAAATCCTCCTGCCACCCTGGTTCTGCCGGACACTATTATGCCCGATCCCGGAGTGACTCAACCTCCTTGCTCCAACCTGGGTTTTCAGGATGGAACCATGAACAAGTGGAAAGCCTGCGGTGCTCAGACTTTTTCTGTTCCTGCAGGTGCAGTTTTTCCCGGAAGTCCTGCCTATCCCTGGGGATTTTTAGGTTACAACCAGCCCGGCAACAACCGAATGAAGGCGGATTGCTTTGGTCCCACGGGCAATTACAAAAAAGCAGCGAACTGCTACAATTGGCTGGCTGCGGTGAACAACCCTCCTTATAAGGATTCTTACCAACTGCGGGTGTTCAATGCAGGAGACAATGATTCCCTGGATCCAACCACCCCTGCAGTTTTTCCCGGGGAGTCTAATTCAGTAATGGTAGGTGATTACGGTGGAACCGGCTTTGGTGCAGCAATTTTAGAGCAGAAGTTCCAGGTTACGCAGAGCAACGCTGCCTTTACCTATATGTATGCGGTGTTCCTTCAGAACCCTTCGGGCCATGGATATACTCAACAGCCTACTTTTCAGGTGAATTTCTTCGATGATAATATGGACACGATCCAAGGCTGCGGGTCTTATTTTGTGGTGGCCGGTCCTAACATGCCGGGATGGAAAAAGGTGAGCAATATTAACTACCTGCACAGCTGGGCCGACTCTACGTATGTGAAACCCTGGGCCTGCGCATTTGTTTCCCTGAAAAAATACATTGGCAAAACAGTTACGGTTCAGTTTATCACGCGGGACTGCGGGCAGGGAGCTCACTTTGGATACGCCTATGTATCTGCAAAATGCGATTCGCTCGTCATTAAAAAGACAAATACCGGCAGCTGTAAGAGTCCTTCGGCCGTATTAACCGCACCCACTTCGTGTGGAATATCCGGATACCAATGGTCCGGTCCGTGCATTTCCGGTCCTACTACCGGCCAAAGCATTACAGTTACCTGCGATGGAGTGTACCAGGTGATTCTCACCAGCGCAGCTGGAGGATGTTCCGATACATTGACAGATACTGTGCATCTTGCCACATCGGGAGGTTTAAATGCCGGCTTTATCTATGCAGGCAGCTGCGGCACCATGACATTTACGGATACCAGCAATATTTCAGGCGCAGCATACAACTGGTTGTTCCCCGGTGGATCGCCTTCAAGCTCCACTTCTCAGAATTCCGGCAATGTTATTTATGGTCCGGGCACCTATACAGCCACATTGATTGTGACCGATTCTTCGGGATGTGCGGATACAGTAACCCAGGTATTTACTGTAACTAGCGCACCGATGATTGCTAATTTTAATTCCAGTCCCGTTTGTATCGGGGCTGTTACCAATTTTAATGATCTTTCCAGCGGTCCTCCTTCTTCCTGGAACTGGAATTTCGGGAACGGAAACACATCCGTGCAGCAAAACCCTTCCACTACCTATTCTGCTACCGGAACATACACCGTCACTTTAATTGCAGCAGCAGGCGCCTGCGGAAGCGATACGGTGTCCATCCCTGTCACGGTGAACCCGCTGCCAGTTGCAAGTTTCAGCAACACTACTGTTTGTTTCAACAATCCCACCCTGTTTAATGATCAGTCCATCGGAAATGTATCCGTGACCCAGTGGAACTGGAACTTTGGAGACGGAAGTACTTCCACGCAGCAAAATCCAACCCACACCTATGCCGCTGTAGGAACGTATACTGCTACTTTGGTTGTCGTGAATAATTTTGGATGTATTGATTCTATTCCTGTGGTGACCGTTGTGGACCCGCTTCCGCAGCCAAACTTCAAGAGCATTCCTGTTTGTTTGGGCGCGGCAACCTGTTTCTCGGATCTGTCCACCATTTCTGCCGGAACAATCACCGGCTGGAGCTGGAACTTCGGTGATGGCAGCACGGCCAATGTGCAGAATCCTTGTCATACGTACGGTGCTGCAGGAACATTTACTGTTACGCTTACCGCCACATCGGGCAGCAACTGCCAGAACGCGGTGGCGCTTTCTGTTACCGTCAATCCTTTACCCACTGCAAATTTCACAAGCAACTCGCCTTGCCTGGGAGCTGCAACCAATCTGACAAACGGAAGCATTTCCATCCCCGGAGATCCTATTACTTCCTGGAACTGGACAATGACAGGAGGAATTCCGGCTGCGGCTTCCACGCAGAATACTGCTACTCAGTATTCTGCCGGTGGTGCACACAACGTAACACTGGTTGTAACAACAACTTCCGGCTGCATCGATACACTTGTGCAGCAGATCATCGTATACATACCCCCTGTAGCGGCTCTTTCAGGGGCCGGAGCAGGCTGCGCACCGATGTGCGTGAATAATTTCCAGGATTCGTCCAACGCTGTGAATGGAAATATTACCGGCTGGGCCTGGAACTTCCCCGGTGGAAAACCTTCAAGTTCAACTTCTCAGAATCCTGGAACCGTGTGTTACAACACGCCCGGAACTTATGCGGTGAACCTGATCGTGGTAAATTCCTACGGCTGTGCGGATACGGTTACGTCCCCTGCGCAGGTGAATGCTTATCCCGGAACCATTGCTGATTTTTCTGTGGCTCCGGATAAAGCACCGGCCACCGATCCCACCTTTAATTTTCATGAACTGTGGTCGCCCAACCCGGGAGTTACCAGCTGGATTTGGGATTTCGGTGACGGAAGCATGGATAACACCAACACGGATCCTGCCCACTCGTATTCTGCATCAGCAACTTCGAATGACTTCTATCAGTACACCGTTACGCTGTATGTGCAGAATCAGTACGGATGCTGGGACACCGCAAAGAAGACAGTAGAGGTTATTCCTGAGTTCACATTTTACATTCCGAATACTTTTTCTCCCAACGGTGATTTTATCAACGAGGATTTTTTCGGAAAGAGCAGGGGAGTGAAGGAATACACCATCCAGCTTTTTGACCGCTGGGGAAATATGATCTGGGACTGCCACCGGGAGGAAAGCAACACTCTGTGGGACGGAAGAGGGGATGAAGGATTGTCTTCAGCCTGCAAATGGGATGGCAAAGTGCAGCAGGGTGGATTGGATATGAGCGGAAACAGCCGGCAGCATGTTCAGGAGGATGTGTATGTGTGGAAAGTACGCCTCATTGATATATTCAACAGGCGGCACGATTACGTAGGTCATGTGAGCGTCATTCGCTAAAAATAATAAGGCCACTTATCCCTGGTTGAGCGAAGCGAACATCGGGATGAGCGTAGTGCGCGAGAAAATAAAAAGACGATGATCCCAGTTGAGGGGTAATGCCGATGCTCATTTTAAAACAGCCCAACCAATGTGATATTTTACGATCGGCTTTATACCACAAGATTTTGGACTAATTCATAAGTAGATGGTATAACAATCGGGGTCAGTTGTGGTGTGTTTTTAATTGTGCATTTAAGGGGCAGGCTTATTACGGAATAATAAGTTAATTGCCTTTTTATGCTTATTTACGTTATATTTCTATAAATAGGTCACTTTAGGCGTATTACATTTTGCCTTAGTATTGCTTGGTAACCGTATTTGGGTGAGTTAACTTTGGATATAAATTCAGAACTAACCCTAACCACAAATACTATGAAAACCAAACTACTTTTCCTTCTAATTTTTACCGCAAGCCTGTTTAACGTGGAAATAGTTACAGCGCAGCAAACAGGTACCTGGACAAAGACCATTACCTGGGGCAGCGGAACGCGGAAAGAGGTTTTTAATGTTCCTGCCAGCTATACGCCAACAAAAAAATATAAACTTATTGTAGCGTTGCATGGTTTAGGTGGAAACCCAAATAGCTATATGACTTTTTTTGGACCCATGACTTCTGGAGTTCAGGAAAATTCGCAGGTGGTTTGTAACTCACACTTATATCCTTGTACGTCTCCTGTTTATGATAATTTTATTATTGCATGTCCGCAGGCTGTGGGTACCAATACCGATTTCTGGAGCCCCGTTGGAGATACCGCGCTCATTACAAAAATTATTCAGGATGCCATGTCGATGTACAATATAGATCCGGAATACATTTACCTCAATGGATTGTCGCTTGGAGGGAGATCTGCGCTTCGTTACGGCTTGTTGAATTACAAGCGCTTCCGTGGAATACAACTCTGGTGCCCTGCCATCCAATCTATGAGCGAAGCAAATAATCTGGCTTCGTTCAATTATGCGTATCAAAATGCAAAACATATTCCGGTTGTTATAATGGTAGCTGCGCAGGATGGCCAGTTTCCGCAGCAGAATCAGACCTACAGGCAGCTGTACAACGCAGGGGGCCAGGTCATGCTTCAGTCTTTATTTGATTTTTGCCATGCTCCATCTCCTGATCCCTATACCTTTAACGCCATTGAATTTATCGATAAACATGCGACTTCATTCAAAACCAATGATGCGGGAATTTATGACGTGTTTTCGCCAATAACCAATGTCTGCAATACTACTTTCGTTCCCAAGATCAGGATCCAGAACAAAGGGGTTGGTTCACTCACCTCGGTAACTATCAATTACCAGATCGATAATGGAACAGTGAACACTCTGAACTGGACGGGCAACCTTGGGCAACTGGTAAGGGCGACCATAACGCTTCCTGCCCAAACGGTTGGAGCGGGCAATCACGTAATTAAATTTTATACGTCCAATCCGAATGGCGCCACCGATGCCGTGCCTGCCAATGACGCGGTGACCGTGAATTTTAATATGATCAGCAACGGGGGTTCTGCCAGCCTGAACGAAGGCTTCGAATCTCAAAAACAGGCGGTGTCCGGAATTTTTCAGACCGACTGGAGAGCTCCTGCCGGATGGAGAACAACCGGAACAGATTCATCGTATTTCTGGAACCTCGACACCATAACAGGAGGCGCTTATGGTCAAAGTGCAACCTGTCTTCAGTTTAACAATGCAGGCCTCTATCCCGGCCAGCCTGCGCCTTTCAATGCAGTGAAAAGGAGTGCTCTCGTAACTCCTGAATATGATTTTTCGAATGCAGCAGCTCCAATGCTGACGTATGATTATGCCTATTCACCTATCATGAACGGATCTGCCATGTTAACGGACACGCTTGGAATTAAATACTCTGATGACTGCGGTGCAACCTGGACCTACCTGCTTCGTAAGGGTGGAGTAGCCTTGAACACAGGCACCACCACCTGGGGCTCTAAAGTGAACGGATCGTTCTTTGGTCCTACCTCTTCACAATGGAAGACCGAGAACATCAGCCTGAGCGTACTGGCAGGCAAACCCGAAGTGATCTTTGCGTTTGAGAACAGGTCGGGCAACGGGAACTTCATGTACCTGGATAACCTGAAGCTGACAGGTGCTACTGGAATTGAGGATCAGCAGGGGCAAAATGAGATTTCGGTTTACCCGAATCCCACAAACGGGAATTTTACCATGGAACTGACGGCAGGAAACGGAGAGTTTCAGATCTTCAATGTATTGGGTGAAAAAGTCCTGGAATCTCAGGTAACCGGACTGAGGTCGGAGGTGGATCTTGGCAACAATCCAAGCGGTGTTTATTTTATCGTAGTAAAGACAGGGGAGGGAAGTGTGACGAAAAAGATCGTTAAGGAGTAGATTGATTTTTCTTCAGCTTTATTATTTTCTGAAGTTCATCTACATCGGCAAGATCCTTGGGACGGGCGCTTAAATTAGTGCAAACCTACAATGCAATGGGAGATAGCATTATGATACATTTAAAGCCTGAAACAATGGAGAAAATGATTAAGCTCGTTAAGAGTGAAAAGATAATGCCATCAATCAGATTCGTTAAACGTTACGTTGGTATGCAAGGCAAAGCCGATATGAGAGATAAGGCAAAGAAATTATTAGACGATATGAAAAAGGCAGTTGATACAGGTGTATTGACCAAGTCCGACAAGTACGCTGATAAAGTAAATAAAATGTATTTGCATTTACACGAATTTGTTTTCCAACCTAAAAAACACGATGCGTTGGACATTAGTAAACACGAGCTTAATGGTTTAATGGGAATATTAAATGATTGCGGTTGTGGTTGCAATGGTTTAAAC
>Ga0163151_10005986_pt1 | contig 15125 bp, 9 predicted proteins | sample OliLakLV19MP5IB2_FD_145596 | JGI IMG/M metagenome (GOLD analysis project Ga0163151, IMG submission 145596) | Freshwater microbial mat bacterial communities from Lake Vanda, McMurdo Dry Valleys, Antarctica - Oligotrophic Lake LV.19.MP5.IB-2 | ecosystem: Environmental > Aquatic > Freshwater > Lake...
GTGCCGCCGGCCGGCACCGGATACAGCGTGCCGTCCTGGCTGGTACCACCGGCCCGGTTCGGGCCGTGCGAGAGCACAACTGCCACCGCGCCCGAAGGCGGCGCCACCGTCGAATTCATCAGAAATACCGACCCGGGCCTGCCCACCTGCCCGTCGCGGATCGGAATGTCCCCTGTATCGGCGATTTCGAACAGGCAACTGTTTGGATTGTTGGGGGTGGTAGTGCAGCCGGTTGGTACGCCGCCCGGCGTGCAGCCGGCCAGTGGTGTTGGCGGGACGGCCTGGTTCGATCCGGCGGTCGTGCCGCAAATCCAGTTGGGATCGGTACCACTTCGCGTGAATTCCGCGCTTACCCGGTAGCGCAAGCGGGTGCCCCAATAGTCGCTCTGCTGCACCCCCAATGTGACCCAGGGCAGGAACCCTTCGTTGATGCCACCGGTACAGCCCTGCGTGGGTGCCGCACCGCTGGCATTGCGGTCTTCCACACCGTCGCCGGTGCGATCCGGGCAGGGCAGCCGGCCGTTGATCGCGGCGAATGAAAGCAGCGCGTCGCGCGCGGCGTCCAGACGCTCCTGGTTGCCATTGGTCTGGGAAATCTGAAACAGACGATTGACCGGGCCCAGCGCACCGACTAAAGCCAGGCCGATCACCAGCATCACGATGGCGATTTCGGTGAGCGTAAAGCCGGATTGTTTGTTACCGATAGTCATGGCGCCACCACTACGGTCTTGTCGTTGAAATTTCGCGCGAGAGGCGCGGTGGGCGCGTCGAAGCGAATGTCCGCATCGGTGTTCTCCACGCTGTCGAGATAGTCGGCAAGCAGGGAAGACGGTCGCACCTGCGCCATACCTGGTGAGGCGGCGAAAGGTTCGGTGATGATGGCCGGACCCGCGCCGATCAACAGTGCGCGTGCGCCGGCTACCGCTCCCGATGCCAGGCGGATGCCTGAAACGCCGCCGCAGTTGGCCGTTGGCGTGAGCGCCGGGGTGGGCTGGGTGCAATCGGCGGCGACGTTGTAGATCATGTAGTCGCCCCACGAATTTGCATTGAACCAACCCTGCACCTGGGCCGAAAACTCCGGGTGTGTGCACGGGCTCGGATTGGGTGGCACCGAGGCTGGCGTGGTCGGCACGGTAGGTGGCAGGCCGATGAGCTTGCCGGTTTCACACTGCCCGCGCAGTCGCGGGGTGAGTGTCAATTGTGTCAGCGGTGCCGCGAACGGGAAAAACCGGTTGGCGGCGTAGTAGGCGCGCAGCAGGTCGGCTATGTGTTGAGTGGCGCGCCGTTCGGTCAACTCCATCAACTCGTCGATGGTCACGTACAGCAGCCGATCGTTGCACTGGTAGGGTTGCGTAAACGATGGGTCATTGGGACTCACCTGAGACGGTGGCGCACACTGGATGAAGCTCAGTCCGACGTTGTCGAGCAAGTTGAAGCCCGCATTGTTGTAGGTCCCCGGCACGCAGGGCTGGGAGCAGCCAGCCGTGACGGTGACGGAGTCAAGGTAGGCCGCCGGGCCCGCAAGTGGCGAAGCCGGCCTTGCCTGGCCACCAAGCGGCGGGCCAGGAAGCACCAGTACAAACGCTGCCCGGTTGGTCAGGAGGTTGCCCTTGTAGTCACGCACTGTCAGCCACGGAAACGGCTGCGTCACAGTCAGGCTGCCGCACGTGCCGGGCGTATGGCCGGTATTGAGCAGTGCCGGATTCAAGGCCCGTACACAAGTGCTCGGCGCCAGGTTTGTCGAAATGGCGTACCACGGCACGGCCCCTGCCGGATCCCACTCCACGCTCGAGCCGAATACGCCCAAACCAAGGGTCGCCCACGGCAGGCGGCCTAGACAACGGGTACTGGCGGGCAAAACTGCGCCCATGGCGGGCAAAGCTGCCCCGGCAACCCAGGTCGACAGAGCGCAGGCGTTGAAGCTGCCATCATAGTTGGCAGGTCCTTCGGCAGGATCAAGGAAATCAGGCGTTGGCAACTGGCCGGGCCGCACAACATTGGCCACCACCATCGCCATGGACGCCCCGAGCAGAGCGTCACGGGCCTCGCGCAACACCGCATCGGCGCCGCGCATGCTGGCCACCGCCTTGGGCGTGGCCAGCATGCGCAAGCCCAGCCATGAGCCGGTGATCACCAGCAGCAACGCGAGCAGCAACAGGACCGCGCCACGCTGGCGCCGGCGCGACGAAAATTCCTGTTTTCGGCGGTTTTGGTTGGATGCCACAGACGGCATGCCGCAATTTTCGCGCCAGTCGACCCGCATGCAGTGGATGCGCCGCCGCATGCTTTTTTTGATGGACCCTAAGGTCGCGGGCCTGGCGTAGCGATGGGCGGAGGCAACAACGGGCCGGCCGGTGCGATCTGTGGCACCGGCTTTGCCGTGGAGGGCGCAGTTGCCGGTTTGGGGATCGTCGCAGGCTTGGGCCCGCCTGCGGATTTGCCGCGGCCCCCTGCCCTGCGAGGTTTTTTCGCCTTGATCGATTTCACCTTGGGTTGCGCTGCTGCCCGCTCCGCAAAGCCGCTGCCAAACGGCATCGGCAGCGCCACTTCGCGCGCCGCCGCGGCGCGTCGACCGGGCAAATCGTAGAGTTCACCGACTTCACCTGTCGTAAGATCGACAGTCTGTCCGGGCCTCGCCAGCCGGGATTGGCCATCGCTGCGGGTGATGCGCACGCGGCCATCGGCCAGGCCGGTGATCTTCAGGCCCGACAGGTCCTCGCCGGGTGAGAGCACCCGCCCGTTGATCACCGGCAACGGCGGGCCGTTGGGGCGCGCAATCAGGCCACTGATCACCAATCTTTCCGGCGCGACGATTTCGGCGGCCACCGCAGTCGGTCGATCCCTGTCCCGCTCAAGCTGTTCGCGTTGACTGGCCGAGAAAAAAAGCCGGCCGAGTTCCGGGGCCGCAGCCGCGGCGCGCTCCTGCGCCAGAGCAGGCGGGGCGAACACGCACAGAAGCGCGGCGGCGCCCGCCAGGTAACCGGCTTTCCGGATCATGATGGCTTGGCTGCGGCGGGCGACGTAGCGGCATCCACCGGCGGTTTCGCGCCGGTGAGGGTGGTCCAGTCGAGCAGGCATTCGCCGAGCAGATTACCGGGCGAGGCGTTACTGTCGGCAGCACCTGCAGGCGCATCGGCCGGCACTACGGGCGCGCGCTGCAGTGTGCAATTGCGGATTTCGAAAACGCCCATGGGCGGCGCGCGCAGACGCGCGATGATCTGCAGCAGGTCGCCTTCATGCACCAGGCCGAACTCGAGCTTCATGCTGCTGGATTCGAAGCGCAGTCCGGGCGCCGGCTCGGCCAGCCCGACACTCGGCGCGCGCGAAGCAACGCTGTAATTCAGGCGCGGCAGGCGCATGTCGTCGCGGATCGCCGCCAGGCGCTCGATCCAGGCGAGACGGCTCTCGTCGCCCAGAGCGCCGATCGATTGCAGCGTGTTGTAACGCGCCAGAAAGGCGTCGATTTCGAGACGTTCGCCGTAGACGCTGCCCAGACGTTGCTGGGTATCCCCTGCCTGCGCCTTGACCTGCATGTACCCGGCCTCGGTGGCACCATGCTTGTCGATACCGTATAACCCCGCCGCTACACCGGCGCCGGCCAGCACCAGGGCACCAAGCAGAGCCCAACGCACCTGGGCGAACGCGGTTTTCACGAGCCGGCCTTGCGCGTGATGCGGATCGAAACCGGCGCGGCTTGCGCGGCGGCTTGCGCGGCCTTGCGATCGCCGCCAGTCAAGGCGCTGGTGGATGTGATATCAACCGGCTGCTTGGCGATAGTTACCTGTGCGCTGCGGATCGCGCGCAAGGCGGCGGCGATGCGCTCGGCGCTTTCAAGATCGCGGCGCGCATCGGCAGCCATGCCGGGCGTACCGATGCTGCCATGCAGGATTGCGATCTCGAGGCGCTCGGGTTGCGTATCGCCAGCAGCGGCGGCAGGTGCGGCCGGCCCCGCGCCTGCGGGGTTGAGCATTTCCGGGTCGTTCGCGGCACCTTGACGCCATTCAAGTCGCTCCAGCCGAAAATCGGTGATCTGCTCCAACACGCGGCCGATCTCGGCCAACAATGGCGTCGGCGAAAGCGTGCGCGCCGCCATCTTTTCGAATGCTGTCACGCTTGCCTTGAGCTGATCAGGCGTGGCCGGTAGCGGTGGAAAGGATCGCTTGATGCGCTCATAGTTGAGCTGATCCAGGCGCGTTTGTGAAGCCAGCAGATCGGCCTCGCGGCGCAGGTTGCCGGCTTCGAACCAGCGTTCAGCCCCGACCGCGCACCCGGCCAGCAGGATGGCCGCGCCGCCCGCCCATACGGCGTTGCGCACCTGCCACATGCGGTAGGCCTCGCGCAACCAGCCCGGCGCGAAATCCAGGCGAGGCTGCCTGCGTGCCAGCGCGTGAATCCACAATGCATCGGCGTATGCCGGCGTGGTCGATGACCCTGTTGTTGTCTCCACCGTCGTGAGGCCGGCGGCCTTGCGGGCTTCGTCGAGGTCGATCAATACCGGCTCGATCGATTCGGAGAACAGGCCGCTGCGCTCCCATGCCGCTACTTGTCCGGGCGGCACCAGGACCAGTGTAGGCAGTTTGAAATCCCGCTGCAACAGCCGCAGGCCCACCAGATACTGTTGGGTCTTGTTGATCTCGGTGATGCAGTTGGCGGCAAATACCGGCGTATCGATCGCCTCGTCACCGGTTACCGCTGCCAGCCTTGAGAAGCGCGCCACCTTGCGGTCAATCAGGGTTTGTCGCAAGCCGGCACGGTTGACCGATACCAGCAGCAGGCGCGCTGGTGCCGCACCGGTGCGCCCAGCAATCGAATCGAGCAGAACCGACGCGGCCACAGGCGGTGAATACAGGCCGGCCAGGCGGATGCCGGCCGTGCTCAAGGGCGTCAGCCACAAATTGAGCACTTGTGCATTGGTCAACGCCATCAACAAAACCCGTTCGTCGCGGCGCCCCTCGCTTTCGCGGCCCAGCGAAACGCTGGTGTGGAATGGGGTGTCGCGATAGGTCTGGCTGGATTTGCGTGTCAGCAGTTGCGCACGCGCCGGACCGCGCAGGTACGGGATGGTGTCCTGTCGGAAGTCTTCTTCAATCTGGTCGGCCAGGGCCACGAATACGGAACGTCTGCGCGAAGCGACGAAGGCGGTGAAGTCGGCTTGCTGGTCGGGTAGAAAGCTTGCCTCCAGCACCAGGCGCGGGCCAGCGAACAGATAGCAATCGCAGCCCGCATTGCTGATGGCAAGAACGCGTTTGGCTGGAAACAGCATCGGTTCAGCGCCTCTCCGGGCCGCAAGGGAGGTGGCGCGACATCGCAAGCCTGCGCTTTTCGTCCCGCTGTGCTGCTCGACTTGCCTGCAATGCGCTTGTCATCGGCAGTTCCTCAGACTTTTAGCTTGCCAATGGCATCGTAGATCGGGCCCAACACGGCCAGCAGGACCCAGCCGATGATCAGTCCGAGGATCACTGTCAGGGTCGGCTCGATCAGCGCCTGGACCCGTTCGATCGACTCGCGTACTTCGCGGTTGTAGAAGTAGCTGACGTTAAGCAGTGAAGTATCGAGGCCGCCAGTGGTTTCGCCCACCTTGAGCATACGCAGCACCAGCGGCGGGAACAGGCCGACGGACTGGAATGCGGCGGTGATGTTTTGCCCCTCGCTGATCAGGTTGCCGGCCCGCGCCAGTGCATCGGATACCGCGAGGTTGCCGGCCACATCCTCCGAGATCTTCATCGCGTCCAGGACCGTGATGCCGGCGGCGTACATCATGGCGAAGGTGCTGGCAAAGCGCGAAAGGATGATCTTGTGCAGGATCGGCCCGATGTAGGGAATGTCGAGCTTGCGACGATCGACGGTGTAGGCGAAGCCTGGCGAGGTTCGCACACCCACAACGATGAGGCCGGCCAGTAGCAGCGGGATTGTCAGGATCAGGTACCAGTAGGCGCGCATGAAATCGGATACCGCCACCAGGGCGCGGGTCTGCAGTGGCAATTCCTGCCCGAGATTCTTCAGAAAGCCAGCCAGTTGCGGCACCAGGTGAATCATCAGGAAGGCCACGGCTGCGAACACCACCACGCCCACAAAGGTGGGATACAAAATGATTTTCTTGGTGTGGGCGGCCAGTTCATCCTGCCACTTCAGCATGTCGGCGATGCGCCGCAATACCTCGGGTAGCTGGCCGGTACGTTCACCCGCACGGGTCAGGCTGATGAATACGTTGCTGAATACCGTCGGATGGTCCGCCAGCGCCTCGGACATGGTCTTGCCACCCTCGATCGATTCGATCATGGAGCCGATCACTTCGCGAAAGCGCTGCGATTCGACACTGTCGCGCAGTTCGGACAAGCCTTCCAGCAGGGGCAGGCCGCTGCTGGTCATCTGCTCCAGATGAAAGCAGAAGGTGATGAGGTCGCGGCGCGTGATGCGGGTGCCGCCGAACAGCGCGCGGCGCGCGTCGTTGGCCAGTTCGGCATTGATCAGGTCCAAGCCGATGCGCTTCAGGCGCATCTCCAGATCGATCAGGTTGACTGCCTCCAGGCGGCCCTTGACCCGCTTGCCGCCGGCGTCGACTGATTGGTAAGCGAATACGGCCATGATGCGTTTACCGCGCGCGCAGAGGGCGGCGTGCCAGCGGCCTTCCCACGCTTCTTGCGCGCAGGCGCACGCTTGGCTGACGACCCGGCATGTACATCATGAGCTCATCACGCGGCCGGTGAAGTCGACCACGCGAGCCACTTCCTCGATTGTGGTCGAGCCGTCGAGCACGCGCCGCACCGCATCTTCGGCCAACGGAATGAAACCCTTGGCCAGGGCCAGTTGCAAAAGCTCGCGGGTGGTCGCGCGGCGCGCCACCAGTTCGTCGAGATCGAAATCCATCTTGAGAATTTCCATGATCGCGATGCGGCCGCGGTAGCCGCGGTATTCGCAGTGCTCGCAGCCGACCGCGGCATAAATCATCGGTGCGGCCGAGGCCTCGATGCCCATGATCCGGCATTCCACCGGCTCCGCCGCGTGGGCCTCCTTGCAATGCGGGCACAGGCGCCGCACCAGGCGTTGCGCGATCACGCCCACGATGTTGCCGGCCATGACGTCCGGCAGGATGCCGATGTCGAGCAGGCGCGGGATGGCACCGATGGCGGAATTGGTGTGCAGGGTCGAATACACCTGATGCCCTGTCATGGCGGCGCGAAAGGCCATTTCTGCGGTATCGGTGTCGCGAATCTCGCCCACCAGGATCACATCGGGATCCTGGCGCATCAGGGAACGGATTCCGGTGGCGAAATCGAGTTTCGCGGCTTCGTTCACGCTGGTCTGCCGCACCATGTTCATCGGATACTCGACCGGGTCTTCGAGCGTCATGATGTTGATGCTCTCGGAGTTGATGTGATTGAGGATCGAATACAGGGTGGTGGTCTTGCCCGAACCGGTGGGACCGGTCACCAGAATGATGCCCTCAGGCCGCGCGATCATCAGCTTCATCAGGCCCAACTGCTCTTCCTGCAAACCCAGCTTGTCCAGCGGCACCAGTCCGCGCTGGCGATCGAGAATCCGCAGCACGATGTTCTCGCCGTGCGTGGTCGGCTGCGCAGCCACGCGGAAATCCACCATGCGCCCGGTCAACGAAAGTGTGATCCGTCCGTCCTGCGGCGCACGCGTTTCGGCGATGTTCATCTGGCTGATCACCTTGATGCGTACCACCATGGCCGGCCAGTATTGCTTGTGCAGGGCGCGGATTTGTCGCAACACGCCGTCAATGCGATAGCGGATACGCAGGAAATTCTGTTCCGGCTCGAAATGGATATCCGAGGCGCTGCGCTGCACCGCGTCGGCCAACAGGGCGTCGACCAGGCGCACCATCGGCTGGCTGTATTCGTTGGTGGTTGTCGACAGGCTCTGATAATCGATTTCACCGGTTTCGATTTCGTTCAGGATGCCGTCGATCGAGAGCTCATAGCCGAAATACTGGTCGATGGCGCGCGCGATTTCCGATTCGCCCGCCAGCAGCGGCACCACCTCGAAAGGCTCCTGGGTGGTCGCCAGCAAGTGGGCGCGCAACTGGTCGAGCGCAACCACATTGTTCGGGTCGGCCATGGCGACGGCAAAGCGTCGGCCCGGGCGATCCAGTTCCAGCGGAAACAGCATGTGGCGCTTGGCGAATTCCGGCGACAGGGCCTTGATGGCCGCCGGGTCGATGATGATGTGCGCAAGGTCGACGCCGGTGGCGCCAAGATTTTCGGACAGGGCATCGCGCAACGTCGCTTCGGTGACAAAACCCAGGTTCTTCAGCGCCTTGCCCAGCGGCTGATTGGTGCGCTGCTGCTCCTTGAGGGCGATGCGCAACTGGTCTTCCGACAAAATGCCGCGCTCGACCAGAATCCGGCCCAGCGGTTTGGGCGGCGCCGCCGCGCCGCTGATCGCCGCCTTGGCGGCCGGGGCGTTCATTTCGTGCTGATTGCCAATTGATCCAGGCGCGCCTTGGCGCGCGCCACGTCGAAGCCCGGGCGCCGCTTCTGCGCCAGTTCGAGCGCGCGCGCGTAGTGTTCGAAGGCCAGCTTCGGTTGCCGGATGTGATCCAGGCTCACGGCCAGGTTGAAGCAATAGTCGGGATTGTCGGGCTCGGCCGCAAAGGCGTTGAAGTAGGCCTGCTGCGCCTCCGGCCAGCGGTTCTGCGCCGCCATCTGATTGCCCAGCGCGAAGTGCAGAGGCGCCGCGCCAGCCTTGTCGGGTTCGTTGGCAAGCAGGCTCTTGACCCGGCTTTCCGCGCCGGCGGCCTCGCTGCCACTGCGTAGCGTCAATAGTTGGGCAGTTGCATACGCGTCCCGCGGGTGGATTTCCAGCACGCGCTGATACAGGCCCTGCGCTGCATTGCTGTTGCCGCCGCGCAGCGCGATGGTCGCCATGCCCAGCAACGCATCGCGGTTGGTTGCGTCACTTGCCAGGGCCCGCGAATATTGATCGCGCGCGACCTCCACATTGCCTTCGGCGAGCGCCGCGTAGCCGGCGGCGACGGCGGGATCGATACCGGTCGGTACGCTGTCTCGACTGATGCGCAGGTTCGAGGGTGAAGCGACCGGAATACCGCCGCGCGCGCTGGCCGCAGTCGTAGTGCGCACGCCCTCTGCGGCCGCACGACCTTGCGGCCCTGCGGTCGCCGCAGCCTGGGCCGGGCTGCCCGCAGGTGGGCGTCTTGACGTTGCTGCCGACGCCAATGGAGCGGTTGTCGGCGTCGACTTGGGCGCGGTTTGGGCGGGCGTGATCGTGGCGTCGGATTTCGCTATGGTTGCGCTCGCCGTGAGCGGTGCCATCGGTTGAGTCGCCACCGGCGTTGCTCTCGGCTGACCATGGGCGGATTGCGCAGGCGCTGGCTGGGCGGGAGACGCTGTTTGCGGGGCCGCGACCGGCGTCGAATTGAGGCTGGGCGGCGCGACATTCGCCACTGGCGCTGGCGCCACGGGGGCGTTGATCACGCCGGTTGCCGTACCGACCGGGCGGGTTGCCGCTGGCGGTACCATTACGGGTCCTTGCAACTGTGACCAGAAGTAATAGGCGCCGCCAATCCCGATGGCGAGCAGGGCGCCTACGATCGCCAGAAATGGTGCGCGGGAAGCCTCGCCTGCGGCAGGCCGTTTGGCGGAAAAGACGCTCTTTGCCGCGAGACGCTCGGAAGCAAGCAGGCTCGCGTTTGGGGCGGCAGTTGCGGCGCCTTGAGGCGGCATTGCTTGGGGCGTCGGTTTGGCTTCCGGTGGCGCCGCGACAACGGCCTGTGTTACTTCGGGTGCGGCCCTGAAGTGCAAAGGCTCAAGACTGATCGCCGCCACGGGATGTTGCCCGACAGGCATCGGCGGCGGCGCGGCACTGCTGCTTTTCGCTTTGGCTGGCGCCAAGCCCAATTCGGATTCGATTTCAGCCGGGCTGGGATCGACCGACAACACCGGCCACTCGGTGGCGGGGCCGCCACTCTGACCCATCGCTGCGGCAGCAGGTGGCGCTGTCGATGCATCGCCCGCCCCTTGCTTGGCCTTCTCCGCCTTTTTCAAGGCGTCCATCAGGAGACTCATCGAGGCCTCCGGCCGCTATTGAGGCACAGTGCCGACGCTCGACTCGCCGCCTGGCCGGCGGCTGTCGCCAACCCTTGGTGGCTCAAGCGGATTGGGGCGCGAAAAGAAATCCTGATCCGGCAGGAACTGACGGAACTCCTTGAAATCACCGTCGAGCGTGGGATCCTTCAGAACCACCGGGCGCAGAAAGATCACCAATTCGTTCTTGCGCGACTGCTCGTTGCGGTAGCGAAACAGGTCGCCAAAAAACGGCAGGCGGCCGGCGCCGGGTACGGTGTCCTCAAAGTTGTTGACCGAGTCCTGCATCAGGCCGCCCATCACCGCGATTTGCTGGTTTGGTACCTTGAGGATCGACTCCATTTCGCGCGTCTGTACCTCCGGCACCGGGTTGACCACGCCGGCCAAGGCCAGTGCGGGATTGGGGTCGTTGACGTAGCGCAGGATGCGCGAAATGGTTGGCCTGACATTGATGGCCACCGTATCCAGGTCGTCGATCTGCGGGGTCACCGCCATCACGAAGCCGACTGCGACCGTGTTCGGGGTCGAGGTGAAGGTGGTGACTGCGGGGGTGCCGAGCGAACCCGGCGTGGTGGTGGCGCCGATGGTGAAGTACACGCGGTTGTCCACCACCTTGAGAATCGCCGTCTGGTTATTGAGCACCGACAGCTTCGGGCTCGACAACACGCGCACCTTGCCGAAAGATTCAAGCAGGGTGATGGCCGCGGCGATATTGCCGAGCCGGGAAGTTGGATTTACGTAGCCGATCTGCAGCATCGCCGGCGTGGTAGCCCCCGGGTTGGCGAGGCCGCCGGTCACCGCGTTGACTGCGCCGCCGCCAACGCCTGGCACCGCGCCACCGGGCAGGGTGTTCGGACCGATGGGCTGGGTGGTGATCGACAAGCCGGTGTTGCCGGCGCCTTGCAGTCGCTGCCAGTTGATCCCTTGCTGATAGCTCGCACTGAGCTCGACTTCAACCACCGTGGCTTCGATCATTACCTGGCGGCGTGCGCTGCCCATGACGCGGTCGATGAACTCCTGTACCCGCTCATGCTGGCGTTGCGTGGCGAAAACCGACAATACCCCTGATTCCCGGTTGGCAACCACCGGGTTGTTGGTCGACACCGCGGTCGCCGCGCCTGCACCGGCGACCGGTGGCGTGCAGTTGATCTGCAGGGTCTGTGGCTGGGTGGCGCCCGAACCAGGCGCGACTTGCTGCATCAATTGAGCCGCACCGGCGCCGGCAGGCGCCAGCGCACGTGCGACATTCAGGCGATCTTCCTGGTCGCGTTGCTGCTGGCTACGCGCGGCTTCACGCTCTTCACGGGTGATCACGCGGGTTGCCGCTACCATCGAACAAACATTGAGCGCCAGCGAATCCCAGAAACGGTTAGCCGACTGGCTGACCACAGTGGTCGATGAATTGCTGCCGCTGCCACCACCACCGCCGCCGGCGCTCGCCCCACGACCGGTAGACCCGATCTCCGTGGCGACGCTGACATTGGTGTCAGATACCCGCGACATGTTCACATAATCGACCTTGTAGATGCGCAGGAATGCCGTATCAGGCAGCACCGAAAGGTTTTTGCCGTCCATGTCCCAGCGAATGTCGACCTGGCGGGCGATGCGGTGCAAAAGCTGCGGCAGGGTCTGGCCGATCGCGTTCAAGGTCACCGTGCCGGCGATGCCGGGATGCACGTCGACGTTGACGCGCGCATCGCGGGACAGGGCGAACAGCAGTTCGCGCACCGGGACTTCGTTGACCACCACGCTGTAGGTTTCCGGTTTGGCGCTAGCCACCGGCCGTGGCGGCAATGGCGGCGTTGCCACCAGCGCGGGTATCGCGCCGGCGATATGCGGTGCCACGCTGGCACCCACATGCTGGGGGTTGGGCTTGACCGGTGGCTGCACGCAACCTGCAACCAGCACGGCGCCGGAAAGCATTGCCATCAGGCGAACGAACGCCTGCCGCAGCCGGTGCCGGCTTAACCGTTTCACCCAACCATCTACAGGTTGGCCACAACTTTCACTCATGTGTCTCCAAATGCACAGTCGTAAAAACGTGCGATTTCGATGCTATCACATGAATATTATCGTTTAAATATTTGATTTGCAATACAAAGAGACAAGTTGCGTTGCGCCAGTACCACGTTTTTTTGGCGGTCTTGCGCTCACCTGCACCTATTGCGATTGCAGGTCCGCGCGGATCCCTGCGATAGTACGGATCAGAGGTTTGCCGTCACGCATTTTCTTGGGCAACTCGCCCAGCGCGGCCTTTGCGCTCGCGCGGTCAGTGAACGCTCCATACAGAATGCTGAATCTGGGCAGGCCGCGAATCACCGAGCTGTAAATGTAGACTTGGTCAACCTTGATCCCTGTGGGCAGTCGGGTCAGCCAAAGGTTGACGTCAGCGGCACGTGCCACGTCCGCGGTCAGCAGTTGCAATGTATAGGTACTGTGAGGCGCCTGTCGCAGCCACTCCTCAGTGGCGCGCTGGCGTTGGGCCAAAAGGCCGGTCGCTTCTGCAACCGGTGCGGCTGCGGCTGGCGGCGCCGTCGCCGCAGCCTGTATTTGCGGCAACGCTTCGGCCGGCACTGCACGGGTGTTATCGGGAGCAGGCGCGGCGGCGGGCGAGCTAGGGGGAGCAGGCGCGGCGGCGGGCGAGCTAGGGGGAGCAGGCGCGGCGGCGGGCGAGCTGACCGGCGCCGCGGCCGGCGTCGCAGGCTGCGGCGTCGGAACCGGCTGGGTCAGCAGATTTTGCGGTCCTGCGGGAGTCGATTTGGCGAGCCTGTCTCGCTCGCTCGATGCCGGGTGCGCGGCGACAGCGGGCCCTGCCGCAGGGCCGGTCGCCAAAGCACTGCCTGCCGCCATTGGTGGATCGGGCGGCGCTCGATCGGCCACCGCAGACGGGCGGGTGAAGGTGATATAGACCGCCAGCAACGCGGCAGCGGCACCCGCGGCGATCAGTCCGGCGGCCACGACTGCCAGGCCAATGGTGGACAAACCGGCACGGGACAAGCCCAGGGCAGACAGGCCGGCACCCGGTTTGCGGCGCAGCCGCGCAAACTCCGAATCGCCAATGGCGGCATTGACATGCTTTGGAAGAACCTGGTAGCCGCCGTCGGCAAACGCGGCCAGCAAAGCCTTGTCGGCCAGTATGTTCACGCGCCGGGTCAGGCCCTCGGAGGCGTCGGTGATGAGTCGCACGGCGCCGTCGGAGAAGATGTCCGGTCCCTTGTAACCGGCTAAGCGCATGCGGAACATCAGGTAGGTGCCGATATCGGAGCGCACCAGCGGTTCCAGGCGGAAGCTGTGGATCACCCGCTCCTTCAACTGGCGCATTTGCGGCGTACCCAGAACTTCATCGAGTTCCTGCTGGCCGAACAGCACGATCTGCAGCAGCTTGTGGCGCTTGGATTCCAGATTCGACAGAAGCCGGATTTCTTCCAGGGTTTCGACCGGCATGGCGTGCGCTTCGTCGATCAGGACCACCACGCGCCGTCCCTCGGCATAGAGCGTGACCAGTCGCTCCTGCAGGCTGCGCAGAATCAGCGACGAGCGGTCGCCCGCGTTCGGCACATCGAGATCGTCGAGGATCGCCAGCATGATTTCGTCGCGCGCCAGCGACGGGTTGGCCAGGTAGATGGTCTCGACCTGCGCCGGCAAGCGCTCCATGAGCACCCGGCACAACATGGTTTTGCCGCTGCCTACCTCGCCGGTTACCTTGACAATACCTTCATCATGCGTGATCGCATACAACAGTGCTTCAAGTGTGGCGCCGCGATTGGCGCCTTCGAAGAAAAAGTCGGTATGCGGGGTGATGCGATAGGGTGCTTCGGTAAGACCGAAATGGTTCAGGTACACGTTTTCAGCTCTCGCGTTCCAGCGCAGCCATGCGCGAATAAAGGGTGGTTCGATTCAATCCCAGCAGGCGCGCCGCCTGGCTGACGTTGCCATTGGCCAGCTTCATCGCAGCGGCCACGTAGGCGCGCTCCCAGGACGCCAGACGGGCGTCGAGGCTGAAGCTGCCAGGTCGGCCGAGTTCTTCGAACGCGTGGGCATCAAGGGCGCCTGGCGACTGTTCGGCAGCCGGGCCCAAGGTAACGCCGGAGTCGAGCTCCTGCTCCAACGCCACACTATCCACCGTGCCGCCAGGGTACTTGGTAACAAGGCGAATAACGATGTTGCGCAGTTCGCGCACATTGCCGGGAAACGGATACTCCAGCCAAAGGCGGCGAGCCTGGGGATCGAGGCTGAATTCGGTGGCTCCGGCAACCGGGGCATACAAGGTGCGAAAATGTTCAAGCAACATCAGCTTGTCGTCTCCCATGTCACGCAGTGCCGGTACGCGAACGCTGAACACGGAAAGTCGATGGTAAAGGTCCGGGCGAAATCCGCCGGCCTTGGATTCTCGGCGCAGGTCGCGGTTGGTTGCAGCGACGATGCGTGCCAGCGACTTGCGCGGCTGGGTTTCGCCAACCCGGTTGTACTCGCCGTTTTCAAGCACGCGCAGCAGCTTGGCCTGCAATTCCAGCGGCAGTTCGCCGATTTCGTCGAGAAAAAGCGTGCCGCTGCGAGCTTCCTCGAAGTATCCGGCCTTGGCGGAGATGGCGCCGGTAAACGCGCCTTTGGCGTAACCGAAAAGAGTCGGTTCCACCAGCGATGGGGCGATCGCTGCGCAGTTCAGCGCCAGATAGGCCTTGTCGGATCGCGCGGATAACGCATGCAGTGCGGCGGCCACGATCTCCTTGCCGCTGCCTGACTCCCCTTCAATGAGCACCGGAAACGGCGAATCCGCATACAGCCGGATCTGGGTCTTGAGGCCCTGCATTTGCACCGAATCGCCGATCAGTGCGTCCAGCGCCGCGCTGCTGGTCGCTTGCGGTCGTGCTGCCTCGCGTTCGGCGACGGCGGCGGCAACCACTTTGGCCAGGATGCGCAACAATTCCGTGGGCCGGGTTGGCTTGGAGACGAACTCGGTTGCTCCCAAGGCGCGCGCGTGGCGGCCGGCAATAGCGTCCGATTGGCCGGAAAGCACCACGATCTTCATGCAAGGTGCGCGCGCCTTGGGAGCAACCG
>Ga0163151_10006002_pt1 | contig 15101 bp, 9 predicted proteins | sample OliLakLV19MP5IB2_FD_145596 | JGI IMG/M metagenome (GOLD analysis project Ga0163151, IMG submission 145596) | Freshwater microbial mat bacterial communities from Lake Vanda, McMurdo Dry Valleys, Antarctica - Oligotrophic Lake LV.19.MP5.IB-2 | ecosystem: Environmental > Aquatic > Freshwater > Lake...
CCCAACCCTCATGCCCCCAGCCCCCTACCTCGTAGATTTCCCGACTTTCTCTCTTATCTATGAAACTCATGATTTCGCCGGACTCCGTAACATTGCCGCACTTTATACAGCAAAACGATACAACCATGCGCCAACTTTTCCTTTTAGTTTGCTTTTTTATGACCCTATCACCCCTTTTTTCCCAAAAAAAGGACGAACCAAAGGATAAAAAAGCCGAAAAACCTGCCCTGCTAAATCCTGCTACCTACAACGGCCTGAGCTTCCGCAGCCTCGGCCCTGCGGTCACTTCCGGCCGCATCAGCGATTTGGCTGTCAATCCCAAAAACCAAGCGGAGTATTATGTGGCCGTGGCATCCGGCGGCGTCTGGAAAACGGTCAACGCTGGCACCACCTACACTCCCATCTTCGATGCTCAAGGTTCCTACTCCATCGGTTGCGTGGCACTCGACCCGAGCAACCAAAACATCGTGTGGGTGGGCACTGGCGAAAACAACAACCAGCGCTCAGTTGCCTACGGCGACGGTGTTTACAAAAGTGAAAACGGCGGCAAGACCTGGAAAAACATGGGCTTGAAAAACGCTGAGCACATCGCCAACATCGTGGTGGACCGCAGCAATCCCAACACTGTTTATGTGGCAGCCTATGGCCCGGTTTGGAGCGATGGTGGCGAGCGCGGCGTGTATAAATCCAACGACGGTGGGGAAAGTTGGGTCTGTGTCAAATCCGTCAGCGACTTTACCGGATGCAACAACCTTATCATGGACCCGCGCGACTCAAAAGTGCTGTACGCAGCCTTCCATCAGCGCCAGCGCAAGGTGTTTACTTACATTGGCGGCGGGCCGGAATCGGCGCTTTTCAAATCTGCTGACGGAGGCACCACCTGGAAAAAACTTGAAGGCGGTCTGCCCACAGGCGAAGTGGGCCGCATCGGAATTGATGTGTCCCCGGTAAATCCCGACTATGTCTATGCGGTAGTGGAAGCCGGGGAGAAAAAAGGGGGCATCTACCGTTCCACCGACCGCGGCGCCAGCTGGACAAAAATGAGCGACACTTATACCAGCGGCAATTATTATCAGGAACTCAACTGCGACCCGAAAAACCCCGACCGCATTTTTATCACCGATACGTATTATAAGGTGAGCGACGACGGCGGCAAAACAGTACGCAACCTCAGCGAACTGAACAAACACATTGACAACCACTGTATTTGGATTGATCCCGATAATACAGACCACCTGCGTGTGGGCTGCGACGGTGGCATTTACGAAACCTGGGATTTCACAAAAACCTGGGAGTTCAAACACAACCTCCCGGTCACCCAATTCTATAAAGTATCCACCGACAACGCCCTACCCTTCTACCATATTCACGGCGGCACCCAAGACAACCTAAGCCTTGGCGTACCCAGCCGAAACACCAGCGCCAATGGCATCCCCAATTCCGACTGTTACGTCACCAGCACCGGCGACGGCTTCGAATCTCAGGTGGATCCTACCAACCCCGACCTTATCTACGCTCAAAGCCAATATGGCGGTCTCGTTCGCTTCGACCGAAAAAGCGGCGAGTACCTGCCCATCCAGCCTCTGCCCGGCGAAAATGAACCCGCCCTGCGCTGGAACTGGGACGCCCCGCTCAGCATCTCCAGCCATGCACCGACTCGGCTCTACCTCGGCGCCAACAAAGTGTTTCGGACAGACGACCGCGGCAGCTCCTGGCGTACCATCAGTCCGGATCTCTCCAGAGGCGTGGATCGCAACAAATTCGAGATCATGGGCAAGGTTTGGAGCGTGGACGCTCTAGCCAAAAATGGCTCCACAGACATTTATGGGCAAACTACAAGCATTGCTGAAAGCAGCCTCGACGCCGAAATGCTTTGGGTAGGTACCGACGACGGCCTGCTCTGGGTGACCCGAAATGGCGGCACAACTTGGGATAAAATGGACAATTTGCCTGGCGTGCCGGAGCGCTCCTATGTGCACCAGGTCATAGCCTCACAGTTCGACAAAAACAGCGCCTACGCATGCTTCAACCACCACCGTTACGGAGATTTCAAACCCTATTTGCTAAAAACTACCGATGGCGGCAAAACCTGGAAGTCAATCGCCGCAACCCTGCCTGAGCGCGGCAGTGTCTATACCATTGCTGAAGACCACATGGATCGCAATCTGCTGTTCTGCGGCACCGAGTTTGGTGTGTTTTTCAGCCCAGATGGCGGTGAAAACTGGGTGCCGCTCAAAGCTGGTTTGCCCACCATTGCTGTGCGCGACATCGAGATCCAACGGCGCGAAAACGACCTCGTACTGGGCACTTTCGGGCGCGGTTTTTATGTCCTCGACGATTACTCCCCACTGCGCAATCTCAATACCGAGGTATTTGAAAAAACGGCCAACATACTCCCAATCAAGGATTCCTGGCTGTTCATCCCAAACAAACCTTTGGGTCTGCGCGACAAAGGGCATCTTGGCAGCAGTTATTACGCTGCGCCAAACCCGCCCGTGGGGGCCGTGTTCACATATTGGTTGAAGGAAGATGTAAAAACCCTCAAGGCCAAACGCCAAGAGGATGAAAAAACAAAGTTTGAAAAAAAGGAAACAGTGTATTACCCCGACATCGAGGCATTGCGCAAAGAAGATGAACAACCCGAACCCTACTTGCTGTTCACTGTAACCGATGCTTCCGGCGACGTGGTGCGACACATCAAAACCGAGGCCACCAAGGGCCTGAAGCGCCTCTCCTGGGATTTCAGGTACAACATCGCAGCACCTGTTACCAACCGTCGTACTGTGCCTGCCGACAACTTGTTCACGGGTCCTGACCAGGGTCACCTCGCCTTGCCTGGTCAGTACAGTGTTACGCTGCAACAGTACGAGGATGGTGTTTTAACCCAGCTTGCAGGGCAGGTGCAATTCAGGGTGCAATCCTTGAACAATGCCACTTTGCCTGCGACAGACAAACAAGCCTACCTTGAGTTTTGTAAAAAAGTGACCCGCCTGCGCAAGGCTGTCAGCGCTACCAGCAATATCCGCAACGACCTGAAAGTCAATTTAGATCACTACCAATCGGCGCTTCATGATATGCCCGCGCCGCCACAGGGATTGCTGAAAAAAACCTACGACCTCATGCAGCGGCTGACCACCGTCTCGCTGCAACTCAACGGAGATCCTACCCTTGCCCGTCGCGAATTTGAAACAGCACCTGGCATTAACGGTCGCGTAGGATTGCTGGAATACAGCATGTGGAGCACTACCAGTGCGCCCACCCAGACGTATGAAGAAAACTACAGCATTGCCGCCAAGCAACTCGGCCCGGTGTTGGAGCAACTCAAAGCGATTGCCCGCGAAATGGAAGCAATTGGAAGGGAACTAGAGCAAAGTGGCGCGCCCGCTACTCCGGGCAGGTGGCCTGATTGGAAGGGGTAAGCGAAAGCAGATATGGGTCATCCCGGAATTTTGCAGGCTTAAAAAATCGGGATGACTCATGTTTTCAAACCTTATCACGGCAGTACCCGGAACTCCGTGCGCCTGTTTTTTGCATGCAGTTCTTCGGGACAATCCACCCCGTTGCTGCAATGGTTGACGAGTTGTGTCTCGCCATAGCCGTGGTAAATCATGCGCGAGCGTTTGATGCCTTTTGACACGAGGTAGTCTACCACGGCTTTTGCCCGGCGTTCTGACAAATCAAGGTTAAAATCGTCGGAAGCCCGTGAATCTGTATGTGAATTGATCTCAACCCGGATTTCAGGTTTTTTTATCATCAAATCGAGCAGTTTTTCGTCTACAACTGCTCTTGCTTTTGCATCCAGGAGCTCGCTGTTGAACCCATAATAAATGGGCAAAACGTTGAAATCCAGCAGTTCGCATTCTATTTTCCGCCATTCATATTCGTTGCCCGAGCTGCTTTTTACTTTGTCGCGCACCAAAAACACTTCTTCGCGCACCACAGGGACCACTTCTACAGAATCTACCGTTTCGTCTTTCTCCAACACCCTTCTTTGAACGGTAACGTATTCTGCCGGGATTTCAATTTCCCGGACAGTAGCAGGCTTTTCGATTACTTTCCGTTTGATGGTTTTGAAACGTCCTTTTTGAGTCTCTCGCGCATAGCTGGGCCTGGTCACGATTTTTTTGACCGGGATTTCTTTGGTGACCGCCTCGTGTACCACATAACAAATCACGTCGCAATCCCCCGGGATTGGGGACTTGCAGCCAGCAATTGGAGGGCGTGACTCAAAACGGGAATAGGCAGGTTCTATCTCAAATAATTCGAAGGTATCAACGGTTTTCACCGGTATGAGCGAAATTTTGCTGATGGGTTCTTCTACCAAGATGGTGTCAATTACCTCGCGATATACCGCAGGGACAAACTCGAATTTCTTGGAGGCCTCTTTCACAAGCACCTGCTCCTGGATTGTTTTGTACACCGCAGGCACCACTTTGTATTGCATGTAAGAGGGCGTGACCACTACTTTCTCTTTTTCAGTTACTTCCTCTATTGAGCAACGAATATAACAGGCTCCTGGCTCCGGGTTAGAAGGGTAATCTTGTGCATGAAGGGCGGCTGTGGCGAAAAATGCAAACAGCATTAAGATTGAGAAAATCCGCATTGTTACGAGTGTGATTTTAGAAAACGGCTAAATTTGAAGATTTTTTTGCTTTTTAGAAGCCGTATGAACTTTACAGCGAAGGCAACCGATTAAAAAAGCGCGTAAAACTACATACATTGGAATATTCAAGTGCAATGTTCTCCAGAAATTCACGGGCAATCTTGCCATCTACGTCCGCCTCCGCACACCAAAGCGTCCGAATACGAACACCCCACCCTGCCCACTCTTTACTGAACACGCTCATTTCCTCAGTCAAAAACCGGTAGATTGTCCCAGCTTCGAGCACTTCCGTGCAGGCGGTTTTGATTTTCTGTGCCGGCATAAACCAAAAAGGATTGTTCCGATGGCGTATCAGATATTTTTTGAAAGAATTCCAGGGTTTTGAAAAACTCGCTTTTGAGCGTTTGGCTGGATTTGATTTCCATTGGAAATATCCGGCTCGCGTGCTCGATTATCAGATCTATTTCATTTCCCGTACTATCGCGCCAATAGAAGCAATTTGGGCGCTGGCCTTGATTTAAAAACTGCTTCATGAATTCTACCACAATGAAATTTTCAAACAGAGGGCCACGCATCGGGTGATTTTCCAATTCAGATGCCGAACGGATGCCCAATAAGGAACAAGCCAAACCAGTATCGTAGAAATAGAGTTTGGGCGTTTTTAGCAGCCTTTTATTGAAATTCCGAAAATAAGGAGGCAGCAAGAAAGCGACGAAACTGGTTTCCAAAACGGAAAGCCAACTTTTGATGGTGGGCTGAGAAAAGTTCGTGTCGTTGGACAAGGAAGTTTGATTAAAAATCTGACCAATATGCCCTGCACACAGCTTGACAAACCGCTCAAATGCTGCCAAATCACCTATGTTTTTCAACAAGCGTACATCCCGCTCCAGATAAGTGAGCAGGTAGGATGGGTAAAATATGTCCAGCGGAGTATTTTGGTCATAAATACGGGGATAAAAACCTTTTACAATATACTCAAAAGGGTTTTTGAGTTGGAATTCAGTGTTTTCAAGTTCTTTGGTTGAAAACGGCAGCAGATTGAAAACAGCCACACGGCCCGCAAGACTCTGGGTTATTTTCTCCATGAGCAGAAAATTCTGTGAGCCGGTCAATATATATCGCCCATTTCGTCTACGCTCGTCCACTTCAACTTGTATGTACGAAAATAATTCAGGGACGTATTGTGCTTCGTCTATGATAAGGCCTTCTGGATATTGTTTGAGAAATCCAATGGGGTTTTCACGCGCAAATTGACGGGTAGGCAGGTTTTCGAGATTGGCATACGCATAATCCGGAAAAGCATATTTGGCTAAAGTCGTTTTGCCAGATTGTCTGGGACCAGTAACGCTGACCACTGGCATGGTTTGGGCCGCAGATTGCACAATAGCGCTTAACTGTCTCAATATCATGGTCTTCCATTTTTAAGTTGAAGACAAAATTACAAATAAAGACAAGTCTTTGCAAATTAAAAGTTGAACTTTTAATTTGCAAAGATGTCAATTCCCTCACGCCACCTTCGCCTCATACAAATACTTCTGAAAGTTAATAAACAAGGACTTGATATTCGCCACATCACCCAACACCTCCTTGGCATCCTCCAACGACTGATATTTATTGGTGAGCAGAATGGGCAGCTTGTCCTGGTCAAGTTCCTCCACGCCCGTTTCGATGTACTTGCTCAATACAAAATCAATGAATTCCTTTTGCTTGTCGTTTAGCAGGGCAAAAATAGTGGCCTGTGCTGCTGCTACCCTCGCTTCTCTTGTCATGGGTTTTATATCGCTGTTGAAGACGTATTCCAAAACATCAAACAAGTCGCTTTTTTCAGCATTTATCAGGTTCTGCAACATATTCAAATCATCTTTCCCGAAACCCGCTTCAGCCAATTTCTCCAATAAGGTTCTACGAGTAAGCGGATTGCCCCAAAGTGTACGCAGTTCATCTTCGCTTTCGAAGAGCTTGGGTAGTTCCCCGAACAGGTTGCTCAAAAACTCCTCCGATGAAATGGGTTTGCCATCGGCACTCCAGAAGGAAGTGGACATCATGTGCTGGATTTCACGCTCCTTGCCGTCCCGCAATTTCACTTTGATGCGTTTTCGCTTTTCGGCATCCTCCTCCGATGCTGTCTCCTGCGGGCCTCGCGGTTGATAGGTTTTTTCCGGGTCTGTGGGGTCGCTCAGGACATCCGTTTCAGAAGTGATCGGCTCGCCATCCCATTCAGGGTCAGCAAAGTGATGAAAAGCATCCACGTAATCGTAGATGGTAAAAAACTCCTTGCCGTCAAATAAACGGGTTCCACGCCCGACGATTTGCTTAAACTCAATCATCGAGTTCACCGGCCGCATCAACACGATGTTGCGAATGTTCCGCGCATCCACGCCTGTGGACAGTTTTTGGGACGTGGTTAAAATGGTGGGAATGGTTTTTTCATTGTCCTGAAATTCCCGTAAAAACTGCTCTCCAATTTCTCCGTCATTGGCCGTGACACGAACACAATAGTTGATTTCTTTGCTTCTTTTATATTGATTCACCAAATCCCGCACAGCCGCCGCATGGTCCTGGGTGGCGCAAAAAATGATGGCCTTTTCTTTCTGATTGGCCTCATCCATGTAAATCTGCACCCGCTTTGCTTCCCTGGCCTTGATTTCAATGATCCGGTTAAAGTCGGATTCGGTGTATAATTTCCCGGCTTCAATTTCGCCTTCGATAATCTGGTCATCACTGGTGTAGATGTAATCGTCAAGGGTCGTTTTGATGCGCTTCACCTTGAAAGGGGTCAGGAAACCATCGTTGATGCCTTCCTTGAGCGAGTAGATGTACACGGGTTCGCCAAAATACTTGTAGGTGTCCACGTTGTCTTTTCGCTTTGGGGTGGCAGTCAATCCCAACTGAACCGCAGGAGAAAAATATTCCAGTATACCCCGCCAGTTGCCTTCGTCGTTGGCGCCGCCCCGGTGGCATTCGTCAATGATGATGAAATCGAAGTAATCGGGATCATAATCTCCAAAATAAGGAGAAGCCTTGCCTTCGGCATCAAGGCCTGACATGAAGGTTTGAAAAATAGTGAAGAAAATGCTGCCGTTGGTCGGCACCTTGCCCGACTTCTTTATTTCATTGGGCTTTATCCTGACCAGAGCATCTTCGGGAAATGCCGAAAAGGAGTTGTAGGCCTGGTCGGCCAAAATGTTGCGGTCGGCCAAAAACAAAACCCTTGGCCTCCGGCTTCCATCGCGTTTCAGGTTCCAGCGGGTTTGAAATAATTTCCAGGCAATTTGAAAGGCAATGGCGGTTTTGCCTGTTCCGGTGGCAAGGGTCAATAAAATGCGGTCTTTGTTGTTGGCGATGGCTTCCAGGGCATTTTTCACCGCTATTTCCTGATAATACCGCAATTGCCAGGTGCCGCTTTTGTCTTCAAACGGGATAGCCGCAAACTTCTCCCGCCAGTCATTTTGGATGGCAAATGTCTTGTTCCAGAGTGCTTCGGGTGACAGATAATCATCCACCAAACCTTCCGCACCTGTTTTCAGGCAAATGCTGTAAATCTCTTTTCCGTTGCTGGCGTAGGTGGTTTCCAAGGTCAATTTTTCGGCGTATTGCTTGGCCTGCGCCACGCCTTCTCCAACCCCCTGTGCATCGCTTTTGGCCTCAATAACAGCCAGTTTGATGCCTTTATACACCAGCACATAATCAGCGGTGAGTTTTTTGGCCCTGACGCCGCCCGACTGGATTTTGCCCGCCGTAATAGGGTATTCCCGAAGGACTTTGGAACCTTCTACAATACCCCAGCCGCAGGCTTTGAGCTTGGGGTCTATGAGTTCTGCGCGGGTTTCTGCTTCGTTCATGTTGTGGTGATTTACTAATGGAGGGAACACGGATGACGCGGATGAGACACGGATTTTCACGGATAAAATCCGTGTCTCATCCGCGTCATCCGTGTTCCCTGTCTAACGCACTTGGTAACATCAATAAAAAAGGCAGCGCCTTTTCATAATCCAATTCCGGGTATTCCAAACCCAACACCCTCAAGTTGTTGTAATAGGTTTGATGCTGCTGATAGTAGTTTTTTTCACTTTGAACAAACCATGCTTTATCCCCCAGTTTTTGCGCCAAAAACCATTTTTCAATCAAGCGGCCACTGCGCCCGTTGCCATCGTTCCAGGGGTGAATTTTTACAAAAACCAAATGGATCATGGCGGCAAAATAGAAAACTTCGGCGATGGACATATTCCGATCCCGCAATACGGCTATATCATCATACCATTTCTGCATTTCGCTTTCCACTTCATAGGGCGAGACTGCCACGTATTCTATCTTGCCATCTGGTGTTGACACATACATGTTTTGTGTCCTGATTTTTCCTTGCTGATGGGTGGCCACGATATGTTTGCTCAATATGATATGCGCCTCCGCAATGTGCTGTTGGTTGAGCGCATGGGTTTGAGCAAAGGTGTAGGCATCATACAAATCATCTATTTTTTTGGTGTAATCGGGCTGAAATTCAATGCCAAAGCGTTTGTGCTTCACATAAGCATCCAGGTCTATTTCCTCGCCTTCTATTTTGCTTGAAAACACGGAGGCTACCGAAGTGTAAAAGCTAAACGTATGCGTAGATATTTCGGCATCCTTTAAGCGTTCGAATAGAACAGACAAGTCATTATCCACCTGCAAAACGTATTCTTCGAGCAGCGTAGTCGGAATGATTTTTAGTGTTCCTTTCATACGGCTGCGGCTTTTGTGGTATTCAATTCGCCGTTAAAGGCTTTTTGCAGGATGGACTTCTTCAATTCCTCTAAGTCTTTGATTTTTTGCTGGTAAATGGCTTCGAGTTTTTTTGTTTCGGCGGAGAGGGTGTCGAGTTTTTGGACGATAGATTGTTGTTTATCTAATGGAATTCTAGGAATTGTAAAATTTCGCAATGATTTAAGTGAAACTGTTTTTTGTGCCGTTCCTGTTGCAGTCTCATTTGCTTGTTTAAAAGCCTGTGGTGACAAAATCCAGTAATAAAGCCACTTACTTTCGATACTTTTCTTTGGCCTAATTAGGCCAATGTGACGTTGAAAGCAAAATTCAAAATCATCCTCAATCAAAACAGGTATACCAAATGAACCTGTTACTGTATATAAAATATCACCTTTTTTAGGCTTTCGGTTTGGCTTTATTTTTTCAAAATAATCTTTGGAGACTTTGAATGTATCTGAAAAGTCAATTTGGTAATTCTCTTTATTAATATTAGATATAGTGATAAAGGGAATTCCTGTTTCAGTTTTTGGTGGTGGCATATGGTCGCCATCAGTAACATCAGTTGACAATTCTGATAATGCAACATACTCCCATCCTTCCCCCTTACCCTCAAACACCCCCTGCAAATAACTCTCAAAAACCTCCTTAGCATTCCTAAGATTCTGCTCAGCATTGGCTTTTGCCTTGGCGATGGCGGCAAAGGCTTCATCTAAAATGGAGACGATGCGTTGTTGTTCGGGGAGGGGCGGATAAGGAATTAAATAATTTTCAATCCAATCTTTCGACACCCTTTTATGCCCTACAGCACCGCTCATAAACTTTTTGCCTTCTATTCTTATTTGCTCTCTTGACAAAAAATAATACAAATACTCAGTTCCTATATTTCCCTTTGACCTGAAGACTAAATATTCACTTGAACCAAATCCAATTCCATTAACCAGATTACTTGCAATCCCAACCTTACCATTTTCAAAACAAGGTGTAATCTTGGCTAATAAAATATCATTATTTGCGAAGTAGGTATAGCTACCTGCAACATCTTTTAATAGTCTTTCCTTTTGCCCAATAATTTCTTTGTTTAATATCCCTAAATCTTCCATTGGTAAAAAGGTCACCAAATCAGTATCCTTCAATTTGTTGCGAGCTTCTCTTTTTTGCGGGTTCAATTCACAAACCTCCCCCAACTTTTTCATTTCCCAACCTTCTTTCATAATTCCAATAATTTACGGAGTGCGTTTTGAACGGTGTTTTATCGGGCAATAGCGTTGATATTTTGTCCGTAATATTTGGCGCTTCGTGACGGTGACTATAGTGCATCTCTTTCAAATTCCCGATACGGACCAATAAACCTCGTAGGTTTTTAAAACCTACGAAGTTTTCGCCAAAGAAAACGAAAGAATGTTTTGCGCAATTCCCCCCTTTACTACCCTTTTGAGTCAACCGTGCGAAGGGTTATTTCCATTCTATCCAATGATCAATTGCAAATTTTGCATTATTTCTGCACTTTCTTCATCCAAGGCTTTCATCGCCGCCAAAATCTCCCGAGGCTCCCGCAAGGCACTTTCTTCCTTTTTGTGGGGGTTCTTGGCACTAAGGTCAAAAGTGTTCTGGTCAATATCTTTCACGTTAATGCTCCAGGAATTCACGCTGTCGGCCGTCCCTTCGGCTCCGCTCAGGGCAAGTTTTTGCAGTTCCACAAAATCCGCCAAGTCCTTTTCATTCAGGGAATTGGTCTTGCCCAGGTTCCGGTCGAGGTTCAGTTGGTAAAACCAAACCTTCCGGGTGGCCGAGCCTTTTTCAAAGAACAGTACCACCGTTTTTACGCCCGCCCCGGTGAAAGTGCCGCCAGGCAAATCCAGTACGGTATGCAGGTTGCAATTCTCCAGCAGCAGTTTCCGAAGGCTCACGGAGGCATTGTCGGTATTGCTCAAAAAGGTGTTTTTAATCACCACGCCAGCCTTGCCACCTGCTTTCAGTATTTTGATGAAGTGTTGTAAAAAGAGGGAAGCCGTTTCGCCTGTTTTGATGGGGAAGTTTTGCTGCACTTCGGCGCGTTCCTTTCCCCCAAAAGGCGGATTGGCGAGAATCACATCGTAACGGTCTTTTTCCTGTATGTCAGAAAGGTTCTCGGCAAGCGTATTGGTATGGATGATGTTGGGCGCCTCTACGCCGTGCAGAATCATGTTCATGATGCCGATGATGTAGGCCAGCGACTTTTTCTCTTTGCCGTAAAAGGTGCGTTTTTGGAGTATTTCCGCGTCTTTGGTCGAAAGGCTGGGGCGACCTTCATGGTCGCCCTTACTCTGCTTCAGGTATTCAAAGGCTTCCACCAGGAATCCTGCACTGCCCACGGCGCCATCATAAATGGTGTTTCCAATTTCGGGCGCAACCACTTTTACAATGGTTTTAATCAGGGGGCGGGGCGTGTAGTATTCGCCGCCGTTGCGCCCTGCATTGCCCATGTTTTTGATTTTGTCCTCGTACAGGTGGCTCATTTCGTGCTTCTCTGCGTGGGTTCTAAAACGCAGTTCGTCAATGCGGTTGATCACTTCCCGGAGGTTATAGCCGCTTTGCACCCTGTTTTTCAGTTCGCTGAAAATCTCGCCTATCTTATATTCGATGGTATCTGCACTTTCGGCAGCGGTCTTGAACTTTTTGAGGTAAGGAAACAAGTGGATGTTCACGAAATCGCTGAGGTCATCGCCTGTCAAGGCTTTGTGGTGGTCCAGTTTCCCATCCGCCCCTTTGGGCATTGCCCAGGTAGACCACTGGTATTCAGGAGCGATGATGTTGGTGTAGGTCTTGCCCGTGAGTTCTGCTTCGGTGGCTTTGTCTTTCTCTAAGTCGTCCAGATATTTCAGGAACAGCACCCAAGAAGTCTGTTCAACGTAATCTAACTCGGTTCCGCAGCCTGCGTCTTTGTGCAGGATGTCGTCTATGTTTTTGAAGGTTTGTTCAAACATGGAGGCGTTCTTTTCAGATTTGAAGCTGGGGGGGGTTGAGGGTGTCTCACAGGTGGTAGCACGGCCTTTAGGTCGTCGGGACAAAGGGCGTTTACGCCCTTGTATAGCAAACCTGCGCCGTAAACGGCGCAATTCCCGTAGGCCTAAAGGCCGTGCTACCACTTGTGAGACACCCTCAGCCCACCGTGGTGGGCGGCAAATATAAAAAGAAAAACCCTGTGTCTGGGTAGCATCTGTAATGTCCGAATCCGAACACCTCCCGTCCGCTATCGGGCATTTTAACGTTTGAAAATAAGCGCTAAACCATTGACAATAAATTACTTGAATGCTTGGCAATCATTTTGCCCATAACATGGCTACCACCACTTTAAAAAATTTTTCGCCATGTTACGCACGCTACTTTTCTTATGCTTCCTTGCGCTGATCACTTCCTGCACCAATCAATTGCCTGACAACATCGCCAAAGTTGAGGTTGTGGAGCCGGAGCCATACCACACGCATTATGACCAATCGGCCCTGCAAAATTTGAAATGGCTGACCGGCGATTGGAAGGGCAAAGAAGCGGGTAAAGTGGTAAAACAATCCTTCGTGTTTCACACGGACAACATCCTGGAAATCATTCCGATAGAAGGCGGCAGCCAGAAAGCCTCCCAGTTTTTTATTTGGAAAGATGGCCATTATTACTACGGACAAAACCGCCAATGGGTGGTGACCTGGATCAGCGAAAAGAACATTCGTCTCGACCCTCTCGTACCTGGTTTGACGCCTATGACCTGGTGTAAACTGAATGACAATAAATGGCATCTTCTGCGCCATACCGATAAGGGCGACGAGGTGATTGTGATGGAACGCGCGAATGAGATGCCTTCCTGAATAAATTTATTCCGCACAACAAGCGACTGCTCACTGCCAGAACCCTAACCTGGTGATATTGGTAAACTTGCCATTGCCGTTGGAGCCAAACCAAAGGTTTCCGTTTTTATCCTGAAATATACGGCGCACATACTGGCTTAGGAACGCGGACAGAATAAGGTAACAGTTCTGGCGGCCTTGTTTTGGACCTGTCTTCGTTGCTCGTTGGTTGTTTAGCCCCACTAAATGCCCTCCTCGCGCCTTGACAGAACCAAAAACGGCTCCCCAAAACTATTACCTTATTCCGTCCGCGTTCCTTAGGAACGGTGTCAAAATAACTTTCCAATTTCAGGCCAATTATTTTGGCGTTAGCCAACTATCTTTTGAGGCGAATAGTGGGGCTATTTAACGAAAAAGATAGGATGGATGGCGGCAAAGGAATGGCATCAAATTGGGAAGTTATTTTGACACCGTTCCTTATCTGTCCATCCAAAAAAGGATCTGGCAGGGGGCCATACATTTTTATTGGTTCAACAAGTGTTGATTTTGGATGAGTTATGCTGTCTTTGGTCAAGCCCCTTGGGTTTTGTCCTATGCAGCAAGCGATAAAAATGAAGCATAAAAACAAGGAGAAGAGTAGTTTCATATTGTAACGTGAGTTTTGGATAGGTTCCAGAAAAAGCCGCATCGCGGCGACATTATCGTGGCGGTGGCATTATTACGCCGATATAATGTCACCGCTACGCGGTTCGTATTCCCAAAACGCCCTTGCGGGCTACCAAAATGTCACCGCTACGCGGTTTTAATTGAAACCCCAATACCGAACCTATCCAAAATTCAAGTTAATGTAAGAAGTTGTTTTCGAAAAACTCAAAATCTTGTAAATTTGGTAAAAGCCTTTCCGTCGTATTTGCAAACACCTCCGTCTTCTGTACCGAACCACAGGTTTCCAGCATTATCCAAAAAAATGCTCCAAATGGTATTGCTGCTAAGGCCGTCGCTGAACGTGAAATTGGTCATGGTTTTTCCGTCATAGCGCCATACTGTATATTCTGGAGGAAACTAGACCACCTATTCTGGAGTAAACTAGACCACCCTTAGCGAGTGTATATTCCGGTCTATCTGACCCCCCTGTTTCGGTTTCATCTGACCCCCCTATTTCGGAGCTTTGACCCCCTAAATGTTAGTAACATTCCGGAGGTCTGACCCCCTGGTATGAATGTGGATTCATACGGAAAGAATCGCCAGTTTTCCATCTAAAAAATGGACTGATGGCAAAACAAAAACGTATGGACCAGATCAAAAACCTGCTGCGCAATTATCTGCTCAGTGGCACAATCAAGGCCACCGCCCGACAATTGAAAGTGTCCAAGAACACGATTCGGGAGTATATTCGGCGGGCAGAAGTGTATTCGACCGATTTATCCGTAGTCCTGGAATTAGATGAAGAAACCCTGAACCGGATATTTTACGCCGCTGATAGCGGCCATTCAAGCGCACGTTTGGCGGTATTCGAACAACAAATCGAATATTGGCTCAAAGAGTTGCGCCGGACTGGCGTTACGCGCGAGTTGCTCTGGCAAGAATACCGGCTGGAACATCCCGACGGCTATGGCTACACTCAATTTTGCGAACACCTGCGTCGGCAGGTTGCTTATCGGGACCTGACATTGGCCTTAGACCACGAGCCGGGCGAAGTGCTGATGGTAGATTTTGCCGGCAAGAAAATGGAGCGGGTTGATCCGCACAGCGGTGAAATCCAAGCCTGCGAAGTGTTGGTAGCCGTTTTGCCTTTTTCCCAACATAGTTTTTGCATTGCGCTGCAGTCGCAGGGCCTGCCGGATTTCATTCATGGCCTGAACCAGGCCCTCCTGTTTTTAGGCGGCCTTCCCAAAGTGATCCTTTAGGACAATCTCAAGGCTTATGTGAGTCGCCCGGACCGC
>Ga0163151_10006003_pt1 | contig 15101 bp, 26 predicted proteins | sample OliLakLV19MP5IB2_FD_145596 | JGI IMG/M metagenome (GOLD analysis project Ga0163151, IMG submission 145596) | Freshwater microbial mat bacterial communities from Lake Vanda, McMurdo Dry Valleys, Antarctica - Oligotrophic Lake LV.19.MP5.IB-2 | ecosystem: Environmental > Aquatic > Freshwater >...
GTATGTATGTGTGTGTGTGTGTGCGTGGGTGTCCGTGTGGGTGTGTGCACGTGTCTGTGGTTCTTAAGCTACGCCCTTGCTGTTCATTTCGGACTGCAGGATGTGCCTCATCGTGGCCAGCTCAGGACAAATGGACCGTGCCGGAGCTGCGCAAGAGTAAGCGACTTGCGTCCTCCGTATTGCGGCCTCCTAATACATGACCCAAACCCCTGCGCTCCGTTGATGTCCACCATATGTAGGCACCTACCGTCGAGCCCGCCTCAAATGCGGTGAGGACGACAAGGGGTATGACCTCTGATGACTGATGGATTACACTGTTGCAGAATCACTTGCTCTTCCGCCGGTATTGTCTGATGTGCCGATTGTGTGCAGACGATCATGTCGGATCAAGCTGTCCCGCTTTCTGCGTTACATGAGGACTAACAAGGTGCGGGGCTCGTTGGTTAGCAACACAGCGTTTCTCGTGCTGCACAGCTGCATCGCATACCTTTACATGCCCAGGATGATAGTCCGCTTTACATATTCGACGATTCATTCGACGATCGAAGCGCTAGCAAGGGGGTAATGAGCACTGCTCTGGCCATCATCGTATAACTGTGCATGTTAAGTGACTACTCCTGCGACTGGATAGATGCTGCAGCACTACGAGAAGCCGATCTATTTCCGCGATGACCTGTTTCAACTGGTGGGCGAGAGCAGAAGACCGCCCTACCGCTGGTTCCTGGTGGGACCCGAGAGGTAGTTGTGTGTGTGTGTGTGTGTGTGTGTGTGTGTGTGTGTGTTCGATAGTGGCAGTTCATCACGGTATGCAATGCGGTGGCTCCATGGGGTTGTGCTGCCGATATTGTTGCTTTAGGTCTGGCACCAACCTGCACATCGATCCGTTAGGAACCAGCGCTTGGAATACCGTCATTGTTGGACGCAAGCTGTGGTACGGCATGGTGTGGTCGCAGCGCGCTGTGTCTGCGCAATCATACGGAGGCAGCTGGTTGCTAATCAAGCGCCCCTCACTGTATTCCCATCAGGGTGCTGTTTCCACCCGAGGCCAAGAAGCGGGACGTCAAAGGAGAGGCGTTTCGCCGTCCGGGGGAGGATCGAGAAGGTGTCGTGTAGGCCTGTGGTTCATGCGTGTTATGATGCTCACTTGCAGGGCTTAACGTGCACTGGTCTTGCCTCGTGTCCAATAGCTGCCACCTACTTCATCAAGCTGCTGCCGCGAATGCGAGAGGCTGAACGCAAGAAACCACCGGTACGTGATGTTTTCAAGGGGTCCTGTCCTGTCTTGGGGGTCCAATGAGGCGACCGGTGACCTCCCCGCTATGCATGATGATGTACGGTCCACAGCACGAGCGCATCGGCATGGTGGATTTCATTCAGTACCCGGGAGAGGTTAGTCCAGTACTCACTTTGCGTGCGGCATGGCATGGCGTGTTGACGTGGGAGGGTGATCGGACGCTCACTTGAATGCGGATTGATCGATGATTTCCAGACCGTGTTCGTGCCTGGAGGATGGTGGCACGCGGTGCTGAATCTGGACGACACTGTGGTAAGCGTCGACTAAGCAGCAGCAAATGATGCTGATGCTACGTTTACACTGATATGATGGTATGCTCGCTTGTTCAGGCGGTAACGCAAAACTTTGCCAGTCGCACCAACTTCGACCGAGTCTGGCGCAAGACTCGCTCTGGTCGCAGGAAGATGGCTCAGAAGTGAGTTTGATTGTCGTGATGCACTGCAATGTTCCTTGGGCAGAGCTGCGTCGCTTACTTGATGGCTGTGGTTGTGCACAGATGGATCGAGCAGTTGCGGGTTCATTACCCCGACCTGGCGGCTCTGGCTGCGCAGATCGATAAGGATGATCATTGGAGCCTCGACGAATATCTCAAGTAAGCCTTGTGGCATCCGTTTCATCTCATCTCCTTCTAAATTTCCTTCTGTATTGATGGGCGATCAGCCGCAAGAAGGGCCGCAAAGACAAGCACAAGAAGGGATCATCAAGTTCTAGCTCTAGCTCGTCCTCGTCCTCGGTAATGTAACATAGTGGAGTTGGATCCTGTGGAAAGCTCACTCCAATTCTTTGGTACTGTGTGGCACTGTAGTCAAGCTCTGACGATGATGACAGCGATTCCTCAAGTCGAATGAAGTCATCGTCCAACAAAGCGAAGAGAAAGAACCATACCACCTCCAAAGCTGTATCATCTGAGCCGTACACGAGTTCGAAGTATGATCGCCTCCCACAGGAGTCCACTCGCGGGCGGGATAGCTGCGCAGCCACACCTGGCAGCACAGCATTGGTGAGTGGAGTCGGCGTAGAAGCCGCTGCGGCCGGTCCATTCTCTTGACCGATCTGACTGTTAATTATGTTCGTGCAGACCACCAAGCGTGCTTCGGAAGTGCCACCATCTGATCAGCACAGTAAACGATCTCGAGTGGATGCAGCCTGCGGCTCACCTGCGATGATTCCTGACCCTCAGCGGAGTTATGCTACTGGGTTTACGCGCACTAGTGACAATGACGCGTGAATGGTGAGGTCGATTGCACTGTAGGAGATCGCTGCCCAGCCGAACGTTAACTGCGAAACGAGGCACCTGCCTGTCGAAGTATACATTGTTTTAATAGCCCCATTTTGATCTCTGATGTATCAGCAATGGATTTATGGTGCTCTTTGCTCCCCAGCGCTAGCTTTCCAATCGAAGAATGCTGGCCGTGACTTTTCCGTTTTCTCATGTTACTGCTTTATAGGTCCGATATAGGTCACTTATTAGTGGCGATCTAGCTATAGTGCACATGCTGCATATGATGCAATCGGTTGACCGCACATACGTACCTAAATTATCATGCCGATACATGACCAAACTTGAAATTTCATCAAGACGCCATATGCATTGTTTGAGATCGCTGATATGATGGGGAAGCATGGCCGTAGTGTCTCGAATATAAATGTGCTTGTTTGTCATTTGGTATGGCCCAGTTCGGACACTCATGATCATTGACCTAGCTAGTGACTGCTCATGATCAGCTCACGTACCATTCGTACGTCATCGAATATGTCGGCCCGGTTTTGGGTTGGTCAACCCATCAGCATCAGCGCTGACAACTCAGCGAGGTTGTGATTAGGATTGTATGAAGCACACGATCGATGGTCGACGTCTCTCGCTGGGATGGGAATTCCAAAGTAACATTCGTGCGACTTTTGCTCCATCTGGGCGTGTGCAGGCGCCAGGTTGGCTGTCTGTTCGACGTTGCAATGCAGCTGCATATACATCATGCTGGTGATGGTCGGGAAAGGAAAACAATTCCCATCTTCTGGTAAAGGATGTAACTGGCGGCTGCTGCACATACCCGTCCCTTGTCTAAATCTACCGGCTGCGGCTGCCTAGAAACTTGCCCTTTTCACGGACAACTGAATGCGCGATGGCAACTCATGCTTACTTCTAGCATTCGCGAAAGCAGCTCGGACACTACACGTGCAAAACAAATCAGACTACAGGCGAAGAAAAACAAACTTGCAGTGTGGGCCCCTCTCCAGCGAGCGGTGCTTCGAGGAGCAAGCTATCCGTGTTCCAAGACGCACTGCTCCCGTCCCGTGTGGCGATGAATCATGTGATGACGGCGCCATTAAGCCAGGTCAGGCGGCGTCTCGTCAGGATCCAGCAGATACTTCTTGCAAGCCACCAGCACTGTCAGCTGCCAGCCCTTGAACGGCGAGAGCTGGGCACAGCAGCAGTCACAATTGCGGTATTCAGAGTGCAACATTGCAGAGTGTAGAGTGCAGAGCACGTGGCATTGACCTGGACTGGAACATACCCGGTCGTACTGAAACACCAACTCAGTGAACTCATCAGCGTCGCCCTCGTCGAAGGCGTCCGCAACCTTGCTCAGGAAGATCATCTCGCGACTCTTGGAAATCTGAGAGCCGTCCTCCTTGTACTTCTCAACTGCGCTTTGCGCCGCTGCTCTGAACTACAGTGGGTCATGCAGCAGGAAAGCACAGTTCAAAACGGAGCTGGCTGACTGGAGGATACACACATACACATACATACATACATACATACATACATACACACACACACACACACACACATACCTCTTTATTCTTCAGTCCATGGCCCAAATGGCATATCCCAGCAGCCAGGTAGTACTCGGTAGCGTTGAACCGTTGCAGCGGGTTCTTCTGGCCCATCTTGGCGCATTGCTCGAACATGGCGGCAGCGCGCGGGTAGTCTGTTAACTGGGCTGCTAGATCCGCCACTTTTAGTAGCATCGCTTGTGCATTGCTGGAGTGCAACCATGTCCATACACGAACATATCAACGTCATAAGATCGGCCCGCACAAACAGGCACGGTGTCGATACACGTACGCGTTAGACCCCTCTGCTACATAGCAGTCAGCGGCCTTGTTATAGAATTCAGACGCGGCCTCCATCTGCTTTTCTTCTTCTTCTAGCTCTGCCATCTCCTTGTACATCTTGGCAGCAGTAGAGAACTGATTATTGGCCATGTACCGCATCACCACGGACTCGTAGGCCTTCAGCGCGTCTGCACACAGAGAGTAAGGGGCTTTAGAATAGCATGCATCATCTGTGTACTCAGGTGGAGCTGATAAATATCGAAGCGCTTGCCTTTCTTGAAGCTGCCCGTTTTGAAACACTTGCCGGCGGCGAGGAACATGTTGTTCGCCTCGTCTTTCAAACCGCCCTGCGCAAGCAGTAGCAAAACTAAGATAAACTCAGGGATACCAGAGCATTATCCAGATTGACTAACCGTGTCGTAATTCTGTGCCGCCTGCATAAATGCGTCGCCGGCCTCTTGCCCTGTCACAATGTACAAACACCAAGCTGTAGGCTGGCTGAAGCAAGTAACGAATAGGCCGTACATACATGCTTGAGCGGATTTGAAATGCGCTCCTGCTTTGGCGTACAGTGCGCCAGCTTCCTCATACTACCGTACATCACAAATTCGTTCACGTCAATCAGACCAGTCGCACCTTACAGAACCGAAAGAGACAAAGAGCGCGATAAGCATCAAAGCGAGCATGCCTTCTTGTCTTTATTGAACACACGAAGCTTGTTCAACGCTCTGACCGCTGCATCCAATGCCTCTTCTGCGGCCTCTAGGGCTGCCGCAGTCGTCGCCATACTTGCGCCGCTGCAACGTGGAACTGTGCAGAAATACTGCTGTGGTACGATGTCGTACTAAGTCTGTCAGAGGCTAATTGAGTGTCAAAACCATTGCTAAACAGATTCTAATGTCGAACATGCGTTTGTTTAGGACGGGCGCGCCGGCGGCGCCCCGCGACCGGCATCGTAGGCTGAGCGCGTAAATTGGATGCTGATGTATCACAGACTGGTCAGATGATCCTGCGCATTCGCACACACCGAGCCTGACGAACATCACGAGGGCTGCAGAGTGCAGTGCGAGCTGACGGGCTCATGAAGTCCCACCACCACCACCAGCACCGGCACCAGAGCTCGATGCAGCTGCACGAGCAACAGGCGCCGAGATCAGTGTTGAGTCAGCGGTGGGTGTCGCTGCAATACTGCTGCTGCTGCTACTGCTCGAGGTGATGGAAGAAACTGATGTCGTCACAGGGACGAGCCCTGATGACGGTGAAAGGTGGCCGGCCAGTGTCTCTGCAGACGGTGCCGGTATTGCATACATTTGTCGAAGCCAATCGTAGATGACAGGTCGATCCTTGGTCCAGTCACACTTGGCATCGATCGAGCACCTGGCATGATCCATCGGCTCGCACAGCTCTAGCAAAGTCCGCGCGAGCGCGTGTCCAAACACTTTGCCGCGCAGAAAGTCTGTCATCAATGCTGCTCGTTCAGGGTTGCGATCTCGACAGGCCTTCATCATGTACACGAAATCCTGTATCATCATCATATGAGCAATTCATTGATCATCGTGACCTCAATTTCGAGCTGGGCTAAAGTTTGAGGGCCCCAAGCGGTGTAGGTGGTGAGATGCAAATGGATCCACCGGAGACATACCTTGAGTTCATGCTGATATCGCTCCATACGTAACGCGTTCGAGTCTCCCCAGCTTCGACGTTGTCGCCAGCGCTCCGTCCAGGTGGCTAACGTTCAGAAACACAAAGTATGCATGCAGAAGGCTTAACGGGTGCACACACTCACACTCCACCAGCCACAGCACAGTACCTGGAGGGTCAGACGAGAACATCTCAAGCCAGCCTGGCTTTGCGGCTCGATCTCGATGCTTCGCTAGTCGACGCAACAGCAGCTCCACGTTGTGCTCACTCGCGAAGCGCTCGCAGCGGTCCAGACACTCCACCATGCGCTCATCCAAGCCGATGGTGCGAGCTGGTGCATCACGCAAGCATGACGTGGACACATATGTGAGCTTCATTTATGCTCGAACACACGACATCTCTAATAAAGTGAACACATAACGCAACCAATCGATATTTCGTTCGTAAACAACAGCATGCGCCATACAGGTCTAACGGAAGCGGCCCCGCGTGTCATGCGTAGCGGCACGATATATTGCTATGCATTCATATAGCTTCCACAAGCTGCACTGCACTTGCCGTACCTCGCGCGCGGTCCTGCGTGTAGGTGTAGACGCCTACGAAGAAGCCTCCAACGCCCAGGATGCCTGCAGTGCTGCCCACCATCTGCAGCAGCTTGGTGGGCGGAGACCTCGTCATCAGGTAGCCCCATATGGAGCGGCGCTGCATAGTGATGGATTCAGGTCGGTTGGTAGCCCTCACTGAGCCTTCGACACCAAGGCCTTTTATTCGCAAGCACTCGTAGAAGCCTATTCAAGCCTGAAGCCACATCGCAGGGCCAGTGTCATTGATCAACATTTACCAGCGTGCTAAACAAAGGCCCAACATTGAGCAGACATTAACCGCGAACTTCGTGTAACGAGAATCGTGTTGCAAACAATCATCAGACAGACATCACAATGGCACGTTTGTACTGCATGCTTTGAGGCTCGGATCCATTACACGCTACAGCTTCGTTTCAGCTACTGTGATCTGTTCTGTCCGTGCAACCTGTTCTTGCACCGCATCGCAAGCATTGCTGAAGTGCTGCACCTGTCTCTATCACAGCGCGCAATCATACAGCGAGTACTGAGTGCTGAAGTGGTCGTGGATGGTCAAGTCGTTGGCAAGATAGGCAAAGGTAGTTCGCTGCTTGCAAATTGCTTCGCACAGCTACCCCGTCAGGTCATTCGAACTGTTGATGGTTCGCTAGGGCTGTGTGTGCTGCTGGGCATCGGCCGCGATGACACCATCCGAGACGCTGAGTTCGTGTATGTGTCTGGTCCAGCATTGCAGCGTTCTGATAACGGTCATCACGCATTATCTCTTGTGCGAATTGGACTAACAGCACTCGCAGGATCCTCAACATGCGACTGTGGCCCTCCCCGGATGGCAGACCGTGGTACGAGTTGCTATGGGAGCATCGCATCTCGCACACACTTGATGTCTATACATGGTGATGTTCAGGACTCTCAGTGCAGTGCAGCAGAACTACGAGCTGCTGGTCGGTACGTGCGTGGCATTGATGCAGGCGATTACGCTCACTGCACATGCACCTTCTCATATTGCTGGTCCATCGCGCTCAGTGTCACAGTTCACTCTGTACGGCATCATGAAGGGTATGTTCTGCGCTAGCATTCGCATCATCTTCTTCCAAGTTGGATAGGCCTACTCAGGTCCTCTACTGTGCCGCAGGAAACAAGCCGGACTTCCATCTTGCCATGAACCCCACTGACGGCAAGGTATGTGTATTCAAGCAGCACGCGTGCTCGTCGTGGATCAGTCAGAGCCTAATGACGGCTGGGATCATATCATACAGGCTCTGTACGAGCAGACCATGGCGATGATGCGCAAGGCCTACAAGGACGACCTCATCAAAGGTGTGACCCTACACGCGTGTGTCGCATGCCTCGGTGCTTCCATGTCATTCGAAATGCTGGCATTCTAAACAGTGCTTTGGTTTATGTGTTATCTGATGTTGTTGCAACCCGCTTTATCTGCCCATCCAACTCGTGACTTCACGGTGATCAGAGGGCATCTTCGGCGCTATGATGCAGGTGCGTGTGTATGGCCAGCCTGACGACTGCGATCGTAATGGAGCTCAGCACGTGCATGATGGTCGTGTGGATATAGGTATCCCTCTGCAACGATGGCCCGGTGACCATGGATATCGACTCGGCAGGTGTGTTCTTTCAACAGCTCCACAAACTACCCCATAGAGCTTGATCGCTTTCTGACCGTCGTGCTAGATCGAGGTGGCGATGCTGCGGGCGACAGCAGTGATCGATCCGTGAAAGCTAGGTAATGCCAGTGTGTTATCACGTGTGGGGCCGGCCTCTGCTCGCTGTTGATGATCGCCACACTTACTTGTGGACTACCTCACCTCTGTGTCGCCAGTCCTGCATCAGAAAGCAAGAAGCCCGCGCGTGATACAAAGGCTCCTGTGGATCCTGGCCGTGAGCGTGCTGCGAAACGTCAGAAGGAGCGTCCTTTGAGCACCACATCAGCACCAGGTGGCGCAGGCGTAGCAGCCAGCGATGCTCCTGCCTCATCATCAACAAGTGCAGCTGCTGGTACTGCTACATCATCGACAGACCGGACTGATAATGCGGAGTCAGATACTCGCTCAAGTCAGCCATGAGTTGATGCCCTCACCTGTCGCTCATGCGCTGAATGACATCGGTGATCGATGCACCGCGTGGCGTCATCAGTCCCGTAGACGGCGCTCGTTCGTGCGGATAGCTAGCCATGTGCTATATCTTCCTACCGTGGCGGTAGTGTGCGTCACCTTGTGACCGCCGTCGTCTAAGCGCATCTGCGGCTCGCGGGTGGATGTCCGTGTTCCTTCCCGACTTGGTCTCAGCTCGGCAGTCTTAGGCAGCTGCCGTCTATCAGCAGCGCTGGTTGGCGGGTGGATATTGGATTCCGCGTGTTAATTGCTGAGCTAGTTGCAATGGAATGCATGTCAATGCTCTCTGTAGCCTACGATATTATGACACGCGTTACTCCGAGATTGGAACACCATGGAAGTAGTTTTGTGGGGCGGAAAAGCAGCTTTGAGCCGGATGCACTTGCAAGCAGAATTCCGCTCGTCTCCAAAAAGAGCTGAATGCTCAACTGGTCGGTTTTAGCTGTGGCATTGCCACATCCGTGACGAAAACAGACTGCAAAGCGTGTGAATAGGTCTGGCCGTATGAACGAATTCGACAGCGTCGAGGAGCACTGTCGGTTGCCATTGGGGCTTGGCACGTATCATCGGAGAAAATCATAGTCACTGCTGCACTGATCGCATTCTCATTGACCAGGTCTGGATAATGGGGTCTTGATGTGATAGTCTAGCCTCTGAAATCGTGGATCTGTATGTGCGCGTCTCACCCTCTCCCTTATTTTGGTACTGCAGGCTCTGACAATCATCGCATCGATCAAGTATCTGCCATGGCCCTGCAACCACCTGCATGCCTGCCCGGCGAGGCTGCGTTCTTAGGGCACGATATACGCAGAGAGCATGCAGGCAGCGCCTCCTCGACTTCGCTTGGAGGCGAATCCAGTCGCAACGGTTCCCCTGTGGCCGCGCCTGTCCGATCTGAGTTCAGTCTCTGGTCGCATGTGGGGGTCAAGGCTCGTGGTATCACCACTTCCAACGGACAGTGGTCTGGTGCCCTTGCTGGTGAAGCCTTGTCGTTTAACCGACCCCGAACATCATCTCCGTGCAAGCGACGAGATGAGGGTGACTGGCTTGTGCAGGATGTCCTGCTGAATGCGTCCTCGGTCAACAGAGTGCATGAGGGATGCGATGCATTGCTCGCTGCCACCAACGCGTTCGTCGGCAAGTTCAGAGCCATCCAGGCGAGTCCCTCTCCCTCGATATCACCGCGTAGTCTTGCTACTGCTCCCCGCCCTGTTGGTGAGCGTGAACCTTCAGTGGTCCAGCACAGCTCACTACGCGGTGGCGCTGGTGCCGCAGCAGCGATCGATGCAGAAGCTGACCTGTTCTGTCAGACTCCAGGAGGCCGCTTATGGTACCTCCTGCCGTCCGTCGGGCTGGTTGCTGTCACTAGTAATTCACCCGCCTTGTGCGGTCGCAAGATCGGAGAGGTCAAGCAGTCGCTGTCTGGACCATCATCCACCGCCAGCGGGGCCTCCTCTGCTGCATCCCCCTTGGATGCCAGAACGCGTGATGTCAATTCCCCAGTGGAAGCTAAAACTGCTCGACATCGCGTGAGCACAGTGGCAGTGGTGCGCCCTACCGTGTCACCCAGCTGGACTGAACGCTCCAGCGTGGCTGTGACTGCTGGTGCTCAGTCTTGCTCCTCCGCACATCAGCCCCGTGATGCCTTGCCTAAGCTTGAAGAGGAAGGTGCTGCTACGCAGTGTTCACCGGTGACGGTGCCGATTGGTGGGCATGCATCTGTGTCTGAAGCAAACCCGCTTACCAGCAGCGAACCGCGGGAGCTCAAATCAACTGGTGAGGTTGATACGTCCTGCGTGACCAGCGGTCGCTTAACATCTGCTACCACACCGCAATGTGACATACTGCAGAACTGCGGTCAGAGTACACCCGCTGCGGACCTATGGCAAGATCATCATGCTGATGTAGCGGTGATTGCAGCAGCTGACCCGGTCATGCAAGACTGCCGCTGTGCATTCGCTGTGCTTCGAGCACTGGTTACGGTGCGAGTCTCTGATCAGCCCCCACAGTCAGTGACGGAGTGGTGTCGCAAGATCCTCACTGACTCCCCTGACCTCGCAGTCGTGCGGGCAGCAGGGGAGCCCGCTCAGCCCATCAGCACCAAGGGATCTGCGACCAGCAAGACTAAGGCAGGCACCCTCCAACAGCACACGCTGCGACACGCGTGCCAGGCTCTGGCGTTCGCTAAACAGCAGCTGCTGAGCTGTGCTGTTCATTCGAAGCTGGGCAATTCTGAGCCTACTTCAACCACCGACCGCTCCAAGACTGCTCTGGCCTGCAGCGTCGAGGACGTGGGTTTCATGACCCCATTTGGAGACCGGTTTCGCATCTTTGATCACTCGCATGTGCGCAACTCGCTGTTCGGCAAAGTCTTTTCTGCGGTGGATCGCGTGACTGGCAAGAGAGTGGCAGTGAAGCTGAGCAGTGCAGTGCACGTGCAGGAACGCATCAGTCTGAGCGGCACGTGTGTGCTGGAGAACCCGTTTCACGAGATCAACATAATGAAACAGTATGTTTGCAGTTGCGTGTCTCACAGTGCTGGGCTCTGAATCTATCTGCTGTGGATCCTCAGACTGCAGGGCTGCGATCATCAGAAGAGCTCAGCAGAAGATGGTAAAGAAGGTGAGCAAGCGTTCCCATCATGGTCACGCACTGGCATCGCTCCGTCAGTGCCACTGAACGGGCTGTTATTTCTTCACTACAGAGGACAATCACGATGATGACGTCGGCGACGAGATGCACCCGTACGTGCTGCCGCTGCTAGCACACCACTTCGACGGCGACTACCATTGGGTTGTGACAGAGTACGCTACAGAAGGGGACCTCTAGTATGTATTTGCGACCATGAATTCATACATATGTAGCTCATGACTTATTTCGAATGGGTTGTTGTTGTAGCGACTACCTGGACGTTTACGGCCCGCTGTCCGATGAAGATGCTCGCTGCTTCTTCTCTCAAGTGCTGGCCGCCATCGAGCACCTGCACGAACGAGGCATCTGTCACATGGACCTGTCTCTCGAGAACGTACTGGTGTGTGAGGCTCCTAAAGCTTCATCACCGGGTGCCGTCGTTGCGCCAGCTGTATCACCTTGCGTAGGCAGTGCTGAGGCTGCCGCGGCCCTGGTGGCCCCTTCAGAGTATGTCAGCGCCATCCACGCGGACAAGGTGCTCAAAGTGTGCGACTTCGGTGTGGCCCGCCACCTGTGTCTGGCGAACCGCCCTGTCCGCACGGCTCGCGGCTATCGCGATCACTTCTCTGGTCTGCCGGGTCGAAAGCCAGGCAAGCTGCGGTACATGGCACCTGAAATACTCCGGGGCGATGACTTCGAGGGGCAGCAGTCGGATGTGTTCAACGTGGTGCGTAAGAAGTGTGATCGATATTGCATGGTTGATTGTTTACTCACATCGTTGTTGTGCAGGGTGTCATGCTGTTTTCAATGCTGGTGGGGAATCCGCCCTTTGAGAAGGCGCATCGTGATGATGTTCGCTACGCCATGATCGCTGACGGTCGGCTGCGCGAGATGCTTGACATTTTGAAATTGTCTCACCGCATGACTGACGGCGCAGTGGATATCATTGAGTGTATGGTCTGCGAGCCACAGCATCGGCTCACCGTACAAGAGCTGTGGAATCATCCGTGGATGCGTCTTTCACTAGGCGCTGTCGATGCAGCCGGCTATGTCGACAGTCCGCACCATCGCGCTAATGGTCAAGCCGCTGCGGTCGATGGCAATACTCGTGCTCGCAGCCGTGTCCCGCAGCGTCAAGCTACCGTCCGTCATGGCCATGCTTCTCAGTCCGGCCAGTCTGCCGCTGAAGGTCGCTCCATATCTGGATGATGATGCCACGGAACGAGCTCAAATTGACCAAATTCATTTCCATGTTGATCGAACATAATGCATCTGCGTTCACTATTGTGAAGTATCGTTGCGTTGCATCTTCGTTGAGAACGATGTGACATCAAACGTAACGAAATATGAATTCTGATCTCTAGGGATTTCTAGGGGTTTTTCCGCTTTGAAATGTTCACTGCTCAACGGCACGCAGCGGTCACAAGAGCATCAGAGTCATCGCCCGGGGAGATGGAACAAGATTCAACAAGATGTCATAACTCCAACGAACCGAAAACACGAACGGAAAGATGGGCTTGGATTGGCAATGAACCGTTTGGTAGCATGTAGCGTCTTCGTGGGCTGGAATGTGGGGCCTGAAGTAGACCGATCCCGGCATAAGTTGCAGTGTTCAAGTTGTATCCGGGACGAACCTAGCTGTCGCAACGTCCCGTCCACTTAGGTCGCAAGATTCTTGACATTCTTGATTGAAGAATTGGTAGTCGTTCTCTAGCACTCCAGTGACAAAGTCAAGCATCCATTCGAAAGCATTCAGGGTTACGTCAGTTCGTGTCTGACCTTATAGTATAATACTAGCCGCATTAATCATCGATCGTGTTTGAGCCGGTTAATGCGCACTGCGACATTTACTTGTGTGATCGATTCGACTAAACGTGACGCAACGATGACGTGTGGGATCTGTTTAGGCATGCATCCAGCGGCTCATTGCAAGACGTGCCTCCCGCAACCCCAGACCGGCTTCACAACCCCTGCGTGCCACGAAGCTGCAGTACACTTCACGCGCCCAAGTGCGCTTGCATCCGATAGGCTCACTCAGTTCCACTCCTTGGATACAGCGAATGTGAAACACTTCGGGTCCGGTCATGAGGTCTTGCCTTCGAATTCCATCTCCCGGCTGCAGCCGGACTCAACGTTCCAAGTGACCGACCTGTCCCTCTTCTCCAGCTATCAACAAGCACCGTCCGTTCTACCGTCAAGCATGGAACTCCGCTCGCATTCCGAGCTGTCCAGCGTGCATACGGACGTCTTACTTGCGGCTATGGAGGCTCGTATCCGCGCAACCTACGAGGATTTTCCGCTTCCTCGCGACAACTTGCTGCAGCCTGCTCCGCTTGAAGCGTTTCAGGGTCATGCACAGCTCTCCCGCACTGCTGTCCTGAATCCCGTTCACCCATTGTTGCATTCGCCAGCCTTCGAGTCATCTCACATGGACGCCGGCGGAGTCCAGGTGTATCCTAAATGGTCGCAGCCTTTCCATCTTGAGGATCCCCGCAACAGCAGCAGTGAACGCAGCAGTGTCGCGGCAGCAATGCAACATCAGCCGTGGAAGCAACACACACAGATGGATCCATGCGGCTGGGATATTCGGCACGCGGGGCTGGGTGGGATAACCGTACAGGCTCGCGCTTCCAGCATGGTGTGGTCTGGAGAACAGGGTGACCATGCGACTCTTGATGCAGCGATGCTGCGAATACCATCAATGCCCGTAGGACGCACAGCATCCGCAAGTGCACCTAGTGCAGGCTCATCGCGCTGCGCGTCGCCCTCCTTGACTACGTTCTCGGCATCGTCTACACCTGCCGCCGCTCAGCACGATGATGAGCTCAGCTTGATTGATAAGAAACTGGCCCGTCAGTTGAAGCATCGACGAGTTGAAACCAATCGCCGGCAGCGAATGAAGAAACACTTCAATGACCTTAAGGAGTTGATTTTGACTGTGGAGCCGAGACTGCTGCAAGTGCCCAGTCTGAGTAACTCCTCGCCGGCCACTCCAGATCGATTGGGGACCATTCATCAAGAGGACGTTCTTGTGGCTGCGATCCGTCTCATCAAGAAGTATATGTCAATCACCGCGCAGCTACTTCCAGCCGGACCATGCGCCTATTGATTTTACGAAGCGTGGCAATGCGACGCTTGCGGCCTCTGCGTGCCGTTGCAGACAGTCTTTTGCGACCTTCGCTCAATCGTGCCAAGCAAGCAACCGCCGGTTCGATGATCACCACATGCACCTTCAGTAAGAAGACGTCCTGATACATTATTGACGTCTACTCGCTGTTCTTGAAATAGACGTCTGCATTTCGAAACGTGCTCAATCCGTGATGATTAAAACAGCACACAAGAATGGCGCGTTACTTCTGGTCATCTCAATTGAATTCGAATGCAGTTCTGATAATACTGCCATATACGGCACTTAGACTCCGAGCCTATGTATTACGAGAGTGGTGAATGGGACACAATTGCATTGGTTAGGCCCAGCTCCACAGGACACAGCTGTTCAGCTTTACACGTCATCAATGATGAACGAGAATGCATATGTGGCACAACTCCGTGCACGTGGCACGGTGCGATCAAGCATCATCGAAGTCTGAGGCTCGGCGGGTCAAAATGGCATCATCCCTTATCGAAAACTTGGTCAACTGGAATCAGCTTCGAGTTCGAGTCGTGAGATTTGTGCAAACCGATGATTAGCGAGCTGACTGTCGTGACAAGACCACTGCGCTGCACGAACACAGCAAAACCTTGACAGAACCACAGCGCTGATCTCTTAAT
>Ga0163151_10006004_pt1 | contig 15100 bp, 9 predicted proteins | sample OliLakLV19MP5IB2_FD_145596 | JGI IMG/M metagenome (GOLD analysis project Ga0163151, IMG submission 145596) | Freshwater microbial mat bacterial communities from Lake Vanda, McMurdo Dry Valleys, Antarctica - Oligotrophic Lake LV.19.MP5.IB-2 | ecosystem: Environmental > Aquatic > Freshwater > Lake...
TCCGTCCAGGTCAGCTGCACGATTCCTGCGCTCTTTCAGTTCAGCGCGCCCCGCGCCTCTTCCGCGCCGAGCGTTAAAAACGCCCTTTCGCTCGACGTGAAAACGAACCTCATGAAGCACTCGATCGTTGAGACGCTCGTTTCAACCCCCGGCAGCGTCCGGAAGCTCGTCACCGTCACGGCGCGCTAAAGCGTCCCGGCCGGTTCTTCCTCCCTCGCGCTCGCTGTTTTAAGCGGGCGCTTCCGTTTTTTCCGCGTTCCCTTCGGTCCGGCGGGCGGCTTCGATTTCTTCGGGCGACAACGTGCGAACGGCGGGACCCGAGCGCACCGCGAGCGTTTTGGGTAGCGCGATGTTGCGGTCCGAGATGGAAACGGGTTCGGATCCGATCTGGATCGTGACGGGCTCGGGCAGGCGGTATCCGGCCGGAACGGTCTTCGGATCGACGGCGAGCGTGAGACGTCCCGTCGGAACGTCGTCGAAAAGATAGTACCCCTCCGCATCGGTGAGGACGGGCGCGTCGCCAAGGAGGACGAGAATATCCGCCGCTCCCTTCTCCGCGGGACCCGGCTTCCGGTCGGCGTCGTCGTCCAGGAACACCCGGCCCGCGACTCCGCGCACGGCGCGAAGCGGGAAGCTCTTCTCGAAGCGCACGCCTTCGAACACCGTCACCGCCTGCTTGAACGGTCCCGACGGCAAATAGCCTTCGGGCAAGGACGATACGTCGAGCGTTATCGTGTGGGCCCCGGCCGTCACGTCCCCGAAAGAATAATAACCGTTCGTACGCGACGAAGCGCTCTTTCCGTCTTCCAGGATGAGATTCGCCTTGTGGATGCCCGGCTCTCCGTTGTCAAAGCGGCCGTTCTTGTTGAGATCATTGAAAACGACGCCTGCGATCTCCGAGCGGGGCGTCACGCCGAAATCCACCTGCTCGACGCCGTTCGGTTCGATCGCGGCTTCCCTCGAGGGAGACGTCGTCGGCACGTACCCGTAAGGCAGCACCGAAACGTCGAGCGTGAGCGTCGTTTTCTTGCCGCCGATCTTCTCGAGTTCGTAAAAGCCGCGTTCGTCGGTCACCGCCTTCTTCCCCTCCGCTGAAACGGTCATCCCCTTGAGACCCGGCTCGTCGGGAGTGCGGGAGCCGTCTCCGTTCAAATCCTTGAAAACGAAGCCTTCGAACGAACCGGTGGGCGACCAGCGGATGCCGGTGTCGAACGTCCCGCGCATTCCGGTCAGGAACTCGGCTTCGACGCGCGGGTCCTGGACGGCGAGGCTCTCAGGACGGTAGTTCTCGATGCGGCCCGTCAGGAAAATCTCGAAGTCCTCGGTCTCGCGGTAGGTGACGCCACCGGAAAGCTCGGTCGCGTCCTCTCCCGACATGAAGCTGTTCTGCGACTCGGTTTCCTCCTCGTCGCGGTGGCTGAAGCGGGCATTCAGGTGAAAAGGGGTATTCTCGATCTGCCGGGAATAATCGAGCGAGTACGTGGTGGCGTGCGGCACGCTCGACTGGTTGATGTTCGGCTCGCGGAGGAAATTGTACTCCTTCCGCGCGCCGAAAGAGATTCCCCAGAAAAGCGGCGTGTTGAATCCGAGGAAGAACTGGTCCACGACGTAGTTGACCTCGGAATTGGTGAGGCTCCGGTAACCGCGGTTCTCCCAGCGGCCGAAAAGCGCGTACCGGTGGCCGTAGAGCTCGAGCGTGCGGTTGTAGGCGGCTCCGACCGCGCGCTGCTTCGAGGGGCCGACGCGGCCGGTTTCGTCCAAATCCCTGTAGTTCAGCGAGAGGCTCGAAGTGAAATCGGGCGCGATGGTCCAGTCGAGCTCGCGGTGCACGTTGAAGCGGTCAGGATTCGCGGGATTGGGGATCAGGCGGTCGCGGAAGATGTCGAGTGCGCCCGAGAACGTCTGATTCTCGAAGGGCTGCGCGCTGAAGTCGGCGCTGTAGCCGAGCTCCCCCTGCTGGGCGGGCGCGCCGACCAGCGTGTAGAACTTCTTCGACACGTCGCGCCACTGATTCCGGAGACGGAAACGCTTGAGCTTCACGTCGACGTTGTATTTGTGCGCCACGTGCTCGCTATCGAAATCGACTTCGGGCTGGAAGCGGACGTTCGGGGTCAGGTCGAAGCGGCCGGCCACCCCCATCCCCCGGCGGTTCAACTCGTCGCGGCGGGCCTGTCCGTGGCCCACGAAATACCCGCCCTTCACGCGCGCGCGGTCGCTGAATTCGTAATCGGCCGTTCCGCCGCCCAAATAGGAGCTCACCGAACGCTTCGACACGACGCCCGGCGTGAGAAGCCCAAGGATACCGGATTTTTCGCGGCCGTAAAAACCGGACCAGCGAAAATCCTCGTCGGTGGTTTCGTTGTCCAAACGGAGACCGCGGATGCGGGCCTCGGGAAATACCATGAGTCCGGGAACCACGCTCGTGTCTCCTGCGTGAGCATCGAATCCGGAGAATGGCCCGATGCGTGCGTCGAGGAGCCGCGCACCCGCGTCGGTGATGATCGTCTTGTCCGCGGCCTTCTGCGCGACTCCGAAACCCGAGAGCGCGCCGTAGGGCGTGTCGCCTTCGATCGTCGCTTGCTGGATCAGCGTCATGTCTCTGCGTTCAAGCTCGCGCGGCTTGAGCGCCTGATAGGAGGCGGCCCGCGTAACTTCGTACCCCACGCGGAAAGGACGAAGGCCCTCCGCGGCTTCGAGGTTGCGAACCTGGTTGTTCGTGAGCGTGTAGGTGGGCGGCGTCACCTGGATTTCGAAGGAATGACGTCCCGCCGCGTCCCAGACGTGGACGAACGTTGGGCCTATGCCGATGGCTTTGATGAGGAGCGTGTTCGGGTCGGCCGTCGAAAGCACGACGCGTCCGGCGTCCGTCGCGAGGTATTTCAGGATGCCGTTCGCCGAAACGAGGAGCGAGCGTTCGAATTCGAGCTCAACGCGGGATTGCTCGATCTGGGAGAGCGTGCGGCGTAGCGGCGGGGAAACCGGTAGGGATGAAACGATGGAGGCGTCGCTTCTTTGGATCGCGCGGGCGAAGCCTTCGTCCATCGCGTCTTCACGGCTCTTGCCGGTGGCGGCGGCTTTCTCCCAGCGGTCGTTCAAGCGATAGAAATTAGCGTCTGCGGCGAGGCCGGAGCCGGCCATTGCCAGCGAGAGAAAGCCCGTGAGAACGGAGATTTTCTTCACTCGACGACGAGGGATTTTTCCTCTACGAGCGATTTTCCTTTTCCGAGGCTGTACGTGAGGAGAGCCGTGTAGCTGCCCTTCGGAACGCGACCGACCCACTGGGTGACACCGCGGGCCGTCGTGCCCGGCATCGAGTAGAGCGGAGCGAGCTCGCCGCGTGCGGCGATTCCGCCTTCGGCGTCCATGAGGACGAAGTTTCCGGTGAGCGGCGTGTGTACGTTCCCGGTGTTCCGGTAAGCCGTTTCGATCTCGAGGGGTTTGTTGCCCTGGGAAGGACGGATGTCGATCGACTCGATGACGCCGTCGCGGCGCTGGCTATTCTTGGCCTCGATCAGAAAAAGCGCGCCGATGCGACCGGCGACGTCGATGGCGACGCCGTCCTTGTCCGGCACCTGGCCGATGATCGTCTCGAAGAAAATAACGGAGTAATACCCGCCCGACGCTTCTTCCGGAAGACGCGCGCTGTAGCGCACCGAAGCCTTGCCGTACGCGGGCAGGGAGATATCGGTCGGCGTGAACGTGAGCCAGTTGGACGCGGAATAGGGGCCGGTGCCGGCCGCAAAAAAATTCTTCTCGCCGGAAGGGCCTGGAAGATAGGCGAAATCCTCGAGATAGACACGGATCGCCGTAACCTGATCGGTTGGGTTTTCGACGGTGATTTCTCCCGTCACGGATTCCCCCGGCGTGAGCTCGAGCTCGACCCTCGGGGTGTTGATCACGATCGTCGCGGCGAAGGCGCTCGCCGAAAACGTGGCGGCAAAAAAAACGGAGAGGAGGATGGCTTTCTTCATCATAACCTCATGCTAACAAAAAGGACGGTGGGGGTCAAAAAAAAGCGCCAGAGGGAATTGCTCCCCTCTGGCGTTTATTTCGAAGTACGTCTTAGATGGTCGTGATCGTGAACTTCAGCGCGGGCGCCGCAGTGTACGTGCCCGACGCCTGGTCCGGCGGAACCGGCTGCCAGCCCGTGAAGGGCGGGGTGCCGTTAGCGTTGCCACCGGAGATACCGTACACGAGCTCGATAACCGCACCGCGACCCTGGTTATTGCTATAGATCGCCTTGTCAGTGCCCTTGGCGGACTGCGCCGTGTCGGCCGGGAAAGTGCCGCCCGGAACCGCCGCACCGCTGCCGTTGGTCACCGAGACGCCGTCGAGAAGCATCGCATCCGGAAGGATGACGCCGTTCGCGTTGGTCAGGTTACCCAGCGTGGACGTGATGTTGTAGTTACGGCCCGACGTGTTGGCGCCGAGGAACACGTGATACGCCGCATCGCCACCGAGCGCGTTGGAACCGCTACGCGTCATGGTGAAAGGCATAGACGTGAGGGTCGCGGGTCCAAGCGTTCCGTTCACGTTTTCCTTGGCAATCGCCATGTCCAGCACGAGGATCGAATCAACCGCGGCCGTGACAGGAACGTTCGCCGTGGAAGCAGTTTCAGCGGACGCCAGCGAAGGCGCCAGAAGACCGGCGACCATCAAAACGGTCATGAATTTCTTCATGGTTATAGTCTCCATTGTTACGTACTTAAGTTCTTCTCCGTCCAATATAACCCAATCAATAAAAAAGCCGGACAGCGAAAGAAGCGAATTTCAGCTTCTTTGGCGGCCCGGCGAACCCTTTTTAAGGTCCCGTAGCTTTGCGTCCCACCCTTGCGGATGGTTTGCCCCTAATCTTTTTTAGCCCGGCTTTTCTAAAGAACGACGATAAACTAGCTGACCTTCATTGCTCGTTTATGTGTGGAGATTATACGTCGAATCCCAGCAAATGTCAAGACTATGGAAAAATATTTTTAAATGTCTTAGTTTCTTAAGTCTATTAAATACAACAGCTTAAGAAAATCAAAAAAATTATTAACAATTTTTTGAAAGTCTTTTACAAAGTTGTGATTGAATATTTAATGTCGGAATTGTATGAACCTGCGGAGGTATCTTTAGGGATGATAAGGGAGTAATGAAGCTTTACGGATTCAGTGGTTCCCTTGGCATCCGACGTATAAACCACGTCTTCCCCCTCCCGAACGGGAGTCGGCGTCGTCGAACCTACTTTTCCGCCTTGGGGTTCGTCGGCGAAATAAGTGAAAATCTCCTCCGGCAGCGGCTGGCCTTTTTCGTTCACGAGGCGGCGCGAGAGGATCTGCGAAACTTGATACGGCACGCCCAGATTGGAGCGCGCATCCAAAGTCACCGTACGTTCGCGCAGGTCGTCGGGACGAAACCGCCCGAACGACAGACCCGTTCCGCCATCTGCTTTCACTTCGAGGTAAAGCACGGGTTCGATTTCAAGGCGTACCGGCACGCGAAACGTCTCGGTGGGAGCGAGGCTGGATGAGGACTCGACGCGGAAGAGAAGCGTCCCCGTGTAGATGCCCGCGCGCAGCGGCTTTGCAGACTCTCCGGCGCTCGTCGCCGCGCTTTCGGGCAGGACGGAATAGCGAAGCTCGAACGCGTCCCCTGAGCCCTCCTGATTGGTATAAACGACCTCTTGGGACTCCGAGACGGTGCGGGCCTGGCCGCTCACGGCGAGTTCGCCGCGCGACGCGCCGACTCCCTCGAAGATAAAAACGTTCGGAGAGATCACGAATCCGGTCTGGGACGTCAAGGGTTCGGCGAGCTCCTGCGTGATCCGGTAGCGCGAACCCAGGTTCGCGTCGATGCGCACGGAGAGCGCGCCTTTCGCCACTGGACGATTACGGTCGATGCGGCTCAAGTCGAGCCCCGTGCCCCCGCCCGAACGGCGGATGTCGATCTTGAAGGTTGAGCGCAGTTCCACGCGCACGTCAAGATGAACGACCCGCGTCGAAAGCGCCGTCCCAGCGTTCGTCGGTTCGAGCATGTAGGTCAGGCGCGTCTGGTAAACACCTCCCGGCAGATTCTCCGGCACGCGGACGTTGAACACGAGAAGGAACGAATCCGACTCCCCGCTCCCGTTTGAGGTGTACAGATTGGTCTGGCCCATGTAGATCGCGGTCTCCTGTTCCACGCGGAGGTTCCCGAGCGGCGAGGACGGGGAGAACACGATGAACGCACCCTGCGGAATGACGTCGCCGCGTTCGTTCGTGAGCGGCTGGTGGGAGGTTTGGGTGATGCGGTACGGCTGGCCTTCGTCAGTGGTGACGGCGACCGTCACTTCCTCGTTCCTCAAAAGACCGGGCTCGGACGGCGACACGTCGAACCGCACGTTCTGCCCCCCGTCGCGCGGCGACACCGAAAGCTCGAAGATCGCCCAGGCGTCCGCCGGAACGAGCATGCAGAGGGAAAGAAGCGTGAGAGCGAGGAGCGGTTTGCGGGGCAGGACCATGGCGAACCTCCGTTTCAAAACTTAGAAATCACCCGTTAAAGATACACGCAGCAATTGTTCGGCGTCAAGGGTGGGCAGGGCGAAAGACGTCGCGCTGTAGGGCGTCACCTGTGGCGAATCGTAGCCTAATCCGAATACGCCGTATTCGGCGCGGAGCACCGTCGAGTTTCTGAGCTTCCAGTCGACGCTCGCGTACACGTTGTGGTGGCCGCGGAAGTCGTGTTCCGAGTAATTGGTCGCCACGAGCTTCGGCAGGTCGATCACGTTCGAATGGGTGTAGTCGAAGAAGAACGTGAGGTTCTTCGTCGCGTCGAACTCGAGGCTCACCCCCTGGTGGTTCACGTTGTCGTCGATCGACGCCGCATGCTTGTAGCCGTTCTGCGCTGCGTGGAACGTCACCTTCGCTTCATCTTGGGGTTTCCAGATGAAGCGCTGGCGCAGGACCGTGAAGTATTCGTACGGCGGCACCCCGCCGAGAGGCCCCTGACCGTACAGGAAATTCTGCAGGCGGTCGATCAAGATGCCGTCCACGCGCTGGGACGCGTCCCGGAAGGTGCTGTTCAGAAGTCCGCGCGGGAAATCGGGAAGGTCGTTGGACCGCTCGACGAAGCCCTCCGCCGTCCATTTTTCGTCGAGCTTCCACTGAAGCGCGCCCGCGAACGTCCAGCGCGACGGATCCGCGCCGGCCGGCACCGCGACGTTCTGGAACGTGAGCGAGGACGGATCTTCGGAGCCGATGAAGTAATAATCGGAAACGAAAGGCTCCACGTTCAACTGGCTCGTCGGCAGCTTGTGCCAGCGGACGAGACCTTTCGCGGTAACGTTCGGCGTGATCCGGAACGTCGGCTCGTCGCGGAAAACGTTTTCTTTGAAACCGTCGTCGGAGGCGCGGCGCACGTGACGCACGTCGAACAGGTTCTCGAATCGCTCCTGAAAGAGCTTCTCGCGCCAATGAAAACGGTACGTCCGGCGGTTGATGTCGACGCCGTCGCCCAAACGGAACGGCTCGAGATCCGGCATGTCCGCGAAAGACAGGTGCTTTCCCCAGAAGCGGTCGTCGCGCGTGTTCGAATAGCGCGAGAGCGTGGGCTGGAACTTTTCGTCCATTTGCGTGAACGAAAGTTCGGCCTCGGTGCGGCCGTCGGCACGGTGGTCGAATTTCGTCTCGACGGCGAGCTTATGCGCGTAATCCTCAAGGCTCCTCTCGAACCGCTGGTTGGTCATGAGCTCCATCTCGCGGCGCGAGATCGCGGTCTCGGCCTTCCAGGTCACGGTCTCGCTCTGCAGATAGCGTGCGTCCACGGCGAACACCTGACTGCGGTCGGCGACCGAATCGTTCACGAGGCCGTTCCGGAAGGTATAGGTGCTGCCCAGGATCAGCCGGTCGGTCGCTTTGTGTTTCAGGCGGAACGCGCCGGGGACGTTGTCGGCCGAGAGGTATTCTTCGTCCCACGGCGTGTATGGCGCCGCAACGGTTCCCGCGAAATACGTGCGGCCCATGTCCGCCTCGACCGAAGCACCGCGCAGGAGGACGAGGCGGTTCCCTTCGCTGTCGCGGGCGTAGAAGGAGAGCGTGTCCGAGTAATAGCCGCGCTGGATCGATCCATCCGTGAAGAACTGGACGGGCACGTACTGGTAAAGCCAGGGGCTCTGCTGCCAGTAGTCCTTGTGGTTCGAGAGGCCGAGAGGGTCGTCCGTCGTGAGCGCCTGCGTCTGGTCGGCGAGCGCGAACGCCCGCACGTGCCAGTCGTCCTCGGCGTAGTCGACCCAGAGCTTGCGGATCGGACGGAATTCGTAATCGATGTCGAGCTCAGGGATCGTAAACGGCACGCCGCCCGTGCCGGGGCTAAAATCGAAGAAACCGTGGACCACGTTCCGCGTGGTACGCCCGTTCTGCACTTTGATCACCGGAAACCCGATCGAGTCGCCGTTGTTCCCGCGGTAGATCTCGGCGATCGTCGAGTTGAACGCGCCGAAATATTTCAGGTTGTACCGCACGTTCGCGGTTCCCGAAATGTCGCTCTTTTGGATTTGCTCGCCGGTCGTGCCGACATAAGACCAAGGATCAGCCACGATCTGCGTGTGGACGTTCCATTTATCCTTGGGCTCGAAATCGACGTTGAGGAGATACTGCGAGTAGATGGCGGGGTCGTACGTATTGTTCAGGCGCTCGCCGAATACGTAGCGGTAATTCCGCTCCTGCAGGTCCGCGTTCGAATCGTTGACCACGAATTCCTCGGAGTCGACGCCAAACGCCAGGCGGTAGCGCCCGGACATCTTCACGCGCCCGAGGTTCGTGCCCCCGAAGGACGCGCCCGGACGGTCCGCGTAGGAAACCGCCGAATCAGGAACCGGTTCGGCGGCAGCGGAGACGGCGAGGGTGCAGAGGAGGAGAAAAGAGACGGAAAGGGGCGCGAGGCGCTTTCTCATGTCCTCTTGGGCGCGGCAATCCGCCGCAGATCATTCAGAACGCGGGCCGTGCGGCGGTCGCGCATCCCGTAGACGATCGGGATCGACCAGATCGCCATGTTGCGGTAATAGGAATCGCCGAACACGTAGCGGCCGTTGGCCGAATCGATCGTGTCGGGCTGGTTCCAGGGGTTTTTCTGCACGGTCGTGACGTTGGTCCACAATTTCTTGGCTTGGTGCATCAGCTTCGGCATCGCGACCCCTTCCGAAACGCAAAGGCTCATGAACGCGTAGTTCATTCCGGACCAGATGTTCTTCGAGTGATCGTTAGAACGGTCGAGACGGCCGTCGGCCATGACCGAGTTTACCATGCCGAACCGGGATTGGCTTCCGTTAAGGCGCAGCACCGTCGAAAGCGCCTTCCGGATCTTCGCGCGGTCGACGATCGGTCCCAGCTTCAGAAGATTCGCGTACCACTGGCCGTTTAGCTGCGAGAGCGCGCAGTACTCTCCGAAATAACGCCCGTTCCAGAGCTCCCTCTCGAAGCTGCCACTCCCCTTTGCGTGCGCCGCGCGGCATTGCCGCGAGAAAGCGGGGTCGTCGAGGATCCGGCCCATCCGGTCACACGCCAGGAGCGCGGCCAGATAGATGCTCGACGTGTACGCGTTCGTGCCGTAGAAGCCCCAAAGATCGAACGTCTGGTCGGCGCCTTCGTTGTCGGGGAGCCCGTTGCCGTCGTGGTCGGTTCCCATCGACCAGGCAAGCGCCTTTTTCACGTTGGGATAGAGGCGCTTCAGAAACGCGCGGTCTCCCGACCAGAGATAGTCGCGGTAGACCATGAGGATAAATTTCGGGTTGAGATCTTTCCAGAGATGGAACGTCGTGCCGTCGGAGGGCATATCGAGGCGGTTCTTGCCGAGATCGTGCGGAATGTACCCGTCCATGCGCTGGACGCCGGCGAACTGCGTGATGAGCGACTTCTCGAGCTCCGGGAAGAAGTAGCTGAGCGGGATCGATCCGTAAAAACCGACGTCGAGCGTCCCCATCAGCGGACACACCACCGGCGCCTCGTAAAACGAGAACCGGCCGTCTTTCACGAACCAGCTCGAGGCGTTGAACGGCGCCAAATTCGCCAGGAGCGCTTCGTTGAACCACTGCGGAAAAGGCAGCGAGTAGACGGTGCTCTCCACCTTAGAGACGGCCGACTCGAACGATTCCTTCCGGGGCAGCGTGTACCGGGCGACGTCGCCGGCGCTCTTGAACCACTTCGCGTAGCGATGGCCGAGCGGATGGCGCGGAAAGAACCACGACGCCGTAAAATGGAGTTTGGCGGTGCGCCCGGGCAGGAGCGTCCGGCGCGTCGCGATCGCGCCGCAGAGCTCCTGATTTTCACCCGTGACGGTATGGCCCGGGCGAGAATTCGGAAGCGTCGCTTCGCGGGCGAACGGCGCCCACGCTTCGAGCGCAATGTTCTTCGGGCCGAACGAAAAATTCTGCGTGATCGCGTTCCACGATTCGATGTAACTCGTCCCCCAGCCTTCTTTCTGGAAACTGAAACGCAGCGACCCCTGCCGGACGTCGCGCGCGGAGGGATCGGCGTTGGAAAAATCCAGATGCAGGACACGCTTTTCGTCGTGCACCCGGTTCCGCCGGCCGACACACCACTTGCCGCACGTGTTCCGGCCGATGAAAAGGAAACCAATCTCGGCTGGAGTGCCGCTAACGTTCCGCGCGGTGAGAGTGAAGAACGCCGAAGGCAGGCTCGAATGCTTGAGATCCCCGGGAAGCCACGGGCTGAACGCCTCGAGCGTGACCTCGAGTCCCAGCGACGGTTCGCGGTACTCCAGCCGGACGCGTGGGAACACGCCCTCGTAGGAGATTTCCTTCACGGTGGGGACTTTAAGCACCGGCGCGGTCTGCAGTAAGAACGCTTTGGGCGCCTGGTTCCCCTGCCGGACCCAGATGCCGAGGTGATAGCCCAGGACGCCCGGATATTCCTCGTTCCCCTGCGAGGGCTTCGACCAGTTGTTCTGGAAAGTGAAGGCATTGAAGACGCCGCTGGGGAGGATCTCCATTTTGCCGGCTCCGATACCGCCGAGCGGCACGCCTGATTTCACGTTCTCACGCGACGAAAAATGGGTCACAGATTTTTCCTCCCTGGGTTTTTCAAATCGAACGGATTGTATTCGGCCCACGCGAAAAGCGCGTACGCGGTGCCGGCGACGGAACCGGTGCGCGTTCCGCGCGGAGTCCTCCATCCGTGGCCGGTATCCACGTTGTCCGCCGACGCGTACGGCAGACACCCGCTGCCCTGACCGGTCCGCGACGGGCTCGTGATCAGGAATTTCTGAAGCTCGTTGCGGTAAAGCTCGGCCTTGCGGCGGTAAAGATCCGCCTTCTCCGCATCCTTCAGCGATTCGAAATGGCGCGCGAGCACCTGGTAGGTGACGACGACCTGCGCGGTCCATTCAGTGGAGACGATTCCACCTCTTCCAAGGTTCTGTGCTTTGGCGAAATCGAACCCGCGCGCCTTCACGCTCTTGCCGTCGGGACGGTTGAACGTGATCGCGACCTCGCAGTGCTTCTCGGCGAAGGCCATGATCTCCTCGGCGTCGAACCCGATCTCGGCAAGCTTGGCCGGGCCGATGGCGGCGACGGCCCAACTGAACGTGTCCGTGGCGATCGTGGAGTCGCCTTTTCCGCGCTGCATGCGCCGTTCCTTCATGCTGTAAGCGTATTTTTTGATCCACGTGAGAGACCGGTCGCGCGCCGAGGCGTACTTCGTCTCCCCGGTCTCTTCGTTAAGCATCGCGAAGAGCGCGTACGCGTCGAGATTATGCTCAGTGCTGTACCACGGGGTTTTCGGGCCGCCGCGGATGCCGCCTTCGGTGTCCATAAGGCCGATCGCACGGTCGGCGATCTCCCGCGCGAGAGGCAGGAAGCGCCCGTTCTTCGCCCGGTGCTCGTGCTGCACCGCGGCGAGGCCAATCCAGACGTTCGGACCGGTGCGTGTGAGATTTTCTTTCGGAGTGCCGTCGACGGTGTCGTAGGCGTTGAAGAACCAGCCGTCCTCGCGGACGGCCCTCGACTTGAAGAACTCGAGGATGGCCGACGCTTCACTTAAGTCGCCACCCGCCAAAAAAGCCTGCACGGCCAACGACTGGTCGTACGTGAACGCCCAGTCTTCCAACTCGGCGTCTCCCTCATAGCTCGCGACGAGCCCGGTCTTCACGTTCCGATGCGACTTGAGCCATTCGTACATCTGGCGGCCGGCGTCGGGCGCATCGTCGTCCTCGAGGGTGCGGTAAGCGGCTTCGAGGCGCTCCTTCCCCTTTTGGAGGCCCGCGATCTCTTCGCTGACGGTCTTCTGCCGTTCGATCGCCGCGTCGAGCGATTTCTGGTAGGCCCTCCTTTTCGCGTTGTCGGCGGCGAGCGACGCCATGGACGTCTCGAGGTTGCGTATGCGTCCGCGCGCTTTGGCGAGATCGCGGTCGAGCCCCATCTTGCGGTTCTGAAGCTCGTAGAGGTCGGAGGCGACTGAAGATTTCTTCTCCGCGCTCTCGACGATTTCGACCACGAGGCGGCGGTTTTCGGAGTTCAATCGGCGGCTTTCGACGACCGATCCGGCGAAAAGAAACGCCATCACCAGCAGAGCGGCGAGGGCGAGACGGGGCGTCCAGATGAGGCGGCGCGCATAATCGAAGATGCGGCGGCTGGCTGCCGGATCGATCTCGACGTAAGCGACGCCGATCTGCCAGCTTAAGTTCGCGGGATCGTCCTGATCCTTGCGGAGCCACGCGATGCGGGCAGTGGCGTGGATAGGCTTGCGGGAAAAGGTGGGGTTGATGACGAGCGAGAGGCGGGCCCCCGCCTCGAAGAGTTTCTCAGTCTCTTTGGCGAAGCTTTTAAGTTCAACGCACATCCCGCCCGGGCCTACGTCCCTCGTAAATCCTTGCATGAGGTCCGAGGCCTTCTCTCCCGACGAGCCGAAGATCTCAAGCTCGACCGGGAACACCGTGTTCATGCGAACGTACTGGCGTTTATCGGAGGACATGCGAACGGACCGCCGAAGCGGCCCGCGAGTGCGACTTCCTTTCTATTCGACTTTCCAGGCCTGCTTCAACGTTTCGAAGGCTTTTTTCGGTACGCGCTTGTCGAGGCCGGTTTCGCCGGACTTCGGCTCGAGCGACACGATGCCAAGCCATTCTTCGTTGATGTTTTTATGATCCTTCACTTCCGCGTCGAAATAATAGGAGGGATTCCCCCATTGGCCAGCTTCTTCGTGGACCGACCAGGTGTGCGGAAGGTTCTCGTTTCCCTTCCACCATTCGTCGTTCCACTCGAACACGATGCCGCCGAGCGAGTTGCCCTCGCCCTTGCCGCCAGCCTCGTTGCGCGCGATATCTTTCCACTGCAGCTTCAAGAACTCGGCCTGGCTCTTCTCGTCCGGCTCGCGCTTCAGCGCGTTGAAGCTGTCGCACCCGAATTCGATCATGAGGACAGGTTTATCGAATTTCTGTTCCGCCTGGCGGTAGAGGTTACCGAACGTCGGCCCGCGGTAAGCGATCATGCCGATCACGTCAACGTCTTTAGCGTACTTGCCGGCTTCCGCAAGACTTGCCACCTCGCCGACGCCCATCACGACCGGATGCTTGGGGTCGATCTTCTTCACTTCGCGCGCGAGTTCTCCGACGAACGAATAATAGATACGCGCGCGCTCCAGGCGCTGGGCTTCGGGGTCGGGCAGGGCGTCAATCGCGTCCGTCGTCCAGCGGTTCACCGGAGGATTCAGGTCGAAGCTATAGTTATTTTCGTTGCCGAGGACCCAGACGAGCAGCCCGGGCGTGTCTTTATAGAGGCGCACGAGCTCGAGCGTCTCCGTCCGAACCTTTTCGCGGAATTCCGCGTCGGCGTAGTTCGGCGGCGGCCAATCCCAGAAACCGAGGTACGTTCCCATTGCGGTGCGGATGCCGAACTTGCGGTATAGATCGGTGACTACGCGGCGGACTTCCTCGGGGTTTTTCCCCGGGCGGTAGAAGCGCACGGTGTTCACGCCCATCTGCTTCATCAGCTTTCCGTCGACGATCCACGGTTGGGCCGGGTCGCCCCAGAAATTGTATTCATAGTCCTTACCGATGGCCACGGGACTGTAGCAGACGCCTTTCACGAAAAACGGCTTTCCGTCGACGAGGAGGCGCCAGCCTTCTTCGGACTTCGCGATCGAAACCGCGCCGGGGCCGGAAGCGCCACCGCGGAAATACAGGAACGCTCCCACGCCGGCGCACAGAAGAAGCAAAAGGAGGATCAGCGCGTTTTTTTTCTTTTTGGAGTTGTTGCGGTTTTCAGAGGTCAAAGGGGGCCTTTGGGTTAAACGGGGAGCGTTAAGAGCGGAGAATCGCGTTCCCCGTCCTTAACGCTCCTTAAACGCTTACGGACTTATTCGTACCTGATGTCGTCGAGGAAGAACGTCGCGCCCTCGGGGTTCACGTCCAGGTTCGTGGCGTAGCAGAAACCGCCCGAGATGGACGAGAGGTCTTTCCCCTCGAGATCGATGGTGAACTGCTGCCACTCCGTGGTCAGAACAACCGGACCGATGCCGGCCACGTCGGAGTCGGCGTACTCGCCGGTGATGCCGCCCATCTTGAACTCTTCGATGCGCTCGCCGCCCTTGTCGCCGCGGGCCCAGAAAGTGAGCTTCTTGGCGCCGGTCAGGTCATAACCGCCGGGACGGGTTCCCCAGTTATTCGGGGGGTTCTGCCAGTAAATGCCGTTCCAGCGTGCGCCCTGCGTCGCTTTATTGGTGAAAGCGACTTTGAGCGAGGTTGTGCCGCTGTGCGGGTTTTCCATGTGCTTGTCGTCGTACTTGATGTCGCCGTAGTCGCCCATCCAGCCGGACGGGATGTAATGGTTGTCCGGCGATTTGGCGTCGGTGTAGATCTTGAACATCTTGAAAGCTCCACCTTCAGAGACCGGAGCGCCCTTGGGGACCTCTTCGGCATACGAAAGCGTCGCGGACAAGAGAAGTGCCGCGCTTAAAAGAATCGACTTCTTCATACGTCCTCCTTTTTACGGTTTAGGTACTTTATCACTCGTATTTAATATCGTCCAGATAGAACGTCGCGCCCTCGGGGTTCACGTCCAGGTTCGTGGCGTAGCAGAAACCGCCCGAGATGGACGAGAGGTCTTTCCCCTCGAGATCGATGGTGAACTGCT
>Ga0163151_10006010_pt1 | contig 15076 bp, 9 predicted proteins | sample OliLakLV19MP5IB2_FD_145596 | JGI IMG/M metagenome (GOLD analysis project Ga0163151, IMG submission 145596) | Freshwater microbial mat bacterial communities from Lake Vanda, McMurdo Dry Valleys, Antarctica - Oligotrophic Lake LV.19.MP5.IB-2 | ecosystem: Environmental > Aquatic > Freshwater > Lake...
ACGTAGGGCAGCATTACGTTCGTATTGTCGCAGGTCAGTTCGATATCTCCCAGGTCGGGCCTGCGCGCGAACAAAAGGTCTCGCACGTTGGTTTGTTCTTTGAGACCGCCTGGCAGCAGTTTTTCGATCTTGCGCTCCTTGAGGAAAGCGAGCAACTCGGCCAGATAAGCAGCCGGGCTGTAAACTGATCTACAGTGCAGGCAGCGGCACAAATCAAAAGTTCCAAACAAGGTTTCCCAGTCCGGCATGCCATCAACCACCGGCAAAGTTTCAGGGACTGCATAGGTCGGAGTTTTAAACCATGGCCCGAGGTTCGCCATCAGATTGAGCGTACCTGCCACAACGTGGCTGGCTTGGGCATGGATTTTTAATGCCTGCATAGTGCCACCAAGGTCTGCGCCGAATTGCTTGGCGAAAGCGAGCCTGCCTGTCTGCTGGATGGCGGTCGCTGAAGTTAACCCGGCCGCCAGCAATGGAGTCATGCTCTCGTAAGTCGGTGCCAGCTTCACCAACCGCTGGCGCGCCTGCAAATCTTCCACTAGCGCTCCTCGATTTTCCACTCCGGCTAACAACGCTGGATTGTCCTCGATGAACTTTGCGATAGGAGTACGCGGGAGATCAAACGTGGTTTCTGTTGCCAACAGGTTTTTGAAAAAAGCCCGGGTAACTGATGGCGATGATTCATCCTGCTGTATCCGGTGCCCCAGGGTTTCCATTGGAAACGCTTCTTCAACCATCCGAGTCAGGACACCAGCATAGTTAACGGCCTTCTCGGCGTCATCTTTGCCGGTTACATTGTCCGGAAAAGTCATCAAGCCTGACTCATCAGGTTGGCTTGCGAGCTTTATCCAGTCGGCGCGAGTTAACCGGGCCAGATCCCGAAATTTTTTCAGACCTTCGCCGTCAATCTGCCGGATGCGGTTCATCAGCGGAACATGGCCCGCTGTTAACATGCCAAGCTGAAGAGCTAACTGCATCTCTCCGACGTGATCCCGCAGAGTCGGTTCTTCACGTAGTGATTCCCACAGTTCTGGTGCCGAGCCTTTATGTTCAATGAAACGACTGGCAAACAGTCGTTGTTGTTCCACTTGAAGCCGGGTCGTTCCGAGCACTCCCTTCAACGGCCCTCCTTGATTTTCAATCAACCCATCGACCGCTTGTTCGGAGGCCAGTTCTTTGAACCGGATTTCAATTTTGTCGAGATCCTCCAACAGCTTGCCGGGAATGATCAAATCCTGCACGGCGGTCGTCAGTGCAATGCGCCGCCGCTCCGGGCTTTGGCTCAGCAAAGCCGACAGTTTGAAAGGGAGTTTTTTCCGGGCCATCCCAAAAAAGACCTCGGGCGGCATGCGGGTTCGTTCCGCCAGCTTGTGAGCGCCGGCGAGTTGGGCCAGCACCTTTAAATCCACACCAAGTTTGCCGCTGAGATAAGAGATTTCCTGTCGTTTTTCGTCCTCAGCCAGGCTGCTGATCGCCGCTCCTTCCAACAATGGTGAAATCTCCGATATTAATTGTTCGAACTCCGACCATTTGTGTTTCGGACCCCCTTGGACTCGCAGAACGATTTTCTCCACCATCCCGGCTTCAAATATGATTTCAGATTCCGTCAACACACTTTCTTCTTCCTGGCCCTCTTTTTTACCCAATACCCGGAGGAGCAGCGATGCGGTCTGCTGGCCTCTCCTTCGCATTGGCTCGATTGAATAAAAAATCTCGAAAAGACCGTCTGCATCGGTGATCGATTCTCCAAGGAAATCTTCGCGCCTTAAATGTTTGTCAAATGCTTGAACTTTTAGTTCGGGGATAGGGAGCCCATCCTGGTAACGCACCACTCCGCGAACAAGGTGCTGAAATTCCGGCAAGGGTTCCTCGCCCTCCTCTTCAAGTGCTCCGAGTTCACCCAGAAGTCTATTGAGCGCTTTTGCTGTGGCCTCGTCCACCAACCCCGTGATTTGGAGCCGTTCTTTTTCCTGGAAGACACTGGTCAGTTTGCGCGTCGCGTCGTCGAATTTCTTTTCGGTCCACTCCCGTTTCAGCATGTCCGATAATTCCTGCCTTGCTGCTTCTGCGTCCGGCAGGATGAGCCTCCGGTCGAGGAGCAATAGCAACGCGTCTTGCAGGTCTCGCACCTGGTCGCCCTCCATTGGCGGATTCAAAGGAAAGATAATTTTTTTCATGTTAAGATTCGGGTTTCGAGGTGGCCGGCGGATATTGACTCAATAATTTTTAATTGTGTTCGGGTTCAGAAATTCATCTGGCTGGCTGTGCCTGCGCGGCCGGATGGATGCGTTCCTGGATTGCTCTGAATTGTTGCAACATGCCCTGCATTTGCATCGCGTCCGCGTAAAACGGATCGCCTGGCTGGACGGCTATTAAGTTCTGATCTGTGAGCATTATTTCCAGCCAACGGGCTGCCTCGTCCTTGGAGGCAAAAGCTCCATTGGCCATGTTTTGGCCGAAACGATATCCGACCCAGGTGAGGAGAAGGTCTTGGTAACTGTTTCCCGCTTGGGAATCGTTAATGCTGATCAGGTCCAACCTGCCGTTCAGGAAATTTTGAACATCTTGTGACGAAGCCAGAAACGGAGCGGCGAGAGTTCCGGTTATGCCAGCGCCTGAAAAAGAGTTGTCTGCGATTAGTTCATGGCCTATCAGAGCCCGACGGTACTGTTCGTTCTCAAAGGCGTATTGAAGCTCTACATTCGTAGAAGAACTCAATGCATCTCTTACTATTGAGAGGTATGGATGCTGTGCCCTGTATTGGGCGGCCTCTTGTTGTTGGCTGCGGACATAGTTTTCTCTGTCGGTCAGTGAAAAACCAAAATGAGCCGCTGTTAAAAAATGTCCTATCTGATCACTGCTTGCGCGATGTAATGGAACGTCACTGTTCTGTGGTCCCGGGCGATACTGAACGCTGTCTCTCAACTCTCTTCTAAATCCAGTGTCACCAACTCCGCTTCCCGCGGGTCCCGACCTAGTTCCAATTTCTCTAATGGTAAAAGTATCGAAGTGCCGGTCAGGGCCGGGCGTGGAGCTCCCCGTCAATCCAAGGATTGAAACGAACCTTTCCCTTGCAGTGCCTCCCGAAATTTGAGTGTCCCTGAACGCCTGCACCAGGGTTTGAGCATGAGCGCTGGATGAATCCGCAGCCCTGCGCTCTGTGAAGATGTTTCGGAACCTGGTTTGGTCGCTTGTGGGCGTCCTCCCTTTGTCGTCAAAAAACTTGATCGGATTGTTGTAGCAATACTCAAACAAATTTAACCCCGCCTCAATTCCCGCAGGGTCTGTTGCCGTCCATCTGCCAAGCCATGGAGCGTAATACCTCGCTCCGTGATAGTAGAGTTTGCTTTCCTCATCACGCTCCTTGCCCGTGTACCTATATCTCTTGGTCCTGGACGGAATAGTGGCGAACATCATCAGAAAAGCAGCGCAGCCAAAGGGCGTGTACTCCTCGTAAGAGATAATCTCCGCCTGTTCGTTCAGCTCCAGACTGGTTGAACCAAGGTGGTTGTCGAATTGGTAACGGATAATCCGGGCGGGCACTCCCGGTTCGAGACCTTGGGTACGGGTTTCCACGAGCGCGATGCGCTGCTTGTCGTCCATGAGATGCAAGGTCTCGCACCTTTGCGGGTTCAACCCGTGAGCGCGGTAAATCTCGAACCCACTCAAATAAATACGCTCATGCTTGATTTGGCCGGGAGCCGATTCGGTTACTTTGCGGACGCGCTCTCCTGCCGCCCCGTAAACATACCAGGTGCGATCGCCCTGTACCTGCAAACCTTCAGCATCCAAGGCATCCACGGCCTGACGTGTGGTTGCCTGTAATTGATCCTTAAAATCCCAATGCATGATTTGCAAATGAGGCATTCGAAGCATGTTTCCGTGAGCGTCGTAGCCGTTTGCTCCAGCACTGTATATTTCGGAGGTTGCGCCGATAGCGGTCCTTGTTAATCGGTTGTTTCGCTTGGCCGGTTCCAGGAGGCTCGGCTCTTCATGGGAGTAGTCGCGAGCCCAGCCAGGGTGCGCCGGATCACTACCACGATGCAGCATGCCGAGAATGTTCCCGCCCCTGTCGTAGAGGTATCGCTCAAGATATGTTCCCATCGCATTGCCATCAGCAGGATGCGCCAAGCCGCAACGCGGGGCGTCGTTATAAGAATGTGGAATTGGAGAACCACCAACCTGCCCGAGATGTTCACGGCCTGTGGCTTCGATCAACCTGTAGAGCGCATCGTAGGTATAATCAGAGCTTGGCTCGACCCGCTTGTTCATGAAATAGACGGTCTGCTGGGCGTCATCCCGGATATGAATTATGTTGCCGACTGGATCGTGGACGTAATGAAGATTTTGCACCTGGCACCCCTGCCAGCCAACCACGGGTGGTTGAGGGCAGTCATTGGGAAAAGCAGCGGCATTGCGCCGGGTGATTTGCCGTATCAAACGGAAGCTCAACGGGTCGTATTCGTAAGTTGTCCGGACGCCATTCCCGTAATCAATCAATGTGCGCTGGCCTTTGGCGTTGTAATCAATATCGGTGACAAACGGTGTCCAAACCAGTTCACCGTCCTGCTGCGCGCCGCGAAGGTTGGCCTCGACTCGCTCCAGCAAGTTCGCTTCGTTAAAAGCATGGCGGATCACGCTGTCGTCTGGTGTCGTGAATTCCGTCGGACGATTTAATGCGTCGTAGCGGGTCCAGCTGTTGTAAATCTCGGCTTCCAATTGGACGGCACCAGCCCAATTTAAGGTAGTGTTGTAGAGTTGTGCCAGCTGTCGCTGGCTGTGGAGCAGGTTCCCCTTAAAATCATATTCGTCGCTGGTGCCAACACCTGCTTGATCAAAAACCTGAATCGCCTGACCGCGCAGATTGTTGGTCTCCGGATTCGGTCGCGTTTCACCATAAACAGTCCGTCCAACCAGGATCTCCGGCCCGGCACCGCCTTCACGCAAAAAAGAGAGCGTGGGTCGCCGCAACTGATCATATTCGCTATGGAAGCGGTGTTGGCGGCTGTCCCAGGCGTAGAGAGGTTTGCCCGCAATATCATTTAACATCCAGCGCTCGCCCGCCTCCATGCTGGACTGATGAATGCGGTTGCCGAGCATGTCATACTCGTAGAGCATGACAATTCGTCCCTGCTGGTCGCCATTCTGCACCATTGCGTCCCGTACGCCGCGCTGGTTGCCCTCGATGTCCAGCACGAGGCGGGTGCTGTTCAACTCTTCAATCGGCGGATCAGCCGGGAGTGTGTTGCTATGCTTAAATTTATTGTGGCCAACCGTCAAAAAGGCACGTCCTAACGAATCAAGGTGCGCCACACTGGGGGTTTCTGCGTGAATGGCCGCCTTGCGTGCAGCAACCTCCTGCTGCAAACCGAGCGCGGCGCCCTGGCGTTGGGTGTGCCAGCCTGGCAGATACTCGGACGGCGGAAGTCGACGAAAGAAATCGCCCACATCAAGATCCGTTTTGGGATCGGCGATCAGCACGGTGTCGTTCCGATCCCAGGTAACCCGCCGCCACGGATTAAACACCACCTTTTCCCAAGTGTGGTCGGGATGCAGCGTGGCGACTACGCGTTCAACCGGATCATAGAAGAGCACGGGGCTGACGCCTATTCGGATGTCGAACTCGAAGTTGTTTGTATCGGTAAAGAACGGCTCATATTGGCGGACAGGTTTGCCTTTGTTGTTAAAGACCGTCCAACCGCTCCCCACCCAGCGGGGACTGACGTCGTTCGCCGTCATCTGCGGCAGACCGTCCGGCCCGACGATAATTTCTCCATTGGCGTCGCGACTGGGAACCGGTCCTGCTTCAGCCTGGATTTTTTTCTGAATCTCACGACCGAAACCATCGGAATAAGAGAAGCTATGCTGAACTCTTAAGCCCCCTGCTGGAACCGGCGCGCTGTCGTGTGTTTCTCTCGCCAGGGTGTAAACAACAGATGCCTCCGGGCTCGGTTGATTTTTGGTTCGCTGGTAGGCGAACATGTCGTAGATCAGCCGCGTAGTCGCTCGCCCCAACACGGCGCCCGGAGCAGCCAGCGGATTGGCAATGTGGTCGAGAATGACCGCTTGGGTGAGGTCGGTTTCAAAACCACTCAACCTGTCGCCCTCGACTGGAGCCGGAAGTGGCTTGCCCATCACCGCCGTGGCCACCACCATGCCCAGAGCATCGAAAGCCACACCTGTGCGGTTTCGGTTCGGATCCATCATCAGCCTGGGCTGCAACACCCGATAGTCATTGCCGTTTGCGGTCAAATTCCCGGTTAGATCCCGTTCACCAGCAGTATTCCGGTTGCCAAGTGGGTCACGGGTTTCGGCCAGTAACAGTTTGTAACTGTCATAGGCGACAACACTCTCAGTACTGATCGCCTGGGTATGGAAGGGATCGCGGTAGCGATGCGGCAGGAAAAAGTTTTCACGCGCAAATAACTGTTCCTGGGCCGAAGTGTCTGCACCGCCAGGTGAATAGAAAATTTGCCCTGAAGTAATCCACCAACTGGCGTCACCCACACTGTGAACGTAACGACCCTCTTCCATCATGGCGGGTGTTGCCTGACCGTTGTAGGCCGCTGTCACCAACCCCTCTGTCAAGGCTAGTTTGTAGCTTTCAAAGGGCAGTGCCAGCGATTCAATCTCACCGGGGGGCAAAGCTCCCGTCAAATTGTTGCGTCGATAAAGTGTTCTCGAATGTTCGATCAACCGCTTTTGAAGGAGGCCCGGAGTTGGGCTATTTTCATAGTCAATCGGAGCTGCATCCATTCCCGCTCCCACTAAATCGGACAGCGAAAACCGGTTCCGTCCCGGTGCCAGAGTGAGATTGGTCAGCTCATAGGTGCGTGATTCGCGGGGCATGGGCGTGCGATAATTGTCGTCCGCCTCGACCGCGTTTGTGACCGTGTTCTCGGTGTAAGTAATGAAAATCTGGATCTGCTTTGATTGGTCCGCGACTGACAATTCGGGGTCCGATTGACGACGTCCGTGGCCAACCGTGGCTTCTTTCAGCACATTGCCAAATCGATCAACTTCCAGTGTTAAGGAATGGGTGACGCGCGGATCGCTCGGGTTACGCTCGTAATGATAATTGATGGATTCACGGGCATGGGTAAAGAAGACCGCGTATCGATTTTCCTCCTTCGGCTGCAACCGATGAACAGTGAAATTTTGCTCGGAGACAATGTATGGGTGCCCGAACGGATAATCTTCGGTTCCGGTTCCATCAAGGGCGTAAACTTCCCTTCGCAGCATCGAGCCCTTCAAAGCGCGAAAGGCATCACGTTCTTCGCCGGTCGTCAAGCCATCCGGCAAGACGGTGTCATCCAGGAGAAGCTCTCGGGCCGCAGCGTCAGTCAAGCCTGGCTCACGATAATACTCTCCAAGATCTTCGTCGTCCTGGAGTCCTGCGAAGAAATCCGAAACGCGATTGCGTCCGAAATTGACTCCTGTATGAAACCAGGTGCGTGTGAGGACGGGTGGCACATGGGACGAAGGGTTGAGGTTGAAAGCAGCGACACCACCGGGTAGCGCGAGCAAGCCATCAGCAGTGAGTGATGCCAGTTCCGATGTGTTCCACTGCTCGACCATGCCGAAACCGCGAAACTCGCGCTCGATACCATCAAAATACCCATGGTGATAGGCATAACGGGCGGTAAAGCGAGTTCTGCTGATCCGGTCAACGGTTTCGACAGATTCGACCACGTGCACCGGAAAGGGCAGCTTGGTTATCCAAGGTTTTCCCGCGAACTTGTCTTGCAGGTAAAATTTGGTCGAAGCTGCGTAGGTAACCAAAGTCTCAGCGCCTAGATTATTTGTCGCTTTAACCAATAAGTTAGGCTTCTGCCCACCCATCAGGTCAATGTAGCGCATTGGACGACCAGCATTCCCCGGCAGAGGTGATGACCACACCAGACAGGCGGTGCCATTGCCGAGCAAATCGACCGTGACGACAGAGGCGAGGTTATCAATGCGGAACCCCGGCAGGGTGTGTGGCGGGCTCCAACTGTTACCAGATTGATTGAAAAAAATGCGAACCCCGTCGCCCCCCAGATAAATGATGTCGGTGGCCCCAGACCCGTCTATGTCTGCCAGTCGTACCCGTTCGTATCCAAACAGGTCGTACTCATCGAACCAGGGAGCATTGTCCATGGTGATTTTGGAGCCAAATTTGCCGTAGCCAAGGTTTGGCCAATAGCAGATTTCACCGTTGCGGATGCGGACAAGGTCTGCCAGCCCGTCTCCAGACATGTCAGCGACAAAAATCGACTGGGTGCCATCTGCGAAAACCAGACGCGGACCGGACTCCTCGTCCTGAGATTTTCCGACACATTCGGATGGACCATAGCCCGCTTCGCCCAGCGATGGATGCCAGCGGTATATTTCCTCTTCAGAAATGAGAATATCGGAGAGACCATCGCCGTCGAGATCGATGAATTTCAGGTTTGGATCGCGTGTGTCGAGATTAGGGAAAGAATTAAATGACCGGAAATTTTCCCAGCCAGGTTCCGGGCCTCCGGTGCGCTCGAAAAAGCCGCGCAATGGTCCGTCAAGGGTGACCAGATCCATCTGGCCATCGCCTGCCAGGTCGATGAATTGGGCCTGGCTTGAGCCAAGGCTAGCAGACGGCCTGGCCGCAACCAGTTCGACAGGAGCAAAACGCGCTTTGTTTTCGCCAGGCCGGTTCCCATCGACCGGCAGCGGGCTGAGATTGCGTTTGTAAAACCAGCCCCCGGCCTGTTCGGTGAGAATCCCTGAGATTCCCTCACTGTCGAGATCCACCCATCGATAGACATCTCCATCGAGGCCCGAGGGGAGATTTTCAAGACTTTCAGGTTCGACCTCACGGACGATGGGATCGATGGTAGCTTCCGAGTATTCAAAATCCACCGAAGGAAGGGATTTCTTCAGGTAAATTTCCGGTTGAATCTGTTGGCGCAGGAATCCCGATTGCGTAACAGACACAATGAAGGAAGCGGTGGGCGTCTCGCGATAGGTAAACTCCGTTGAGCGGACAAGGTAATCGGGAATTCCGAGTTCTATCGCGAAATGGTGAAACATGAGCACTCTCCGGCAAAGGCGGTAAGCGCGGACTTCGAAGCCGGCGCGATAAGTGGAAAAAGGGTCGGCGCGCACAGGCCAGGGCGAGAATGCTGAAACTGAAGCAGTGGCGAATTGGGGATCGTCCACCGGTTGGGAGAGCGAACGGTAGTGGCCGTCGCCGTAGTCGAAAACGACATCAAAGTGCCAGATCATCTGGGAAAGGTCCGGACCGAGAGCTGAGATCACCTGGTCGTTCGCGAGCAGAGAGGTGGCATTTCCGTAACAGATGCGTTTGAGGTAACGATTTGCCGAGCGCGGATCATCCTGGCCTTGCACGGCGCTGCGGTTCGACTCGCTGGATTGACCGGGATTGATGCCGTCGGAATTTTCCCGCACGTATTCGTAGCGCATCGCGTTCCCTTTGTCGTCGTGGCTCTGGCAAATCATCCAGGTGAAAATGCGTGAATGATCGGCGGGATCGGAGATCCGGCTGTGGACTGGATCAATTGTGCCGTCAGCGTTTTTGTGAGGGCGTCCGTAAAAGGTCGTGACATTGTCCTTTGTGATGGAGCGCCAATGAACGTCCGCCCGATCCGCAAGATTTGTCCAGCGTTCAATCCGGGCAAACAGGCCCTCAACCCTTGGTCGATAGCGGCGGATGCGGTAAGTGATTCCGTCGATATCGCGTTCGATCTCGTCCATCAATGCCTTGCCCGTGGGGTCACGAACCAGAATACCCAGAGCGTCGCGTTTGAGCGCGGGCACGAGGTCTTCGGCGCCAGAGAGGATGAATATGTCTGACTCCTCCGAATCTTTATATTTTGGCAGCCCCTTTTCCGTTTTGCGGGTGATGCAAGGGAGGGAGAGGCTCCAACCGAAGCCGAAAGGACCATTGCCGGAGCCAGAATCATAGCTGAGAGCGAGTTGAGGCGCGAAACCCGAACGGCCAGGGCTGACACTGATGGGCACACTCATGGAACCGGTCCCAGTCACAGGATTGGCGGCGAATTTCTCGCCCATGCCACGAATTGCACCTCCGCCTTTGGGCAGGGAAATGGCGGGAGCTTGAACGGTGGACCTGCCTGAATCGGCCTCCTTGCTGACCGGTTCCTTGTTCGAGTTTCCCTTCACCTATTCCCTCCGGCTTGGGAAATTTTTATTATTTTATCGCCTCTAACCATATGACATTTCAGGGTTAAATCTTCACCAGAACTCGTTGGCACCAGGAACATAAAATAGGGTCTATCCAAAGCCAGTGGCACCGGGGATTTTCGCTGTAGCTGAAGTACGTTGGGTTGCGTTGCTCCATGAAGAAAAAGCGGTGACTATAATATCGCTTCCAATCGGATGATGATGTGGGTGCCGTCGGATAGAGGTTGTTGAGCTTCCACCGAACCAATCGATCAGCCCTGACCATGTCAAAACTTTTGTTCTGACAAAGTCTTCCTTCTTTTTAGATCCAACTCTAAGTGTTCTTGGTGAGGCAAACCCCGAACGAATATCATGCCGCAAATGCGGTAGGGGGTTCCGCAGATCCTATTCAGAGCAAGAAGACTTTCAACAACTAATTTGCGGGAAAGCTAGAGCAGTGCGCATCTCGCATTTTTTTTGAACCGGAACGGAGCGGATAAAATAAATCCATTTTTTCCGGGACTCTGATCGTTCCCAATGGCAACTCGGCGTCCGTCTGGGAGAACACCGCAATTCGAACACCCGAATATCCCACGGCGGCTGGCAACGCTTACAAGACCTTTGCGCACTCAGTCAGTGATCGGGGAGACATTGTCGGCTATTTGACGGCGATCAACGGGTCAACCGGTTCGGCCATCGCCTGGCATGACGCCGCCTACTTCTCGGGGAGTTACGACGTGCCGCTGATGGCGGCAGGGGCCGGTGTCGCGCCGGTCACGAGTGCTGCTTCCGCTATGTGGCTTCGCACAATGTCGTGATATACCCTGTTGGCCTCCGGTTCCTCCCCAGAGGGTCCCCTCCACCGGCCACCGTTGCGCGCGGACTCCGCAGAGCGTCACTCCCGGCGCTACGGCTACGGTGCTCGGGAGAGCAAGTTAGAAAAGATTTTAATCAGTGCTCTCCCTGCGCGCCTGAGCCTTCGCTCTGGTCGTGACCCACTGCTGCGCTGTGCTCACTACATAGCATATCAGACATTGTGCGAGAGCCACTCCGCTCCGCAGCACTCGCGCCCGTCACGCCCCCGGCGTTCCTCACTGCGCATGTCCGCTTCGCGGAGAGTCAGGCGCGGGAATAGATCGCGGCGGCTTCGGCTGGTGATCCATTTATTTTCCCCCGCGTGCCTGGCGTTATTGGATCAGGCGCTTTGCGCGGAGTTTTTGACTCGCTCATTGCCGCGAGGGCTACTCCTCATGACCGGTGAAGGGGTCGGTTCTTGGTATTTACAATTAATGCTTGGGTGGTCATTGTCTGGGTTGTGGCACGCAAATTACGATTGGAATATGAAGGGGCGATTTACCATGTCATGAGCCGCGGCGATCGCCGGGAGGCGATTTTTCGGGATGACGCCGACCGGGAGTCTTTTCTAGAGACGCTTGCGCAGGCGTGCGAAAAGACCGGTTGGCGGGCCCATGCCTGGTGTCATGCCTCATTCCTATCTGACGCCTCACGCTTCGCTAGTTTTTCATACAGCTTGCTCGCACGTTTCTTCTGAAGTTTGCTTTCCTTGGCTTCAAGCATCTTCTGTAAAGCCACGATTCGCTTCGCCCCCCAATCTGGATGGCACTCGCCAGACGAAATCAGCGCCTCCGTTTCGCGTATGATCACGGACAAGATATCCGATGCTTGGGTTGCGGAGGTGATGGTGATGGACATCGGTCCCAACAGGGATGCGGCCAGTCCGTGCAACTTCAGTTTGACGGGACTTTCGCGTTACTTTTCGCATTATGGTTCCTGGAGGATAGCCGCCTAACGCCAGAACTGAGCGACGCGGGCGGCCCAGCGCGTCCGCATTGCAAACGGACGTGGCCCGCCCGCGTTCGCTCCAGTGATTTTGTTCGGCCTTCTAATCATCAATAGGTCTCTTGGTGCCACCCGCTCGCCGTGTGCGAAACACGGACGCCTTGAGTTCCCGCCGGTGCCTCCGCTCGGAAAACCGTCTGGCCTCCCTGTCGAATCTCCACGTCCAACTGAGCGGACCGGTCTTTCTTGGAAACGTCGCACGTCAAACCCCGTCCGGGCATCTCCAGCACGGTCGCGGGACCTCCCGCTGGCGTAACCGTCGTGACACTGCCCGAGTGGGCTCCCGCTCGATACTGAGCGGTGAACTGCGCACCCGGTGTGCCAGAGACTCGTATTGCCGTGTTTGTCGTCCCACAGCCTCCAACCATCAGGATCATGGCTGCGGTCGCAAGGCCGAGGAGAGTGTTGCGTTTCATGATTTGCATTTTACGATAGGTTTCGCATTGGATGTCATCTCCGCCGAACGGATCAAGCTCAGGCGCGCCGGGCCAAAACGTGTGGCCCGCGCAGCGGAAACAAAGGCGTTTCCCGGCGTTGTCTGGAGCGCATGGTTAGCAGCAGAACAGGGCGGAACCTTTGACGGCGCGGGAATAACAGAAAGGCTCGTGGTGTTGGTTTTCAATGGTTTACAGTTCCTGTTACTCAGGAGGCCGTGTTGTCATGTGTGAGAAAATCCTCAACATACTGAAAAGGGTCTGCGCCGCGTCTTGCGTCAACGGAGTGGTCGGCGATTCGCTGCCAAGTGACGAGAGAACCCCCGTCGGGGAAACTCGCCTGCTCGACGGTGAAGCATTCGTCTCGTCCATCCCAGAAGAACTTGTAACGGCGGTGCCGCGTCCCTGCAACAAGATACCAACTCCCAAAGAATAGAGGGTCGAACTTCTGCTCGTAAATCGAGACGCCACGTGAAGCGAGATTCCTGGCGAGCAATAAAATGCGCTCAAAGTGTCGAATAGCCATTTCAGAGTCATGCGGCATAGCGTGCATTGTGGCCTAACGATTCCAAGCTGAGCCACCGCCGAGCTGTGGCACCAGCAAACCAGAAACCTCCTGAGCAAAAAACATCGGGTAATGGGCGGTTGGCTCGAGCGCTTTGTTGAACTGAGCCGCTCGCGCGGCAGGCTGGCGCTTGGATTGAGATCCTTTCAAAATCTGCGGTTTGGGATTGGAGTTGTGGTCCATGAAAACTCCTATTTCTATCGATCAATTCAAGGCCTTTGTCGAACTTAAAAACTTCGCAGAACTCCGGTCCTTCTATCTGCGCTTGTGCACCTCTGCGATCTCTGCGCCTCTGCGCTAAAAACATCTTCTTTTTGGAAAGGCAAAATGATTCACGCGGAGGCGCGGAGCTCGCGGAGAACGAGAACCAAGGACGGAGCATGATATTCTCGATGAGAGTCGGGAGGCTTTGGAGGAAAAGTTCCTCCCGTCCGGTGAGATGAGACAAGGGCGATCAAAAGCAATCCGCAGTTCCCTTCCAGATCCGGGCTCGTTCAACCCCCAATAGCATCGAGGCTCCGCGCGGTCACTCGCTCAAACTTCACCAATACTTCATCCGCGCTCCGCTCAATGCTATCGCTGTTTCGCTATCTTTGTTTGTTTGGCCACGTTCCTCTGCGTGGTTTCAGTGAAACCACCTTCAATTTCGACTGCTTTTGTCGCTTCTGGGCATCGCGAACAATCGCGGCCACTTCGTAGTTAAACTTGGCGGCGAGAACATCCCGCGCATGGCGGACTTCGGCGATAATTGGGTCGGTGTTCATACGGTTAGCGTCCCATGAGTTCTTCGGGGGTGCAAATCACCGGGCATTCTAGCCCGTGGTCGTGGCAGATACTCACAATCTTTGGGTTCATTTCAGCGTTTGCGATGTGAGTGCAATTCCAAGTGACGAGGAAATCCAGACCGTGTGTGGCGGCAGCCGCAACGTGCAGTGCATCGCGAGCGGCTTTCTTCGGAAATGGGCCTCCGTTGATGAAGGCATTGGCCAGCTCAATGACATCGTCCCGCAACTTGAGGATGGGAAATAGCGCAAGGACTTCAAGGCGTCGTCGCGCAAAGACGATATCGCCCGAAGCGGCTTCATCAAGCACGACTTGGGAAACGAACGGGCGAAAATGAGGAAGGCGCCGCTCCCACCAATCTCGCGTCGTTGCCTGATGCCCGGCGATGACGAGATCGCGGCTTGGCAGCGATGTGTAATAGCTGGGAATAGTGGTCTCGATGTAAACAGACGCCTTCATGCTCTTGCGGATAGTATTTGGCTGGCGCGTTCAGCGGCAATCTTCTTTTCGATTTGGAGTAGTGCGTCGAAGTGGCCTACATAATTCGGACAACGGCGGGTTTGTTCCAGCATTGGGCCACACCTCGCTGGACACCACGATCATTTACACGCACCTGACCGCCACCAGCGAGGAGAAAGCCCTTCAGGTTTTGGAAAAACTCCACTCCACACTCCCGCACTGACATCCCTCCGCGTGCGCGAACTGGCTGAAGTGTTCCGCCGCCATTGGCTGGCGTATGAGCGGTGTCATGGTCACCACGGCTACCGTCACGCCATCGCTACGCGATCCCGACAGATTGCTCCCGGACAGATTTCAGCGGGTGCGCCATTTCGGTTGGCTGGCCCCAGCCGCCAAAGAGCTCTTTCCTTTCATCTACAGATTGTGCCGCGTGGAAAAAACCACGTCCGGCGGATGAAGCGGTGTTGTCTGCCGGGATCAAAAACGGAAATGGAACATGTTTTCACCGGAAGCCGGACACCGGATCACCGGGGAAAACGAACTTCTCGCCTGAATCAGGAAAGATTTGGAGAAAGAAATTGCTCCTGTCCGGTGAGGTGAGAAAAGGACGATTAGGGTCCGTGCAAAAATAACTTCCGGTTTTGCTGGAGGCTATTTGGCTTGCTGGCGAGGCGAGAGCGACGAGCATATCCTTTGATCTGTAAGGAGCGAGCAACGAAGCCAGCGAGCCAAATAGCCCCAGCCCGGAGGGGCGGGGCGGCACCGGGCCATAGGCTTCGTTGCTCGTCAGTCAAAGATCCACAAGGGATATTCT
>Ga0163151_10006012_pt1 | contig 15069 bp, 11 predicted proteins | sample OliLakLV19MP5IB2_FD_145596 | JGI IMG/M metagenome (GOLD analysis project Ga0163151, IMG submission 145596) | Freshwater microbial mat bacterial communities from Lake Vanda, McMurdo Dry Valleys, Antarctica - Oligotrophic Lake LV.19.MP5.IB-2 | ecosystem: Environmental > Aquatic > Freshwater >...
GGAAGGACACATCGCGGGCTCCTAGCCAGGGATGGAAGTCGTGTCCCCTCCATCAAGGCCAAAAGCCGCTGTCTTTTCCATCCCAATCCCAGCCAATCACTTGCGCGACTTCTAAGTGCCATTCGTCACATCGACCGAGGTTATTCGGCGGCGGACGTCCGACATCGCTCTTTCGCTCGGCTCAGCCCGCGCCAAATTGATTCTCAACTCCTTCGTCTTTCGCGGCGTATCAATTAGGCGGATGTGATGCTGATGCTGGCGTGCCGGCGGCATCCCGGATCCCGGCCAGCGTCCGGCCGCCCGCCAACGTATGGCTGATGAAGGTGTGACGGCGGTGGTGAATGGTCAGCACTTGCTTGGAGAATCTCACTTGTGAATTAAAACCGTCTCCTCGACGCCCCACGTTCGCCCGTACGGGCGTTTTGGTCTTGGTGGGACGGATCGGCCACAAGTCCTCGATTGACGCAACGGAGGCGAACGGAGGGTCGAAGCGCCTCTGCGGGTGGTCGCCACCAACGCAGATGCCGACTGCCGAATGATGATGGCTATCGGATTCTGGTACGGCGAGGGACTGATTTGCGCCGATCTGCCAGCAAGCTCGCGATAAAAGCTGCCATCGAGCCGGCCTGCCTCTTGAGACGACGCCTTTTAGGCGATGGAAAGGCCTTTCAACCCCTCTCGCATGGAAATCTCAGCGGCAGCGAACGCAGTCGCGTGCCGGTGGCGTGGGCGACGGCGTTCGCGATGGCCGGCGCAATCGCGATGATCGGTGTTTCGCCGGCGCCCACCGAAGGCAGGTCGCGTCGATCCAGCACTGCGGTGTCGAGTTCCGGCAGATCCTCCATCCGGGGCACGCGATATTGCGAGAAGCGGCCATTCTTCACCTTGCCGTCTTGGAATTCGATCGCCTCGAACAGCGCGCCTCCCAGGCCCATGACCAGGCTTCCGTCGATTTGACTCCGCAGATTGAGCGGGTTCTGCACCGCGCCGCATTCGAACGTGGTGCAGACAGACAACACGCGAATGCGGTTCTCAATGACTTCGACCTCGGCACACGTGGCGACGAAGGAGGCTTTCTCGGTCCCGCACGCCAGCCCGACACCGCGTCCGGGTTGTTGACGGGAATGTGCTTCGCGCCAGTTGAACCGACGGGCCGCGTCCACGAGCACATCTTTCAACCGACCGTCCGGCAAATGAGCCAGCCGGAATTCGAGCGGGTTGACATTTGCGAGGGCGGCCAGCTCATCCATCGCTGATTCGCGTGCAAACGTGTTCGCCGTCGACGCGAGCGCGCGGTAGGAACCCTGCCGGAGCGGTGCGGTGGAAGTTACAAACCGCGTGCGACCATTCGCACTGCGATAGGGAGATTCCAGGGCTGATCCCCCAGAGTTGTAGTTGGTAAAGTCCCACAGGTGGAGGCGGCCGGCGGCGTCCAGGCCCGCCTGGACCTCGATCAGTCCCGCGGGTCGGAAATAGGCCCAGGCGAATTCCTCCTCCCGCGTCCACCGCAATGAGACAGGTCGCCCGGCGGCTTGCGCGAGCCGGGCGGCTTCAAGGGCCGCTTCGCCCGTGTGCTTGCCTCCGAAGCCGCCGCCGGTGTCGGGCACGATGACGCGGACTTGATCGCTGCGCAGACGAAACGCTTCGGCCAGTTGCTCGCGGACACGAGAGGGCTGCTGCGTGCCAGTCCAGACGGTCAGTTTGCCCTCCGACCACTCGGCCACGGCCGCCCGCGGTTCCATCGGCGCATGTTGGATATAGGCGACGGTGTAGGATGTGTTGATGACCTTGTTCGATTGGGCTACGGCGGCGGTCGAGTCGCCCCAGCGGTTCTCGCGGGAACCAGACCGGCCGCCCCCTGCTGTGTTCGCCGTGCTCTTCAGAAGTGCGAACAAGCTCTCGCCAGACGGCTGTGGCGGCGCATCCCACTTCGCCGTGGCGGCCAGTGCGTCCACGGCCTTGGCAGCTTGCCAGGAGGACTTCGCCGTGCAACCGACAAAGTTCCCATCACGAACGACATGCACACCGTCCAGCGCCTGGGCCGGCGTGAGATCGATGGCCTGCAGCGTGGCTGCGAAAGACGGCGGACGCAGCACCTTTACATAGATCATGCCGGGCCGCGTGACATCGGACGGAAACACCGCGGCGCCGGTGACCACCTCTTTGCCGGTGACTTTGGCCATCTCCGTGCCGAGCACTTCCCATTGGGCGACGGCCGTGACCGATGTGCCGCCCTGGTGTTCGGGCTCGCGGGTCAGCTGGGCAATCAGTTCGTCGTCGCTCGCGAGCTGGGCCAGCGTAAGCTGCGGTCCATCCAGTTCGGTCACAAAGGTTCCGTGATCCAGCGTCACGCGCGCCCGTTCCAACTTCAACTTCGCGGCGGCGAGTCCGACGAGCAGCTCGCGCGCGGCCGCCGCTGCAGACCGGACGCGCGGCACGGTGGAGGGTGTGGTCTGACTGCCCGCCGTCCCCCCGTCGTTGGGGCAGACCGCGGTATCGGCCATCACTAGACGAATCTGCTCTACGGGCAGACGCAGCTCTTCCGCAGCGGCCTGCGTGAGCTGTGTCCGCGATCCTTGCCCCACCTCCACCTTGCTGGTCATCACGGTCACGATTCCGTCCCGCCCGATATGGAACCGCTCCGAGAATCTTTCCGGACGGCCGCCGCCCCCCCTGCCGCCGCGCGGAGGTTGCGTGCTGGCGACACGCGCCGTGGCCGCAATGACGAGCCCTGCTCCCAGCAGTTGCACAACCTGACGCCGGTTGGGCTGGAACCGGTAGGGCACGGCCTCGCGCAGCTCATAGCGTTCGACTTCGCAGCCGTCATCGAGAAGGGGGGCGTCGTGGTTCATGGCGTCGCTCCTGCAGATTTCGCACGGTCCATGAGCTGCGCCGCGTGTTCGACCGACTCCAGGATTCTGCGGTAGTTGCAGCACCGACAGATGTTGCCCGTCATCGCCTCGACGATCTCCGGCCGCGAAGGCAGGGGCTTGCGCGTGAGCAAGTCCAGCGCAGTGAGGATTTGCCCCGGCACGCAATAGCCGCACTGCAGACCTTCCTTGTCGAGAAACGCCTGCTGCACCGGATGCAGCCGGTCGCCGTCCGCCAGTCCCTCAATGGTCTGAACATTGTGGCCGCTGACATCGCCGACGGACGTGATGCACGAGCGCGTCGCGCGGCCGTCGATCAGCACCGTACAGGCGCCGCATTGTCCTTCGCCGCAACCGTATTTAGTGCCGTGCAACCCCAGGTCTTCCCGCAACACGTCGAGCAGCGGCCGCTCTGGTTCAGTCCCGACAGAGACGACCCGCCCATTGACTTTCAGAGACAGCGCATGCGGCACGGAGTCCTCCTTTCAGAATCGACAAGCTCCTCAGACGTTAATCGGCAACAGCCAATGTGAAGCTGAAATCACCACTGCGACGGACCGAGCGAAACGCGAAACCAGTCCTCGGCAGCTGCAGCCTGCCCATCTCTCTTCCTCAGTTCGCGAATTGCTGTAACCAGTGGCGATGGCGCGCCTTGAGATCGCGATAGACCGCCGGATGCTGATCAGCGAGATCGGTTTGCTCTCCGAGATCGTTGTCGAGATTGTACAGCTCAAACGTCGCGGCGTCGGCTTCCTGAACGGCCTTGTCGAACCGCCCGTGGTGGTTGGGGATCTCCCCGACCATTTTCCAGGGACCATGCAGGACGCCCACATCCCCATACAGATCCCAGAACAGATAACGGTCGGGTAGCGGTTCGGCTCCCCCGGAACGGAGCATCGGCAACAGGTTGATGCCGCTCACCGGATAACCGCCGTTCTTCGAGGGCACGGCAGTGCCCGCAGCGGCGAGAATCGTACTGAACAGGTCGAAGTGCATGGCGGTCGCGGGAATGACTGAGCCAGCCGGAATCACGTCCGGCCACTGCATCACTGCCGGGACGCGGATGCCCCCTTCGTAGGTCGTCGCTTTGCCGCCGCGCAGGAGGCCATTATTCGACGGATACGTGTGCAGAATGCCGCCGTTGTCGGAAAGATAGATGACGAATGTCTTCGCTTCGAGATCGAGTTCGCGGAGCGTCCGGAGGACGTCTCCCACCCGCGCGTCGGCGTGGCTCATCACCGCACAATAGTCCCGCCGCGGCTGAGGGACGCCGCGCTGCTCGTAATACTCCAGCCATTCCGTTTTCGCCGAATCGGCGTCGCGGTCCGCATTCCGCAGTGGACCATGCACGGCGTTGAACGGCAGGTAGCAGAAGAAGGGCCGATCCCGATTGGCCCGAATGAACTGAATCGCCCGATCGGCAAACAGGTCCGTGGTGTGCCCCGTCGCTTCCATCGGCTCGCCATTGTGCAGTATCCGGGCATTTCGGCCGAGTCGATAGGGATGGGCGCCGCCCAGGAATCCGACGAACTCGTCGAAGCCTCGGGCATTGGGCAGATTCTTGGAGTCATAGCCCAGATGCCATTTGCCGAAGATCCCGGTCGCATAGCCGGCGGCCTTCAGAAACTGCGGGAGGAGGATCACATCGTCCTTGATGCGGCGTGCGGACTCCGGCCAACCTTGCTCGGGTTCCGGTCCCTGCGAATCTTCACCCGGACCGCGCCACATCCCGCATTCCAGCGAGTAGAGCCCGGTCATGATTGAAGCGCGGGTGGGAGCACACAGCGGGTTGACGCGAAACTGCGTGAACCGCGCGCCGCGTTTGGCGATTCCGTCCAGAGCGGGAGTCTGAAGATCGGGACTTCCATAGACCGATGCGTCGCCATAACCCAGGTCATCGGCGACAACGAGGACAATGTTGGGTTTCTGGGCAGCAGTTTCGACGCCGGCAGACCGGCCGCCGAACAATGTGATCAGCGCGAGAGCGGCAGTCCATGATCTGGCGAGGGCATTGTCTTTCATGGGACCGGCTTCCTTGGCTTTGCCTGCGCACCTCTTGAATTCGTCGCGTATGACCCGCCACCCGCGTCTTTATGGTCGAGAGAGTCACCGTTCCGGGATTCCTGCCCGATGACCCTGCGATTCGCGAAGGGTTGGCGCCGACCACTGCCCAATGTCGGCTTGGGCAATCCGCAGTTGCACACCGATCATCTTTGGTATCCTCGTGCCCAAGCCTTCTTTCGATGCTGGTGAGATCCATCTGCACCGCCGATGCTGACCAGTCTATCATGTCGAAGCGCGCACTTCCCAATTCTCGCAGCCGACCATCGGCATTGACCATCACCAGTTGTGTGCCATTCTATTGTTGCGCTCAACAAGTAATTAGGCGAACGCCGGGTGCGCATCACCTTCTCCGGATCAGGCTGGTACCCGGGTGCGGAGTCCGAACGGCAGAATCCAGTCGCTCAAGTTCAGGTTCGGCTCAGTCAGCCGTAGAGCTCCTGCAACTCGGCGTTGGTGACGATCTGTCGGGTCGGCTGCCGCAGGCGGCTCGGCCGCCGCCGGGGACCGGAGGTGTTTTGGCTTCCACTGCCACCAAGCATTCAGCGCCGACAAGTGCTGGCGCTGTGCCTGCTGCTGCCGGCGCGCCAGAAACTCTTGAATCCTGGGAGCCTCCGTCCCGTGCTGTGCCGCGCGAATGTCCGCGTAAGTCATTTGCAGCCAGGTGGCCAGCACTCGATCGACGAGCAGCTTCGCCAGAACGTCCCCATTGGGTACAGCCAGTTCAACGCGAAGCTGCTCCAGCTTTGCCTAGGCTGCCCGGCGAAACAGCGCGTCCGGGCCGGCGATCAGGCTCAACCACAACTCGAGTGCCTGCTCACCGAGATTGCCGAGCTGCGCCCAGAGTTCCGGGTGGCGGTCGAGGATGTCGATGAGTTCAGGATCCGCCGACGTGTCGCCGGCGTCTCGACGGGCTAGAAGCTGGCGGATCCTGGCGATCGTTTGAGCGGCATCAGGGGGGGCTACCGCCGCCGTATGAGTCGACGTCTGCATCTGATCGAGCACCTCAATGAGTCGTTGGAGGACCGCGTCGGCGGCTGCCGTCTGGCCTGCTTCTGTGAAGATCCAGGCCCGCTGCGCGTGCTGCTGGCGATGACGTTCCGATATGGCCTCCGCAGCCGCGTCGGCGTCGGGGCCGGCTCCCAGATACGTTTTCACGACGCGCCCGTTGATCCGGCGAGCGTGATAGAAGTATCGCTGCGACCCGCGGATCTCCCAGCTCATCAAGCGAATCCCAAGCGGGCACAAGGGGCATTACTTGTGCAACAGGCATTGAGGATCGCAAATCTGACTCTCGGTCGTAAGCTCAATCCGTGAAATGGAGAGCATGGCGACTCTGAGAAGCGGATTGAACATCACGTCGGTCGAACTCGCAGGAAAATACCTACGAAAAATCTCATTGCTTCCGCCGGTTTAGCGGCGAAAGTCGCCTACTGCGCCGGCGGAGCCATTCACCGGGCACGAAATCAATCCTGGGTCTGCCCGAACATCTTGAAAACTTCAGTCCCTGCAAAGCCTCCTCGGACAGAATTGGCGAGTAAACAAAGGATCACAGTTCTGGACTGAGAGGAAAGCGCTGCCGCTTACCCCCGTCCGTTGATGAAGAGAACTTCAACTCTCTGAAGCAGAAAGCGTTGTCAATTCCTGAGTGACGCGGAGAGGGCTTCAATGGGCCCCTTTTCGCCATACGAAACGGCCAGTCAATGCGTAAAAGAGAGCGTCGCGAAGAGCCGGTTGATGGGGAACCGCCGAACCCCTCTGCGCAAATCGACGCCACATCGCAGTTGCCTTGCGTTGATGGATGAATATATGCGCCGAATGCTCGACCGAAGCCTCATTGAAGCCACGAAACGCCGCCGGACTCGCGGAACGAATGCTCGATCCTTGGTCGAAATCGCAAGGCGAGCCACCGAGGCCCGGGGGAGTCACTGCGCACCGCGAGCCAACTCAACATGCGTGTGGCGCATTGCCGCAGACCACCCCGGCCGGAAGGGTCAGGGCAAACCGTCGGCGTCCTCGCCCTTCGCTGGCCGCAGGCCACTGGCTCGCTGCAACCCCGCAGCGCCGAAGCGCTGTCGGATCTGATCGCGCATCGCGTCCAGCCGGCTAGCGCGCTCACGTTCCTCATCGCCGAAGAGCGACTTCTGCCGCTCCCGCGCGGGTTCCAGGCCGCTCATGCTCACACCCACCAGTCGCACCGGCAGCCGACTGGTCGCGAGGCCCTCTTCGAGCAGCTCGACAGCCGTACGGCCCACTTCTTGTGTGAGATGGCTCGGCGCCGGCAGCGTCCTTGCCCGCGTGATCGTGTGGAAGTCACTGAACCGCAACTTGAGCTGGACCCTCCTGCCGCTGATCCCCTGTCGTCGTAGCCGGCACGTTACCTGTTCGGCCAGGTCGAGCAGCCAGCCGCGGAGGACGTCGTGATCGCCGATGTCAGTCGCGAACGTGGTTTCGTGCGAGATCGACTTTGCCTCGCGATCAGGGACCACTGGCCGACGGTCGATCCCGCGCGCCAGTTCCCAGTAGCGCTCGCCAGTCTTGCCAAACAGCTCGGTGAGCTTCTCCGGAGACAGTTCCCGCACTTCTCTGATAGTTTCGATGCGCATTCCGGCGAATCGCTGCTGGGCCGCCGGTCCAGCGCCCCAGAGGCGGCTCACGGGGAGCGGGTCCAGAAACGCCTGGACTTCGTCCGGCATCACGACCACGAGCGCGTCGGGCTTATGCAGGTCACTCGCGATCTTGGCGACGAACTTATTCGGCGCGACCCCCACCGACGCAACCAGCCGCAGCGACTGCCAGATCTCCTGCTTGATCTGCTGGGCGATGTCGCGCGCCGGCCCAAATAGCACTTCGCTGCCCGCGACATTCAGAAACGCCTCGTCCAGCGACAATGGCTCCACCAGCGGCGTGTAGCGCTCGAAGATCGCCCGAATCTCGGCTGAGACTTCTGCGTAAAAGGCGATCCGCGGAGGGATCACGATCGCGTGCGGGCAGAGCCGGAGTGCCGTGGCGGTCGGCATTGCGCTCCGCACACCGTATTTGCGGACCTCATAGTTGGCGGCGGCCACCACGCCGCGGCCGGCCGGCAGGCCACCCACGATCACCGGCTTCCCGACCAGCTCCGGGCGCTCGCGCTCCTCGACGGAGGCATAGAAGGCGTCCATGTCGATGTGCAGGATCATCGAGTGGGTCCGGGGGGGCGCAAGCGTGCTGGGTTTACGATACGAGGGCCAAGCGCGGATGAATAGCGCTCCTGCGATTCGGCTTGAGTCGGACCAGCGATGAGGGGCAGAAACCGTGCGGCTGATCGACGGAGAATCACGATCCAGCATTTACACGGCCCGCCTCTCCCCCCCGATCGCCATGGCCTGTGCCGTGGCCACCGTAGAACGGTCTGGCGGATATGATCATCCTTAAGCGCCCTTTTACTCGTCAGGCCGTTGCCCATTGGCAATTCGAGAATGTTAGAATCCCCGCACTGATCTTCGCGCACTGTGGCAAGATCGCGCAGTTGCATCGTACGGTCAGGAAGTGGCTTAATCATTGGTCCACCTCGTGGGCGACGCACAGCCCATACCGGCGTTTCTGGCCATTGAGCAGTAAGGCCGCGGGGGTCGTTCATGTGCTCACCGGCGATTCCGGATCTCGACCGGACGGCGATGGAACGTGGGCTATACGCCAATGCTCAGGCGGCAATCGCCAACCGTGACGCAATTGGGTTCAACGCTACCGCCATCAATCGCGAATCTGCTCTGGCGCTCGTGTGCGACAATATGGCGATCCTCAAGGCAGCGGGAATCTATGAGGCCTGCCTCTTGCACGCCTTTACAGGCTGCCGGGTGAATCACCGGCAATGGAGCGAGAGGGTAATAAGCGGGATGTTCGACTATGGGGACCGAGCGGCATTCCTGGCCGCCGGGAACCCTCTTCCCGGACCAGGCCCATTTCGCATTTATCGTGGCGTATCGGGACACGGCCGTGCCCGGCGATTGCACGGCCTGTCGTGGACGTCGTCACTGAGCAAAGCCTGCTGGTTCTCGACGCGCTTTGCGCGACCTAATCCGGCAGTACTGTGCGCGGATGTCGATGCGAACGAGGTCATTGCCTATTGGAATGGTCGCTCAGAGCAGGAATTCATCGTCCAGCCGAGCCAGTGGACCAGGCTATCCCTCGCCGCCGACGAATTGCAGCAACAGGCTGCCCTGGGGCAGGCCGAAATGGACGAAGTCCATGCCGCGTCGCGGCGGAGTCTCATGGACCAGGCGAATCGCTTAAGGCAAAACCGATGACGACTCGCCCACCGAGCCGTTCCCAGAATATGCACGGCACAGGGACGTCGCCGGGCAGGACCCGATAACTTGTTGCGGTCAACAACTTATTATGTGCATTCCGCCCAATTCTGTCCGGCGCGGACCTGCACCTGCAGTCTGACCGGGCAGGCCGTCAATGGCTCCTCCATCGCCCGCGTCAGCGTGGCGGCGGTTGGCTCGACCAGCTCTGACGGGCAGTCGAGCAAAAGCGAGTCGTGATGCGGCAGCAAGAACCGAACTGTCGCGTGAAGTGATCGCCGCGCCGTGAGCAGCGCGGCTTTGAACACATCCGCCGCTGTGCCCTGGACCGCATAGCTGATGGCCTGCCGATATTGCTGTGCGAGGTCAGTATCGGGATCGATGCGGATCTGGCGGCCCAAGGCGGTTCGCACGAAGCCGTCCCGTGCGCCCGCAGCTTCCTGGGTTCGCAACCAGTTGCAGAGCGTGGGTGCCCACCGGGTGAACACGTCGCCCAGCGTGCATTCGATTGGACTCTGGGGCTGGAAGCGATGGTGGGAGTACAGGAATTGCATCATTGGCTGTTTGATCGCGGTGCGGTGCTCAGGCGTGATGGCGTCGCGCGGCAAGCCAGGCGAGGCCATCGCGGCCAGCTCCTGATAGAGGTCGACGTGTGCGTCGGCAAACACCGCCAGCAACTGGGGGTCACCACTGAGCGCTGCGGCGATCCGCCATTCGAAATGCCGGTAGTCGGCACAGATCAGTGTCCGGCCGGCGTCGGCTATCAAGGCACTCCGCAGCGCACGGGGGAGGCTCTGCAGCGGGTACGCGCTGGCTGTCACCCGCCCGGTCCGGCTGCCGAGTTGATTTAGTTGCGTGCGGACCCTTCCGCCGGTGCTGTCGGCACTCGCCTGAATGCGACCAGCCTCCGCCGCCAGGGTGGGATCAGACTGCACCAGCGACTGCAGACGCTCTCCGTCGAGCAGGAGACCGGTTTGTTCGATGTCGCGGAGGATCGGCATCAGGGGCAGCTCAAATGTTTCTAACAGAGAGCGCATTCCCAAACGGGTAATCTGGTCGGCAGCTTCGGCGGGCGTTGCGGTTGTATCTCCAGTCGCATGGTGAATCAGTTGCACCGCAAGGGCCGCAGGCGTTGTGTCCCGCGGCGGTCGAACATAGCGCCGCGGCAGCACAGTGGTGGATACCGGTCCCGGCTGTGCGACGGCTTCCGCGATCGCCGCCCTCACGTCTTCAGGGTGGCATTCGCCAAAGTCCTTGCGGCCTGCCGGAGGCCGACAGCGAACGACCGGAACCGCGATGCCGTTGGTCCCCAGCCGGCTTTGCAGCTGTGCCACCAATTTGCCGGCAGCCTCGTCGGCATCGGCGTCGAGGCCGACAACAACAATGCGACGCATCCGGGCAGCCTCAACGAGCAGTTCGAGCTGCCGGGAACTGGCCTGCTTGCCGAGCAGGGCCACCGCCGATGGTCCCACACGCCAGGCATCGGTCACGCCCTCGACAATGACCAGCTGATCGCCAGGAGCGACGCCGGCTGGGCTGGTGTATAAATACTGCGACTTGCGGAACCCGCTCATCGTCAGATACTTGACCCCTGACTGATTGGGCTGCTCGGCAAGCTCGCGTGCCTGCCACCCCACCAGTACGCGTTCCGTGGCGATGCCCGTCACCGCGTACAGCGGGATTACCAGCCGGTGCTGAAAGGCCGGTGCCGGGGCGGTGGACTGGGCGGAATAGCCGGCCTGCCAGGTCTCTCCCAGCGAGTGGGGATCGAATCCACGCTGACGGACGTACGCGCAGGCCGGGTGGGCAGCGGGCAACGATAACAGGCTGGTAAACCCCTCAGGTAACGCCGGCGGGGCGGCGGCGGCGATCGCAGTCGTCGCGAAGGCTGCCCATTCGCAATCGAGACCGGCGGCCACCGTGCATCGGGCTTGGGCCCATGCCGCCTGCAGCCGAGTTGCTAGCATCCAACGGTGTTCAGGGCGCTGGTGGCAACTCTCATTGAAGCAGTGCCAGCGCCTCGGCTGAACCATAGGGTCATAGGTGTGCGAGATCCGCATCCGCCCTCGCTGGTCAGCGCAGAATGGGCAGTTGAGTTGATACTCCTCGCCGTAGTCGGCGGGTGGACAGTCAGGCAGGCACGCCGTGCCGTTGGTGACGCGCCGTCCGCCGGGACGCAAGATCTGGGCCGTTGCCATTTCGCATGGCAACGCCTGCTTGAGGGCCAACCACAGCGTCGGGTTTCGCAATTGACCAGCGGAACTTGTGCCAGAGTCATGTGTTACGATCGGCATAGAGACGTCATCCTGGTTCAGCCATTCGCATAGAGAGGCGTTCGTTGCCTTCGTTGCCACTTTTCAAATGGATATGCGTTGCAGCGACAGTTGTATGTCGTGCCTCATATTAATACCTGCTGAATGTGGTAACACTGGTAACTTGGCAACAGCAGCACTTAAGGGGTTTCCACCACTGCACTTGTGCTGTTGCCACTGTTCGCGGCAACTGGCAACGATGGCAACGTCCCTGGGGCTCGGCCGCGGGGGGTCCAGCTGGCAGGTCGCGGACCTGCAGACTCCTCTCGCTCTTGAACGAACGTCCGCAGTTCCGGCCCCCGGACGCAGACACAACGCGTTGCCGCTCCTCCCAAACGCGTGTTCCTGTAGTGCTGACGACCGCGATCAAATCGAATCCAACCCCGTTGTTGCCAGGCGGTCAGAACTTCATCGACGCTGAAACCGCCGGCGGCCATGACCTGCGCGAAGGCCGTTTTGGTGATTGCGAGCGATGGAGCGTCTTCAGGGTCTCCGTCGCAGCGGATTCGGCGCCCGGACAATTCCCGGCGATGACTATCGAGCGACATATGCGACAGCGTTGGCGGGTTTTGTCCGTCCGCCAAGAATTGGTCTGCATGCAACGCTACATAGTCGAGCAGATGCTCCAGTGCCTCGCGCGGCCGATCAGCATCGCCGTATTCCCGAAGCAGCAACTCCCGCACGCCGGCAGACGGGGTTCGAAAGGCATCTGGGAAACCGAACCAATCGCAAAACAACTCTGCGGTCAATTCGACGATCGCCAGATAGTCGACCTGACGACCCGCCACTCGGTTCGTTGCGAAGGTCTCTGCCAGGGTCTCTTTCAGCGCATTCAGCCGTTGCTGCCACGCGGGCCATTCGGCTCGGCGGGCAATCATCTGTTCGACGAAGCGCGGCCCGACATGACCGCAATTGTGCCGGGCGAGCCTCTCGAAGTGTTGGACAACCTGCCTCGTCGCCTGACTGGTGAATGGGGAGCCGCGAAAGGTGATGATGCGGGCACGAAGTCCCGCCTGTTCGTCGAAGGACGTTAACGACTGTTCGCCAGTAGAAATCGTAACCAGATTCCACTGCGCGCTGTCGGTGATGCCGGTCACGTTGCCGCGGCCCCGCCCGCAGCCGTTTGCCAGGTCGTAGCAAATCTGCCCAACCACCTCGGCGGACTTGACGGTGCGTGTATCGTCGAGAAAGAGGGGCAGCGAGTGCTGGAACGCGGCCCGGCGCTCGACATAGACGCGCGTAGCATCCCAGCTTTGATGGACCACGGCGTCTTCGCATCCAAAGCCGACGCGCCCCCACAGGCTTCCGCAGATCTCCAGCGTGATCGACTTCCCCGAACTCGTCTCTCCGCAGAGATCGACGATGAAGCTCCCAGAATTGAGGGGAGCAAGTAACACGCTCGCCAGCGAGGACATCGCCGCGAACCACACGACCGGGTATTGGCCCGCCTCGCGCAGCAGCTCAAGGCTGGCCTCGGCCGAACCATGACTCCCATAGGCGTCCGCGATTTTCTGAAAGGCATCCTCAGTGTGGGCCAGCTCGAGCACGTTGACTCCATCGGTGACGTCGGTCGCTTGGATCACGCGGTTGCCGCACAGGAACGCCGGCGTCGCCATGCTCGGCTGCCAGCCGAGGTGTGTGGTCATATCGAGCTCTTGCAGGCGAAAGTCATTGTCGCGAAAGTAGTCCATGAAGTAGTGGACCCAAAGCCGCGCGTTCGCCGAAGAAACCGGCAGGCCAAGGCTGCATAGACTTTCTGCCCGCCCGTACCTAAGCAGTTGTTGACGCTCGAGGCGATGGCGGTGCAGTTGTCCATGCCGCAGAGAATAGACCTCGTGCATGAGTTCGCCCGAATGTGGGTCTCGCGATTTTCGGGGGACGAACAGCACGCCTTCGAGGCCATCGACGTTTTCACTGCGGAGCGGACCCTCAAGACGGCGGGTTTGATTGCGAGCGGCGTCAAACCACCAACCAGAAGGAAGAACAAGGCCACGCCCCTGGTGGACGACATCATCGGCAGCTGCGACTTGCTGAAGCAGATCGCAGAACTGCGGCTGGTCCTCCAACGTCCGGTCGATGTGCGTGCGGACTCGCCTTAGCTGTTGCGTAAGCGCTCGCGGCCGCCGGGCACCGATCGCTTGCACAAAGTCGGCGATCCGTGCCTCTGCTTGCTCGTCGTTGCCGCACCTCGCGGCGACCAACTCGACAGCACAGGTGACGAGCGCGGCAAGGTCACCGTCGTCCGCGCCGGCATCAGATAGAGCGCTGAGCGGATCGACGACGTCGTCGCCGGCGACAGTCCGGAAACGCAAGCGGTCGCGATGAGTTTGAATCAGCCGGCAGAGCGCGAGGCGCTCCCCTCGCGGCAGGCGCCAGACGCCTGAAATATCGCAGACAGCGTCATGCCCAGCGCACAGACGTTCGTTAAGCTCACGAATCGCATCCATGCTCGCCAGCAGGATGGCGGGTGTGCTTCCACTATTGGATGAAGCCAACGAAGCACTGGGGGTGACGGACATGATCTTTGTTCTTTGTATTGCGGTCGTTGACGGCCTCGCGACGGAAGCCTTGGCTAGCCGGTAATATCAAAGTCCTGGACGCGAGCGGTCGCGCTATTCGATAGCAACACCTCGCGCGGAAACGCGGCGTACTTCAGACGCAGCTCGTCGATCAGTGCGTGTCGCTCCGCCCGGGGACGCAGCGGACCACGCACCCATTCCGGCACCTCGTCGTAAGTCCGACCGTTCAGCTCGCGACCGTTTTTGGCCTTCGAACGCCACACGCATCGGCCCCCCCAGTTCCCCCACTGCTTAAAGAAGAACGGCACACCGGCGGCGGCGCACTGCTGCTGAATCGACTCAACCCACGCCGGCTTCATGGGCCTGATCGAGCGGCGCTTGCCGCTCTCGCCGCCGACGATGACCCAGCCGATCCCCTCGAGAGTCAGCTCACCCAAGTCCTTAACTGTTCGCGCACCCGGGGCTGACTTTCTGGCAGCCGCACACAGTGTTGAACGTCGACTCCGTCCATTCGATTTTTGACTTCTGGGCCATGATTCATCTTTCATAAGAATTAAGGAAGAAGATCCAAAGCTGCCGTGCCCGTGCTGCGGGGCGCGATTGACGTGTCATAACATCGCCCACGCCGACGTTGTTGCGCACGACGTACACCGTGCTGATTCTGGTCCCGCGTGTGGGATCACTGTTCAACAAAGCCCCTTCGTCCTTCCTAACGTGGGAATTCTTGAACGACGCGGCCATCAAGAAGCGGCAGCTCGCAGGGGTTACCGATCTCGACGCCGTCCACGATGTCGTACGCTTGCTTGAAAAAATGCGGGACAGCGACTTCGCGACATTGCCGATCCAAGTCGCGAACCCAGTCCAGATCCATGGTCCTCCGCTTGGCGGTGGCCGCGGCGTCTTAAGACCACGCGCCGCGAGCTGGTGCTGTGCGGCCATCGCCTGACGCCGCCGACGTTCGCCGACCTTGTCATCGGCGACCGCAGGATTCAATCGCTCAAGAAACGACTGAATCGCA
>Ga0163151_10006018_pt1 | contig 15063 bp, 14 predicted proteins | sample OliLakLV19MP5IB2_FD_145596 | JGI IMG/M metagenome (GOLD analysis project Ga0163151, IMG submission 145596) | Freshwater microbial mat bacterial communities from Lake Vanda, McMurdo Dry Valleys, Antarctica - Oligotrophic Lake LV.19.MP5.IB-2 | ecosystem: Environmental > Aquatic > Freshwater >...
CACGCCATCGCGAACGGCCACAACCGCACGCGGCCTTCGCTCCCTTCGGGTTGCCATTCGTTCGCGTACACGAAGGCGTCGTGACTGCGGAGCAGGTACTTCGCCGACTTCACCCACGGCTGGTGCGACAGATGCGCCTCGGCGATGCGCATGTTCTCGACCGGCCGCGGCTGCTCGGTCTCGATCCCCGCCGCCGCCGGCACGCTCAACACCGGCAAGGCCAGCATCGGCCGCGTCACCGCCGCGTAAACGCCGTACATCCCTGTGAGACACAGGACCACGGCGAACGTCAGCAGGCAGCGTTGGGACATGTAGGGCTAAGTGCTAAAGGCTAAAGGCTAAAGGCTAAAGGCTAAGGGCTAAGGGCTAAGGGACAGACGGAAGCCGACGGGTTCCACCCCGTCGGATCCTACCCCGGTTCCGACGGCATCAAGCCGATCACATCAGTAATGTCGATCAACCCCACCGGGCGGCGTTCGTCGTCGATCACCGGCAGCTCGCTCAACCGGCGGCTGCTCAGAAGCTGCACGGCCTCTTCGAGGATGGCGTCCTGCGACAGCGTCAACGGCCCGGCGGTCATCACCTCCGCGATGGGGCGGTCGAGTTGCTGATCGCGGCGCTGTTCCAATAATCGCGCCAAATCGCTGTCGGTGAATAGACCCGAGAGCAGCCCATCGTCATCGACGAGCATCACGGCCCCCGTGCGACGACCGGGCCGGCAGAGCGTTGTGAAGACCTCGCGAACCGTGGAGGTCGCGACGGCGATGCGGAGTTCATTCCCTTGCCGCATCACATCGCGGACGGCGGTCAACCGGCGGCCGAGGCTGCCGGCGGGATGCAGCCTGCCGAATTGCTGCGGCGTGAACTGGCGGCTCTCGGCGACCACGAGCGCGAGCGCGTCGCCGACGGCAAGCATCGCCGTCGTGCTGGTCGTCGGCGGCAAACCGTGCAGCCCGGCTTCGGTCAACCGGCCGAGCGCGATTGTGACATCGGCCTGTGAGCCGAGTGTGCTTTGCGCGTGGGCGGTGATCGCCACCAATGGCAGCTTCAATCCGCGGATAAGTGGCAACAGTTGGCAGACTTCGTCGGTCTCGCCGCTGTGCGAGAGAACGAGCAGGACATCATCGCTGCCGAGGCAACCGAAGTCGCCATGCAGCGCTTCCGTGGGATGCATGAAGAACGACCGCGTGCCGGTGGAGCAGAGCGTCGCGACCAGCTTCTGTCCGATGAGGCCGGCCTTGCCGACGCCGGTGACAATCACGCAGCCGCGGCAACCGGCGAGCAATGCGACGGCGTCACAGAACGCGACATCGAGCCGTTTGGCGACGTCGAGCAGCGCCTGCCCCTCGTGCTGAATGATGCCCCGTGCGGCGCGGAGTTGCTCGATCGGCGCAAACGGCAGAACCGGCGACAACGCGGCCTGAGACATCGACAGCCTCCGTGCAGGCGGGCGCTGGAACCGTCCTGATTCCAGGGGCGGGGATGGTATCCGCGTTCGCCGGGGCGGTCAATTCGATCCCAAACCATTCCATAATCATGTTTTGCGATGCAGGCGGATATCACGGATGCGGCGTGATGGCGACAATCGTCAGTTCGCCGCGGTTGGGACCATAACACCAGAAGACGCGATAGGCCCCCGGTGTGCGGTTCTGGACGTAAGCCTCCCAGAGGGGCTTTCCCGGCTCATACGGATTCGCGTATCCATGATAAGGGTGCGTGTGCAAGCCGGGGTGTTTCGGATCGCGCTGCAAGAGCGCCAGAGTTTTCTTGACTTGCTTCGACAACCCCGCCTGCTTGGAGGATTTCCTTCCCGCACGTGGCGCGATCTTTCCAGCCGCCGCGATGATGGCTTCGTATTGGGTCTGGGCTTCCGGCAGCCATTTGAGTCGAAAACTCACCGGATTTCCCAAGAGACGTTAGTCCAGTTCTTCGTCGCCCCAGGCGTCGTCAATCACAGGCGGGTTCTCGACGAACTGACGCGCTTTGGCTTGCGCGAGGCCGCGCTCGACGGCCTCCAGGGCGGCGGGGTTCTTGTAGAGCCAGGCTTCGTGTTCCGGGATGACAACGGCGGGCACGATGGTCAGCCCCTGCTTGGTTTTCTTGACCAGCACCGTCTTCCCAGCGAACTCCGATCCGAGCGCCAACCGGCCCCGGCTGTCAACGGTTTTGGTTTCCATGATTTTCTTCCCTCGTTGGTTTCCGAGTGGATTCTTACTTGGAGTGGGCGTTGCGTCAAGTGGGTAATGCCCACTTTTCAGAATCGGAGCGATCCCGGTCACAGGATGATCGAAATCCCTGAAAACTGGCTGTATTTCCCCATGAGAACCCAAGCGATCACATAATTCGCGCTCTCTACTGTTTTCCTAGTTGACACCTACTGGTTCGCCAGTAAAATCATTCCCAACACGGACGAACAGGACACCGACGCATCATGGCCCGACCCAAAGCTCCGCATCCGACCCCCGCGGAACTCGAAATTCTGAAACTCCTGTGGGAGTCCGGTCCGCTCACCGTGCGGGAGGTGTTGGATCATCTGAACCACATCGGCCCCGTGCGGGCTTACACCTCGGTGATGAGCCTCTTGAACGTCATGGCCGACAAGGATCTGCTCGACCGCGAACCCGAAGGCCGCGCGTTCCGCTACCGGCCCAAAGTTGAACGACGCTCGACCTTGAGCGGCCTGATCGGCGATGTCTGGCAGCGGGCCTTCGCCGGGTCCACGTCAGCCCTTGTCGCGCACTTACTCGAACAGACGCAGCCCACTCCGGAAGAACTCGCTGAGATTCGCAAGGCGCTGGAACAGTTCGAACCGCGGCAGGAGGGACAACCATGATCGTCTGGCAATGGCTGTCGCACCCGTGGTCGGTCGCCGTGACCGCCGCTTTGTTGCACTTCCTCTGGCAGGGAACGCTGCTCGCCCTCGTTGGCGGGCTGACCGTGCGATGCCTGCGACTCGCCACGCCGCACGCGCGGTATGCCGCCTGGATGGCCGTGTTCGCCGCGATGGCCGCTGCGCCGGTTGTCACATTGCTGACGCTCGGTCATGCGAGTGATGTTCGTTCTTCAATTGTGATGGAAGCCGCGACGTTGCCGGCATCTTCCCGGTTCGATGATGTTCTCGACGAAAACACCGGCGGCAATGCGGTCGTCGGCGTGACTGATCCAGAGACGAACGCTGGGATGTGGCCGGCTTTCGTAGGGTGGGCTGTGCCCACCACTGTGTCTAGCGACGTGGTGGGCACAGCCCGCCCTACAAGAATCTCGTGGATCGCGTGGCAGCCGTATGTGCTGGCCGCGTGGGGTGGCGGCGTGCTGCTGTTGAGCACGCGATTGGCCGTCGGCGTGGTCTGGCTGATCGCGCTCAGCCGGCAGTTGCAGCCCGTGCCGGAGGCGTTGCAGCGGCGGTTCGATCGGCTCGTGAAGCGAATGGGATTGCGTCGGTCGCCACGGCTGGTGCTGTCGGACCGCGTGGTCGAGCCGTTCGCGTGGCAGTGGCTGCGTCCGCTGGTGGTGCTGCCGGCGAGCTGGATCACGGACGTGCCGGCCGAGGTGCTGGAGGCGGTCGTCGCCCACGAGCTGGCACACATCCGTCGGCATGACTTGTGGGTCAATCTCCTGCAAAGGTTCGTCGAGACAATCTTGTTCTTCCATCCGTGCGTGTGGTGGGTCTCCCGCCAGATTCGTGCGGAGCGGGAGTTGTGTTGCGACGCCGAGGCCGTGGCGGCCACCGGTCAAGCGGTGGCCTACGCGCGGGCGTTGGAAACGGTGGCGATCAGGCGGATGGCGTGTGCCGGGCCGCAGTTGGGGGTGGCAATGGGAGGAACTCGCATGGCGCTTTTGCATCGGGTGAAACGGGTGCTCGGCACGGAGACATCCGCGGCCGAGTCGGGCTGGTGGTCGTTGGGACTCGCCGGCATGGGTGTGACGGCGGCGTGCTGGACGGCAATGACGTTCACGACGCCGACGGTGCAGGGGGATGAATCGCCCGCTGGGGTGGTTTCGGTCGATCCGGCGTCGGACTTCGAGGGTGAGTTCGCACAGCGGGAGGACGGTCCGCCCAAGCCGGGTCCGCGCGACGGCGATCGACCGGACGCCCCGCGCGGTCCTCGCGAAGGGGATCGCCCGGATGCTCCTCGTGGTCCCCGTGACGGAGAACGTCCACCGGGTGCTGGTCCGCGTGATGGCGACCGCCCCGATGCGCCGCGCGGCCCGCGCGGCGGCGAACGGGGTGAAGGTCCGCGTCGTCCCGGTGACGGCGAACGTGGTCCGGGACCGGATGGTCGTCCGGGGCCGCGTCCCGAATTCCGCGACGGTCCGCCGCGGGGCGACTTCACCCCGCCGATGGAAGCCATGCACGACATGATGCAGGCCATCCGTGAGCTGCGTGAAGAGGTGCAGATGCTGCGTCGCGAGTTGAACGAGATCCGCGAACACGGGCCCGGCCCGCGCGAAGGTCAACGCGGTCCCGGCCTGGAAGGCCGTCCCGGTCCGCGTGATGGGCAACGCGGCCCCGGTCCCGAAGGTCGTCCCGTTCCTCGCCCCGAAGGCCGCGAAGGGGACCATGGTCCTGGACCGGAAGCCCGCGAAGGCAATCGCGGCCCTCGCCCGGAAGGCCGCGGCCCCATGCCTCGTCCTGAAGGTCGGGAAGGCGACCGCGGCCCGCGACCGGAAGGCCGCGAGGGCGACCGTGGTCCTCGCCCCGAAGGCCGTGAAGGGGATCACCCCCGGCCGCCGGAAGGTCGTGACGGCAACCGCCCGCGTCCGCCCGAAGGCGCCCCGCGTGACCGGCGTCCGGATGCCGAGCGTGCGGACGACGACAAGCCCGTGAGCGCCCTCCTCGGATCGTAATTGACCCAGGATCGTGCGGGATGCGATCGCCAGAAGCCGCAGGGTTCTCCCCTGCGGCTTTCTGTTTTCATAAGAGACCGCGGGGAAGGAACCCCGCGGCTTCCGGCGGAACCCATCGTTCACCAGTGCGGCAGTGGACGACCTTGGTTCCCGACCGTACAGTGGCGGGTTCCCTCGCCGCGCTCGGCGATGGCCTCCGTTACTGTCACGACCGGAACACGATGAAAGTCCAGCAGTTTCTCGAACATCACGGGCTGTCGCAGAATCCGTTCAGCCAGGAGGACGCCCAGACCGATCCGCTGTTCAAGCAGTATTGCGCCAAGGACGTCTTCCATCCCGCGTGGGACAAAATCTTTGGAGCCGCCGACGAACCCGCCACCGCCGTGGTGTTCGGCGAGAAGGGGTCGGGCAAGACCGCGCTCCGGCTGCAGATCGTCGATCAGACCGCCGAGCACAACCGCCAGCATCCCGAGCGGCGGGTGTTCGTCATCGAGTACGACGACTTCAATCCGTTCCTCGACTGCTTTCACGAGCGGATGAAGCTGTTCGGCACGAACCCCGAGCGGTCGCTGGCCCGGTTCCGGTTGTGGGACCACATGGACGCCATCCTGTCGCTCGGCGTCACCAAGCTGGTCAGCGACATCCTCGACGAGCATTCCGACGGCGTGATCGGCCCGTTCGAGGTGCAGGGAGACCGGCTGGTCAAACTGTCGCGCCCGCAGAAGCGCGACCTGCTGCTGCTCGCCGCGTACTACGATCACAGCCTCAGTCTGTCGCCGGGTGAGCGGTGGTCGCAGCTGCGACGCAAGATGCGGTACTTCAACTTCAAGGCGTACTGGGATCTGGCGCTGGGAGCCGTTGGCACGCTGACGCTGGGCGGCCTCATCTTCCAGTACGGCAACTGGAGTCAGTTTGCATCCTGGTGGCCGTGGCTGGTGCTCATCGTATTGTGGGGGCCGTGGCTGATTCGGCAGGGTCAACTGCTGTGGCACGCCTGGAACTTGTCGCGGCAGATCAAGGTGATCGACCATCCGATCAACCCGCTGCGGAGCATTCTCTCGCGGTTCGAACGGAAAGACCTCATCGGCCAGCCGGCCCCCAGTCGCGACCGCAGCGACGACCGTTACGAACTGATCACCAAGTGGCAGAGCATTCTCAAATCGCTCGGCTTCACGTCGATCACGGTTTTGGTCGACCGCGTCGACGAGCCGCACCTCATCAACGGCTCGGCCCAGCGGATGCGGGACTTTCTGTGGCCGATGTTCGACAACAAATTCCTCAAGCATGCAGGGATCGGGTTCAAGCTGCTGTTGCCGATTGAGGTCAGCTTCTACCTCGCCAAAGAGGACAAGGAGTTTTACGAGCGCAGCCGGCTCGATAAGCAGAACCTGATCCGCTCGCTGGAATGGACCGGCGAATCGCTGTACGACCTGGCCAACGACCGGTTGCGGGCCGTCTCCACCGGGAACACCGCGCAGGTGAAGCTGAGCCAGTGGTTCGACCCGGCGATTCAGGAGGCGGAACTCATCAGCACGCTGGCCCGGCTGCGGGTGCCCCGGCATCTGTTCAAGTTCATCCATCGTTTGCTGGTCGAGCACTGCAACCGCTTCACCGAATCGAACCCGCAATGGACCATCAGCCGCGAAACGCTGCACGCCGCGATGGCGGTGTATTTGCGCGACCTGGAAGCGTATGATCGGGGGATGGGCACGGGTTGACCGAATCCCAGCCCGGAGCGCAAGCGACGGCAGTTCGCATTTTTGTCGGATGCGAACTGAGGAGTTCAGATGTCCGATCAACTGGCCACTGACAATTCATTCAGGGTCACACGGGTTGGTGTGATTGTCACCTCAATTACTCTGCTGGTTTTGACCGCCTTGTTCTTGCCGGCCATACAGCAGGCTCGAGAAGCGGCCCGCCGAACACAGTTGAGGAGGAACCTCCAGGGCATTGGGCTGGCGCTTCACAATTACCACGATACCTACACGGTGTTTCCACCGGGCGGCGTATTCAATGCCCAGGGCACTGCCTTGCATGAGTGGACATCGTCGATTGAACCGTATCTAGAGTCATCCCCGTGGTACAGCTTGGTCGATTTTCATCGACCTTGGAATGATCCGGGACAAATCGGCCATTTTCGTATCCCGCGGTCGCGTGATTGGAGCTGTCCGTGGAAGGTCGATGAAACGCATTCCTCCGGCGTGTGGGCGAATCATTTCGCGGCCAATCAGAACCTTCTGTACCGCAACAGTTCTCTCAGCCTGCAATCTGCCGGAGTCGAGGGGGGCCTATTGCTCGTCGGCGAAGCCAACGGGGATTTTCTGCCGCTTGGGTGTCCCTACGGGTGGCGCAACGTGCGGCTCAATCTTGGAACGTCAACAGAATGTTTCGGTTCCAATCACACCCCAGGCACCCATGTTCTGCACGTCGACGGCAGCGTCAAGTTCTACGAAAATCACGTCGACGACGTTGTGCTAACGGCCCTCGCCGGCGGCGAGGGCCGCGAAGCCACTCTTGTGCAAGTCGCGATTCCGAAGGAAATCCGAGAGCAACAGCCCCGCTGGAAACAATCGGTCGTGCCTGTGGAAACGGATCGCGGAACCCATTGGCTTGTTCTTCGTCTTTCGCCCAACGGTGACGTCTTGGATGTTCACATCGACCGACACGACCGCCCGGAAAGGGTGCCAATCCCAAATCTTCCAAGCACTGTGAGAGGCTTTATTGGATCAAGCCGCGTGATTGAGGCGATCGCCACCGGCGATTACATGTCGGCCGACTTTGACGCACTCTTGCAGCTTCCATCGGTCAAACGCCTGCGAGTGATCGGCCGGACGTATTCGTCGATTCATGAGACAGCGACCCGATTCCGGAAGAACTCGGAAGTGGAGCTCATTTTGGAGTAGAATTCTGTTGTGCGGGTAGAGATCACAAAACCAAAGAGTCGGTGCAATGCTGCAAGAAAATCATTCGTTTTTTGACAGCCTCTCGGAGCGCTCGGCCCCCTCACCCTATCCCTCTCCCCCGAAGACGGGGGCGAGGGGACCGAACCAAAGAGCACTTGCGCTCGCCGCGTTGACCATCGTCTTCACGATGACGGCCTTGGTGCCCGCCGCCGAACCCATTGTCTCCACCCTCCGCCAAGCCCACGCGCACAACGACTACGCCCATCCGCGGCCGTTGCTCGATGCCCTCGCTCAGGGGTTCGGAAGCGTGGAGGCGGACATCTTTCTCACGGCGGACGGGTTGCTCGTCGGCCACGATCAGAAGGAATTGCGGCCGGGCCGCACGCTGGAAAAGCTTTATCTCGATCCGCTCCGCGAACGGATTCGGTCGCACGACGGCTGGGTCTACACGCCCGGCTTCACGCTTTGGCTGCTGATCGACGTCAAGACGGACGCCGAACCCGCCTACGCCGCATTGCATCAGGTGCTGAACAAATACGACGACATTCTCTCGGTCACGCGCGATGGCAAGTTTGAGCCGAAAGGCGTGACGATCGTCCTCAGCGGCAACCGGGCGCAGGCCACCATCGCGCAGCAGACCGTGCGATACGTGGGGATCGACGGCCGACCGGAGGATCTCAACTCGAACGAGTCCGCGCACCTGCGGCCCTGGATCAGTGCGTCGTGGAGTTCGCAGTTCCAGTGGAAAGGGGACGGCCCCCTTCCCGACGCCGAACGGCAGAAACTGACGGCATTCGTCGAACAGGCCCACGCCCGCGGCCGGCTGGTCCGCTTCTGGGCGACGCCGGAGAAGGAGGCGATGTGGCGCGAGCTCGCCGCCGCGAAGGTGGATCTCATCAATACGGATCGCCTGGCCGACTTGCGGAAGTTTTTGTTGGAGCAATGAATGTCGCCTCCTAGTATTTAGCCCCCGGTCTCCTGACCGGGGGGACGAACATTGAACCCGCGCCGTCCGCGCATCGACCCCCCGGTCAGGAGACCGGGGGCTATATAGAGGACAACAACATGTCCGCACCGCTCACGGACCTCGATGCCTGGGAAGCCACGCTTCAATCCCGTTACCCCGCTCCGACAACCGACAAACCCAAAGACGCCTTCCGCGACTACCGGGCCGAGGCGCGGGCCTCCGTCAAGGAGTTCTATCGCCTCAATCATCAGCACCAGACGCTGGATTTCGTCCTGGCGAAGAAGCGCGACTACGGTTCGCTGTCGCGCCGCCGGATGGGCGTCTGGGAGGCGATGGAGTTCCTCAACACGCTGGTCGACGACAGCGATCCCGACACCGATCTCAGCCAGATCGAGCATCTGCTGCAAACCGCGGAGGCGATCCGCCGCGACGGCCATCCGCGGTGGTTCATCCTCACCGGCCTCATTCACGACCTCGGAAAGATCCTCTGCCTGTTCGGCGAACCGCAATGGGCCGTCGTCGGCGACACGTTTCCCGTCGGCTGCGCGTTCTCGGAGAAGATCGTGTTCGCCGAGTTCTTCGACGCCAACCCCGACCGGCACCACCCGGCGTATCAGACCGCCAACGGCATCTACGCACCCGGTTGCGGCCTCGACCGCGTGCATCTGTCGTGGGGCCACGACGAATATCTGCATCAGGTCGTGCAGGATTACCTGCCCGCCGCGGGGCTGGCGATGATCCGCTATCACTCCTGCTACCCGATTCACACCGAAGGGGCGTACGCCCATCTGTTGACGGACGCCGACGAGGAGTCGCTGCGCTGGGTCCGCGCGTTCAATCCGTACGATCTCTACAGCAAGTCCGCCATCCGCCCCGATGTCGCCGCGCTGCGGCCGTTCTATGAGGAGCTGATCGCGGAGTTTTTCCCGACGGAGTTGGATTGGTGAAGTGAAGAACCGCGCGAAACCGCAAGCGATCATCGGACGACGCTTGCGGGTTCGCGAGTCTGTTTTAGCTCACTTCTCCACCACCCAGATGTTCCGAAAGCGAATCGGATTCCCGTGGTCCTGCAAATACAGCGGACCCGGCTCCGGGCCTTCTTTGACCGGGGCGGCGCGGGTGCCGCGTGGCAATGCGACGTCCTTCTGCACGACGACGCCGTTGTGCCGGACGGTGATGCGGGCGTCGGCGGTTTTCTTGCCGTCGGCGTCGTACTTCGCGGCGGTGAAGTCGATGTCGAACGTCTGCCACGCCAGCGGCGGCAGGCACATGTTGAGCTTGGGGTCGCTGATCTCGTAGATTCCGCCCGCTTCGTTGTTCTTCCCTTCGAGGCCGAACGAATCGAGGATCTGCACCTCGTACCGGCCTTGCAGGTAGCAGCCGCTGTTGGCCCGCTGCTGGCCGGACGCCGTCGGCATGAACGACAGTTGGAACTCGAGATGCACGGTCGCCGACTGGAACTTCTGGTGACTGGTGACGCCTTGAATGAGCAGCCCGTCGTCGGTCTTCTTGCCGTTCTGGAACTTGTCGGCGGAGGTGCCGTCGAACAGCACGATCGCTCCCGCGGGGGGCTTCATGCCGAGCGTGGGGCTTTTGCGTTCGACCTTGTTGAGTGTGCCGATGCGGTCTCCTTCGACGCTGATGGTGAAGACGCCGTCCTTCAGCACGATGGTGGCCTCGTCGTGCGGGAAGATCACCGCGCCGTTCTGGAGTTCGGCGTCCCCGTCGAGCGTTTCGCCGTCGAGGAACCCGTCGCCAGGCAATCCGCCGGGGTAGCCCACGCCGTGAAACTTGCCGTTCCCGCGGGCGATGATCTGCGCCCCGTACTTGACGATGGTCCCGTTCTGGTCGACGTCGCCGACGTATTCGCCCTGGAAGGGGAAGTCTGGGCCGGCTTCCGAAGCGGTGAGCGCCGCCAGGGGCTTGTTCTCCTGCGCGAACAGGACCGGCACAGCGATCATCAGTCCGAACACGGCGCACGCACAACGGAACATGAGCGACCTCCGAGAGTGGGATGGCGATGGTGTGTCCGCATTGTGCGATCGGGGTCGCGATGATGCAACCGGAGTGGGAACCACGAACCCCACGAAAGGAACGAAAAGGATTGGCGGGGATTGAGATGCAGACTCGCGATCACCCCTGACCACCAAACCCTTTCCGTCGACATCCTCATCCTCCTCTCAACCCTTTCGTACATTTCGTGTGTTTCGTGGTTACCCCGCCTTCTCTGGCCGACGCTTGGCAATCGCCCCGCAACACCCGACAATCTCCGGCACACCGTTCTGACCGGGTTCACCGACCGGTCTCCTTGAGGAAGCACATCTCATGAAGCCGCTGCTGACGATCTTGCTGTTGCTGGCGTCCGCCCCGCTGGCGACTGCCGCCGAGAAGCGGAACGTGCTGTTCATCGCGGTCGACGATCTGAATCACTGGCTCGGTTACCTGGGCCGCAATCCGCAGACGAAAACGCCGCACATCGACGCGCTCGCCAAGCGCGGCGTGCGGTTCACGAAGAGCTACTGTGCGGCCCCGGTCTGCAATCCCTCGCGGGCCGCGCTGATGTCGGGCCTGCGTCCCGGCGCGTCGGGCGTCTACGACAACGGTCAGGATTGGAAGAAGGCGATCGCGAAGGAGCAGACGCTGACCACGCAGTTCCTGAACGCCGGTTACAACGTCTACGGCGCGGGCAAAATCTATCACAGCAGCGACCATCGCGAAGGGGAGTGGACCGACTACGCCAAAGACGGGGGCGACCCCAAGACGTTCGCCAAGTCGGCGAAGAACGACGGCGTCGGCGGCATCAAGTTCGCCCCGCTCGATTGCGTCGACGGCGACATGCAGGACTACCGCACGGTCAGCTACGGTATCGAGCAGCTTGGCAAGAAGCACGACAAGCCGTTCTTCCTTGCGGTCGGCCTGCACAAGCCGCACATGCCCTGGAACGTGCCGGAGAAGTATTACGCGATGCACCCGCTGGACCAGATCCAGTTGCCGCCGCACAAGGCGGGAGATCTGGCCGACGTGCCCGCGGGAGGGATCAAGATGGCCAAGCCGGACGGCGATCATCGGCAGATTCTGGAATCCGGCCGCTGGAAAGAGGCGGTGCAGGGGTATCTGGCGGCGATTTCGTTCTGCGACGCGATGATCGGCCGGTTGATGGACGGCTACGACAAGTCGCCGCATCGCGACAACACGATCGTCGTGTTCTGGTGCGACCACGGCTGGCATCTCGGCGAGAAGGAGCACTGGCGGAAGTTCGCCTTGTGGGAGGAAGCCACGCGGTCACCGGTGATCTGGATCGCCCCCGGCGTGACGAAGCCGGACACGGTCTGCCACCAGCCGGTCGACCACATGAGCATCTACCCGACGGTGTGCGACCTCGCCGGCGTGCCGATTCCGTCGCACGTGCAGGGACCGAGCTTGAAACCGTTGCTGTCGAGTCCCGACACGAAATGGCCGCAGCCGGCGATCACCACGTTCCATCAGAACAATCACGGCCTGCGGTTCCCGGACTGGCGGTACATCCGCTACGCCGACGGCGGCGAGGAGTTGTACGATCACAAATCCGATCCTTACGAGTGGACCAATCTGGCCAACAATCCGCAGTACGCCGCGGTGAAGAAGGATCTCGCCCAGTATCTGCCCACGCAAAATGTGGACGAATGCCCGCGGGACAACGACGGCGCGGCGAAGGCCAAGAAGAACGCCAAGAAGAAAGCGGCGCAATGACGCGGCTGTCACCGATCGGGCCGTTCGGTGTGGCCGTGCTGATGCTCGTGAGCTTCGCAGCCGTCGTTGACGCTGCGCCGCCGCGGCCGAACGTCGTGCTGATTTATGCCGACGACCTCGGCTACGGCGACATCGCTGCGCACGGGGCGACCGGGTTCGCCACGCCGAACATCGACCAACTCGGCAAGGACGGCACGCGATTCACGCACTTCTACGTCGCCCAACCGGTCTGCACGGCGTCGCGCGCGGCGTTGATGACGGGCTGCTACTCCAACCGCGTCGGCCTGTCGGGGGCGCTCAATCACACCAGCAAGACGGGCATCAACCCCGACGAATTCCTGCTCAGCGAGCTGTTCCATGCGAACGGCTACGCAACGGCGATCTTCGGCAAGTGGCACCTCGGCCATCAGCCGCCATTTCTGCCGACTCGCAACGGCTTCGACGAGTTCGCCGGCTTGCCCTACTCGAACGACAACGGCCCGCTGCACCCGGTGATTCGTGACATCCCCGCGTTGCCGTGGTATGAGGGAGAGCAGGTCACCGAGCACAATCCCGATCAGTCGCAGTTCACGAAACGGCTGACCGACCGGGCGGTGCAGTTCCTCGCGCAGCACAAGGAGCAGCCGTTTTTCCTGTACGTGCCGCACATCATGCCGCACGTGCCGATCTTCGCGTCGGACCCGTTCAAGGGCCGGACGAAACGGGGGCTGTACGGCGACGCCGTCGAAGAACTCGACTGGTCCGTCGGACAGATTCGGGCCGCGCTCAAGGAGCACAAGCTCGATCAGAACACGTGGGTCATCTTCGCGTCGGACAACGGCCCGTTCCTCTCCTACGGCGAACATGCGGGCTCGGCGGGCGGACTTCGCGAAGGAAAATTGACGACGTTCGAGGGAGGCGTCCGCGTGCCGTGCGCGATGGCGTGGCCGGGACAGATTCCCGCCGGCCGCGTCTCCGCCGACGTCATCACCACGATGGACCTGTTGCCGACCGTCGCCAGGCTGCTCGCCGTCGAGTTGCCCAAACGGACGATCGACGGCCGCAACGTCTGGCCCGTCATCGCCGGCGAGGCCAACGCCAAGTCGCCGCACGAGGCGTTCTACTATTTCTCCGGCACCGAGCTGCACGCCGTCCGCAGCGGCCCGTGGAAGCTGCACGTGCCGCACGAATACCTCGCCGTCAACGGCCCCCCCGGCAAAGCGGGCAAGCCGGCCAACTACGAAAACATGCAGCCGCTGGCGATCACCGAATCGGGCATCAAGGGGATCGCCAGCCGGCACGGTTACAAGGTCGAGAAGATCGAGCTGTCGCTGTTCAATCTGGAGACCGACGCCGGCGAAACGAAGAACGTCGCCGAGGCGCACCCCGACATCGTCCGCCTGCTGCTCAAGTACGCCGACGCCGCCCGCAAAGACCTGGGGGACTCGCTCACGCAGACGGTGGGCACGGGTCTGCGACCGGTCGGCCAGGTGGAGTGACGGTGAGTGTGGGACGGGGGTCCGCGAAGGCGGGCACGCCGTCACATCACAGATTGAGTCCGCATGCCCATGCCACGGCCAACTGTCGCTTCGTCGACGATTATTGCCACCAGCGTTGCGCTTTCGTTGTATGCCGGCCTGCTGGGATTGATGGCGTCGATTGCTGGCTGGTTTGTCGGCCCGCACATCCTCGTTGGCGGCGCGCTATTTCTCAGCTATGCCATCGGTGTGTTCTGGCTGACGAGTTGCATCTACGACGACCGTGGCAGTGAGGTGCGCTGGTGGGGATTCGCTTGGGGTTGTGCCGGACTGTTCTTTATTGCCGGGGCAGTCGTCGATGTACTGCGTCAAACAAGCGGCGTCAGCAGCCCCTACGATTGGGGGCCGCTGGTCATCGTCGGCATCTTGCAAATCGCAAACTTTTCCGGATATGTCTGGCTGCCTCCCGATTCAACTCCGCCGAGACGAAACGTGGCGGACTAGGGGACGCCGCCTCGGCAGTTTTTCGATCGGCGCATCAGTACCTGAGCGAACAAATCCATCAAGGCCCTCCGTTTGCGAGGACGATGTTGCGCACGTCTGAAGGAAACACAATCGTCCACAGCGAGCTATCGGATTCGACCAGGCCTCGCAACAGTTCGAGATAGATCCGCCGCGACTGCGATTGTTCGCCGAACGGCAACCCGTCGTGGATGATCGCGATGGGTTCGACGATCTCGTGCAGGCAGTCGTTGAGCGCGTCCCAGTTCCAGCCGAAGTGATCCGGGAACCCGAGCTGCCGTTTCAGGCTGCCGAATAGTTCGCGCTTCTTGTGGATGCGATGCGACACGAAGACGGCCCGCGCGTCGCCGGTGGCGAATGTGCGCGGATCGTCGACGAACACGAAACCGGTGGGGAGGGGCATCAGCGAATCCGCCGGAAGGACTGGTAGTGGTCGGCGGTGTAGTAGATTTCACCATCGCGGCCGAGGACGACCCGCTGCGGACCGGGGCCGTCCAACTCCGGCGTGGGATGCACGTATTCCCTGTAGTAGCCCGACGGCTTCTTTGGCAACCGGCCTTCGAGGTTGCGGAACGTGCCACCGTCGTTGCGATGGGGATGTCGTTCGCCCCGTTCGATGCGGTCGAGCGTGGGCGCG
>Ga0163151_10006022_pt1 | contig 15058 bp, 10 predicted proteins | sample OliLakLV19MP5IB2_FD_145596 | JGI IMG/M metagenome (GOLD analysis project Ga0163151, IMG submission 145596) | Freshwater microbial mat bacterial communities from Lake Vanda, McMurdo Dry Valleys, Antarctica - Oligotrophic Lake LV.19.MP5.IB-2 | ecosystem: Environmental > Aquatic > Freshwater >...
CGGCCTGTGAGTCTGTTCCACTTTCCGTGGTGGCGGTCGAAGGCGGTTTTAATGGATTCGCAGATGGAAATGGCATTGTCGGCACCGTGCCAGCCGCGGATGACGAGACTGGGAAGGTTGATCGAATTAGCTGAAAGTAAGATGAGCCGCGGGTAGCATCTCACTTTGGATGCGTCCCGCAGGCCGACTTTTGTGACTAAGAGTCTGACGACTTTGACGTCGGCCGACCACCCCAACTGTGTGCCGGATCTCACATGCCGCCCTTCGAGTAGTTGCCGAAATACAAGCCGGCAAGACCGGCGGCGGATGTATTTAGTGAGTTGTTATTTCGCAATGGCCAACTTCTAACTTCGATAATTATGGGGGACAGACGCCACAATTGCCCCAATTAATCCCAGGCATTTTCGAGTGATCGCAAATCCGCTTAATCATTTTATTGACTTCGACGCGCTCTGCTTGTTCTGTAGGCCCATCTTTATCGTGATCGCGAGATGTGAGCGAATTGTATTCGATCCGCCACTGGTTGAAGGCAGACACTTGTGTTTGGTTGAAGTTCGGCAAGCCTATTATCTGATTGATTGCGTCCGCAGTCGAACTCGCCGAATTGATGGAGAGACCTGTAATCATTCCGTCGATAAGCCAAGCGACGTTTTGTAGCGCCGGTACCATTCTGCTTCTGTGAACATTCTCGTGAGCTTGCACTGCATCCAGTAAGTACCAGTCTCGTCCGCTGCCTAGGCTACTGAGTTGAGTAACTTGTGCGCAGAAATTATTCGCCGTTGTATTCCCCCGGGACCGGTAACATTCTGCTGATTGAATCCTGGTCCGGTGTCAAGCCGGACCTGTTGTGAATAGTTGCCTGCCAAGGAATTAAGTACTGCGCGCCATTTGCCATTGTCGCAGCGGGCGCTTATTCCCGTGTTCAGTGGAAATTCAGGCAAATTTAACCCAAGCACGTATTCGCCGGCGATCTGACTAGCCACATCGATTGAAGTAGAAAAAGCGAAAGCCCTTTCCGTCTACTCGGCCGGACCCGGCCACCAAAACCGGACAGCCAACAGATTGCGAACCTCCTTTGCCGGCACGCTCCCAAACGGGTAGGCAGATGTAGTACCCTATTGTTTGCAGAATTCCAGCTAAGCAATATTTATCCCAGTCACTCCAGTGACGGTGGAAGAGTTGATCATGCTCTATACACAAGACACGCGAAGGCTCAATCTTCAGACGCCACTTGGCGAAAACGTTCTACTGATCCGCTCCATTGATGGCAGTGAGGCCATTTCCCAACTCTACAACTATCAGATCGAGGCGATGGCCGAACTCTCAGCCAACGTCGATTTCAGCAAGTTGCTTGGGCAAACGGTCGTCGTCGCCGTTGCGCTTAGCCAGGGAGGCGATCGCTACATCCATGGAATTGTCCACCGCATCGCTCGCGGTGAAAGCAGTACCTCCGCCACCGCCTACCGGCTGGAAATCGGCCCGCCAATCTGGCCCCTCACAAAACGCGTCCAGAGCCGCATCTTCCAACAGCTTTCCGTCCCCGATATCCTTAAGAAGGTCCTCGGCGGCATCAAGTGTCAGTATCAGATCGTGGGAACGTTTGAACCGCGCGAATACTGTGTCCAATATCACGAATCGGACTTTCAGTTCTTCTCCCGACTCTGTGAAGAAGAGGGCATTTACTATTTTTTCCTGCACGAAGAAACAGGCTGTACACTAGTCCTCGCCAACACGTCTCAGTCGCACCCCGCGCTGCCCCACATGTCGAGCATTCGCTACCACCCGCAATCGAATGTGGATACCGAAGTTATTTTCATTTGGGAAAAAGTCCAGTCGCTGCGTAGCGGGAAGGTCACGCTTTGGGATCACCATCCCCAACTACCGGGCAAAAATCTGGAAGCGTCGCAAACGGTCCAGCCGTCCGTCAGTGTTGGTGGTGAGACTAACAAACTCAATGTCGCCTGCGCCGATCTTGAACAGTATCATTTCCCTGGCGGATACGCCGAACGATTCGACGGAATCGGCAAATCCGGCGCTGAACAGGCCGCTGCTCTCCAGAAGATTTTCCAGGATAATCTGCGGACTGTCGGCATTCGGATGCAACAGGAAACGGTCGATGCCCTTGTTCTCACCGGCCACACCGATTTCCCCTGCATGATGCCCGGCCACCGCTTCAGCCTCGCCGAGCATCCAACCGACAGCGGTGTCTACGTTATCACCGAGTCGAGCATGTTCATTCCCCAAGCGGGAGCTTACGCGTCCGGTGACGGCGACGAGGAAGTCTCCACTCACGTCAGCTTCGCCTGCATTCCTCTGGAACTTCCCTATCGCCCCCCGCAATTCACGTCGAAGCCGATTATTTCCGGCTCCCAAACGGCTTACGTCGTCGGACCGGCGGGCGAAGAGATATTCGTCGATAAGTTTGGTCGCGTCAAAGTATCGTTTCACTGGGATCGAGACTCAAAGGCCGATGAGAGCAGTTCGTGTTGGATCCGCGTCGGTCAAGGAGCGGCCGGGAAACAATGGGGTACGCTCTGGATCCCGCGCATCGGTCAGGAAGTCATAGTCAGCTTCCTTGAGGGAGATCCTGACCGCCCCATCATCACTGGCGCCGTCTATCACCCCGACTGTATGCCGCCCTATACGCTTCCCGCTAACAAAACGCGCAGCAGCATTAAGACTAACAGTTCTGTCGGAGGCGGCGGTTTTAACGAGATACGCTTCGAAGACAAAAAGGGTAGCGAGCAGATCTTCATGCACGCGGAAAAGGACGTCGATCTCCGGGTAAAAAATGACTATATGCAGGCCGTCCTCAACAACCGCAATCTCATCGTAGTTAAGGATCATCTGGAAGAGGTGAGAGGCGACCGGCACGTCACCCTGAAGGCCGACCGCGCCACCGAAATTACGGGGAGCGACTCGCTGAAAATCGGAGCCGATCAGGACGTCAAGATCACAACCAAATACGCCGTTGATTCCGGCCAGGAAATCCACTTCAAGGCCGGAATGAAGATGATTCTCGAAGCCGGCACTCAACTCAGCCTCAAAGTGGGCGGCAACTTCATAAACATCGGCCCCGGCGGCGTGTCCATCAAGGGCTCAATGGTGAACATCAACTCCGGCGGCTCCGCCGGTTCCGGTTCCGGTGCGTCGCCCGATAAGCCCAAGGCGCCCAAGGAAGCCGTCAACGACAAGGCGGGACAGAGTACGGTACCCAAAGCGCGCACATACCAGCCGCCGGGACCCCAGGCGCTCGCGTTCCAGCGGGCTTCCCTGTCCGGCTCCCCCTTCTGCGACATATGACCAGACTGAATCAGCCGCCGGTTCGGCGGCTAAACGAAGCCTCATGAAAACTGCGACCCAATTGGAAGAAATCCTGTTCGACGATGCGGCGCTGACAACCTACGCCCTATTGGATGGAGCTTCCATTCCGGACTTGTTGGACTACCTAGACAGCATGCAGCCCGAGTACGTCTGCCTCTACCGCGGCGAACTCAAGGCGGGGGTGGAGGAAGTGGCGCCCTACTTGGTCCAGCTTGAGGAAGGCCACCCATTCACGCGATGGCTTCTGGATAAAGGCTGGGGCGAGCACTACGGCGTCTTCGTGCAGAGCTGCGAGGCCATTACCGTCGTCCGCCTCCACCTCCGCCGCAGCCTGCGCGTTTATACCGAGGAGGGGAAGGGCCTCCTCTTCCGCTACTACGATCCCCGGGTTCTGCGGGTCTTCCTGCCCAGCATGACCGCTGAGGAAGCCCAAGCGTTCTTCGGTCCCATCCGGATTTTCTTGTGCGAAGCCGAGGACGCAATGCAAATCCTGCGCTTCGTCAAGAAGGAGGCGGCCGTTGTATGCGAATCCCGTCCCCTCGCCGGCCCCGATGGATGGCAGCGCGTTAGTGGATGAGGACTTGCTTCGGCTGAAGCGCAAAATTCGCAGGATGTGGAAGGTGTTAAATGTGTCTATCCGGCTGCACTCCGTCCAACCGGCATATCCCACCCATTCCCCAGTCTTGCCCCCTTCAACCCGGATGCGACGTCCGCTCAAATGTATCCCGGACTCCGGTTTTGGGGGAGGGCGCTACGCAGGCTCAAGCCAGGACAAATTGGCCCCTTCCGCAAAATCGATGAGCTTAACCAACGTCTTTTTTTCAACATCAATGAGCATGAGTTGCTTGTCGTTTGTTGTGAAGGCATACAGCCTACCGTCCGGACTCCACCGCCCGTTGGAAACACTGGCCGGCAGCTCGAAGCCGAGTCTTACATCATGAGACATCCCGGTTGCCGCTTCCGTAGCCGACAGCACGAATGGTCCGAACGGCAAAGACGTTCTCTTGACACCGAGCAGATGCGTTCCGTCACCGCTCCACACTCCTCCTTCAATCCGTCTCAGGCCCTCGCCGTCCGCTTGTACAACGTAGGCATAGGCTCTGACCAGGTTGTCCGCCTCATAGTTGCCTACGAACAATACCCTGCCGCCATCGGGCGACCACCAAGGCGGCTGTGTTCGATCCGCCGTTATGCCCGTGGGCTGGGACGGGGGAGCGATTTGCTTATCGGAGCCGCCATCCGGTTGAATGAAGCGCAGGGTAAACTCGCCAGTCTGAACCACGTCGGCGTTGCCAAAGTAGTAGGCAATCGCGTTCGATTGCGGCGACCAGGCCGGAACGCGGACGATGCCGGGACCGCGCTTAATCGTCCGAGGCGTCAGGCCTCTGTCGCCGGTAACTAGAAGCGCGCCGACACCGTCTTGCCGGGTGATCCAAACGATCGATTGGCGGCTGGGTGACAACGCGGCGTATTCACATTGAAAGTTGCTTTCGAGAGCCGCGACAGGCGTGAGGGCAGCGGCACTCATGGCATTTCCCACGAACCAAAGACCCGTCCGGCTCCTGTACAAATAGTCGCCTTTCGGGGTCGGGTTGAAGAACGCCGCATCGGAAAGCACTTCCGCCGCGGTTACACGATAGCCGGCGTCAATTGACACCCGAACGACTCTGCCGTCAGTGCGGGACCCGTCCACCAATAGGTCTCTCATCTTTCCTGGCTCCTTCTTTGGCGCACCCAATCCGCCGGGCTGGGCCTTCCCGGCAGGATGGATAACGCCTAAAATCAGTGCTCCCACGGTTCGTTGAAAATTGCCTCGAGTTATTTCGTTGGATAACACATTCATCCCTCAGGGCTTGCGGTACACAATCACCCGTGTCAACAAGCCGCTGGTCCTCGGATGTGAGTTCACGTTGTTGAAGTAGGTCTCGGACGTAGTCTCGAACCATCTCCAGGTCGCAGGTACACCGCTGGGCCGGATCGCAGGCTCGTTATTGGCCCCGTACATGGTGGTGCCTCCCAATGAGGTGTGAGCGTGCTGTGCGGTAAAACCGCCGGCGGGGCTACCGCTCCAAAAACTAACTACATCTCCCCGCCGCAGCGACGAGCCAATCGTAGTCCAGTTTGCGGCCGAAATGGGGGCGTCATAGATCGTGTGGCTCCAGCCCGAAGGCACATTGACGCTGGGCGTATAGCCTGAGCCGGAGCCGTTGAAGACGTGGTCGACCGATCCGAAGCAGTTCCAGACACTCGGCATTGTGATCGTGACACCGAACTTCGTGAATGACCATGAGCCATCGCAACTGATGCCGACACCGAAATTGTCGTGGTCTCGCGCCAAGTGGTCCTGATAGATCTTGATTCTCTTATTGTCGGTACAAGAGGCTGGTGTGCCTGCGATTGCGCCATTAAGTGTCAGCGTCCCCTCTCCGGCGGAGGAAGGAGGCACATGGGTCGGAGAGCAGCTCGCAGGACTGGTCAACGTACCGGCTGCGGCATCGAGCGTCCACTGACAGGTATACGCCGAAGGAACCACAGTACCACCGATTGTGAGAACGTATGGTCGAGCGGAACCGCCGACCACACCCTGAAAGTCGAAGTGATGGCATGGAGTGGTCAGCCATGACGCCGTCGGATTACTGCCAGATGACAAGGATCCGATTGGCGAAGTGATCGAAGCGCGAGTGCAAGGCGGTGGGGGACACGGAGTCGTCGTCCCGCATGCGGGACTGCCACCGTTTCCCGCACTCGGTGACGTCGTTTGTTTGGGGTCGCTCACGTTTGCGATCCTTGTTCGTTCCTTGCGACAACATGTTCGAGCCACGTGATCGCCTTGTTTTCCAGTCGTTCGGCCCGGCCCGCCGGGTTGATGGTCCGTTCATCCCTTAGCGTTCGTGAAATCCATGGGTAGAGCGGGTCGTCGGTGCAACCGTGCCCGAATGAAAACTTCAACACCACGAGCAGAGCCGCCTGCCGTTCCGTATCAAATTGGTACTGCCGAGCTTCGGCAATCCCCTCCTCAATGAGGCCCTTCAAAGCGGTCTCGCCGACGTAAGCCGCTTTCAGCGGGAAAATGCGGTTCATTTCGTGAAGCATGCTTGTTTCGAAGTCGTTCGAATATGCTACTGGCATTCGAACGAACTCCAACAAATCACTTAGCGCCTTGCGCACGTTCGCGGCGCCTGGGCCCGAGACCTTTTCAAGATAATCGAGAAATCCTTGATGGATCTGTTCGGCCCGCTGCATCTGATCGCCCGAAGCGCGCAGAACCTGGCCCAGCGCCGGATACTGCGGGTCGGTATCGAACGCGCTGCCGCACAGAAACATCATCTCAATGTAAAGTCGAAGGGGACCCCGATTCGTAAATCCATAGCCGTCGGCCTTCGTCATCGCCGAACGGAGCGCAACCCGTAATTGCTCGTCGCCGATCACTTCACAAAGTCGCGCCGAAAAGCTTTTGCTGTGAATCATCATCTCTTCCTCGAACTGCCGCAGGGCGGCCTGCTCGAAGAGTTTCATCTGCTCGGTACGAATTACAGTCACGATTTTATCCTACGCGCTCGTGTATCATGAAATCCGCCGCCGCCGCTACGACGAAGCTCCGGTGCGCGTCCTCTTCCAAAACAGCTCCACCGGTAGATCCCAATAGTCGATGAATCATCTCGATTACAGAATATACCACGAACCGCCGTGGCTGTAGCGTGACTCATCCGCAGGGTCAAAGCCCGCCCCGCGCATCGCCTGTATCGTTCAAACTTGCCATCGGCGGATGCCTGCCGATTGTCCCGCCGCCTCACTTACCCAGCGTATCGTACGGGACGCCAGATCGCAATCAATGGCGGCCGATTCCTTCTCCAAATTCCCGGCCCGCGCTTGAGAGCACGCGCGACACGCAGGGACCGAACTATCGAGTTTCACTTATTAGTTTAACCATGCGCCCGTAAGCGTCGGTAAGCATCGTCTTACGATTGGGATCGTGTTCTGAATCGTGAGCCTTCTGAAGGACAAACAGTGCGGTATCGGCCCCCTCAACGTACCGAATGACTTTTACTGCCAGCGCGCGGCGAAGGTCGCTCCCATCGGAGGCGAGCAGTTCAAGGGTCGGTTTGATGGATGGTTTGCCGATGGTAATCAACGCTTCCATCGCGGGATACTTTTCCCAAAGGGGTTCAGGCCCTACGTGTGGCGTCCTGCCTGGATCAAAATCGATTCGCTTGACAAGATCCTCGGTGCCTTCCGCCAGGCGATGCCGGCCGATCAAATAAATGGCTGCCGCGTGAACATTCGTTGACGGGCTGGTGCCCAAATGCTTCAACAGTATTCCCAAAAGTTCATTCCGTTGCACATCCACTTGTGACAGCAGCATCGACCGGGACCGTTCGTCAATCGTATCCAACTGCTTCATCAAAACCATCACCTGTTGCTCGACCATAGATACCCTTCCTTTCTTTCCCTCAACCAAACAGGAGTTGGCACTGAAGCCGAGCGTTACCGCAACCACAGCGACCGTTGCCCAACTCTTAAGCGCTAACATTGGTCACTCCTTTCTATCCAACTACGGAGGAAAGTGCGGCGTAGCCGGAAGGGCTATAGTCCCGGTTCCGACATCCTTGAGAGTCACTTGCGGTGCTGCCGTCCTTTGCCAGCGGGCCTGCCAATGCCAGCTCGCCCGGTCTGAACAGACCTCGCCATTCCACTCAGTCCATTGTCGAAAGTTGTCATATCGCTCAGCGTTGTTGGCACCGAATGCCTCAATGTTCGGAGCATCGCGATCAAAGATTTTGTCATTAACGTCAGGTGTCATTCTCTGAAATGGGGCCAACGAATCATCGTTAACCCAATCGGCGCTCCAGGCTCGAGGTTCACCAGTTAGCTTGGCGCCATCTATCCAAAAGTGACTTATTACCTCTCGCCTCAGTGCCCAACCTGCTCGAACTACCGCGTTTACACCAGTCGGTGAAAGAGCTGCCTCCGGAACAACTTTGCCGACAGCGGAATTTCCGCCATTGTAAGGCCTTGCGCCAAGATTTTCAGTCCCATCATATCTTGCTCCAAATTGCGCGGCATTCGCCGGCGTGGTACCGCTGACATTGATCGTCACCGTCGCCCAGACGACCCAGACGTCCAGAGAATCCCTCACTCCACCTAGTTCCGCTTCTATGTGAAATTTCCGGCTGGCGGCGCGCGAAAGCTTCCTTTGATTGGGCTGGTCTCCTGGGCTACCCGAATCTCCCGACCACGTGATCGCCTGCCAGCAGGCCGCTATGTTTGGGTTGGTCGTTGCCTCCACCACCACCTCGTCCGTTGCCTTTTTGACCGCTGCCCAGTTCTTCGCTCCGGTGACATTGGTTTGTGTGGCATTGCGGATAATTGTGATACTAACTAACCTGCAAACCACGGGACACGGAGTCGTCGTCCCGCACGCGGGAGTTCCACCGTTTCCCGCGCTAGGTGACGTCGTTGATCTGTCCTCGCTCACGTTTGCGATCCTTGGTCGTTCCTTGCGACATCATGTTCCAGCCACGTAATTGCTTTGCTTTCGAGTCACGCGGCCCGGCCCGAAGGGTCGATAATTGGGCTGCGGGCCGCCATCCGGCCGTACGTCGTATCGTTAGACTTCCTGCCTGACTTCAATCGCGCCCCTTCGAGCGGCGCGGACGGGCTGCATGTGCTCCAGGATGAACGGATCTGGCCGCATTCCCGAAGGTCCGCAGCGTCTTGCCTAGCTTTTCCAGATAACACCCGATTCAGCATTGCCCACCAGTATACATGGTGAATTCCTCAACGACGCTCCCCCTCCGGCTCCGGTACTCAGAAGAAGTGGCCCGGGTTTATTCACGAAATCCGACCCACCGGCCCGCCTTCGGCGGGGACGATAACACCCTCCATTCCTGCGAATTACGGATCACGACGCGGCGGTTTTGCGGGTCACACTATCCGAGCGCAATTGGGTCACTTCTTCCCTCCGGAAGTGGCGGCAGAGTGTCCCTTACCGAAAAGACACGAAGCAGATCAATGAGTATCGCCATCGCACACTCGAATTCCGGCTCATCCTCGAATTCCGCCTGTCCACGCAACCGTTTTACCGCTTCCCAAAACTAACCACTTGACTCTCCTGCCCATCCACAATCAGCGACAACGGAACAGCATTCCCCGAAGTAACTCCAACAGGAATCGACGCCGTCACCCGATAAACGCCAATCAACCCCGGCGTCAGGGCGGCCCACGCTGGAGAAGAAACCCCGCCGATCCGAATAACAACCGGCGCGGCTGCCAGGTGATAGATCCCCTCCCCAAGATCGGGAGTTCTCACCCCATCGGCGACGGCAGGGTTCGTAATCCCCAATCCACTAGCCAGAACCAAAATCTCCTCGCCTTCCTGAGCGGGATTCAATGCATCCGCCAAGACCTGTAATCCGGACTCGTTTCGCCGATAAATAAGACCCTGGCCAGTCCCGGCGGAATTGATCGTGAATATTCCCGGAGACACATTCCCAACTACCACTGAAGCCGGCGCCGAAACCGAATCGCCGGCTCGGACCACCATTCGATACTCGTTGCTCCCAACGGCGTTGGGAACCTGGAGGTTTATCTGCGTCTTTGAGACGTACCGCAAGGGCACCGCAATCCCGTCGAATAACACCTCAACATTCCCTAACTCCTTTGGAAGCGAGGCATCGTCCGGACTTGTTACGGCACTCGCCGCGAGGTTATCTCCAAACACCGAAATGTGCGATCCCGGGGCCGTAAATTGCTTCTCTAGAAAACTAGCCGCATCGACGAATGCGAAGGAGCGAAGGCCCGGTACCGCCGAGGATACCACCCGTCCGGAGATTGAAATCTTCCCCACATAGACTTCCTTTTCATTCACCCCGCGTACTGCCACGACCTGCACTCGCGCATTCTCATCCGCTCTTTCCGGTTTCCAGAAAATCTCCCAAATTCCATTCCCCACCGATGTCGCCGTTACCGGCCCATTTGGCGGCTGCACCGCAAACTGGAATTTCCCGCTGTCCCAGGCATTGATCGCTTGATTACATATATCGCGGACTTCGAATACGAACCGCAGGCCAATATTCTGAACGACTATAAATGGCATCGACGGCCCTTTAGGAACAATTAACAATTGTTCGGAGGAACATCGATTCGCGGCGCGCTCGAAGGCCAACGCCTTACCCGCCGTTGACGCCGCTTTGATTACCCCAAGCCGGTACTGGACCTGCTCACCGTTCGAAAACTTGATCACCACGTCTTTCGATTCCGACTGCTGCGCACTACCTCCGCGCCCCGCAATGTTTAATAGAATTTCGTTCGCGCCCTTCGCGATTACTCCTTGCGTAACGGCAACAGCGGAACTCAGTTCCCCGCCCCCATCTATCGATGAGACCGAGTAGCTGAGTACCCCCTCCGTCCGGTTCAGTATTGGAACCGCGACCGTGCTCTGCTCTCCTGCGTTCAGCGAAATAATGCCTCCGCTGGAAACCGTTTCAACCCGGGAAGTGCGGTTTCGATCAGCCGGAGCATAGAACACCGTCAGGTACCGTTTCGGAACTGTAGGTCGGCTGGCGACCGCGAAGGTGACCACCGCCGAGCGGTCGCTATCGGGTGGCTTTGCGCCAACCAGAACGGCATCGTACTGCACCAGCGTCCGCCCCGGTTCCAGTGTCCGGGCCGCGGCTCGCTCAATTCTAAACCATGGCTCATTCTTGCGAAAATCGATAGATGTCGAAACGGCGGATGGATCAATGCCAGAGAGAGTCACATAAGTCCCGAGCGAACGGTCGGATTTGATTAGCGTGGCGGTAGACCCATCAATGGTCGCCGTTTCGCTCGAAAGTTCCATAACGCTGGCGCCGCGAATGAGTTGAAGAATCAGCGTGGCGTTCTCTATAAGAGAACAGCCCGCGCATTCGATCCGGAATGGTATCTGGTGGTTTTGACCACGCAAGCGCGAAGGCACAATCTCAATGTCGAACTGACCAGTTCCGTAGGGCTCCAAGCTAAGATAAGGTATCGGAATCGTGACGCCTTCAGGCATCTGCCCCTGCATTGTAAAGTAGTTATTGGACGGTGATTTATTGACAATTCGCAGTGATTGCCTGAAGGGTGCTGCGCCGGGGTCAATTCTCAGTGGAGACAAAACGTCAAGCAATCCGAATGCAGGAATTTTCTTTGTCGCTTCTGAATCGGGCTCCAAATTGATCTCCGTTCGCCTAATCTGCTTGCCGGTCGACACGGAAGTAATTTCGATGGTGCAGCGTCCATTCGTTAGAATGACCCAGTCGGATTGTACTCGAACTGTCAGATCTACTGGCGTTTGGCCAGTCAGCGGTCCCAAACGAACTAGCTGATTATAAGGATAAGTACTACATGTTAGTGCGGCTCGAAACCCTATCGCGGTTCCAGCGGACGCCCTCATCGGGATGATGAATTCCTGGTCTTGCCGGCCTGGCTGGAAGATAAACTTCTGGCTACTCGGCATAACAAGGAGGTCCTGATCTGAAATTCTTGAATTCGGGTAAAAGAACAGTCTGCCTGAGCTACTCTTCACGACCGCGCCGAGCGGATGCCAAAAGAGATCGTTAGGAACCTCATCGACTGAGCCAAACAGTGCAACCCGTCCAGGCGTGCCGACTCCAAAACTTTGAAGAACTCCTGCGTCCGTCACCTCCAGCCTAATCATCTGTTTCCCACTTATCGTAAGGATTCCGCCGCCGCCCATCGCCACCGCGGAAGTCATTACAAGGTTCGTTGATTGTAGACTTCGGTCCGGTGTTACGTCCCTGATTCTTCTGGTCGTCGGGTTAAATATTCGCAGCCGTCCCGGAGATATCCCGTCGCCCTCCAATACCAGGAATTCGCCCGTTGGCTGTTGCGATATTGATCGGATGCCATTTCCGCCACTATATGTCTGGTCGAATGTCCACACGCCAGCTTCGATATCGCCCGTACCAGCGAAAATGTTGCCTTGACCGAGGGCGACGTGCAATGTTCGCGACGTATCGAAAACTATACTCGAGTTCTGACATCCATCTGATTTCGAAATCTGCCCGAGATGCCGGAGAGTCGTATCGTTAAGTTGTGCAAAAACATTACAATTCGTATCCACAAGAAACATTTGGCCGTCGTTTCGCTTGTTTGCCGAGGAAATGGGATATGGCATTGCCTCCATTCGGAAAAGCTCGGAAGAGAATTGTCCGCGAGGAGTACGGTCCGGAACAAAATCGGTTGCTGCGGTTCTCCGGATCGCACCATTCGGACTGATTTTGTATAAATTCCCGTCGCCGCCGTCCACCACAAATACTTCACGCGCTGTGTCGACCGTCACACTCGACGCGGCATCAAATGCCGGGCGAATCGCCAAATCACTTGTTAATGGCAGGGTGTGAAGCAGTTTGCCAGCCTCGGAAATCGTAACTCCACGATTGGCTGCAAATTGATAACGTATTAAACGGTCGGAAAATAGGTCAATCGCTATAAGCGAGTTTCCTTCCCGCGCTATTGATCCGTCCAGCCGCCCTAGAGAAATCAAGTCCCCGTCCAAGGGTCCAATCACAGAACTAAAGAGCGACCCATCCCTTGTGTGAATCAAAGTCTGTTGGTCCGGAACGGAAACCAGCGACGTGACCGGATTCACCGCAAAACCAGCGAAGTTGCCTCCTCGCAAATTGCGAAGTTCCTTCTGTCCCGACAAGCGCCGGAGTTGACCATTAATTGCAAAGACAATATTTCCGGATCCATCAATTGTCAGAGCGTCAATACGAGGCGTCGGCGGAGCCTCGTCCAGTGGCTTCTCTTTCAGGTTGTCCCCATACCTCTTGGAATCAGACCAATGGATCGATAACACTGTGCCGCCGTTCCCCAGTCGAAGCACAAACAAGGTTTGGGTGACCAGCGTTGCCGATCGAGTCTCCGTCGCTACAAAGACGAATACGTCTCCACTTGGATCGGTAGCAAGCTGGGCGCTGCTGATAATGCCCGGCCTCGACAATAGAAAATAGGAAAAGTCGAAGGCGCCGGGACTCGAATTTATCGATATTTCCTCGACGTTTCGATTTCTTCCCTCACCCAATATCCGCGTCTTCGTACCGTCGGGCAAAATGCGGTGAAGCGTTCCGCGCCCCTCATCTAACACCCAAACTGTTTCGTCGTTGGTGAGTCTCGCCTGAATCGGCCCCTGAAAGCCCTCCGCTACTCGCCGAATCCGGTTATCGGCTGTCCACTCCAGAACGCTGCCCGCCTCGGAGAGACAAAGAATTCGTTTGCCCGTTGGTAGCGCGTCGAAAGACGTGAGGCGGGCGCTTCTCGGTAAAAAAAATGATTCAGCGGGTTGGCCTTCCGTTGTAGGCCGCGCCTGTATTTTCGCTGTAAACGGATAGGCGAACTCTCCCTGGCAAAACGCCAGGGGTGCGGCAGAAACCATCAAGATCGTCGAATGGAAAAATGCAAATCTCATCGCCAACCTCACTCATATCGGAAAACTAAGAAAATCTCATTTGCATCTTCTCGTTGCAATCCGGCCCAAAATATCGTCAGGCCCGAATGGAAACGCGCCGAATCGGCCACGAGAAGCGCCCACCCACATCGACGACATAAGCCGAAGAATCCAAGTGACGGCGCCGAAAACTTCCTTAATGCAGAATTATCAGGATCTTAACACAATAAAAACCTAGCCGTCCATCAAACAAGAAATTTAAGCCGGTGCCGCCGTCGCTCCTTGATAGTGAGCGCCACCGTCGTCCCGCGTTAGATCGCTACCCGTAACGCCATCCACCTTCCGATAAATCCTCCCCAACTCCAAACTGACTCCAAGTCCTCCAACCGGCAACCCCAACAGCCCCACCGCCTCGCGGCATGATCACCGCCCGTCCTCCTCCGCGCAAACCGCTCCACCCGCATCGCATCCAGGGACAGCAGCACGTACTCCGTCAAATCAGTCATTCGCCTATGCTACGCAAACTTCACGCCCCGGTCCCATGCTTCCGTTGATCCCGACAGTACCTCTACCGCGGCCGTCGGATTCGCGATCATGTCCCGATGCCCTCCGGCGTCACGGCATCGCAAAAACATCCCCGCCCACAAACTCGTTCTTAAACGGCGACGCCCGTTTCATAGCCAAGTAAGCCGCCGCCGTTATCCCCGGAATCGAATTCAATGCCATATTCCATCCCACCCAGAAACCCGTACCAGAAAAATAACATTTATATCTCCCCTTAAATCAACATCTTCCAAATTCAAATCCCAGAATCGCTTGCCCGCCCATGCTACGGTGAAATCAGCCCGGAAAATTCCGCGCCGCGCAAAAGGCCCTCCCTTAACCAGGAGGGCCTTTTCCATTTCAAAACCCAATAGAAGGAGCCCGCCATGTCCAGAAAAGAACGCGCCAAAATCGCTCGCGAAAACGGAGCAAAATCCCAAGGCCCAATCACCGAAGAAGGCAAAGCCGCCTCTTCCCAAAACGCCAATAAATCCGAGGAATACGCCCAAATTGTCTCCCCCTTCCTCCCGCCCCACCACGCCGTCCTCTGCAACGAAGACCGCGCCGCCTACAACGGCCTCTTCAAACAACTCATCGACATCTACCAGCCTCTCAACCAGCTTGCCGCCGGGATCGTCCAGGAAATCGCCACCGCCCGCTGGCAGGTCGACCGCCTCAACCATTGCCTCACCTTCCAATGGAATCTCGCCATTGTCGATAGCGCCAACGCCCCGTCCACCGTCGCCCCCGAACTCGCCG
>Ga0163151_10006029_pt1 | contig 15044 bp, 10 predicted proteins | sample OliLakLV19MP5IB2_FD_145596 | JGI IMG/M metagenome (GOLD analysis project Ga0163151, IMG submission 145596) | Freshwater microbial mat bacterial communities from Lake Vanda, McMurdo Dry Valleys, Antarctica - Oligotrophic Lake LV.19.MP5.IB-2 | ecosystem: Environmental > Aquatic > Freshwater >...
GGGTTAGAGGTGCCGCGCGAGATTGCCATTTTGGGTGTCGACAACGACGTGACGGTCTGTTCGCTCTCAGATCCACCGCTGAGCAGCATTCAAACTGCCTCCGAACGCATCGGCTACGAAGCGGCGCGCTTGCTCGAGAGCCTCTTGAATGGAGACGTGAACACCTCCAATCCCCCGCCTCTTCCGCCGTTGCGCGTCGTCCAACGCCGCTCCACCGAAGCCCTTTGCTCAGACGATGAAACTGTCAGCCGTGCACTCCACTACATGCAAGAGCACTTGTTGCGCGAGGAGGGCGTCGAAGCGCTGACCAAACGCATGGCTTGCTCGAGGCGCAGCTTTGAACGCAGATTCCTTGAGGCGACCGGTTCAACGCCAGCGCACACCTGGACCAAGTTTCGAATCGCCGAAGCACAGCGCTTGCTCGCCGAAACTTCCCTCACCATCGACCAAATCTCGCAGCTTACGGGCTTTAGCGATGGGAATCATCTCTCAACCACGTTTCGCAAACAGACTCGGCTGACGCCCGCGCAATTTCGCAAGCGCTCCCAGTTGGCCCGAGAGTAGCCCTCTGGCTCATTAGCACAAGAGGCTGCGCCGAAGGGCGCTCGGTGTTCGCCCCGTTGCTCTGCGCAGCGCCAGCGTGACCCGACGCCCATCGCCGAACCCAGTGCGGGTCGCGATGGTTTCAACCGATAGATCGGTATCAACCAGCAATCGTTGAGCTTCCTCAACACGGAAACGAGCCCAGGCTTGAGCAGGCGTGAAACCTGTGCTTGCGCTAAAACGGCGTTCCAGCATTCGTCGCGAACATTTGAGTTTCCGGCACACTTCCAAGATCCCAACAGGGCCGGCGAGATGCGAACGCATCAGCTCCATGGCGTGTCCGACCAACCGATCGCCAACAGCCACCGCGTCCGTGGAGCTCCGATTCACGACTCGCGTGGGTGGCAGGAGAATCGTCTGTGTTGGCTTCTGCTGGTTGTCTAACGAGTGACCCAGTAGCGTTGCGGCTTCGTAGCCCGTGCGTTCAAACGGCAGCTGAACGCTACTGATGGGCGGTTCACCGAGCCCGCACACCGACTCGTGATCACCCACGCCAAGAATAGCTACTGCCTGCGGCACCTCAAGCTTTGCCAGCCGACACCTTTCGGAGACCGCCAGCGCCACGGCATCACTCTCGCACAGAAGCCCTACCGGTTTCCGACATGTCGCCAACGAACGGAGTCCGAATTTCTCGTAGCAAAAGCCTGCGCGCTCAACGGCGAGCCCAAAGGCGTGCTCGCGGCCACTGCTCAGTGCTGAATCCGACCCGACGTATCCAAAGTGGCGATAACCACGAGTGGTGAAGTGCTCAACGGCAATTCCACCAATCTCGGACTCGTCAACCAGGACCTGACCCAGCTGCCGCAAAGTCCGTTCGCCCAGCACCACCGTCGCGACCCCCGCGTGCTCGAGCAATTCCAACAAGACGTCGTCGGCCGTGGCAGTCAGAAAGCCATCTGGCTTACCGCTCAAAAACTCCGCGACATTTCGGGCCGTTGGCTCGACGAGTTGGGTCGACCAGCCGCGATGTTCACGCAGGTAGTTGCTGATCCCGCGCAGATAAGAGTGTGAGCGGTAACTCTCAAGGTCAAATCCGAGTCCAATCCGCATACAGCCGCTCCGCCGGCATTTTTGACATGCTCGGAGGGCTTCGGACCTACGGATCTTGCGCGCTTAGCTTCTGATTCGCTTCGCTTCCGCACGGGCGGCAAAATCAGGCGCTTCTTGGCGCTGAGTCGCCAAAACCGGGGCACCTGGTGTAGCTTCCCCCCAAATGCGTCCCCTGAAGAAGCTTGCGCAGGCTCTATTCCTGGCCGTCTGGTGCTCCACCTGGATCACTCTGGCGTTGCTCGCTGCGTTGCTAACCTGGAATCGCGATGTCCCACTCTGGATGGCACGCCGCTTCTGGGCGTACCCGCTGATTTGGGCAACGGGCGCGCGCTACCAGGCTGACCCCCTTCCTGATGTGGACTTTAAGGCTCCGCACATCTTCGTCATGAACCACCAGTCGATGCTGGATATCGCCTGCGCTTTCCACTCGATCCCTAGCAATCTCAGGTTCATGGCCAAGGAGGTCCTGAAATATGTGCCTTTTCTTGGTTGGTACATGTGGGCCACGGGGATGATCTTCATCGATCGATCGAAGGGAACCAAAGCGCTAAAGAGCCTGAGCAAGGCAGCAGAGCGAATTCGCAATGGCGCCAATATCTTGGTTTTTCCTGAGGGCACGCGTTCCAAAGATGGCTCCATCCTGCCCTTCAAACGCGGACCTTTCGTGCTCGCATTGCAGGCAGGTGTACCGATCATCCCTGTCGCGATCGAAGGATCCGGCAGAGTCTTGCCCACAGGCGGTTTCGACATTGTTCCTGGGGATGTTCGCCTCAAGTTGGGGACACCCATACTTACACAGGGGCGGCCCAAAAACAGCAGCGAGGCCTTGATGCACGAAGTGCATCGGGCGCTTATCGAGTTGCATCACTCGATTGGTGGAAAGGGTGCACAGCCGTGCCTCCCGACACCCGCGACCTGACTTTAGACACGTTGCGAGGTTTCGCCCTCGTGAGCATGACGCTCACGCATGCGGCGCGGCTGTCTTCATTTTCGTTGCTAGTCAACAGTCCCGTCTACGTCGATGCCGGCGATCTGTTCATCACGATCTCCGGCTTCACCCTGGGAATGCTCGGAGTGAAGAAGCTCCGAAGCCAAGGTCCTCGGCGAGTTTACGCAAGTGTTCTCGGGCGCGCGCTTCAGCTCTGGCTGATTCACGTGAGCTTGATGCTGCTGGCTGTGGCGCTCAACGAGTGGGTAGTCAACCTGGGGCTGCCCCAGCTTCAGGCGTTTGGCGGTCTCGTGCAGACGCTCGGGGTGGTGTTGAGCTTGCGCTTTCAGAGCGATCTCTTCTTGAATATTCTGCCTCTTTTTGTGGTATTTTTTTTGGTGGCGCCGCTCTTTTGGGAGGCCATCCGGCGCAAGATTTGGCCGCTCGCGCTCGGGGTTTCCGCGCTGCTCTGGTGTAGCGCGCAATTCGAACCAAACCTCTTGCCTTGGTTGGATCCGAGATCCGGTACGCCCGTCTTCTCGCTGGCCGCCTGGCAGTTCGCGTTTTTCGTCGGGCTTCTCCTGGGCGCCATGCGCGAACGCTTAGCAGCATGGCTGAAGCCACACGAACGCTCGTTACTCATGCTCGCACTCCTGATCTTCACGCTGCTGTTCGTGTTCGTGAGGCTCCAAGGTCCAAGCTTCGCGCGCCTCGGACTCCACCTCCCCGCCGCAGCGTGGCGCTGGGCGTTCCTGAAGCAAACCTGGGCACCGCTCCGCGTGCTGTACACACTCTCGGAACTGGTCCTGCTCTACGCTGGCTTTCGTGCTGTCGCTCAGGCAAGTCAACGCGTGCGCTGGGCGCGTTTTATCGATCGCCACGTGCTCACGCGTTTGTCAACGATCGGCCAGCATAGCCTCGTGTGCTTTGTCGCCCATATTCCTCTGGCGATCTTTTCGGTGCTCGCAGAGTTCGATGAGCGTCCGCGGGTGTTCCGAGACCTGTACGCTGTTTTTAGCCTGGCTGTTATCTATGGCGTAGCTGCTGTTTCCAGAAAGTCATCGCGACGCTTGGCCGTTGGCTTTGGCAACAAAGGGCAATCGTGACCGTGGTACGTCAACATGATGGCGCTGGAGCGCTGGTGAAGCCGATAGCCAATGGCTGAGCCTCTCAAGACCTTCTTCTCGTCCGTGCTCGTGCGGCGCCTCTCTGGCGAGCTAGCACAAGTTCTGCCCTCGTTCCCGTCGCGAGCCTTCATCGCGCAAGCCAGCGCGGGGCTCGATAGGCTTGAGCTGCTCGACCGAGGCAAGCACATCGCGCGTGCCCTCGCCGACCACCTTCCAGGCGACTACCCGAGCGCCCTCGACGTACTGCTTCGTTCGCTTGGCCCAGAGCACGCGACAGACGAACTCGTCGGTGCGGGCATGGCCCCTTTTTTCTATCTGCCTCACGTGCTGTTCGTCGCTGAGCGAGGGCGCGACCACTTCGACTTGTCGATGCGCGCGCAGTACGAGCTGACGAAGCGCTTCAGCGCGGAGTCGAGCATCCGCGCTTACATCGCGCAGGACCCCGAGCGCACGCTCTCGGTCCTTCGCGAATGGACGAAGGACGCGAACGCCCATGTTCGACGGCTCGTTTCGGAAGGCACCCGGCTCCGACTACCGTGGGCGAACCGAGTGGCGTGGCTTGATGCCAACCCAGACCGCGTGCTTGAGCTGCTTGAGTTGCTGAAGGACGACCCCACGACGCTGGTCCGCCGCAGCGTAGCCAACAATCTGAACGACCTCGGCAAGGTCCATCGCGAGCTCTTAGCCGAAACCTGTGGCGAGTGGTTAGAGGGCGCTTCGGCCGAGCGCCACGCGCTCATCGAGCACGCTCTCCGCAGCGCGGTGAAGCGTGGCGAACCAACCGCTTTGCGACTTCTCGGCTACGGCGCCAAGGCAGCGGTGTCCATTAATGGCGCTCGATTTGAGCCTCGACAGGTGCAGATCGGCGACCGTGTCACCGTACGCTTTACGGTCACGAGTACGTCTCGACGGCTGCAGGACCTCCTCGTGGACCTTGCCGTCCATTTCGCAAAGGCCGACGGTCGTACGGCAGGCGCCACTACCCGGGCCGGCACCGCGCCGAAGCGATCGTCAACGGGACGGCCTATCCGGTCGGGGAATTCACGGTGAAATGATCGAGTGGCTGCTCTCGTCTAGCGCTTGATCGCGCGGATCACAGCCGACGTCGAGCACGCGCTGCTCGGGTCAAAACGAATGCCAAGCGCACGAGGTGCCCTCTCGCGCTGCTTCGTCTTGAACCCCTCGAACGGATCAGTGGACATGATTAACCTCCTGTAGCTGGCGCGGTTGAGCGAAGCATGCGCGGATTGTGCTTCCACGCGCTTATGCCGGAGGATCTCGTGCTCACATATCGAAGGTGCCGCGAGGTACTAATTCTGTCTGATGCTCATGCAGCGGTAGGCGCTGTCTTGCGCAAACGAGATCCCGCTGGCACCTTTGGGAGAAAGCTCCGCCAAAATGCAGTAGTCAGCGGGGGCGACATAGTTGAGGCACGCAGGAGCGGGGCCACCTTGGTTGCAGGTAAACTCCAACACGCCGCTTGCAAGATTTGGCACGGCAGAGGCTCCAGGCATATCCACCCAATTGCCAATAGCTCCGGTCTGCGAGCTCCAGCTGGCAATCCGAAAGCGGGCCTCGACCAGGTCGCTCACCGGTCGCTGGTTTCCCCAATTGGGAGTTGCGCGGAAGGTATTGTTGGCGTCGTTGCGAATCTCAGTGGAAGGCGTATTCGTGGTGCCAATATCTGACCCGCAGATCCGAACCCCCGCACAGCTAGGATCGGTAACGCCGAGCTTGAGGGCTGCCCAACCGGTGGTGGGGAATACCGGAGCTGTGGGGCTGGTCATGAGATCAAACGGGGCGGCGGTGACCGGCCATTGAAATCGTACGATATCCACTACGGGCGAGCAGCATGCATGTCCGATCGTAAAGGCGTACCAGAATTGGGCTTCAGTGGGCGAAGCGGTGCCCACCTCGGTCTGAACGGCAGGTAAATCTACCTTGAGGTTAATGGCCCACGGAATCGTCGTCTCCCCAGCAGCGGCACTCCCCCACAACCTGAGATCACTCGCCCATGGAGGGCTGCCTACGCTCGCGATGGGGGCGGCGGCATCGTTGGCTTTTGTCCAGTGGCGCGAAACCAGTGCCGTATGCGGATCGCCTGCACTTAAGCCTTTAGCATCCAACTCGATGATCGACACCTGGCCGGTCGTTGGATTGCGGAATCCAACGAATGCTGAGTCCCAATCCGTTGGCGGCGGGCCGCCATCCATGGTGGCACCATCCGGATCGACCAATACTTGGAGACTTAGATATAGGGTGTTGCCAGAGGAAAGGCCCCGAACGCTCGCGTCATTCGTCGCGTCACCAAAGTTGGGAAAGCTCTGCCGGGAGGCACCGCTCCAACGAGGATCGTCAATGGTCGCCCACTGATCGACGCCAGACCACTGAGGCGGACCCTGCATTCCAGGCACACCCCGCGCGATAGGCAGGCATGCTGTCGGATATTGGGCTGGGCCAACGTTGCGTTGGTCGCACGGTGCTTCGGTTGCTCCCAAGCCGCCGCTGCCTGCTTGCTGGATTCCGTCCATCCCGCCTCCGCCCGGGTTACCTACAGAACTACCGGTGCCGCCAGCCGCCGCTCCACCAGCGCCAGGCATCACGGTTGCGCCCCCGGTACCAGCCGCATCCGTGGCGCCAGTACCCGCGACACCAGTATGCACGCCTCCCATTCCGAGCCCTGAGGGCACGCCTCCCGTCGCTGCTCCGGCGAATCCAGAACCCGCACGTGGAGGGCAGGTCCGTGTCTCGACGCAGCTATCGAACCCGTGGCTGCAAGCGTGCATAAACAGCAGTGTCGAGGCTCCGGCGACGGCGACTATGAACAGATTTCTAGCGTTCCGTTGCATCGGGTGTCCTCGGGCAAAGTAGTTACCTCGGCTCCGCGTGGCCGGCAATCCCCTAGGTTTTGGTTGCTTCACCGATCACTTGCGGTCGCCGAAGAGATCTTCGCTGGAGGGACGAGGAGCTGTGGGTGGTGCCGAAGAGGGCGCAGTATTTGCTGCGGCCTTGGGAACGCGAGCGGCACTCGTTGAAGCCGGCGGGGGGCGAGACCTCTTGCGATCTGGAGGGCGCTTGGGAGCACTGGTGGTTCCATCGATCTTGCGGGCGGGGAGCGTCTTTTCCGTGATCGGCGGAACGGCCGGATCTGGAGCTTTGGCAGGTTCCGCAGTCATGATCGGCCGTGGTGCAGCAACCGGCGTTGGAGGTGCCTCAGCTGTTGCGGAAAGTTGCCCAGCGAGCTGCACAGCGCCGCCTGGCTGACCCGTGCGATCGAGCAGAAACCACGCAACGCCTGCAGCCATGGCCACTCCAAGCCCCACTCCGAGCCAGAGCAGCGGGGGCGCCCCCTTCCCAGAATGCTTGTTCACTTCCGTGGCCACCAAGCTTCCGCTTGGCGCCGACCGAGCGGTTTGGATTGAGGCTATCGGATTGTGCGCAGTGGATGCGAAGCCGAGAGACTCTGCTGCATCCTGTACTCCGCCCTCGCTCACCCCGAGGGCCGCGAAGAGTGACGCGGACAGCTCCTCGGCTGATTGAAACCGTGCGTTGGGATCCTTCGCGATTCCGCGCCGAAACCAGGCGTCGAAGCCACGCGGAACCGGACCCACCTCAGAAGGAACCGGAGCCTCCTGCGTGCAGATCTTCAAGACCAAATCACCGATGGCTTCACTCACAAACGGACGGCGGCCCACCAGGCACTCGAAAGCGATCACGGCCATTGCCCAAAGATCCGTCTGCTTATCCACTTGGCGGATACCCTGCGCCTGCTCGGGGCTCATGTAAAAGGGGGTACCCAAGAGCGCACCCGTTTGCGTCCCGCTGGATCCACTGCTGCCACCCGTGAGAGGGTCGACAATTTTGGCGATGCCGAAGTCCAATACTTTTGCGATCTCCTCTTCCTCACTGACGATGTAGACATTGTCGGGTTTCAGATCGCGATGCACGATGCCTGAGGCGTGCGCTTTCGACATGGCGCGCGCTACGTGCCGGATGATACGAGCGGTCTCCCGAGGTGAAAGGCGGCCGACGCGCTCAAGGCGACTGCCCAGGCTTTCACCGTTGAGCAGCTCCATGGCGATGTAGGGCCTGCCCGCATCCACGCCATAGTCGAAAATCTGAACCACGTGCATGCTGCGCAAAGCGGCGGCCGATTGAGCCTCACGCAGAAATCGCTCCAAGATGCTGACGTTGCCAGCAATCGCTGGATCCAACAGCTTGATCGCAACCGCTGAGTTCAGCACCAGGTGATGAGCACGCCATACTGAGCCCATGCCTCCCTGGCCGAAAAGCACCTCTAGACGGTACTTTTCGGCGATCAGATCGCCAACGTTGGGCGCGTGGTGCATGTTCGCGGATTACTCCAAGGGCCGAGTGTAGCTCAGCCCAGGCGCTGACGACGCAGTTTCCTTCGAAGGCCAAATGCAGCGCCCAGAAGGCCGATCCCGAATGCTGCACTCGTTCCGTCGACGTTGCCCTGTCCTGGCAGCTCGCAGTTGCAGCGACAAGGCGGGACCTTGCCCGGCCCCTTCACGGGCTCTAGCGCTTCAATCGTGGACTTGACCAGGATCGAGCCACCCTCCGGCACGTTGACCTTGAAGTAGTTGGGTGAGAGCTCGGTGAGGGTCACGCCATTGAGGGCTTCGAGCGAGTGACGCCAACCCTCGAGAGCCCCTTCGTGCTTGACGAAGTACCCGAAGGGAACCTGAGCTTCGAATTGCCGAACCTCTTTCCCATTCACGGTCGAGCGCTTGCCGGTGTCGTGATAGACGTGCACTTCGTACGTGGCGAGAGCGTCCGTCGCTTGCTCGTAGGGGCTTCGCTCGGGGCCGGTGCGCTCACGTTGTTTGTCGGTAACGACTCCCTGTGGTCCGGTCGCATGCGCCGGCATATTCATGGTCTTTACATAGATGTGCACTTCGCGTTCGGTCGCACCTCCCGGGAACGCTGCTGCGCCTTTGATGTCAATCTTCGCCGTCCTTTCAAACACGGACGCGGGCACGAAGTCCATATTGCGGTACGCGCTATCTTGCAGGAACGAGATTCCGCTGGCGCCTTTGGGGGTTAACTCCACCAACATGCATTGGTGGTCAGCGGGGGCGACATAGTTGACGCAGGCCGGAGCTGGGCCACCTTGGTTGCAGGTAAACTCCAGCACGCCGCTGGCAAGGTTGGGAACCGCAGAGCCTCCCGGCACATCCAACCAGTTACCGTTCACCCCAACCTGGGAGCCCCAATCTGCAACGCGAAAGCGCGCTTGGATCAAGTCGGCCGCTATTGGAACTGTGGCCCAGTTGGGGGTGGCTCGGAAGGTATTGTTGGCGTCGTTGCGGATCTGGCTCGGAGGAGTGTTGGTGGTGCCAATGTCCGACCAGCTGATGCGCACACCGGTGCAACTGGGATCGGTGACGCCGAGCTTGAGGCTTCCCCAGCCGGTGGTGGGGAACACCGGCGTTGTCGGGTTGGAGGTGAGATCAAAGGGCGTGGCAGTAGCTGGCCAATGAAACGGAACAATATCGATCACGGGCGTGCAGCACGCATGGCCAATCGTAAATGCGTACCAAAACTGAGCTTCGGTTGGCGAGCTCGTTCCGAGCTCGGCCTGCACTGCCGCAAGATCTACCTTGAGGTTAACGGCCCACGGAATGGTTGTCGCTCCGGCTGCCGTGTTGTCCCACAACCTGAGATCGCTTGCCCAAGCGGGACTGCCTACACTGTCGGCCGGTGCCGCAGCATCGTTGGCTTTTTGCCAGTGCCGCGCGGCCAGGATGGTGTGGGGATCTCCTTGGTTCAGTCCTTTGGCGTCCAACTCGGCGATGGAAACTTGGCCCGTGGTGGGATTGCGAAACCCGACAAATACGGAGTCCCAGTCCACACCGGGGGGGCCGACCTCCATTGTGTTTGCATCCGGATCGACCATCGCCTGGAGACTGAGATAGAGCGTATTTTCGAATGAGAGGCTCCGAAGGCTTGCGTCGTTGGACGCGTCTACGAAGTTGGGAAAGCTCTGGCGCGCCGCGCCCTTCCACCGAGGGTCGTCGATGGTGGACCACTGATTCACGCCAGACCACTGAGGAGGGCCGGGCATCCCAGGCACACCACCGGCCGTGGGCACACATGCAGTTTGCGCGTGGGCGGGCGCAGTCGCTACGAGCGCTGCAACCACGAACCCAACACGCAGCCCAATCAGGATTAATCTGGACAGAGGGGATACTTTATCCTGTTTGCTTATCATCTCATTCACCTTTGGCATTTGGAAATCAGCTCGCTGCGGTTGATCGTTCTAGGGGCTGTCGGTCCCCTCGATGTAATAGTTGAAAGTATTCGCGCTTGCTGACGCTCCCGCAGGGAAGGGGGTCGGCCAACCCAACGCAAACGCGTGCGCTATGTAGTGTGCCTGGCCAACGCCGGCGGTATAGTACGTGAGCGCTGAGGTATCGAATTTGGAAACGATCCAGTAGGCGCCCGCGTCAATCATTACCGCCGACGGGCTTACTGGAGGCTCCACCGTACCCCCAGCAACGGGCAACGCGAGCGCAAGCGATGCCGCCACGAGGCTCCCGCCGACCGGCGTGTTCCCGTTGTCGCGATAGAGCGCAAATTTAACTTGTGCCGGCGTGGTGTCGGGGCGGGCGAAAAGCCCGAACCTCTTGAGTGAGATTCGGCAGCCTATGTTGATCTTGGTGGCTACCATGTAGCCAGGCGCCTCACTGGTACTCGTCGCAAGTTGCGCGAACTGCCCAATCCCATATTCCGGTGCCGTAACACAACTTCCACTGCTGCAAATATTGCCCGTGGTGCACTGAGCGCTGCTCACCCACGAGCCCGCGCTGTTGCAATATTGCGGCGTTTTGGTGCAGATTAGTGGCACGGCGCATTGCGTGGGCGTGGGGTTCGGGCTGCATTGAACGCAGGCTCCGTTCAGGCAGGCCGGCATCCCGCCGCTGCAGTCGGTTGCGTTCTGCCAAGCACCGTTGGCGTTGCAGAACTGGGGCGTGTTGCTGTCGAGGCAGAGGCTTGGAGTGGGATTGGGCGCGCAAGCGACGCAGGCTCCGTTGAGGCAGGCGGGAGTTCCTCCGCTGCAATCGGAGGCGTTCTGCCAAGCGCCGTTGGCGTTGCAGTATTGCGGAGTGTTACTGTCGGCGCAGAGGCTGGGGGTTGGATTGGGTGTGCAAGCGACGCAGCCATTATTCAGGCAAACGGGCATTCCTCCGCCGCACTGCCCGGCAGATTGCGTGCAGGTTCGGCAGGTGCCGCCTGAATCGCAAAAGCCGCCGCTGCAGGGTTGATGCTGGCCTCGGAACGTTTGCCCACACGTCCAGCTGTTGCAGGTTGCCGTATAGCAGTCGTTCTGTGGCTGACAGGCTGTTGCATCGGCACATTGGACACATTCGCCCTGACCCACGCAGAGCGGTTTTGCAGCATCTACGGATGAACACAAAACAGGGCTAGCGCTTTGCCCATCGGTGGCACACACGCTCTTTTGCGCGGAACCGACGCATCCGGTGGCTTGGTTGGGGACACAGGTGTCGCATTGTCCGCCGACGGCGTCGCACGTGTTCGCGCCGCACGGCGTGGTGGATGCGAACGCCGTGCCGTCGGTATTGCAGAGCTGGAGCGAGTTAGTTCCTAGATCACAGCTGTAGGTTCCAGGATCGCAGATCAGGTTAGTGCAGCGCCCAAGCGTAGCGTTACACGGCGCTTGCGTGCACATTTCCACGGGGGCAAAGCCGTCGTGCGCCGCGTTGCAGATCTGCAGCATTTCGCCGCTACAAGTGTGCTCGCCGGTGAGGCAGGTTGCGCAATCAGGACCTTGTCCCTGCTCGCAGTGCTGGGCGGTGGTGCAAGCTTTCGAAGTTGAGCTCACGAGATCCGGACCGCACACGGTGCGGGTCACGCCAGTGCAGACGGCTTCGCCGGGTTGGCGCCCAACACACGCCGCCACCACATCTTTGCATTCGCCGGTTCCGCGGTCGCACAGTTGGCCACCGGTGCAAGACTCGGCTGCCGCCCAGACGCCCGCTGTGCAGACGGAGCGCGCGAGCTGGGCTGAGCCCTCACAGCGAATTGCGGCTTCCATGGTGCACGGCGATCCAACGGGTGGCGCGCCTCCACTCGGGGCGCCAGCAGACCCCGACATCCCGGCCATCCCGGCCGCGCCGCCCACTGGAACGGCGCCTTGGCCCCCAGCTCCCGCCGCGCCGGGTGCTCCGCCGCTGCCCAAGTTCTGAGGATCACGTTGCGCATCGGTGCCCACGCAGAGCCCCTCCGCATTGCAGGTCTGGCCAGCGAGGCAACCCTCGCCACTCGCACAATCGTTGCGGCATTGCCCCTCGATGCCGCAGCGGGTGCCTTCCGGGCAGACTGTCGGCCCCTTTGGATCACATTGGGCTGCACTGCTCGTCACGCACGCGCGTTCCGCGGCTGTTTTCAAGCACCGCAGGCCCACGCCGCAATCACTGTCGGCGGCGCACGGAAAGCTGCACACTTGAAACAGACACACATCCCCCGGCGTCTTGCAGTCCGACGTGCGCAAACACGCCAAGGCTCCGTTCGCGGGACGTTGTGAAAGCGTCGGTTCGTCAATGCCCACGAGAGCGTTGCAGGCCGCCAGGACCAAGAGGGCCGCCGCCACTACGGCAGCAATGCGCAGTCGCTTCTGAGGGTGATGCGGCATTAGAAGCGACCTCCCATCACGAGCACTCCGCCCCGAGGACCCACCTCGGCGCTCACCTGGACGGCAGCTTCGTCGCCGCCATTCCGCGCGGGCTCCCAGAGGTAGAGTGCTGCGCCGGTTCCCAGGCCAGCAATGCCCACAATGAATCCTACCGTTGCGACGTTGCCGGCGGAGCGAGCGTCCTTTTGCAGATCGAAGCCGTGCTGCTCGGTGCAAGCGCCGCCGTTGCAACCGTTCTTCTGCGCCTCGTCGTACTTCGACATTGCCTGCAGACCAAAGAACGCCCCAACTCCGACGCCAACAATCCCAACTCCAGCGGCGACGTACGGCAGCATAGAACGCCCTCCTTCGGGCGCGCTGGGGGGCTGGGATGGCAAAATTGCGGAGCCCTTGGGGGCATCGGCAAGCACAGGTACCTTGACCGTTTCGCTGCCAGGCCCATTTGGCACCTTCACGTTGGCTTCCCAATCCTTCTTCTCAGGAGCCGACAGGCGCACGCGATGCTCACCCGGATCCACTGGTACTCGCGCTCCCCACTGCGCTTCGCCGACGCGCTCTCCGCTCCGTTCGATCACAAGGCCCGGTACTCGTGCCTCGTGGGGCACCTCAATAATTAAGTACGAAAGCTTGCTCTTCACGGCCAGCGCTCGCTCCCGCGCAGTAGCTTCACGGCTCGCGCGCCCTTCAGCAAGCGAGGCCGCGGCCACCTCCATATAGAGTGTCCACGCGCTCGCTGTCCGGCCTATCGCCTCATAACAGGCTGCCAAATTGAATTGAGTGCCGACTCCAGGATCGAGCCGCTGACTTTCTTCCAGCTTGGGGCAGGCCTCGGGTGCTTTGCCTTCTCCCATCAGAGCCCTTCCCGCTTCAAAGAGCGCTTGAGCCGCGCTGCGATTGCCGGCGGAGGGCTCCGCGTGCACGCTCGAAGGCAGGATCAAAAGCACTACGGCTATCGCCAGTTGTGCACAGCCCCCTAAAGCCCGTGTTCTCAACAAATCGGCCTGCCTTTCGACTGAATCGCCGAAGAGTCGGAGCCCGCGCGGTCATTGTCAATCCGCCAACAGTTTACATCCCATAGCTATCGCCCTGAAGCGGCGTGAGTTTCAGGTAGAGCGCGCATTTGTGGCGTCTTTACACCTGCGTGCAAACTTGATGAGTGGGCATAGTCATTTGTTCGACGGTGTCTTTGCTGGGGACCAAAAACGCAAGCAGCCACGAGGGCGCCGGAAAACATGTATGACCAGGCGCTCGACGCGGAGACTCGTAGACGCTTGCGATACGCGCGTACATGAGCGCACATGATGCAGGTTTGAGCGAGTTGCATGTTTCGGCCTGCCTGGTACGCTCAGCGCACTCATGGGTATGCCGTCGCTCGTCAGCCGGTGGTTTCTTTTTATTTCGACCGCAAGCTTGGCAGCGTGCACGGGTGAGGCCGCCGCCCCCGCAAGAGGCACGCAGGTGGGTGGCTCAGGAGCGAGCAGCACGCAGGTGGGTGGCTCAGGCACCGGAGGTTCAGGCACCACCACCGGCGGCGCGGCAGCGGTGCCCCAAGGCCCGTGGATCCCTGGCAATCTGAGCGATCCCGCGGCGGCGGCCGTCCTGCCCCTGCGCATGCTGACTCGAACTCAATACGACAACACCATCGCGCTAGTCTTCGGTGACGAGTACGGAATACCCATCCCCAACCTGAAAGCTGCTGCTGTCCTGCCCGGAGAAACACTCGATGTCTCGGGATTTCTGAGCGTGGGGGAGATCAGTGAGGTCCATGTGCTGCGCTATATGGACGCGGCCAAAGCCGTGACAGATGCGCTCGCGCCCTCGTTGCCCAAGCTCCTCGGCTGCGACTTAACGACCGTGGCCGACGATAGCGCGTGTGTGCGAGCCTTCGTGGCCAACTTTGGTGAGCTCCTCTACCGGCGCCCGCTGGAAACCACTGAAATCGATGAGCATCTTGCATTTTATCAATATGAAAAGACGAGCTTGGGGCAAGCTCCCGCGGCCGCAGCCACGCAGCTGATTCGAACGATGTTGCAGTCGCCTTACTTTCTGTACCGCTGGGAGCAGGGTTGGAAAGTAGCCGAGCGCCAGGGCGAGGTCGTGCGTCTGAATCCGTACCAGGTCGCAGCCCGGCTTTCGTTTTTTCTTTGGGGATCAGGGCCCGATCGCCAGCTCATTGAGCTCGCTAAGAGCGGTGCCTTCACCACCGACGCGCAGCTAGCAGCCCAAACGCGGGCGATGCTGCAGAGTCCCCGAGCCGAGCACGCGTTGGAATCGTTCCATGAGCAGTGGCTCGCTCTCACCGAGCTCGACGCGATGGTCAAGGATGAGCAACGGTTTCCAAACTGGAACGGCGAGCTTCGGACCGCCATGCACCAGGAGATCCAAGCGTTCACGCGCGATGTGATCCTGAATAACGATGGCACCGTCGCGGCGCTTCTGGGCGCTTCGTACTCGTTCATCAACCAGGGCTTAGCGGGGGTTTACGGAGTTCCTGGGATCCAGGGGAACGCTCTGCAACGGGCCGAGCTCGATCCCACGCAACGTGCAGGGCTGTTGACGATGCCTGGGCTCTTGGCCAGTGCTTCGGATCCCAGCGTTGCCAACCCCTTTAAACGCGGCAAGCTCATCCTACAGAAGGTGCTGTGTCAAAAGCTGGAGC
>Ga0163151_10006037_pt1 | contig 15027 bp, 11 predicted proteins | sample OliLakLV19MP5IB2_FD_145596 | JGI IMG/M metagenome (GOLD analysis project Ga0163151, IMG submission 145596) | Freshwater microbial mat bacterial communities from Lake Vanda, McMurdo Dry Valleys, Antarctica - Oligotrophic Lake LV.19.MP5.IB-2 | ecosystem: Environmental > Aquatic > Freshwater >...
AACCAGAAATCGAATAGCTGAGATCTTCCGTGGGGATGAAAATGAGGTTTGCGGTCGCGGTTGCGGACGAGGAGCGGGCAGCGGCATGGCCGATACTCAGTGCGGTATTAATGCTGAAAGTGGCTTCCGTCGCCGTATTCGTGAAGGAATAAGCCAGGCTGGCAGCGGAGTATCCGCCACTTCCATCCGTAACGGTTGCAGTCACCAACGCGGAGTCCGAGGTAGGACTACTTGGGATGAATTTTTCCTCGAAGCTGGGAGTGCCGGGAATGGCACCCGCTCCGACCCGTATCGAGCTGATATTGGAGTTGAACACGACACCGACGGCGTAGAGGTGACAGGTAGCGAGGCACGCTAGCATACCGATCAACACCTTCGGTCTTGAACAATTTCGGGGAGCCTAGGTTACGGATTCTATTTCTGAGTGCATGCGAGTTGGAATGGTAGCGCAAAAGTCTTGAGGCTCCACTTGTCAGCGACCTGCCCACAACTTCGCGGCTATCGAAAGAGGTTAAACCGAGAAGCACGGTTCATGCCACGAATAAGCGACGACGGCCGGCTTAAATCATGACAGCAGGTTACACGGTTTTCGATCCCCGAGCATCCTCGCCAAGACAGCTAGCTCGGTTGTGGTTTTGTAAGCCATCCCGACAATTGGTCCGCCACATCGCAGCGTTTCCTAGGTAAGCAGGAATCAAGAAATACTCCCTGCTCGCACCCGCCACGGTATCGCCCAACCCCTTCGGCTATCTGATGCCCGACCGACGGCGGCCATGGAATGATCCCCGCCGACTGGGCGATTACAACGGGGTCAACCCGCTGGTTGGGTTGCTGCACCGCTTCGCCGCGGCCCGGGGTTTTCGTAATCGACAAGCTCGTATCACCCCGATTTCGAGTAAAGACAAGGCTGGCGCCGGTCGCGGCAATCGAGGACCCAGTCGGCTTGCGCGTGGCAATGTGGGTCAGTCTCGGCCACTGCGCTTTTGTGGGCGACTATCGCCGAAAACCCATCTCGAGTCGTCGAACCGGCGCTAGCGTCGTCAACCAGGTTTGAACCGCGCCGCTCGTGCATTCGGTGGCAGCCCTTGCCGCGTGTGGGGGGGCCGGCGCACCGGCCACCCGCCCCGCCCCGAGCTGCGTTAGTTGAGGCTCTGTGCCGGGGCAGCCGCTGTCCCGCTCCACGTTGATCCGTTGACATCACCGGCGGTCCATCCGCGGTCGACATCAGCCCCGGTCATGTGCCAGCGATGCGCGTGGATGCCAATGGGCCCGCGAACGCGTTCATCGAGCAGCACCGGTACGAGCACGGGCCCGACCTGGCGGTACTCGAGGAAGGTCGTATCGACGTGCGCACCTTGGGTGGTCTCAAAACCGTTCAGCGTCATGTGCACGCGGAAGAGGCGATGCGTTTTTGGATCAATCCAGACCACCACGTCATCGGCGGGCGAGAACAGCTGCTGGTCGAGACAATCAAAGAGCCCCCCAAGGCGGCCACGCAGAAGACGAACCAGCGCCGCCACCAACGACCGGTGACGGGAGTTGGAGTGGGGGAGGTCATGAGTTGAGTCTGGGTTGGAAAAAATTCAGCCGGCCGAAGCGCACGCGCCCCGGAGAGGCAAGAGCAGCGGAACTTTCAAGAGCAGCGGAACTTTGAACTCAGAGCAGGCCCTGATAGGCCAGCCAGAGTGACCGGTAGTAGTGCATGACGCGTACCGGATCGGGGCTCCGAGCGTTTTTTCCACCGGCACCTCCTTGGGCAGTCCGTTGGGGCGCACTTTGATGCCAGCCGCGCCGACGTCATGGGCGACCACGAGGTGCTCCTTCGTCGCGGCGATGTCCTTCTTCAGCTTTGACTGGCCGGCGGTGTGATAGTTGAACGCGCTGCCGAGGCTGACGAGCGCGACCGGGGAGTCGGCAAACCGCTGCTTCACCTCGGTCCGCTGGTCGTTCGTGAGGGTGACTTCCACGCCGTGCTTGTGCGACGTGCGCAGTTCCACGCCCTCGAACTTCGCCTCGGTGCAGTTCTTGATGATCGTCGCGATGTCCCAATCCATCGCCAGATTGTAGCTCACGGTCCCAAGCTTCATCTTCGATTTCTTCGCAAAACTGACCGCGGGAACGGCGGCCTTCTTTTGCTTATTTTGCTTGGGTTCGGCGGCGCCGAGAACCGCTGAGGCGATGCCCAACGAAGCGACGCCCAGGGAGGCGTCCTTCAGAAACTGTCGGCGATTCGTGTTCATGGGGTCCAGAAGAGAGAGGTGGATTGCCGCGCCGTGCCGAGGCGGAGCTTTGCGGAAACCGAAATATTCCCCATTGCCATCGTCAATTCCGACCGGCGCCCGCCAGCCGCGCCCGGGCCTCCTGCAGCCACGATTCGTGGATCATCGTCGCTTTCCGGTGCTCCCATTCCGCGACGGAAAACACCGCCAAGTCCTCCCGCTTCAGTCCCGGCACGCCCACGCCGAGCGCCCGCGTGCCACCTTCGCGGTGTTCCGTGGCGTACAGTTTGTCCATTTCCACGTCGTTGGCCTTCGCCCACGGACCGATGTGCGTCTCAGGCATCGCGTCGATGACGGCGGGCGTCCACGCGGGGAAGTCGAGTTGCTGCTCGAGCCAGCGCGCGACCATTTTTGTCACGAACCACGGCCGATGGCTCGCGCCAGGAAAGAACCCGGTATCGAACACTCCGGTGGCCGAACCGCGCAGCGTTCGCACCCGCTCCTGCAGCGCGGCGAAACCCGCCTCGCCGAACGGCGGAATCTGCACGAGGGTGTCCTCGAGGCCATTGAAGATGAGGGTGCCGCCGCGGGATGCGTGCAGGGAATAGATCACCGCCGGCCGGTCGCCGAGGAAGCGCAGCGCCTTGTAGGGAAGGGCCTGGCACATCGGTTTCGATTTGTCCCAATAGCCATCGGGGCCGTCGAGGTTGCCGCCACCGACGAGCACGCAGGCCTTGAGCCGGGTCTCCACCGCACCGGCGATGCTGAGGATGAACGACCCCATCGAGTAACCGGCCGCGGCGATGCGGCGCGGATCGACGTCCGGCCGCTGGCTGAGGTAGGAGACCGCCTGCATGATGTCGGTCACCATCAGCCCGCCCACGCGGCGGCCGAGTTCATCGGGCGGTTCGACCTTGTCATGTGCGCGGGTGCCGGAGCGGCGGTTGATGTTTCGCTCTCCCTCGCCGGCCGGGTCATAGGTGAGAACGACCGCGCCGGCCCGCGCGAAGAGGATGCCGGAGTAGTTTGCGTACCAGGAAAATTTGTCGCCGCCGTGCCCGTTGACCACGATGAAGGCGGGGCCGCGGCCGGTGCTCTGTTTCGGCCGGTAGACGATTGCCGGGATCCGCAGTCCGAACTGCGTCCCGTAGGTGACGCGTTCCGCGATCACGCCGGGCTCGGGTTCAAACTCGCCGTGCTTCTCGGGCGCCAGCGCGGGCGGGGTGGTGATAAAGAGCGCCTGCTTGATGCCGTCGCGCCACACTTGTTCCTGCGCGGCGGTGGGCGGGGCGGAACGGACTGTTGCCGCGAATGCGGCCAAGCCCAGGACAATCAGACCAGCGAGGATCGGCTTCATGATAAAGGTCGGGGAGAAAGGGTATCCAGGTGGAGCAGCGTGTCCCCACGCTGCTGGCTGGTCCGTCCACCTTCAGCTTTCCACCTCCTGCGCCCACACCTGACCGGCAAGCGGAGTGGGGACACGCCGCTCCACCCGTCGGTATCGTTGCGAGGTGCGTTCTTGAGGGTGACCAACATGCGGGAGCGGGACGGCGCGGCGGAGCAAAGGGTGCGGGTGCGGCCGGCGCCAGAGCGAAATATCCACCTGCTCCGGCCGATATTCGCTTTGCGATTTCGGGCGGAGGTTTGCACGGTCCACTCACCCCATGCCCCTCGTGAAGCGCGTCCCGTTTTCGCAAATGCTGGCTGCCCCCTTGGCGCTGAGATTGGGCGCAGAAGCGGCGCTGGCTCAGGATCCGGCGGCTGTCCGAAAGCGGTACTGCGTGGAGTGCCACGACGCCGGCACGAAGAAGGGCGGGGTGCTGCGGGAGGACGTGGATCCGAAGAATCCCGCCGGCGAACGCGGTGCTCCGGGAACGAGTGCGCAAGAAACTCCCCCATCGCCAGATGCCCCCGGTGGGCGAGGAACGGCCGGACGAGGCCACCTACGCGGCGCTGGTGACGCACCTCGCGGGCGCGCTGGATCGGGCGGCTGAGGCGGCGCCGGCCGCGAGAATTGCCGATCCGAGACATCTTTTGCATGACGATCACGTTTTCGTTACCCACAGGTGCCGAGGCGGTCGATGCCAGAATCCTCTCATGGCGATAATCGTCTGTATGGTGCCCTCTGCCCGAAACGTGGCGGAGCGAGTGTTGCCAAAGCTCGCGCGCCTACGGAGCGTTGATGACGCGATGGACAGCGTCGTCGTACTCGAGCCGAAGTTTACGGGGCATGCCCCCAAGCGTGCGCCCTCCCCATTTGCACTCCAGCGCAAAGCGCGTGGCTTGACCCTTTCGGATTGGCCCAAGAAGGGTCCGACCATCCTTAAGATGATCAAGGATGCACTGATGCTGTAGCGCGGGGCCCCAGCGACCGGCAAATTTGACGGGGCTAACCAATTCGACCAATCTGGCGGCATGTTCGACGCACTGAACCGGATGAGTCTTTCGGCGCAGGTCACCGCCTCAATTCGGAAAGCCATCCGGGAGGGGCGATCGAGTGAATACCTCCCGAGCGAGCGTCGGCTGAGCGAATATTTCCAAGTCAGCCGGCCAACCGTTTGCACCGCGCTGCGAGTCCTCGCGCGTGAGGGCCTGATCGAAATCCACCACGGACGTCGCAGCCGTCTGCTCGGGGCGCCGGCAGGCGCAGCGGGTGCCCACAATCGAACTGTCGGTCTCATCACCCAAAAGCCCACCGTGCACATGTCGCACACCGGGCATCAGATCATCAGCGAATTTCGCGCGCACCTGGCCGAAAGTGGTTTCACCACGGAGATCCTCGTCTGTTCCAAGGTGGAAGCGCGGGCGCAAGTGCGGGCGGTGGAAGATTTCGTGCGGCAGAATCGCGTTTCCTGCTGCGTCCTGCTGAGCGTCAGCCGGGAGGTCCAATCCTGGTTCGCGCAGCGTTCCCTGCCGGCTCTCGTGATCGGCTCCGGTCACGAAGGCATCCGGCTACCGTCGCTCGACGTCGATTACCGATCCGTCTGCCGCCATGCGGCAGGGGTGTTTCTCGGGGAGGGACATCGCTCACTCGCGCTGGTCATTCAACAATCCGGGTACGCCGGTGACCTTGCGAGCGAACGTGGCTTCCGTGAAGGAGTTGCGCAGCATGCGGCGTCACGCAGCCCACGCGCCGTCGTGGTCCGGCACACCGGCAGCGCGCGAAACATCACCGCCAAACTGGATGCGCTGTTCCGAACGGCCCAAGCCCCCACGGCGCTGCTCGTCGCCGGGAGTTGGGAAGTAATGGCGGTGACGATTTGTCTCCTGCGCCGCGGCCTCGCGGTGCCCGAGACCGTGTCGTTAATCGCCCGGGACTGGGACTATCTTTTCGAAACCGTCGATCCCCAGATCGCGCACTACCGTTTCGAGGGAAACGCTTTTCCTCAACGCGTGTCGCGGTTGACTTTGAAATTGTTAAGCGATGGCCATCTAGCTCCCGAGCCGACTCTCATGATTCCCACGTATGTCGCGGGCGCCACGGTGAAGCGACCGGGAAACTGACGGCCGGTTCTGCCGGGTACAGGGTGGTCAACGGCGCGTTCATTCGAGGCTTTTCCGCAGGCGGAGGGCCGTGCTGACGATGTGATGCTCGACGTTCTCGCTCCACGGCGCCGGGTGCGTGCCCCACTTCATTGCGTCGCCCGCCTCGTATCCGCCCTCCCGCAGCACTCGGAGGGAGGGAATGTAGGTCATCACATCGTTGGAGTAGGCGGCGACCCAGAGGTTGGCGTCAGCGAGTTCCTGCTTCAGTCGCAACGAATAATCCACGACCGCTTCGCCGCCCAAAGCGAGCAACGTCAATCGGTCGCCGAGGCGAAGCACCTGTACGGGATAGGGATAGTGGGCGGGCAGACTGCCACGCTGGCCCAGCACTCCGAGCAGCCGACTGGCGTAAAGCGAGTCGAGTTTGATGGGCGACTTCTGCCGGGCTTCGAGTTCTTCCCGCGTGGGCACGTGACTGTAGGCCAGCGGGATTTCCTCGTAAGCCGCCCGCAGCGGGCCGGTCAGTTCCTGCAACTCCGCCAGCAACGCCGCCTCGACGGCGGTCGCCAGCGTACGTCCATGGGTCTGGGCGAGCTCGATGGTGCCGCGCGGATACGGATTCTGATCACCGCCGCAGCCGGTGACGAAGAGCGCGACGGCGGAGGGGTGCGCGGCCTCGAGCGCCTGTTGCGCGTAGCCCGCGTAGTCACCGTTGAATTGCTGGAGTCCGAGCGTCGTGTTGTGGCAGGCATAGCCGAACACCAGGGCCACATCGCGATTGTCGGCACCGACGACCTGCAGCACGGGGACCGCATGGTCTACCGGCCCAGGCGGAAACGGTCGATTGGCATAGCCCTTCGCTGTGGGGGTGCGGCGGTTCATCGCAAAGCCACATCGGGCAAAACCATAGCGCACCCGGGTGGGTTGCAGCCGCGGCAGGCAGTCGCCGATGAGGCCGATTAACTTGTCTCCCAGTTGTCGGGTGTAGGCGACCGCTTCGGCGGTGCGACGGGGCTGGTCATCGGTGGGCTCCGTGCGCTCCGACCTCACTTCGGGGCCGCTGTGCGTATGCGAGGCATTGATGAGCAAAAACGCCGGTTTTATGCCGTGCGCCTTTTCTGCGCCGGCCGCGACCTGCTCACGCAACGACCTGGGAATGCCGACCAGATCCAACGTGACGATGGCGAGACGCTCTCCCTGCTCATCCTCCAGCACGAGGGCCTTCGCATAAAGTTCGAGCGTGACGCCATCGGCGGGTTTGTTGCGGGAGGCATAGCCCGCCATCCACATCATGTAATCCGGAGTTATTCCGATTCGTGCTGCCGCCGCCCGCCACCCGTTGCCGGCCGGCGCGACTGGTTTCGCCGGGGCGGAAAAGCCCGAACTCACGGTGAACGCGAACAGGGTCAGGCCAAGGGCGGCCATGCGGCGCACGCAACGGAATCGTAATTCCACGGGATCGAAATTCAACGGCATCGGCTACGGTTTGGCTGGCTTGAGGAAGGATTCGAGAAACAAGTAGATCTGCTCGTTCGATTCCTCGGTGGGCGGATGCGCGGTCCGGTTGGTCATGGCCACGCGGTCGGAGAAGCCGAGGAGGCGATTGACCGCCACGGCATGATTGAGCGCGATCCACCGCGACGGCGGATCCTCTGCGCCACCAGAAACCAGAAACGGCCGCGGCGCCATCAAGGCATGCAATTCGTGCAGGTCATGGCCCTGCGCGACGAGCTTCGCGTAGGCTCCCGTGCGTGGATTGTCAGGCGTGATCAGGCCGGGCGACCGGGTGCGGAAGCGATCGCGCCCCAGATACCACGGCTCCCAATAGTTTACACTGATGCGGTCCTCGTTGAAAACGATTCCCGGGTCGGACCACACCGCACACGCGAACTTGTCGTAGAAACAGGCGGCGAACATGGCCCATTTTCCTCCGTAAGAATGGCCGACAATTCCAATTCGGCCCGCGTCGACCTCGGGCAGCGCCGCCAGCGCGTTGTAACAGTTGGCCGCAAGATACGCGAGGTACGACAAGGGCTGGCATTGCGCGCCCCCAAGGTCGGGCTGTCGCGCCACACCGCCGGGTGACCCAATCGCCAGGCTGACAAATCCGCGGCGCACGAGCTGGTAGGCAAAATCGCGCAGCGGAGTCTTCGAAAGCCCCACGCTCGTCTCGGGATCGTAGTACGGCACCACCACCGCGGGAAACGGCCCCCGCCCCTCGGGCACAAGCAGGAAACCCAGTTGAAAGCGGCCCGGCGCAACTTCGAGCCGCACGCGATTCTGCGTGAAATTCTCGCGCCGCTCGCTCTCGATTCGCTCGAGGATCGGTCGTGCGATCAACGGTGGCCACGGCCCGAGCAGGCCGTGCCACCGGGTGAGAATCTCCTGGCGGCGTTTTGCCCACGCCGCGCGGTCGGTCACCGGTTGCCCGTCATAGAACTTGAGGGGCGAAGCGTAGCCGCCCAACTGACCGGCAAACTCCGCCGGAGGCCGAAAGAACTCGCTGAGGCCAGCCGATGACGAATCTCCCGCCGGCGCCGGGCAAGCCGCTCCAAGAACGGTGAGCATTGCCGCGCGGGCCAGGACCAAGGTCCGCCTGATGGATCGACGTGAGCAGAACATATAGAAAAGGGCGAAGTTTATGCCAAAGCGGTCTCCTGGTGGTCGGCTGATCGCCGCAGGAATTCAGTAGCGAACCGAGGCTCCGGTGTTGATTCTGGTGCCGGAGCGATAAGTAAAGGTCGGCTGATCGGGCTGGTAGTTATATTGATTATAGGTTCGGGCGTTCAGGAGATTGTTGAGATTGCAATAGAGCTCGAGGCGCCGGTTCACCCTGTACTGAAGATTCAGATCCACCATCTCAACCACCCCGCGATACGTGCGGCCCACCGGGTCGGCGCTGTAGGTGAGCAGAAAGTCACCATGATGGGTCCATTGCAGCCGGCTGGAGAACCTTCGCTGCCGGTAGGAAATGCCGGCATTGTACGACTCCGGGATGAAGTTGGTTTGACGCGGCGAGAGGCGCCCAGATTGCCACCGCGAACAACCAGCGCGCCGTGCGTGAGAATTGCGCCAATCGCCGGGCGCCCGCTGACGGAGTAGTTTGCATTTTCGGGGGAGAGTATTCGGTTCAACTCACTGGACGATCACCGAGGCTTTCGGCGGGGCTGACCGCGGATGACGTCGCCTTCTTTCTTATTCGGATGACCCAAAAGGCTTCAGCCAAATGACAGCCCGAACACCGCGGCCGACTCCAGATGCAGGCGAAGCCGGATGGTGCGGCCACGCAGGCTGGCAAGAGTGGAACCGGCACCATACGCCAACGGTAGCTGGACCCCGTCTCCCTGCAGCGGCACGGCCTGCTCCGGACCGAAACCGGCCAGCGGTCGACCCTCCGCATCGCAGACTCCCACTGTAACGCGACCACGCCGGGCGTCTGCGTTCAGGTGAATCGTCGTACCGTTGAACCGAAACGGTCGGGTCAGAAGTTCGCCTCTATTCGCCCAAGCCGCCGACACGCCACGTCCTGCCGGGGAAGGCGCGGAGTCGGTGCGCTGGGCGCCGGTCCAGTAACCCACCCATCGGCCCCGCTTCAGCCGTACCCCGCCAATTTGCCACATCCGCCCGCGCTCCGGAAAGGCGGTGAGCTTGAAATGATGCGTCCAGTTGTTGCCCGTGTAATAAAAATACCAGTCGTCGCCGACCGGGGCGGGGCCGCCGGCCGCCGTGTATCCGACCATGCCGCTGTCCCACGCCCCGGCTGGGCCGATCGGAATAAACGGTTCCCGCCGTGGCTCGCGCTGCCAGTCGATGCCATCGCGACTGTGCGCCAGTTCGCACCACATATGTCCGGACACCGTGTCGTAGATCTGCGCCACGCCGATGAAGCCGCCCTGATGCGGCGACACGGTCATACCGTAACAGACCACGTCACGACCACGCGCGACGTCCGCCGCACTCTCCTCCCGGCCCAATCTGATCGAGCCCTGCGCCGGCGCATCCGCCTCGTCGGTGTCAAACACCACCCGCTCATTCCCCCAATGGATCAGGTCGGAACTTTCCAGCCGCGAGAGGAGCGAGCGCACGCCGCGCGGTCCCGCGCGGATCCCAGCGGGCGCAGCCGATGGCCGGGTGTAAAGCCCGTAGCGCTGGCTGCGTGGATCATAGGTGAAGTTGCAGTACGTGTCGCTCCCGGCCGCGACAGGACTTTCCGGATACGCGTTCCACTGCATCCCGTCATCGGACCAGGCCAGAAAAAGCCCGCTGCCGCGTTTGGGCACGCTGGTCCGGTAGAGGGCGGTAAATCGCCCACGGGCATGAGGCACCGGTTGGCGCGTGGCATCGAGGATACAGAAACCGGAACAACCTCGCGGACCGCTGAGGGGCAGGCCGCGGCGATCGCTACTGCTCAGCCCCAAGACGACATTGTTCGCGCGCGAACCCCGGAACGAGCACAGTCCCAGATCGGGTTGCTGGAAATGACGCCCGTCCTTCGACACGGCGTAACGCACCACCGAGTCGTAACCGATCAATTTGCCGCCGGGCTCCTCCACCCGATGCGGCGAAACATACCACATCGCCAAACCGTCCCGGGTGGGGAGCACCGTTCCCATCGCCGAAGCCGGATTGCCGCCCCACCCCGGATCCTTGCCGGGTCCGGCGCTTACGCGCGTAGTGCCTTCGTCCTCCCGTTCAAGGGCGGTGCCGGCGGTCTTGGCTTCCGCGACGCTGATGGGCTGCCGGCTCAGATCCGCGATCACGGGATCGCTCGAAAACCGCTCCGGTTGCGACACCTTGCGCGTTAGGAAATAGGTGTGCTCCACCCAGCGCCGGTCGGCGAAATCCGCTGCGGTATTGGCGTCTCCTTGAAGGGTGGAGTCGGGCCCGCCCGGCGAGAGTGGATCCCTTTCGCCGGCGACCGTCGCGGCTGACGCGCCACCCAGCCCGACCAAGCCCGCGCCTCCGACCAGCGACTGCTGCACGAACGACCGGCGGTTGAGGAGGGGGCGTCGGTTCATGGCGGCGGGATGGGTCAACGAAACTGGAGAGCGAAGAGATCGGCATCCTTGAGGACGAAACGCAGCCGCACGGGGCGGCCGACAAGACTTGAGACGTCGCCGCCTTTCGTCCACGTCACCCCCCGTTCCACCGAGTCGCCGAAGACCGGCGGACAATCCTCGAGCGAAAATCCCGGCAGCGCTTTCCCGCTCTCGTCTTGAAGTTCGACTTGGATGCCGCCGGCCGCGGACGACGCGAAATTGAGTTCCAGTTTGCTGCCGGTGAACGTGAAGGGCTTGGTGAGCAACTCGCCGCCGCTCATGGGCGCATAGACCGACACGAAGCCGTCCAGGCGCAGTGTGTAGCGCCGCAGCGCGCTGCTGTTGCCCGTCCAATAGCTTTCGACGGCATAGAGCGAGAGTTCGTTGGGAGCACCTTCCAGGTCGGACTTGGTTTCGACCAAGTGCCAGGCGATCTGCTGGTGTCCGTAGTTCCAAGTGCCCTCGCGCTCGATGCCGGGGGGAAGAAAGGCCTCGTTCGAGCGGTGGAACGTCACGCCATCGCGGCTCGTCATGAGCAATCCCTCGGTAATGGCCGTGCCGAAACGCGGATTCGCGGACGCGCGATATTCGCGATGTTCTCGTTCCGGCAAGGCGCGCATCGACTCGGACCAGCCACGATCGATGTAGCGGAGGGGGAAGCCCACTAGGAGATGCGGCGCGCGAGGGTAGGGTTTGATCTGGTTCGTGTAGAGTTGCTCCTCCGGAGGAGAATCCTGGAAGCGCACGTCGGCCTGCCGCTCCCATGCGATCAGGTCCTTGGACGCCGCGGTGCGGATCGAGCGCAGGCCGCGCGCGCGGCCCTCGACCTGGGTGTCGGCCCGCCAGTAAGCCCGGTACTCGCCGCGAACGGCATCCCAGAACGCCAGGTTCTGGGAATCGAATGCGCCGTCGGTGATCACCGGACGGTCACTCATGGGCGACCAGTGCATCCCATCCGGCGACTTGAACGGTACCAGGCCGGATCGTCCGGCCGGCAGCTTGGCAAGGATGATTGCCTTGTAGCGGGCATCCGTGGCGGCACGCGGATTCTCGTCCTTGAACACCGCGAGATGGCCCGCATCGAGCGTCAGCATTCCCACTTGGCCGCTGGCAAAGACGAGATTGTTGGCCTTGCTCCCCTGGAACTCATGCAGCCCCAGTAGCGGCTTGCGCCAGTGAATGCCGTCGTCGCTTTCGGCATACGCCCCCGAAAGCGGATGTGGGTCGGTCTTGCCGCTAACGCCGGGTGTGACTGTGAGCATCCACGCCTTGTAGTACATGCGGTAACGCTCGCCGTCCTGGAAGACGCTGTGATAGCCGCTGCCCGTGCCTTCCCACGGCGCGTCGTGGACGATTACGACTTCCCGTGGCACCGGATGGTGGAGGCGCCGATCGGCTTTCCCGGAAAGACGATCCATCAGATAATCATCCACCAGGAGCTCGCGGCGGGAGCCCAGTTCCAAGATCTCAGCCTTCGAGGGCGTTCCCGATTGAGCACCGAGTCGAAGCGCAAAAACGCCGGAGGTGGCAAGCAGCAGGACGGCAGGTAGGAGGAAGCTCAGTCGCATCTTTAATTTGTCGAGGGGTGGAGAATCCGGACCGAAATAAAATCGGGACTAAATGGGTGAAATTGCGAGCGATGGCTTGAGTGATCGAAGCGGGAGGGCTGGCAAAAAGGCACGAGAGTTTCTCGGCGGCATCTTCCAACCTGGAAAGCGCGGCGCCGGGTGAGAAGGAACGTTTCTGCTCATCGGAGTCAGCTGCCAAAGCAATTCCCGTGGTAAATCGTGCTTGCCAGTTTTGCCGCGAGAACCCGGATCCGGCCCGACCAGCCACTGGCGAGCCGACTTTACCACTTCTTTCGTCTCGCAACACCCGCCGGACGACAGATCCTGCGCGCCATGGTGCCTGCGGCGCGGATGCGTAGAGCACCGAGTCAGTCCGTCAAGCGCATTTCAAGCCACCCGCAGCCGCCCATTTTTGCGGCACGTTTTTCACCCACGTCCCCTATGCAACACTACGCTTCATCCGAGCCAGAACGGCAATCAGCCAGGAAGTGGAAACTCGCGCGGCTTCCGCTTCGGCCCGATCACGGCGCGACACCACCTCCGGCGACGGTTGGCTGCGCTGAGATGCCAAGAGCCGGGCGGTCCGCGAGGAACCTTGTGCTGGTCGCGGTCGCGTCCATCTGCCTCGTCACGCTCACGCTTGCCGCGCAGTCCGTCGGCAGCGGCACGATCGAGGGCCGCGTCCTGAGCAAAATCACCGACTCGTATCTGCCCAATGTGCGGATCGCGATTGAAGGCAGTAATCGCGAAGCGATCACCGACGAAAACGGCGCTTATCGCCTGCCCGGGGTAGGGATGGGCGAGGCGCGCGTGCGCGCGGTCTACGTGGGTCTGGAGCCGAAGACGGAAGTTGTGCGCGTCGTCGCCGGGCAGATCGCCCGCCTCGACTTCGAACTCGCCCGCCGGGCAGCAAGCGCGGGCGGGGTGGAAGATAAACCCGTTACCCTCGATGCCATCACGGTGGTCGAAGACCGGGAAATGAGCGCCCAGACGATTGCGCTGAACGAACAGCGGGCTGCGCCCAACATCAAGAACGTCGTGGCGTTTGACGAATATCCGAAGAGCGGTGACGACAATATCGCGGAGTTCCTGAAATACATCCCCGGGGTCGCGGTCACCTATTCCGGCTATTCGGGGAACGATGCGTCGGTGCGTGGGATTCCCGGCAACACGACGCCGCTCACGATCGATGGCGCCGGACTGGCCGCCTCATCGCTGGGTCCCGGCCGGAACGCGAACCTGTTCGCCGTGCCGACGAACAATATCTCGCGCATCGAGATCACCAAAGTGCCCACGCCCGACATGCCGGCCAGCGGACTCGGCGGTTCGATCAATCTCATCAGCAAGAGCGGCTTCGAGCGCAAGAAGCCCCTTCTGACCTACAACGTCTACTCGTCCTTTCGCGCGGACAATTCGCCGACCTTGAAGGAGCGCGCGGGACCCACCGAAAAACTGACCACCCGCACGATCCTGCCTTCGTTTGACCTGAACTATCTTCGCCCCGTCAACGATTCGCTCGCGGTCACGTTTTCCGCCTCCCGGACCCAGAACGCGCTGCTGGCTGAAACCACCTCGCCGACTTGGGACCTGATTCGCCTGGTCCAGACTGCCAGTTCGTGGCAGATCAGCCCGGCGGTTGTCGAGGTGCGGTCAGGGCGAATCGGTGTGGATTGGAAAGTGGCCGCCGGCAGCGTCCTCAACGCCAGTATCCAATACCGCAAGCGCGAGGGCACATCGGCCCAGCACAATTTCAACACCGCCTATGGAGCCGGCGCCACCGGTGGTCCCACGTTCGTCCAAGGCGCAGCGAACGGCGTTGGCTCGCTCACGCAGAGCGTCGGTGCCTCACTGGAGCTGCACAACGGGGTGATGCTCTCCACGCTGAAGTTCGCCCACAAGGGCCGGGTTTGGAACGTCGATGCGAACGCCGGCTACTCCCGCTCGCGCCATCGCCGGCCGAGCGTGGAAAAGGGCTATTTCAGCACCGTCACCTCGACCATTTCCAACCTGGTGATTCGCGGTGACGGCATTTCCGGTTCCGGCAAGAACAAGGAGAGCATCCAGCCGGCAACATACCGGATCGTCGACCGCACCGGCGCGCCGGTGAATCCCTATAACGGCAGCGATTACTCCCTTACCACCACGCTGGAGAACGCGCCGACTGCCCGGGACGAAAAATTCGAGGGCCGGATCAATGTCTCGCGCAGCTTCGGCTCGACGCTGCCGTTCACCTTGAAGACCGGCTTCGCCGCGACCCGCCAGGAAGTGAAATCCAGCGACACGTCCAAGACCTACAATTTTCGTCCCACCGAATCGGCCGAAGTCAGAAAGGCGGGCAACTACGGCTTCGTGAACGCCGCCTACTCGGCCGTGGCTCCGCCCTACGCGAGCGGCGATCGGATTCAGTGGATTAGCTCCGTCCGCATCTACGATTTGTACAAGACTCGGCCGGACTACTTCGTGCTCAACGAGGCCGCCGCATACAGTACGCGCGTCAACGGCTCGCGACGCTTCGAGGAGACGGTCTCCGCGACCTACCTTCGCGCCGATGTGAAACTCCTCGGTAACCGCCTTTGGCTGGTCGGCGGCGGGCGCTACGAGTGGACGGACAATGAAGGCCGGGGTGCGCTGGACGACGTGAGCGCCCAGTATGTGAAGGATGCCCGCGGCAACCTCGTCCGCAACGCCGCCGGGCAACCGGTCCTGATCTCGACC
>Ga0163151_10006039_pt1 | contig 15023 bp, 11 predicted proteins | sample OliLakLV19MP5IB2_FD_145596 | JGI IMG/M metagenome (GOLD analysis project Ga0163151, IMG submission 145596) | Freshwater microbial mat bacterial communities from Lake Vanda, McMurdo Dry Valleys, Antarctica - Oligotrophic Lake LV.19.MP5.IB-2 | ecosystem: Environmental > Aquatic > Freshwater >...
TTAATAGCTTCTAATATGGTTGTTTTTCAGCTTTCATTTAATCAGACTAGCGTAAATACTTTTGTTTTAGGATCGATATCAATATCTAATCGTATTTTTTGGATTCATTTATAATTTTCTATGTAAAAATAAGTATAATTCATAAATAAGACTATTTAAGTTTGATAAAAATTGTCTGAATATTCTCACTACTCGTATCCACGATCATTCTTTTATTACTCTCATCTGGTGTGATATTATGAAGAGCGCTTCGAATAGTGTTTAGTATTCTATCATATTTCGAAAGCGTATCTTTGGATCTGAGATGAAAATTGCATCAAGTAATAATATTGCCATCTTTCCCAACTGCAGTCATCTCACAATATTCCGCATTTTCTATTTGTTTTGGAGTATATTTTTCGAGTGCTTGTATCATGAGAGCTTTTTTGGTTATCTTTGCCATAAGGAAAAATTTATTGAATAAGAACTTCGTTCATCTCCTCCATCACAGCATCGAGGCGATTCCCGAATACCTCATAGACTCCACCGAGTCATCCTCTCTGAGCAAATCTATCATACTCGAAGTCTTCTCTCTGGATGGAGAGCGAGCTCGCGACCTGATCTCGCATGAGCTCTAGCCACTCGAGTTGCTCTGGTGTGTAGGTGATACCCTTGGATGCTTGTGCCGTGAGCCACTCGTCATAGCGAGTCGTGACGCCATATCGGTAGGGCTCGAGTCGGTCGATCTGTGAGAGTGTGAAGGTGATGAGTGGGATGGTATCCGTATCTTTGAATTCGCTCTCTTCGGTAACTTGGAGAGGAGAGAGGATCTTGTAGGCTTCCCAGAGACGACGGAGTCATCAGAACTCTCGGTGTCGTTCGAGAGACTTGGTGAACTCTTTCACATCTTCGAGGCGTACTCGAGATCGATAGGACTCTGAGTAGTATGCCTTGATGAGAGCGAGTTCTTCGTGATTCTCCTCGATGAATGTACGGAATGACTGTATGAGTGACTCGGCTCTTGCTCGTGCATCAGCTGAGAATCCAGAGAATATCACTGCATCGGTCGAGACAGTATCTATAATCTGTTCATTATCTCGCTTGATTTCCATGAGCTTTTCTCGATAGCGAGGATTATAAAATGCCTTGAGAGCAGATCTAGCAAGAGCTTTTCTTGTATCAGATATTTCTTGTTCGGTAAGATCGGAGATGTCTGATTTTCCTGCAAGAGCGAGAGATTTGTTTTGTATATTATCCTCATCGATAGCGGATATGATAGACTGCTCGATATCATAGAGTGGTATACCACTGATCTTTTCGAGTTCTGCGTGCTGATCTCTGGTGAATCCCTTTGATACACGAGAAAGGCGAGATACGAGGGTCGAGAGGATGTCTGGCTCAGTATTTCCCATACTGATGACCTTGAGTATCTTATCAAATCCGACAGTTGGTTGCTTATCGAGGGGTTTGGTATCCGTACGATCGAGCTCGGTAGCTCCGACGGCATCTATGATCACGAAGTGAGTTTTTCTGGCGGTTTCATCGGCTCATGATACTGCACGGAAGTCGTTGTCATCTATCACACGGACACCACGACCTTTCATCTGTTCGAAGAGGAGCTGAGACTTCACGGCACGCATAAAAAATACGATCTCAAGTGGCTTTATATCCGTTCCTGTAGCGATCATATCGACGGTGACAGCGATACGAGGATTATAGTCATTTTTGAAATCTTTGATGAGGTCTTCTGGTTTTTTCCCTGTGGTTTTGTAGGTGATTTTCTGACAGAAGTCGTTTCATTTACCGAATTCTTCTCTGAGTATCTTCACGATATCATCTGCATGAGAGTCATCTTTTGCGAATATGAGGGTTTTCGGGATTTCTTTTCTTCAGGGAAATATCTCAGGGAGCTTATCTCTGAAGGTGCGGACGATCGTGCGAATCTGGTCGAGTGCGACGACACTACGATCGAGATCCTTTGCACTGTAGAGGAAATCATTATCGAGTTGTTCATATCGGACATTCCGAGTGAGCTTATCTCGTTTATCGATATAGTATCCTGCTTTTACACTGGCTCATTCTCGTCCTATCTGAGTCTCAATCTTGTAGACATCGAAGTCCACATTAATCCCATCGGCAACCGCTCGTTCATGGTTATATTCCATCACGAGATTATTGTGGAAAAATCCTATTGTCTGCTTCGAAGGAGTAGCGGTGAGTCAGATAAGCTTGGCATCGAAATATTCGAGCACTTGTCTCCAGAGATTATATATGCTTCTGTGACACTCATCGACGACGATATAATCAAATGTCTCAATGGGAATAGCAGGATTGTATTGTATCGGTGGTGCTTTTTCCACTAAATTCGCGAAAGTGGACGATTCGAAAGATTGTTCATCCATTTCTTCATCCATCTCAAAACCAGAAATCATCGAAAACATTCGCTGGATAGTCGAGATGGTCACCTTTGGGACATCATCAATTTTATTCGAGGAGAGATTCTGGACATTATAAAGCTCTGTGAATTTTCGACCATCTCATGGAACTGAGAAATTCTGAAACTCTGTCATAGTCTGTCGTCCGAGATTCCCTCGATCGACGAGAAAGAGGATTCGTTTTGCTCCTGCATGTTTGATGAGTCTATAAGCAATATTACAAAAAGTGAAAGTTTTGCCAGTACCTGTTGCCATCTGGATGAGTGCACGAGAACGATTATTAACGAATGATTTTTCGAGGTTTTTGATGGCTTCTATCTGGACTTTTCGGAGTCACTTCTCATCGAGAGGTGGGAGTTTGCGGAGAAGTGCGAGTGGTTGCTCTGGGAGCTTTACCCACTCAAGAAGTGTTTCTGGTCTATGAAATGAAAAGATCTCACGACTTCTCGCATCGGGTTCGAGGTAATTCGTGAACCTGGTTTCGATTCCTGTGGATTCATAGCCGAAAGGAAGTGGATTTTTATAGGTGTCTACCCAATTTGGTATACCATTGAGATATTTTGCCGATTGCGTTTCGACACCTGTGAGAGTGACTCATTCTTTTTTTGCTTCGATGACTCCTAGAGCTTTTCCGTCAACATAGAGGAGATAGTCAGCAAATCCATTGCCTCCATCGAGAGGAAACTCTCTGACGGCCACTCAAAAAGAGACCAAAATATCGAGATCTTTCATATCTTGAATAATCCACCCAGCTTTTGTGAGGAGTGAATCAATATTTTTTCGAGCTTGTGCTTCGGGAGTTAAATTCATTAAGGAATGTGTTTTTACAATAAAGAGACAATTATGATTGATTATATTTATTCCTTCTCTTTCTCAAGGATATTTCATACTTTTATTTCACAATCTGGGGCATCTTGTCTCTCATTACTAATTTTTCTCAGAATTGTCTCAATATATCACCTTTTTCAGCGAAACTTCCACTCGTGAAAATGAACTGTAAGTATTCCGTCTTTGCATTGTATCCAAAATAATCGTTTATAGTAGTTTTTTGCGAATTCTTTTTTTAGGTGTGCCATTTGTCCCATTTTGACTATAATTGGTTCTAGACCCGATTGGTCCACCAAAAATATACATAAACTCCTTATTGAAAAAAATAAGGAGTTTTTTATGGTTTTATGGCGTCTATTACTTGGAATTGGGTCGTGAGAGTATTTCCCCATGTATGTGATGATATTTTTCATACCAGATGAAGAGGATTATCAGCAATATCAGCAATTATATCGTCTAGATTGAAACCTATAATGTCGAATCATTTTCTCCCCGTTACCCATTTGAAATGCTGTCAACTTTGTCCCATAGGAGAGAGAACGCTCAAAACATTTGGCAACATAAAGAGTGGTGAATGAAATCATTGCCCAAAAGGACGAAGTGACTCAATCTGGCGAACCAGTTCCTGATCCACTCTCTCTATATCGAGCAGAGTATCTACGAGAATTGTAGGGACAAAAGTATGTATATCATAGAGCTGATCTGTGACAATGCCTAGCATTTTTTTTGCTTGAAGAAAGTTATCGACTGTAATCGTACAACCTGCAGCTCCAGCATGTCAGCCATAACGCAAGAGATACTGCGAGGCAGCATCGAGAATTTTGATCAAATCTATCCCTATAGGGGCTCGGAAAGATCATACGTAGGTATCGCCATCTCGCGTGAAAACCCCAATTGGACGATGAAAAAGTTCACACAATTTTGCAGCGACCAAGCCGAGAATACCGTGTTCAAGTGTCTCATCAGCATACACAATAAATGAAGATTGTGTGTCGACACTCTCCATTGCTCGTTCATAGGCATCACGAGAAAGACCTTTCCGTGTTTCATTCACAGTGATAAGCCCCTGAATACGCGCATATACATGATGAGATGGAGCGAGAAGTGCGCCAATGCTCTGATAAGGCGTTGTGATACGTCCACCAGCATTGAGCATAGGTCAGACAAAAAAACCAATATCATCTTCATTTTTCAAGGGTCGTTTTAAAACACCTGAAAAAGTCTGAAAGAATGGATGGTAAGAGGTATTTGCCTGAGCAATGCCCATACGTACAATCGTACGATTTTCATCTATCATAGGCATACAGTCTGCTACAGTCCCTAGAGACACAATATCAACATATTTTTGGAGAATATACTGAGTTTTTTCAGTATCAAAAAGAGTAAGAGATATGGCATGAATCACCTTCCAGACAACTCCAGATCCTGAAAGTCCCCCAAAAGGATAGTGAGAATCAAATCGCTTTGGGTTGACGACTGCGACACACTCTGGTAAAACTTCTGGGCATGAATGATGATCAGTGACTATCACATCTAATCCGAGTTCTGTAGCACGTCATATAGGTTGAATATCCTTTGTACCGCAGTCAACGGTGATGAGAAGCCGGGAACCAGTAGCGACTATTTCTTCGATATGATATGTTTTCATACCATAGCCATCATGCACTCTATGCGGCAATCGATACGAGACATCGAGATTGAGCTCATCTCGCAAAAAAAGAAACAAGGCAGCTGTCGAAGAAATACCATCGACATCATAGTCTCAAAAAATCATAATGCGTTCTCATAGTTTTTGAGCTTGCAAAATACGAAGTACCGCCTTGTCAATATCAGGCATCAGAAAAGGATCATGCAAAATATCCTGTTGTACCCCTTCCAGAGTCACACCGCGAGAATGAATGAGAAAATCGACAATATCATCTGGATGTTCATTGTGTCAAATGAGTACATTTTTTCAACGAAGAGAGATCATATCTTATGTGTGTGCTTTAACGGTTTGTATCGTCTCTTCGACAGTCTCCCGTGGGTATGATCACTCTATCGTCTCATAATAACCAGTTTTCATATTGATTACCAAAGTAGTTGGTGTCCCAAATACTTTGTATTGAGATCAGAGTTTTTGATCACTCGAAATATCCTGGGCGATACTCTGATCGAGAAGACACGCATCCATCTGATCTTTCGTAAGAGAGGGGGAAAGTACGGAAAGAGTGGCTTCTTGGGAAGCATATCGTTGACGAATGTAGCCAAAAAATGCTTTATCTCAGAGATTTTTCCTGATACATTCAGATTCGATAGCCCACGTATAGGCATTTGGGTGAAAAGAGAGAGGAAAATGTTTATAGACAAGAGCGATATTGTGATTCGTGTCTGTCAGAAGTGGTGATACAACATCCTGGAAATACCGAACACAAAATGGGCACTCAAAGTCTGAAAAAACAACCACAGCTATCTCTGGAGCTTTTGAATTTGCCTCAAGAGGTTCACCCAGGAAAAGCTTCTTCAAATCATCATATGACAGCATATGATCATCTCATGGTATTGTATCGGTAAGAGACGTGTTGATAAAAACTCCGAGATCATCCAAAATAAATCAGAGATCATCATCCCCTGCACGAAATCATACCATGAGAGCACCGAATTCAAATACCATTGAACGGAGCGCAACACGATTTGGTTGAAATTGGGCAAACACTTGATTCGTACTCGCTCCATCTTCACAAGCCACTCAATGATTAATGAGAGTACAATCGGGGAGAGAATCGAGCATATCAGCTTGCCACTGAGTAAATCATAATCATTTGAGGTCTTCAAAGAGGCTCCAAATCGACCCATTTGTTTGTGTGACTCTCCTTGGTACAGAGATGGAAACTTTGCCCGTTTTGAGTAAAATAGCGAGTGCTTCGGCTCGAGTAATCATTTCTGCGGGTCTAGCTTTTGTATTCGCTCGAGAAATAATACCATTATCTGCTGCGAGCTCTACAGCACGACATACCCAATCATTATTGATGGCATCCGTGAAGTATTTTTTGCACGTATAGTCTGCTGGCAGTACAATTCCTTTCATTTTAAGTGCGGTACCAATAACCTCTTGCCTGAGAATCATATCATCAAGGCGATAAAGTTCAGGACTTTTTTGACTCTTGATAAAAGCATTATTGGCAAGATACTGTGCATTTGAGAGATCAGAAGAGGTATAAGCAAACGTTCCGTTAAAAGCACAAAGCACAAAGCAAAAAGCACAAAAGAGGATGGATTTTTTCATAGTATGAATTATTTTGTGAGTTGTTCTTTCATGTGCTGAAAGGCATGATTGATGAGATCATCGAGTTTCCAGAAATTCTCACGATCAAAGAGAATAATCTGGCCATCAATATTAGCATGGAGCTTGCCATGAAACGAGCCATCGCTATTTTTTTTGATAAATACTTCGATACGTAGAGTAGCATCTGGTTTATTCTCATATTTTTTGAGATAGGAGTCTACTTTCCCCATAGCCATCTCGACAAGTCGATGAATAACCTCACGATCATGCTCAGCAGAATTATCTATCTGTATAATAATTTGTGGTTCCATAATGAAAAAAGTTAGAAAATACAGTACTCTCAGTATAGTCTACTGATGAAGAGAGTCAATGGATTTCATAAAAAGAGAATTGACAAAAAATACAAGAAAATCAGGTGAGTTTGTGAAAAAAAATAATTCCCTATACTTTCCCCCTAGTTCTCTCTATTTTTTCATTCTCATTCTATGTGCTGAATTGTCTGATACATCGGAAATAAATCTCCAGAAACACACCTCTATCAAGGACTCAAAAACCTCGAATATAGAGGGTATGATTCAGCTGGTTTCGTCACCATAGATGGAGAGAATACCGTACGTCTCGTACGAGAAATAGGAGAAGTGAGCAACCTCCTTCCTCACATCAATGAAACCTCAGTAGCTTTTGTCGGTATAGGGCATACCCGATGGGCAACGCATGGAGGTGTCACAAGAGAAAATACCCATCCACATCACTCTATGCACGAGAAAATTTATCTCGTACATAATGGAATTATAGAAAACTATAAAGCTCTCGCAGAAAAACTCGGAAAAGCTGGGTATACTTTTTATGGACAAACCGACAGTGAAGTACTCGCAAATCTGATAGAATATTGTCTCGAAAGTGTGGGAGATATCAAAAAAGCTATCCTCATGGCGCTCTCCCAAGTGACAGGGACTTATGGCCTCGCTATACTCTATACAGAACATCCAGATAGTATCTACGCTATTCGGAGAGGCTCTCCACTGCTTCTCAGTAGTGTGGAAGATGGAATCATGATTGCCTCCGATCCTCACGCTTTTCCCTCGAAAGACCTCAGTGTGATTCCTCTGGGCGACGGAGAACTCGCCATATTACAACGCGATGGCGACTACACGATAGAGTCAACTACCGGAGAAACCATCATCAAAGAAGCCCAAAAACTTGATATCTTCCAAGAAAACAACACAGATAGTCGTTTTGCTCATGCGATGCTCAGTGAAATATTTGAACAACCCGAAGTCATAGAAAATACCGTTCGAGGGCGTATAAACTTTGAGACAGAACAAGTGACACTGTGAGGTATCAAAGAAATTATGCCAGAATTATTGACGAAAAAAGAAATTATCATTGTTGCCTGTGGGACGAGCTATTATGCGGGTCTCATCGGGAAAAATTTTCTCCAAGAGATTGCCGGAATACCAACACGCGTTGAAATCGCGTCAGAATTTCGCTACAGTAAACAATTCTGGAATAGTGACTCGGCACTCCTCGTCATATCACAATCAGGAGAAACAGCAGATACCCTCGCAGCACTACGGGAAGCGAAACATCGAGGCATCATGACACTTGGTATCGTGAATGTACCAGGCTCTACCATTGCGCAAGAAACTGACGCAGGTATTTTTACCCATGCGGGCAAAGAAATCGGTGTCGCCTCCACGAAAGCATTCACCGCACAAACAACGGCTCTCCTCATGATGGCTATTGCTATTGGGGAGCGTAAAAATCTGGACGTACTCGCGAAATCTCGTATTCTCAAAGCATTTCGCCAAATACCAGACCAGATGAGAAGTATTCTCAGCGATATCCGAACAATCAAAGACATTGCAGAAAAGCTCGCTAGCTATGACCACTGTTTCTTCTTAGGACGATATTACCAATCCCCTATCGCTCTGGAATGATCTCTCAAATTCAAAGAAATCACCTATATCCACTCTGAGGCCTATCCAGCCGGAGAACTCAAACATGGACCACTTGCTCTGATCGATGAAAAACACCCGAGTGTCGTCCTCACACCCCACGATGCACTGTATGAAAAAACAGCTTCTGCTATTCATGAAGTCCAGGCACGAAATGGACTTGTATTTACTATCGGTGACCGAGATGCCGATATTCTCGTTCCAACTACGCTCGATATTCTTTTTTCATTCCTTACCGTCATTCCTTGTCAACTTCTAGCATACTATGCGGCTCTCAAGCTCGAACGATCTATTGATAAACCTCGCAATCTTGCAAAAAGTGTGACAGTAGAATAAGTATTAAGACACAGCAATCCCATCAGAAACAAACCCATATCATCATCGTGCCTGTATAACTCGAGCCATTTCTCGAGCTACTGGGACCGGTAGACCAACACATCAGGCTGTCTTACCGCCTGGAAGACGATAATCAGCGACACCATGCCACCACTTACCTCATGCTTGAGCTAATTCAGGAGCTATTAAAGAAGCTCATTGAACAGTTTTTGACCCCGTGAGACTTGCATCTCAATATTCTCGATCAGCTATATTGACACTATTGAATTGTACAACTCGATCTGTAGGTGTTTTAGGCGTTCCTGATTGAAACGTGCCCCTCTGTGTACCTCAGCTCCCAATAATAATTGGAAACTCTCGTATTTGACCATTGTGCACAAAAATTCATCTTCATGATCTTGCACTTGCCAAGGCAACAGGCTGACCTGATTTGAGTACTTCTGGCTGCCTACGGGAAAAATCTAGGGCTACATTATGCCATTTTTTTGGTATATATTTATTAATATATTCAGTATCTGAACCAGCTACTTCTTGAGAATTGGTTGTTTTTTCTGGGGAAGAAAAAGCATCTCAAATAACTTGAAATACGTTACGCCGAGTTTTTTTCTGGACAGAATCAGTCCGAGTATCGACACTTTCTGCCAAATCACGAATACTCGATTGTGTAGTATCACGTATATTATTTATTTGAGCGTCAGATTGATTACGGCTCTCAAGTGAAGATTTTAAGAACTGATTTTGCTCTATCGTACCTTTGAACGCATTTGACTGTCACAAACTTGTATACAATTGAGCACGGACAGAAAATGGTATATTTCTGACATCTTTTTGCCAGTTATATCACTCAAAAGAAGACGTATTTTCGCTTTGTGACGCAGGTGCTTTTCGCTGAAATAATCCTCTTTTTTTTAGCTGTGGTGTAGACTCATTGTTTTGTACTTTTGGACGACCAAAAACACCATTCCATATTTTATAACCGAGAGGTTCTTTGTATTCTGAAGGCTCAGATGTATGTTCGTGATTTCGTCACATAGTCACATGTTACCTTACTTTTTCAAGAAATTCAAAAACAGGCACTAAAATAATAGTGACATTAAGATTTTTTATTTTTAAATACTTGATTCTGTTTTTTGATAAAAAGCAACCCCACAAACATCATTCTTTTTGACATAGGACTCCCATGGTTGTGGATTTTTACCTCATCAGCCATTATAGGGATCTAGCACCATCCAGCCAGCTGTTGACTTATAGGCAGTCACTCGATGACCATACACGCTCTTTGATGTCAATGACACATCTGCAACATTAGCATTTTCAGGAGGAAAAAAAGAAGAAGTATACGGTCAAACCATACCTTCAAACCTCCCTCCGTCTCGGTATATGTCATGGACAACATTAGCATTTCCCATAGGTACATCTTCATTTCTTCCCAATACCTTATAGATATCTTCACGGGCTGTCTGGGAACACAGCGTTGTTCATGTTTTTGGATTTTTCTTAAACCCAACAGATGTGAAATCTTTTTTGAAGGCACCCGCGGTACTAGCAGGTGTGGAAATGTCTGGAGTTCTTTTTTCAGCTCTGACACTTTCAGGGACCAGCTTTGAAATAATCGCCATTACTCATGGTCTTGGATCTTTTTTGGTACGACTAAAGACATGATCGGCTACATACATTCACCCCGTATAGGCTTCAGTACCTGCCCATACGTAGGCACTCGAAACTCATTTATTTCGATACCCAAAACCATTATATTTTTCCGCATAACCAGCGACTTGTTCGAGTTGGTTTGTTTGAGTAATATCAGAGAATCCAAGTCACCCCTTCATATTGAGGGCATCTATAGCGCTCTCTTCCCACGTCGAAAATGGTCATCTTCCAGCCGGAACTCGAGTCGTTTTTTGTCCAAGAGGATCACCGTTGTGAAGGACTTTGTTAAAATTGAGACTTGATTCACGGAAGTGAATAGCTCCTATGAGTTCCCATGGAACACCTGTCTTCTCAGCAACTCTTTGGTATCGTGCTTTATTGGAGAGAATAGCGGCACTCGCAGAAGAAGCTTGTTGCTCATAGCTTCCACCTTCAATTTTCAATCCTTTCCCATTATCGAGATACGCTTTGTTAGACTGCAAAACTCATCGTGAAATATCAGCTTTTCCACTCTTTGCATCACCAGACCACCGATCAGAACCATTATCATCAAGATTGTCATCACCTCACTGACGACCTGTCATATATTCTTGCCAAAATGGCATCCCAAGAGCAGCGCCTATAGGTCACAAGAAATCAGCCAACATACGCATCATAGGGCTCAATCATGATTTCTTTGCCTCAAGAGAAAGCTCTTCAAGATTGGTACTGCTTACTCCAATTTTTTCTTTTATACGAGCAGCGAATTGTTCATTTGACTCACCTTCTTTTTTTTCTGTACCGATATGAGATACGGTAGACTTCGCATCACTGATAGACTCTTCTATGCTGTGACTATTTTTTGCAGGATCATACGAAAAAGAATCGACAACAATCTCTCTTTTGACACCATCTGGAATATGGTTCCATCTGAGGCCATCTGCGAGTGTTTCTTGTAATTCTTCAAAATTTGACTCCGCAAGAACACGCTGAACCACACCAATATGAGTATCGCTCGGATATTCATTCAGCTTCATTCCTGGACGAATTTGGGAGAGATCAAGAGCATCAGTATTGAGTAATCCAAGTTGTGATTGTAATGTTTTGATACGTTCTGGATCGGGTTTTCCATCAATTTTTTTAGCATCTTCCTGTATTTTTTTATAGTCTTCTATAGTGTCTAAAAGAATATTGCTAAGTTCTGGGGAATTGAGAAGAAAATCTTTTTGAGAGAGAGTGAGATCATCAAGTTTTACTTGTGATATATCAATGGTTTTTCCGTCAGATCCTTTCATTGTGCTGAGAATTCTTTTCTTTTTCTCATCTGGAAGAAGTTGAGTATCAATTGAATTTTTCAAAACTTCTGTCCGAATTCTCATCTGAATTTTAGGCTCTATCTGATCAATATTTCCATTCTTTGTGACACTCTCCAATTCTGCATTCATTTTTCGCTCGATAGATTTTGCAGTGAGATTCTCTTGTTCCTGGAGCTCGTTTTGTGATCGATCAAAATCATCTTTTTTTACCATTTTTTGATCAAGACTCGGCGGAATATTTCATGCACTATCCCATCATTCAAAAAAGACAGAATCATCTTCATACATTTTACTTCCTTCTGCAACCTCTTTTGCATTCTGTTGTTTCTTCTGAAGATTCTTCTTTTCTTGCTGGACAAAGATTTTCTGAATATCAATATTTTTTTTGGTCAGATTTTCTTCTGCTATTTTTAATCATTTTTGAGTTCACTTACCCACTTCCAATGTAGGAGGAGTAATTAGAGGGGGGGGGGTTTCTGTAGATGTTGGTGTGTCTGTACCAGCCATAGCTCCATTTTACACTAATTGTATGGAAATTGCAAATCAAGAGACACTTTCCAAAAATATCTATACAGAATTTTTTTGAAGTGATCGAAACTGAGCTCCGCTAGGTATTTTTTTAATTTTTACAGCATTACCAGAGTTTCATGAGATATATTCTCCATTACCGACAGAGAGACCTATATGACAGCCCGATGGGCCCGATCCACGAGTTACTACAATAGCACCTGCTTCGGCAGTAGATATGGTATTTCACATCTTAAGACCATCTCGTGCAGAAGCTGTTTTTGGACCATTATACCCGAGATATTTTCGTGACATGTATTGGACAAATGACATACACCACGGTGTTGATGGTCCTGCATTAAGGCCGACTGCAGCATGGTACTCTCGGATTCTTTGTGGATCTTTGGATTCCGAAATACCCTCTTCTCCACGGATACTGGACAGTGCCGATTGTAATGCGTCTGGAGTTTGTGGAAAATTCTCAGAACACACTCATATAGAAGCTACGGGACCACCAATATCATGGAATCCACCCGCATTACCACCACCTTTTTCTCATACAGTATTTTGGAGGGCTCATATCATTTTTTCTGTCTCTGGAGTGATCTTTCCATCTTCTTTTTGTTTCTTGAGGGTGCCCAAAAGTGCTTGTAAATCTTCTAGTTTATCAACAGACACTCCAGAAATATCTTTGAAATTTTTAAGGAGAGCATCTTCGTAGTCTTGATTATTTAGGAAGTCTGCTCTATCAATACTCGCTGCGCCATCTGCGATGCGATCAATAAGAGTGTTTTGTATTTTTTTAAGGGTAGGATTTTTCTCACCTACAGAATCTGGATTAAGGAGTATATTCTTCCAGACATCAGGAAGACTCTTTGCAATGAGCTGGACATCCTCATCTCCTATAGCTTCTGGATTTATTTTGAGATCATGGATACATCCCTCGAGATACTGAGCTCAGAGTTTTTTCTGTTCCTCAGGTTTTCATTGAAGGTCTCTCATATGGGTATCATAGGTTTTTTTGAGTTGATCTTGATACTCTCCTGTGGCAGTATCCATCTCTCTTTTATCTTTGACTGCTGAACTTTCCACAAAATTTTCTTTTGGTTTTTGGGTATTATCGGGCAGTGTTCCTGCTCACATATCAAAACCAAAAGCAGATTTTGCGAGCTCATCTGATGCTACCTTTTTTTCTCATGAAGTATATATATTATTTTGCTGTCTTTCTTTGATAGTATTGAGTTGTGATGAGGCCGTTAAGAGCTTTCGAGCTTCCTGCAGATGTAGCAACTCTACCCCATTTTGTTTTGGGATGTCTTGTTTTGTTTCAGCTTGCTTTGCTACTTCTGTCATATTTATAGTATAATACATTCTTCCATAAATTGCAAACAGTTGCAAAAGAAGTGAAAAATATATAATACAGCAAAAGATAAGTTGTGTAAGTTTACTGAGTTTTATTAGTTACCGAAAAATACTTCCTTTCTTCTGCTTTTGCTCTATCTTTTTTTACTATTAATCTCGCCCTATGAACCTCTGAATCGTCTGACTCCCCAATGTCGGAAAATCAACCCTCTTTAATGCTCTCACGAAAAGTTACGCCGCAGAAGCAGCCAACTTCCCATTTTGTACTATTGAACCAAATACTGGTATTGTGAATGTCCAAGACAACCGCTTAAAATCCCTCGCAAGTACGATGAAATCAGGCAAAGTCGTCCCAGCTACCGTTGAATTCGTCGATATTGCTGGTATCGTCCGCGGGGCGAGTCAAGGGGAAGGGCTGGGAAATAAATTTCTCTCGAATATCCGTGAAGTCGATGCAATTCTCCAAGTCGTGCGAGTGTTTGAAGACAGTGATGTCCACCATGTCGACGGGAGCATTGACCCAAAGCGAGATATCGAAATCATCAATGCTGAACTCATTATTGCCGATCTCGATACTCTCACAAAACGCAAAGATGGTGATGTAGCCAAAAAAGCTCGTTCTGGTGATAAAGACGCTGTGAAGCTTCTTGAAATCTATACCAAAATTTTTGAAGGATTGAATCAAGGGAAACTCGCCATCCAAGTCGAATTGACTGATGAGGAAAAACTCCTCGCTCGAGACCTGCATCTTCTGACGATGAAGCCCTTTGTCTATGCTGCAAACGTCAATGAATCTGATCTCAAAATAGACGAAGAATCGTTGCGTAAAAAAATCGGTGTACTGGATACAAATATTCCAGTCGTTCTGATTTGTGCAAAAATCGAAATGGAAATGATGGAATTTAGTGAAGAAGACCGCAAAGAATTTCTCGCAGATATGGGCCTCACAAAAAATCCAGTTGATGAACTCATTAAGACGTGTTTTGACACGCTAGGACTCCAATATTATTTCACCGCTGGTGAGATAGAAGCACGAGCTTGGACTATTCATAAGGGTATGCGAGCACCGCAAGCCGCTGGAAAAATTCACACAGATTTTGAGAAAAAATTTATCAAAGCAGAAACAGCGAACTGGAAAGATATTGCTGATAATGGTGGATGGGCAGGAGCTCGTGACAAAGGTCTTGTCAGAATGGAGGGCAAAGACTATGTGATGCAAGAAGGTGATACGGTCGTCTTTAAATTTGGTGGATAATCTACGCTCAAAAAAATCCATCGATTCTATCATTCTGATACCGACGAAACCACGTCAGTTGACGCTTCGCATAGTGACGACTATTTATTTGTACCGCTTCGATAGCCTCTGGAAGTGTTTTTATTCACGATAGATAATCGATTACTTCTCGGT
>Ga0163151_10006041_pt1 | contig 15018 bp, 13 predicted proteins | sample OliLakLV19MP5IB2_FD_145596 | JGI IMG/M metagenome (GOLD analysis project Ga0163151, IMG submission 145596) | Freshwater microbial mat bacterial communities from Lake Vanda, McMurdo Dry Valleys, Antarctica - Oligotrophic Lake LV.19.MP5.IB-2 | ecosystem: Environmental > Aquatic > Freshwater >...
GTTTGTGGATTCTCGAATGGGTTGGTGAACCGGTTGCCGTATTGATAATAAGCCGAATTCAACTCGCGTTCAGCCGGAACAAACCCAGCGTTTCCCGCAATCTTCAAGTATTCCATACCCAAAAGGTATTTTGACATGGGAGTGTCTTGCATTCGGTCGTAGCTAGATTCGTTTGTCCTTCCGTCTAATGGTAAAGCGTTGAGCGTCCAGTGGTCTGGCCACGCTTGCTCTGCGTAGCGATATCCGATTAAGTATTGGGCTGTTCTGTCTCCGGCTTTTGCATTTTGCTCCAACTTATCTAAGTACCTTGGATTTTCTGAACGCGAAAGCCGCATATAACCCCAGATTCCATCGGTATCACCGCGATCAGCTAGAGGTTTGTATTGCGCCAGGAGGTTGCTGAGTAACTTGATTTGTTCTGGTTTGTATTTTTTGTAGGTCTCTTCAGAAGGACGAGCGTGATTGCGCCTGAAGTCGTACTCGAGCGCATTCAGATTGCCTGCTGCAACTGCCTTGCTTATCCAACGTTGTGATTCCATTTCCTGTTTGCGCAGATGAGAATGAGTCAGGATGCCGTAGTACAGCATGGCATCAGTGTTGCCGAGATTTGCAGACTGGTGAAAGTATTCCGTCGCCTTTTTGTGATTGACCGTCACACCATCGCCTAGCATGTATGAGAAGGCTAGACCGTTAAGTGCTTTGGCGTCCGCTTTGTTGACGGTCAGGGCCCTGGAAGCTAGCGCGTCATCCGCGGTCTTAATCTGATTGAGCCAAGCGGCAGTGTCTAAATTTGCATCTCTATCCAGCCCGGGCAACAGAAGCGCGCTTAGCAAAATTGAGATCACCGCGCAAACGCACGTCATTCCGACTGGGTTGAGGTCGAGCATTCTCAGCGCAGCTGGAATTTTGTCGAATGAAAGACCGCTGCGCATGGCTTTTGGCGTAGGCGGACCGGAAATCAAGCTTCCGTTTAAGTTGTCCGCGGGGGCAGCCGTGGACTTGGTTTGCCGATTAGGCACGGTCGGCAGGTCGGCGCTTTGCGATACTGAGTCAGCGGAAGCCGGTGACCCTTGCTCGGTGCTACTTTTGAGGTTTATCGCGACCTTTTCGTGCTCTTTGAACTGCATGACGAATTCATTCCCGAAAAGTGGGTCTGATGCCACATTGTCTGCGTTAAAATCTCATTTGGCATCAAAAGATGTAGAATCGAAAGGTTGATCGAACTCACATTGAATGCGTAGATACGGACACCTGCCCTTAATAGGTCTTGCGATTATGCTCTTTGGAGCAGCGGTGTTTACTGCCGTTGCTGACCGCACTGTTGCGCTCAAGCTTGTTCAGGAGTCTGAGACTGCTCGGAGGCAAGGGAATTTCCCAGAAGCTGAGCGACTTTCCGACCAGGCGCTGAAATACGCCAGAAAGCAATACGGCGATGAAAGCGGTCGCGTTGCCGAAGTGCTGGAGACGCGTGGAGCGCTTTATGCCGACGAGCAGCGCTTTGATATTGCGGAAGGCGAGTTTACCAAGGCGCGACTTCTGCGGCAGAATCTGTACGGCATCGATAGCCCGGAATATGGGCGGATATGCGAAGTTCTCGGCACGTTCTATACGGATCGAGGCAGGTACCCGGAAGCTGAGGCTTGCTTGAGGCGAGCATTGGCCGTGGTAGAAACGCAGGCTGAGAATGGCACGGCTAAAAAAGAGAAGGATGATCCGCTGGCGAACTTTATGGAAGTTCTGCGTGGTCCGCAAGATCCGGATGAATCGCGCGTGCTCGGCGAGCTAGGTTGGCTATATAGCAAGCAAGGCCAATATCCACAAGCCGAGGCTGCGTACAAGCGCGCTATGGCTATTCGCGAGAAGCTGCTATCACCGAATCATCTTGCGCTGAAGAAGAACGTCGAAGATTTGAAGTTGTTGGATTCCTTGCAGCGCAAGTTCTAATAGCAGCGGACGTAGGGGATGTGTAGGACGTCTACAATTCTGTTGCCTGCGGGCGGCTCACGAGCCGCTCCTGCACACGCTTTCGGGCACAACGGGAGGGGGCAAGCCCCTCCCCTCTTACATTCCTGTGGAGTTCTAGCGCTTTGATTGCGATGCTTTAGAGCGTCCTGAAATCGCGACTTTACTTGTTTCTTTGCGCGCTTCTTTTTTGACTGCAGCTTCAGGAGTGGGTTTGATTTCAAACGCGAAAATTTCTTTCTTACTTGGTTTTGCGGCGCTTTCTGGTGCCTTCGTGCGCTCTTGCCAAAGCACCGAGCCATCAGTGTTGTGCAGTGTTTTTGTTTGGAACTCAGCAAGTCCGTACCAATCGTATTCGATGCTTTCGCTAATAGCCGGATGGTTTTCCCAGTGCCAGACGATTTGCTCGCTTTTGACGACGCGACCGTCGGCAGCGAAATTACTTGTTGCTGTAAGCGATGGATTGCCTTCAGGTGTGTAGTGCGTTTCCGCTTCGCTTTGGAGCACGTTGCTAGTGAACAGCTTTTCGCGGAGCACAACCAAATCTCCAGCTGTGGTTTGAATCGTTGTGCGCTCACTGCGCATCGAACCGTGTGATGCCTCGTGAACTTGAATCATGCCGTACTCGCCCGGTTCGGTTCGGCGCGTAATCATAACTTGGCCCTGTTGGTTGTACTCAACTTCGTTACGCTGGTTGGCTCGGACTGACACCTCTTTCACCACGCGAGCATCTATGTCGTCGAAGACAATGTCTTCGATCAACTCGCCGTCGCCGAACATCGAGACGCGATGCGTCTCTTTCCCGGAACTGCGATTCACGACCACGATAAATTCGTGCTCGCACCAGAGCTCAGTACTATTTGAATTCATGGCAATGCGGTGGACTCAGCTGGCAAGTGCAGCCTCGTGCCTTTAAGCGAACCTAGTAAATGATCAAACGATCAATTAGGACCATATTAAATTACTATGCAATTGTCAAGTTAAGTCTGCAGGTTACCCTAGTGCCAAACCGCCCGTGGCGGTTTCCTTATATTTCATGTTCATGTCCAAGCCAGTTTCTTTCATGACTTGTAGCACTCGATCGAGGCTCACCATGTGTGCTCCGTCCGAGGCAAGTGAAAGTGCGGTGGCATTTAAAGCCTTAACCGCGCCCATTGCGTTGCGTTCAATACAAGGAATTTGTACGAGTCCTTTGATTGGATCGCAGGTCATTCCCAGATGGTGTTCTATCCCTATTTCTGCTGCCTGCTCGATTTGGTTTGGAGTCCCGCCGAGCATCGATACTGCACCACCGGCAGCCATCGCGCAAGAGGTTCCAACTTCTCCCTGACAGCCCACTTCAGCGCCGCTTATAGAAGCATGTGTTTTTACGAGTGCACCAATTACTGATGCCACCATCAACCCGTCTTCCAAAACTTTGCGGCTCAAGTCGTTGTTCTCTTGGAGTACTCGCCAAACTGACGGAATAATCCCGGAGCTGCCATTTGTCGGTGCTGTAACTACGCGACCACCAGCTGCGTTCTCTTCGTTGACAGCCACTGCGTAAACCGAGGGACGCAAATCATTGCCTGCCCAACTTGGTGTCTTGCCGGACGTCATTTGATGGTGAAGGTCTTTTGCTCTACGACGAACGTTGAGCCCGCCAGGCAAGATGCCATCGGTATTGATGCCGCGATCTATCGAGTCATTCATTGTGTCGAGTATTGCCGAAAGTTGCTCCCGCAACTTTGGTTCGTCCAGGCCAAGCGCTCGTTGATTGGCAATAATGATTTCCCATGGTGCCAGTTCGCTGATCGTGCATTGATTAACAAATTCTTGCGCGGTGTTGTATGGGAACGGCAAGACGATCGACTCGTCGCCAACACCCATAGTTGAGATTCGCTGACCGGTATTTTCATCTACAGGCTCAACAAATCCGCCCCCAACGGACACAATCACTTGCTGCAGGATCACAACAGTTCCAGCGTATAGCCGAAAGCGCATAGTGTTTGGATGAGGCAAAGGCTCTCCGTCCATCTTCCATGAGTGCCAGTGGAAGTCATCTTCTGGACGAAAATGAATATTGAATTCGCCGATTGTCAGCAGCGGATTCTCGTTCAACTGAGGCATCGCGCCCCAGATGTCATCCACTGCTGAGTTGCGCGGGTGCAGACCCGTCAGACCGGCGCAAACTGCGCCGTCCGTAGCGTGTCCGCGTCCAGTGAGTGACAAGCTGCCGTAGAGCTCTACTTGCAACCGCAGCGCCGCTTCTATAGGAGGCAGTGGTGTATTCGTAACTAATTTGCGAAATTCAAGAGCTGCAACCATCGGGCCGACGGTGTGCGAACTGGAAGGACCGACGCCAATCTTGAACATTTCCAACGGACCGATGTGATCAGCTCTCACGTTCCATACACCCCATAATTCGCAATCTTACTATATATAAGGAATGGCTTATTGGAATTTGGTATAACCATCAGATTCCATCACTTCGCGGAGAAAAGCCGATGATCAGCCTCGTCGATGAAAAAATTGAAGACTACGCGATCGCCAAGAGCGAGCCTACAAATTCGCTCCTCCAAGAGTTGGTGGATGAGACTTACCGGCGCACGTCTCTTCCTCAGATGTTGACAGGACCAATAGAAGGACGCTTCCTGAAGATGATGGTCCAAGCCATTGGCGCAAAACGAGTTCTTGAAATCGGCATGTTCACAGGTTATTCGGCCCTGTCACTGGCTGAGGGGCTGCCCGTGGATGGCGAATTGTTCACCTGCGAAATCGATCCTGATGTGATTGCTATTGCAAAGTCCTACTTCGCACGCAGCGAACACGGTAAGAAAATCAATGTCTGTGAAGGACCAGCGCTTGAGTCAATCGCTAAGCTGAAGGGGTCATTTGACTTGTGTTTCATCGATGCCGATAAGGAAAATTACCTCAACTATTACGAAGCGGTGCTGCCGCTTATTCGGACCGGAGGCGTGATTCTAGTAGACAATGTACTTTGGGGCGGGAGGGTTTTGAATCCCAAAGATGAATCCGACCATGCAATTGTGGCACTCAACGAGAAAGTCTCTAAAGACGGACGCGTAGATCGAGTGTTACTGCCCATCCGCGACGGCATCTTTTTCATCCGCAAGAAATAACATCCAATTGGAAGAAACGATAATGCAAAAAACAGCAGACAAAGCACTGCAAGCGCGTACTCGAGTCGTCGAAGCTCTCGTGGCTGATTCTATCGGTAAGAAAGTGCGCTTGTGTGGCTGGGTTCGAACCCGCAGAGACTCTAAGGCCGGCTTTTCCTTTATCGACCTGAATGATGGTTCTTCACTCAAGGGCGTTCAGATTCTTGCTGAGAACACACTGCCGAACTACGAAAGTGAGATCTTGAAAGCCGGTATCGGAAGCAGTGTTGAGGTAATCGGTGAAGTTGTAGCTTCTCCGGCGAAAGGACAACCGACCGAAGTAAAAGCTCAGTCTGTCCGTGTCATCGGTTACTGTGATACAGCAACTTATCCGTTGCAGAAAAAAGGCACCAGTTTCGAGTTCTTGCGTACCATTGCGCACTTGCGCCCGCGGACCAATTCATTTGGCGCTGTTTTTCGCATTCGAAACGAGATTTGCCGTTCGATTCACAGCTTCTATCAATCGCGCGGGTTTCTCTATGTTCAAACCCCCATCATTACTGCGTCTGACTGCGAAGGTGCCGGACAGATGTTTCGGGTCACGACCCTCGATATGATGAATCCTCCACTTAAAGAAAGTGAAGGTGGTGGCAAGGAGATCAATTTCGAAGAAGACTTCTTTGGACGTGCTACGAACTTGACCGTGAGCGGGCAACTTGAGGGCGAAATCTTCGCTACAGCTCTTTCCGATATCTACACTTTCGGACCGACGTTCCGCGCAGAAAATTCTAATACCACACGGCACCTGGCCGAATTCTGGATGGTTGAGCCGGAGATGGCTTTTTGTGATCTCGAAGGAGACATGGATCTTGCAGAAGCTTTCCTCAAGCAGATATTTTCTGACGTGTTGACCAATTGCGCGGCAGACATGGAATTTCTCAATGAGCGAATCGATAACACGATCATCGAAACACTCAAAGCTATCGTCAGCAGTGAGTTCGGGCGCGTTACATATACAGAAGCCGTGAAAATTCTCGAAGACTCCGGTGAAAAATTCGAGTTTCCTGTTCACTGGGGAATAGATCTGCAGACGGAACACGAACGCTTTTTGACTGAGAAGCACTTCAAGAAACCGGTCATCGTTAGCGACTATCCGAAGGACATCAAAGCCTTCTACATGAAAGTGAATGAAGATGGGAAAACCGTTCGGGCTATGGATGTTCTTGTTCCGCGCATCGGTGAAATCATCGGTGGCAGCCAGCGGGAAGATCGCCTCGAAGTGCTAGAACAGCGCATGAGAGATTCTGGTTTGAACCCGGAAGAATACTGGTGGTACCTCGATTTACGTCGTTACGGTACAGTGCCTCACGCAGGCTTCGGTCTCGGTCTCGAGCGCACCGTGCAATTTTGCACAGGTATGGCCAATATTCGCGACGTCATCCCATTCCCGCGCGCTCCCAAAAGTGCTGACTTCTAAATTGCAGCAACTTGGGGCGTTTCCAGTATTGGAGCTTACGCGAATCTGATGGATCGTATTTTGGCTGAAATCAGAAGGCGTCTGGTTCACAAGGACATTTCGCTTGCCGACGCGATGCGTATGTTGAAAGAGGAGGCGCGCAGCATCCTAACGGACATTCGCTTGCGCTGGCTCGAGCATGAGTTGAATGGCTATCCGTTAATCGGTGGATTGATTACCTTGCAGCCGTTTGATGTGCCAGAGTATCGCCGAATAACAGGGCAATACTTTGCCCGCACTCAAAGTGGAATCTGGGCCGATGTTACTGATACCAAGATCGCTGAAGTCGCTGGATTTCTGCCGGTGCCGATCGGAGTTATCGAGGACATCGTGGCAAATCCATTAAACGAGATGGTGGACGTTCAGCTCGGAGAGTTATTGGAGAACACTCCAGTGGCGGTTCGACTGCATCGCTCGCAGCTCGTTACAGTAGATGAGAGTGTTCGCAATACGCTGGTGAGTTTGCTTGACGAACTTACCACGCCTGCGTAAACCACCATAGAGGAGCTTCTCCAAGGTGCCGCGCAGCGTACCGCCACAGTACCCATTTGAAGTTTCGAATTCGGAATCGATGAAATCCGTGTTTCACCATGTCGCTGTAAGCGCGGCTGAAGTCCCAGCCTTCGTGCGTGATTCGATACATTGCCACCATTAGTCCAGTGCGATCGGCACCATGTAGGCAATGCAAAAACACTGGCCTGTTCTCTTGGACATGGATTAAGTCGAAGAATTCATCGATGATTTTGGTTGTCGGTGTATTCCAATAATTCAGCGGGATACTGACGAATGTCATCCCTGCCGCCTCCACTGCCGCTTTTTCCGCCGTTATCAATTTAGGACTCCAGCGCAAGCAAACGACGGTTTTGATACCGAGTTGCCCCAAGCTGGCGATGCCCTCCTTGCAAGGCTGTCCGCCGCGATAGAACCAAGGAGTGACCATATCAAAATTCCGGATTGACTGATCCGCGTGAAGTAACTTTTGACTGTCCAGTGGGTAAAGTTCAGCCTCGCTGGCGGTAATTTCTTGCTGATCAGTCATGATCCCCGCTCGTACCCTGGAACTGTTGAGGTGCTTGGCCAGTCGTCACCAATAGACAATAGGTATTTGATATGACGTATACGGAAGAGATAAGTACCAAGTTAAAGCATGCTTTGGTGGTTTATTTTCCCAGTTCCGGCCGCGCAGGGGATCTGAACAAGAATTTGGGGCGAATCGTCCGGCGGCTGACAGAGGAAGGGCATTACTGCGCCAGCCTGATGGTATTGACCGATGCTGAGGCGCTGAAGAATTGGGTTCTTGATACTCGAGCCGATATCATTGTAGCCTGCGGCGGCGATGGGACAGTTCGCCGTGTATTAGAGGCCGTGGTGTTTTCTGGCATCAGAATACCAGTTGGTATCATTCCGCTTGGCACCGGAAACCTTTTAGCGAAGTCACTGGGGCTGGTGCTGCCTGGCAAAATCGACAGAGTCGAAACTGCCATGGATGTCATTTTGGATGGGAGCACCGCCAGCGTCGATTTGGGCAAAGCAAACGGGAAGATTTTTGCCATTGACGTTGGCGTTGGGCCAATTGCAATTGCAGTCACGGCGCCGAAACCAGGACAAAAGGCGCGGTGGAAAATGTTCGCCTACCTTCGTCCTTTTCTGCTCTGTCTCAATAAGCGATCAGTAAAGTTTTCCGTGGAGCTCGATGGGCAGCATCATAATTTTGAGGCATTTGGAATATTCATTACGAATGAACGGGATATGGGGCTGACCACGGATCACGGCGATTTGACTTCACTGCGCGATGGCAAGATGGATGTCTACATTGTCAACCCCAAAACTTTCAAGGAGTGGATGTATGTGGCATGGGCCGTGGGGCGAGGCTATTTCACCAACAGTCCAGTGGAGCAGCCTCCATACAGGAAGTTGATTGCGCGGAAAACGGTGCGCATCGATTCGGAAAAGGCGTCAGGCTATATGATGGACGGAGATAGATGCTCCACCACGCCAGTGGAAATTGAAGTTTTGCCTGCTGCCGTTACACTGTTCGTCCCAGCTTGGGCACGTAAAGACAAAAATGCGCCGCCTGTGCGCGAATCGACCGAAGTTGGACGGAAGTGATCGCTTCGACCGCGTGCTAACATCTACATCAGATGATGAGGGTCCAGACGAGTTTTCAGGTTGCTTTCGGTGCCGTTTTGACGGCGCTGCTGGTACTTACTGCTCCTGCGCACGCCGGTGACCCTACTACGCATTTTCGTCGGGCATTGCAGTACGAGTTTGAAGGCAAACCGGAAAACGCCATTATTGAGTATCGGCAGATTTTACAGTCCCAGCCAAACAACATCGACGCGCATGTGCGGCTTGGCACGGTGCTGCTCAATTACAATGGCGATGTTGACGGGGCAATATCTCAATATGTGACCGCACTTGGAATCGACCCGACCTGCAATGTTTGTCAATCTCGTTTAGACGAAGCCGTAGAACGGCGTAACAGTTCATCTCCGGAAAACCTTAATCGAGGGAATGACTACTACAAATTCGGTCAGCTGGCTCGATCGGTTGGCTCTTATAAGCTCGCCATTTTCCTCGATCCGAAAAATGCTGATGCTCGCAATTCACTTTCTTGGACACTGTACCGTATGGGGAAGTTGAACGAAGCTCTCGGGGAAGTCAAAGAGGCAATCCAGATCAAAGGCGACGAGCCCGAGTTCATTAACACGCTTGCTTGCATCTTGTACGACAAAGGGCAAACTGATGCTGCCATAGACAATTGGCAAAAAGCGATACTGCGCAGCAAAAAAGCCAATCCGGCAGATCTGTACGGTCTGGCGATCGGATTCTTATCGAAAGGCAACACGCAGCGCGCGATCAATAGCTTTAAGGAAGCGATAAAGTCTGATCCGAATTACGCAGATCTCAAATATCTGAGAGACCGCATAGGAATGTCTGTTCATGCATTAGCGGTCCATGACAAGCTTTTATCGCTTGCAGGAGAACCGCAAAAATAGCGGCATCCGGGTAAACTATAAGCTCTGCCCGCGGTGACAAAAATTGCGAGTAAAAATGCCTGATATCGCGTTGTATCTGGAACAGCGACCTATTACCTTTGAAGAACTGCAAGCGTTTGTCGATGCTCTGGAGAGCACACAGACTCGTCAAGAAGCTTGTACTGCCTTGCATACCTTAGCGGCAGAGTTGCAACTGCGCAGCAGCGATGATGGATTACGTCTGTTTGAGATGGATGTGCCGGGATGCGATGAACCAATTAAGCTAATCTTGCATCCAGCTGTCTTCGAGCCGGAACAGTGGGGGAAGACCTTCGTGGAAGGTCTGCTGAAAGAACCTGAGATCTTCAATGGCAAGAGCATCGTTGAGTTAGGCACCGGTTCCGGATGGGTAAGCATCCTCCTTCTAAAGAGGACTTACGCTGCCAACATTCTAGGACTTGACCTGAACCCAGTTGCAGTTGCAATTGCAAAGCTTAATTCCTGGCTTAACGGGTCCGATCCAAATGGAACTCTTAAGTTGACGCTGCGTGGAGCACCACTGGTGGAGGCATTCCGGGTCGCCATCTCGGACTTGCTCTTAGAACCATTGGGCCGCAAAGAAAAGTTTGATCATGTTGTCGGCTGCATTCCACAGGTCTTGCACCCTGATTACGGAACACTGAAGTCGAAACGAAAATTGACTACGCGGGACCTCTACGATCTGAGCAACTACTGCTTTCAACAAGGCATATTGGAAGATCGCTTTGGTTTACCGTTGATTGCCAGAGCTCTTGAACAAGCGCAGCTATGTTTGAGCCCAGGTGGCTTGGTTACACTTATACTTGGCGGCCGCCCGGGGATGGACGCGATAGATGGCGTGTTTCGCCGACGCGGATACGAGCCCAAGTTGTGGTGGAGCCGGCGGATTCAGCAGGCTGATGATACGGACCTGGCGTCTCTGGTTGCCCTGGAGCGCGAGCATGGTATCAAGTTCCACTTTTACGCCTCTTCTAGTTCGAAGCGGTCAATTCCTGCATCCACCGCTGTTGGCTTGCTGGAGCGTGATCGCCCTTTGTATCACGATCTGCTTGTGGTGCAAGCTGCCACTCGATTCGAAAGACCGATGCTGTCTTTCGTGAAAAACTTGAATGCCCTCGGTCTGGGTCCTATGCGTCGTGAACTGGATCTGTCCAAAATCGGTGAAGAGCAAGTGAGCTTTCTTGAGCGAATCACTCGCGAATTGCTGCGCAATCGGACGCTCCCCTATCCCCATGAACGAGGCGATTATAAGTTTCGTTTGAAAGTGGCGCGATTCTTGCGCACGTATTGTAACTACACGACCACCCCTGAAGAGCTATTCATCGGTCCAGAAAGGAGTCAGTTACTCAACAGCATTTTGTCTATGGTGACGCGCCCAGGAGATAAGGTTCTTATTTCCAGTTCGCTGCATCGGGTTTACGGGGAAGTATTATCTCGCCTGAACTGCGAGACCATTTTCGGTAATGATGATCTCCCGGAGTTGGTAGAACTCGATGATCTCTTCGAACCGAAAATCTGTATGCTGGCGCCTCAGGAAATGTCGGACCCTTCCACATTAGTCCTTGATGCGTTCATTCGCCAAGCTCGTGCACATCCGGAGCGCGTCTACATAATTGATGATTCTGCGAACTTCGAAATAGCATCAGAACTGAAAGCTAACGTAATGATGCGCATACTTGCCCAGCACGAGCTGCCACCAAATTTGGTGTTCCTTTACGGTTTGATAAAAAATACTGTAGCACCAGATGTAGAACTGAGTTTCATGATCAATGCCCCTGATCAATGGATAGAAGGACTGGACATCGCCACTGAACTGACATACTCACGCATAGCCTATCCCACGCAGTTGTACTACGAATGGTTGTTCGATGAAATGCTGTCATTCCCATTACCTGAGCAAATTGACTTGTCGCGTCAACCGAGGTTGCCTGCCTCCACAACTATTACGCCATGGTTTAGTGAGCTAAGCCACTCCCCAGTTTTTGCACCGAAACCAATTAACCCATCGGATCCGGCAGTCGTGCGTTTCGATTACGGTGAGTTTGAAGCGCCTGTACCTGCCGCGTTGGTGAAGGGCCTAATCAAGGGATTCTTAGAGCCCGCGTCATCTGCGGTGGCCGATGTGGTTTCTTCCCGGGTGCAGGCGTATTTGCGCTTTACTCGAGGCGCGTCCGTGTCCGAAGACAAGATCGTGTTGGGGCAAGGGGTTTTTCCACTGTTAGGCGCTTTGGTTCAGACCTTGAAGAAGCGGCTCGGCCGTCCGCCGCTGATCGCTGTACCAAATGGTTCTTACGGTCCGATCTACTCAATGATTGCCTATCATGGCGGTATCGCCGTTCCGGTTGAGACAGAAGGCGATCAAGGGTTTCTTATCACGCTGCAGTCAATTGCTAGAATGACTGACAAGCCCGATCTTTTGTGGCTGAGTCAACCTAATAATCCAAGCGGTTTGTTCTTCGAGAGCGATACCGTGGCTGGTATTATGCAGTTGTGCGCCGAGCGAAATATTTTTGTACTTGCCGATGAAATTTTCTTTTTGTTGAGCGATCCAAAACTAGGGGCATGGACCAGTCCGCATCTCAGTTTCGCTTCCACGCTGGGGAACTCCGAAGGGAAATGGCTGTTCCTCGTCGATGGATTGTCCAAGTCATTTGCAGCCGGTGGGTTGCGTGCGGGCTTCATGGTCTGTCCTGATTCTTCTTGGACCGATGAGATTCAGTCTGTCACGCAGATGCCACCACGAAGCACGCTGCGAGCATGGGACAGTTTGTATTCCGTGTTCCTCGATGAAGCTCCTCATAACATGATGGATGTTGGTAAGGAGCTGGCCGACGTTCAGGATTATTTGACGAATGCCCGGGCATTGTTGCAAGACCAAAGAGACCGCGTTTACAGTCTTCTTTCGCAGCATGGCCGGTCCGATGGTTTGGACAATGCAAAGCGCGGTGGACTATTTTTGCTTGCCAAACTAGCTGAGGAAGCACATAATTTGGCTGTGCAGAAGGGAGTGCTGATAAATCCACAGCAATGGTCCCGAACTCCCGGATGGAGTCGTCTCTGTTTTAGTTTGGAACCGGCAAGATTTAATACAGGATACGAACGCTTGAGAGAATTCCTGAATGGAATTTCTTCCTGAATTTGCATTAGGTATTGGCGGGCTGATTGCAGCCGGTTTTGGTGCGCGCCGTTGGCTGAAACAGCGTGCTTTTTCTTTACTCACTAAAGAGCTGCATACCTTTTGGGATGAAGTTAGTTGCGGTTCCGTGGAGAGCGCAGGACGCAGTATCGCAGCGCTCGACGAAAAATATTCAACTCACCCCAAGCGCGTCTTTCGCGTTTTGGTGCAAGATGCCGGTACCTGGTTTGCTGTGCGCTATCAGCCATTGACAGAGGCAGAACAATGCGCTGCCAGGCTATTGCATTTTGTCGGAGACGGATCGCATCTATCCCCTTACCTCTATGCCTCAGCGCTTTATACTCACGGATGCCTTCTTATCGAAGAGGGAAGCTTCAAGTTTGCGGCGGAGCGATTCAGCGCTGCTTCTGAAATAGCCAAAACCAGTTATGGTCAGAATTGCGTCTATGCTGTGCCACCGGCTGTGGCGCTGGCCTGGTTGCATTTTGATAAGAATAACTTGGAGAAGAGCGCTAAGCTGCTTTTGTTCGGCCTGCGGTCCTACACTGCAGAGCTTGGTGCGGAACACCCTCGAACCGCACGCATTCGGGCGCTTCTAGCATTGGTCGCCGCCGCCGCCGGATTAGTGGATGAACCTAAGTTGCAAATGCGCCTTGCGTCATCGGCATTTGCAGAAAAGGGTTTGTCTACCTGCCCTGATGCGCTGATAGTCAAAGACGCGCTTCGCTGGCTGGAGCGGTTGGACCAAGCGGACCAAGCGGTCAAGATTGGAGAATTGTATTGAACATCGACCGATGGACGAGGCCGGACTGGGCGCGTCTATCGCTCATAGACAAAGTTGAGTGGTCGGATACATCATTGCCACATCACCATGAGCAATGGCAAAGACCAGACGAATGTCCAGAGGTCGGTGCCAGGCGCACCGTCAAGGTTCCATACGACCCAGGGGCAACGGCGACATTCTGGATAACGTTTCAGCCGGCATTGTCACTCATTAACGGCTGGGCAGAATTTCCGAACGAGCTAGAAAATTCGGCTATTGCAGAAGTTAAACTTGTCGAGCGATTCTCCGAAACATGGATTGGAGTGGAAAGTATCATGTACAGTGCCACAATTGGCACTACTTGGAGTGGAATTGCCAGTCTGATGCCGGCTATTGGATGATTTGGCATGACGGACAAAGTCATTCAGTTCTGTTGATGTACGGGCACGTTCTGATTGGGGAGCCTCACCGAGCTTATGCAGGCCATCGCGTTTTCAGTTCATCCGAGCGCGAGGCACTTGAATCATACTTGGATACATTGCACGAACCCTGACTGCCGGCCTGATATCTGCCAACGGTGACCGGACTGTCAGTTACGGTGAGGCGTCGAACTCTTCAGGGTGCTTCTGTTTGATGTTGATGATGCGACCCTCATCGGGCTCATCATCAGCACCTGGTGAAGCATCGATGATGGTACTGGAATCTCGCCATTGTCGCGGCTTCTTTTCCATCTGTTTGAACTTGTCGCTAAGTTCATCGTCTTGATCGCGGGCGTCTTTTTCTGTCGTGAAGATCATATCTTTTGCCGCCAGGCGACGTTCACCTAGCTGGTACTGGCGTGCCTTCTCTAGCTTTGTAGTGAGCTCTGCAGAAGGGTTCTGAACAACTTGCGAATATTGGAATCGTTGAACGTTTCGGCTATCAATTCCACGATTTTTGATCTTGTTGAAAATCACGCGAACAGTTGGGACTGTGACAAAGGCGATCGCGTACACGAGCAAGACGTTCAACAGCATCGTCAATACGTGAAATATATTTCCGCCACTTTCGGCGAAGATCTCTGCCGCGCTTCCCCCGGAAAAGAAGTTCCATAGTGCGAAGGCGCCAAACAAGTTCAATCCGGCGACGATGTAGACGGGCAAAAGGTCACCGTCTTTAGTATTGCTAAACTTCCAGGGAAACTCTTGCAGATACGATGGTGGACGCACATTTTGACTTGCGGCAACATTTTGCAGTGATTCGAAAACATAAACGATGTGACCTTCTTCGGTAACTTCCGGCTTGCCGTTGAAGCGCACCAGAACTGGAAGGACACCATCTTCATTCTTCGGATCGGCTCCCGTAAATGGTGCCAGTTGCTCGGCTGTTACTACGTTTTTGTTCTGCTTGATGACTTGGGCAATTGCTTGCCAGCGCTTTTCGTCAAGACCTTCGTTGGGATCCCCGTCGCCAAACAGAAAGCTAAAACAATTCAGCAAGAAGTTTGACTTGCCGCGCTGCCGCACTGTTGGACGGTCATAGTC